>Ga0105046_10015178_pt1 | contig 11848 bp, 7 predicted proteins | sample MAT03_FD_78385 | JGI IMG/M metagenome (GOLD analysis project Ga0105046, IMG submission 78385) | Freshwater microbial communities from Lake Fryxell liftoff mats and glacier meltwater in Antarctica - MAT-03 (megahit assembly) | ecosystem: Environmental > Aquatic > Freshwater > Ice > Liftoff...
GCTTTGCAAGAGATCCTGGTAACCTTTGAAATAGCCGACGCGATGCCGCATTGTGTTCTCTCGCATATCGATGTTCAAGCGGCCGTCGAGGAAAAAAATCCGAATTCAACCGAACTTTGGTTTCAAAGTATCGCGGGCAACGATGCAGCCAATAGGACTTTTGATATCAGCATCGAAAAAATGGTGCGACATGCCAAAGCCCGTTCTTCCGGTAATTACGGACTCTATTTTGAAACGGGGCAAGGAGCTGATTTTACCAACGGGCACAGCCAAGGCACGGACATGCTCATCCATGAGTCTCGGAAATACGGATTGGCTCGGGGATTGACCAAAACAGTACGCGAGGCACGTATCGAAAAAGGGTTGCCGCCCGAAGCTTGGGTTCATGTCAACGATGTCGCAGGATTCATTGGTCCAGAAGTCTTTCGGTCCAAAGAGCAACTGGTGCGATGTTGTTTGGAAGACATCGTGATGGGCAAGTTGCACGGTTTGACAATCGGCTTGGACGTGTGCTCGACGCTGCACATGGATGTTTCGTTGTCGGATCTCGATTGGTGTTTGGACCAGGTTGTGCCGGCGTGTCCGGCTTACTTGATGGCGTTGCCGACCAAGATTGACCCCATGCTCGGCTATTTGACGACTGGTTTTCAAGACCACGTTCGGCTTCGCGAAAAGTTTGGCTGCCGCGTCAACGACCCGATGTGGAGTTTCTTTCAAACCCTTGGAATCATCGACCGAAACGGCAGGCCAACGGAGCACTTTGGCGATCCGAATTGGGTGTACTTAAAGTACCAACGCAAACGAGGGGATGAACGCGAGGACTCCGTGATCATGACGGAGGGAAAGGCGAAGCTGGCCGAGATTCGAGCCCGCGGAGTGTTCATCGCCGAGCAACATGGCAAAAATCCTTGGGACTTAACGTCGAAATTGAGTACGGAAATACAAAGCATTTACACCGACGCAAAGAAGTGCATTTGGAAAGAGTGGGATGAGGATTTTGTCAAACGATTGCCAAACACCGTTCGAATTCGAACTCAATCCACGGATCGCCTCGAGTATATCTTACATCCTGTTTCGGGAGAGCAACTTTCCGATGTGTCTCGTGACGCATTGTTGAAACTGCAACCTCAGATTCGCGAACCATTTGATTGTTTGCTCATCGTTTCGGAAGGACTAAACGCATTAGGCGCAATGGACGACGGCCAACTGGTGCCGCTGGTCAACGGCATTCGCGAGGGGTTGGCAAATCGTGGTCTGCGAGTAGCGCCCCAACTCATGGTGATCAACTCAGGCCGCGTTCGCGCTGGCTATCGCATGGGAGAACTGCTTTTCAAAGAGGCTACCGGCAGGAAGACGATCGTTCACGTAATTGGCGAGCGGCCGGGTAGCGGCCACCATACACTCTCTGTCTACATTACGACCGCAGAGGGGTCTCTGTGGAGCATCGCTGACCAAGTGGACCATAATATTACCAAGGTCGTATCGGGGATCGCGACCACTGCCTTGAGACCCGAACTAGCCGCGATAGAGTGTGTCAAGCTGATCGTTTAACAATAGGAATCGAAACGGGCTAGTGAATCATCCGGTCTTAATTTTGGGGTACGCCCTTAGTTGCACGACGCTCCAAGTCGTAGGAATCACGACGCGGAGCGTCGTGCAACCAAGTTTGCCACCCCAAGCTTTTTGTCTGGACGACGCACTAGTGATTTGTGATAGCAACCGTAATTCTTGGCTGCAACAGAGCACTAACCTTGGTTATCGCATTCGCACGACGCGTTCGGCTAATATCTGTTTGGCGGCTAAGCTGGGGATATATCCGCGAGCGCCATAGACTGTGACAGGTTGCTGTAGATAACGCCTCAAGTTGAGGGATGCTGTCGATTGCACATATGCGATGACTTTTCCTGCGTCATCGGTCAACGCAAATTCGGGTTGTCCTATGATCGACGTATGAACTTGGACCAGCCAACCGGAAGCGTCTCCCTGGGACTGGGACATCGCGTTGGTGGCAATAGTATTGGAACCATTGGCTATGGCATTGGAAACCATACTCCCGTTCAATCCCGCGGGAGCTGTGGTAGGCGTCACGCTGCTCGCTTGACGAACCGCCAAATTCGAAGCAAAGCCGTTCGATTGCTGAGCAAGCAAGGATGGTTCGCGGGCTAGACCCATCGTTCGCTGTCGTAGTGATTCAAAACGATCGATTCTCTCAATCAGCAATCTGGCTTCGCCGCGCACCAACGGATTGGCGCCATTTTCCACCCACGATGCCGCTTGGTTTCTCAATTGTGAGAAGTTCCAATTCTCGGTTGGACTTGCGACCACCTGCGTCAATTGAGCGAGCGCCGACTGAATTTCAGGAGTTCGAAATTCTTCGGGATCTTCGTCGCTATTGAGGTTGTCCGAGTTCATGGCCATTGAGGTTGGCGAAGTGTTTTGATTTCGCATGCTTGGATTCAGGCCATGCCAAGCGGTCGTATCAAACACGAGTGGGCTCGCGGTTGGTTGCATCCCGTACTTGTTGTCCATGTTTTGTGATTGTAGGACCATTTGAATTGCGCCGGTTTGCGCCGAAGGGTAGTTGGATGGAGGTGCAGCGCCAAAAATGGGTTCTCGCGAATTCATCCATCGTGCAAAAGTCGATTCGCCTTGGTTCATCGGTGCGCCCGAGGGCACAGGCTGACGCAGGCTGCTGCTCGTGTTCCATCCTGGAGTGCTCTCAAACTCGGACTGTTCGTACTGCGGACTCTCATATCCAGATCCATTGTATGGGGAGCTGTCGGGCGGTAGGGCCATGGTTGGCCCGCGATGGCCCGGGCGAGGCAATCGATCCAGACGGCTATTTCCAACCGGACCGATCCGGCCGATGTTTCCTTGTGACGGGGTTGAGTCGAATTGCTGAGTGATCGCAGTGGTCGCCGGTATACGGTCCGCTTCGATAACGCTGAAGCCGATCAGACCAAGCAGACTACTCATCGGCTTGATGCGAAGCTTTGGGTCCGTCGACTGCATGGCTTCCCATTGCCGTTGGCCATCGACCTGATGTTCTGCTGAATTGGTCGTGTTCTTCGTTCGCCTAGCGTTGGCACGAGAGGGGATGGGACGAATACGGGTTGTGGTCGGCATGGCCACCGTTGGCTCCTCGGAATCCACCAAGATGGATTCGGGATCTGTATCTTGAAGCGTGGTCGATGAGTTGCTCACTAGCTTTGCCGGTGTGCCCGATGTGCCCGAAATGAGCGGAGTGCCCCGTGACTTGACTTCCATGGCGGGCGAATTGATGTTTACGCGAATGCCATCAGCTGCCATTTTGCTTTGGATCTGGGCTTGCTCTTGTTGGATTTGCTTTTCAACTTGAGCAATCGCTTGTTGTTCGTCCGACCACACGACTTTACCCGACTGAGGATTTGGTTTTCCAGAAATGGGTGCCGGTGTCGAATCGTCGACGAAGCTTGCTAGCTGAACACCTTGGTCTTTAGAAATGGTGGGTTGTGTGTCGGAGAGTTGCGAGGTCTTCACCCATCGAAACTCACCTTGGGGTGGGGCGATGCGATACCAGAGCTGCTTCTTTCCGTCGTCTGTCATTTGCAGTTCTTCGCCGAGCACTTGCACTTGCTGAGATTTTGTCAGTTCTGTTTGCCACATGAACTCGGAGATGTTAGGCGATTCGCTGCCAACCCAAGCGGGCGACTTATCCTCGATTACTTCGGCGGCTTTACCACCAGGTAGCAGGTAAGCAATGTTGGACGGTATCCAGTCGTGGCTTCCCGACGGCGGTCGAATACCAGACCAGCCATCCGAGGTCTCCATGTAGACGTCGACCGCGGCACCGCTCAACAGTGTTGACGTGGCGTAATACTTTTCGGAAGGCCCGGAACGAACCGTCGCTTTGTTCGTGTGGACCGATCTGTTTTTTGGTTTGTCGAAATGGGCAGCAACATACGATGGTACTTGCTTGGCTTTGGGGGAGGCGGTGGGACCGTCAGCAAGAAGGCCTTGTCCGTTAGAAAAGAGTGATCCACTGACAAGCAATACGGATACGATGGAATTGCGTCGCATGCACTTGGTCTGGATTTGCATTTTGGCTTATGTCCTTCATCGAACGCGATTGGATGCGGTTCCGGAAGCTAGTAATACTTGAGTGATTTGATCGGCGATGGCGCTATCTTGTTCGCGGGACTTCAGGATACGGAGCTTAATCATCGCGTCTGGATGAGTCATGGATCCAAGGAGAACAATAGCGCGTCGTCTAACATTGGGATCTGCGCTTTCCGCCATCCATACGAGCCATGTGATTGAGTCTTCGAATTTTGGATCGCGAGCGATGGTCTCCATGGCTTTAAGTCGTTGCTCGACGTCGCCTTGTGCTAAGCCCACGGCAATCTCCAGCTGAGGAGGTGTCATTCCGCGACGCACGAGTTCGTTAAAGGCATGTTGTACAGTTGTCGTTTGGGAGCTTGTTAGCAGTGGCAATAGTTTTTCGAGATGCAACTTTTCGTAGCCGCGAGGGCCATTGGACTCCGGCGTTTGGATCGTGACTTTGTCTGCGTTGGAGGTAAGATCATCTATCGGCTCGGGCGAAACGAATGGTGCTGGGACGACGATTGCTTGGTTGACAGTTCGCGGGATGGTGAGACTGAGGTTTGGCAATTGAGGTACGCCTGTTGTTGTAGCCTGATCTCTTGGTGTTCGCATGCTAGTTGGAATGGTCGGAATATCATTAAGTTTGGACACCACGATCGGAGCTGCATTTTGAAGCTGCCGCATAGACGGAGGGTCAAGCGAATCGGCGCTATCCGAGCCGGAATCATTGATGCGCATTCGCGTAGCAGTGCGTGTTGGAATTGCTCTCGCTATCTGTGGAACCTGAACCTCAGAATCGCTAAGTGATCTCGCAACAAAAGAGGGAGGTTCGGCCATCAACGGCGTTTCATTTGACGGAGACGTTGGTGATGCGCCGATTTGGGATGGGTTTAGTTCCTTCAGCGCTAGCATGATCGGCAACACATCGTCGGATGGCTTTCCAGAAAGTTGAGCAAGTTGCTGTTGCCATTCCCATTTCAACCAAGCCTTGGATGCGTATGGCCAACTCCATACCACGGCCGAGACAAAGGTTAGGTAAACAATCGATCGCTTAAACCACGAGAAATCACGGGTGGACTTCTTGGTGGTTTCGCCCAATAGCCAATCCACGTCAATCCGAACGACTTCTTTTTTTCGGTTTCTTCTGCCTAACATCAAATCGATTTCGAATGCAACAGTGGAACGAAAAGGTAGCGACGATGAAAAAAACTATTTCCAACAACTTAGGCATATAGATTAAAGTTGAGGTGCGCAACAAGCCCAAAAAGATGGCGTGTGTGTTATGGCTGCGGCTGCTGCGGCATCGCTAGGTCCAAAAGGAACCAGTCATCGATTGAGGCGCGATCGGAAATCGAAGGAGCTCTCGACTGAGTTGACGCACTTGGGTTAGACCGCAAGACGCTCATAGCCCAAACTCGCTCTGTCCAACTCTGGATCGAGGCGTCGCCTCCCGAGATGAGTTGTTCCAACGGGATTGCAATCTCAGCAGACCAGGATGACGCGCTGTGGTTCATTGCGATGTGCCAAGTTGGATTCCATTGCAGCATATCATTGACGGCGTCCTGCGATTCACCTGATGCAGACCAACGGAATTCAAACCAACTCGCATAGTCGCGGTCGAGATCGATTCGAAGCTGGATCTGATCGCTGTCAGGTTTGATACTATCGCTCTTCCTATTCTTGGTTGCGTTGTGAGTCGCACTAGTGGGAGCATTGCTAAAAATATAAAGATACTTCTTATCGCGTGCGAGCCTGACTTGCGTGCCGTTACTAGCGGGCGCGGCCCATGGATCTCTTAGATCGATTTGTGTTGCGGTTTGCCAGAATACTTCATCGGCCTTGCCATCGAGAAATGGTGCCTCGTTTGTCCACGACAGCTTGGGTGTACTGTTTGCAGGCAAAGCAACAGGTGTTTGCAATTGAGCAGCAGATAACTGCGGTGGCGCGGTCAGTTGGTAATAGAGATTGCGTTCCGCTTTGGCTACTTGGCTCCAAGTTGGTAAATAAGGAGAAAGGGGTGGCCAGAAATCGGCATAGCTGCGACCCAGATTGACAGACAAGTTTGCGGACTCATTTCGCAGTTGCATTTCACGGTAACGGGACGCGACCAGCCAGCTCCAACGCGGATCTGTACGTCGAGGGGAAAACGCGTCTGGCCATTTCGAAAACAGTCTTGTGAATTCATTCAAATCGCGGTCCGTCGAAATGGGAATCCTCCGGACGGAGTTGATAAATGAAGCGGGTTGGACGAAGGATGAGTCCTGTTGCAATCGCGCGAATGGCGACGCTTGTTGCAGGGTGATCGCCGAGGTGTTCAATCCGTCTTGATTGCGCTGTTCCAGAGTGTGCAATTGGTTTGCAAGCAGGCGTTTCACTTCAACGCTACCGGTATGCATCATGAGCTCCCAGTATGCGGCTTCCGCTAAGGCCGATTGGTTGTCTCGCTCTAGTATGAGCTCCAAAGCCGATTGCCATCGATTCCATTGTCCGGAACGTCGGCACTGAATGGCGATTTCAAGAAGCACAGGGGAGACAAATGTGTTCGGGACGTCTTTTGCGGCGGCTCGCACTTTGCTATCCCAAACGCGGTCGGGAGTGAGTGAGTTTCCGGTTTCGGAATCGGTTAGCTGTTTCCATCCAAACCACTGACTCGTCGCTGTGATCGTAGTGAGTCGTGGGCTGCTTTTTATTCGTTCGGTTATCTGGGTCGCTTGGTCAAGTAGGATTCCTTTCAATGGTGGGTCATGCAGTGCAACGCCGCGAGGTCCGGCCATCCGATAGGAGTAACGCTTTTCCGAGGTCGATTCGGAACCGCGGGCCTCGAGAAGCGGCTTGATCGAGGTCATCACGCTCCCCAAGACCATATTCGAATTCATAAGCATGGACGGCGAGTACTGCAAACCTGAGTTCGTACTGCGGACAACGACACGCTTTGGTTCCCAGGCCTCATCGGGAATTCCGCTGCTGGCAGAGAAGACTTTGTAGTCTCTTCGAGAGGCTAACGCGGAGGCTTGTTCGACTGCGTTTGCGGAAATCACTTCCAAGGAATTGCCCGTTACACTGCAGTTAGAAACGATCACATCCGGTCGCGAATTCCGAATCTCAAAGACAAGCCGCTTCATGAGTGGCGACGCGTTGAAGTCTGCGATGACGCTGGAGTCTGCGATGGCGCTGTTCAATTTCGAATTGGTTTCTGCGTAGTACCCCAGATCGCTTTCTCGAATTCCGGAGTACAGATTGCTAACGGGCATACTCGGCAACATCTGAGCTTGGGCTAGTCCTAATGACTTGCCCGCAATTTCAAAACGAGACGCGAGTTCTGGGAGTAGACCGGACCGTTCCTCAAAGCATTGGTCGTGAAGGACGATCGCGGACGCATGCCGTTTGTTCTCATGGAGGACGTTTGCCATCAAGTCCCATGCAACACCGCTGCAGGTACTTGAGATGTTGAGGACCGCGTTGCGAGAACCGGATTGATGTTGGGGCCACCACGCTTTGCCTCCATTGCGACTAGCGAATATGCTTGCCATCGGGCCGCAGGTCAACAAGAGGTTTTCATTCAGAACGGAGATGGAATTGATGGTTGTTCGATTGTTGGTGGTTACAACGGTCCACGTGTTCCCTCGATCACTGGAGGTCCAAACGATATTACCAGGTTGGCCTGAAATCCAAACCTGGTTGCCATATCCGCCAGCATCCAGCAGGGAGTAAAGTGAATGATCCGAAGGATTGCCGGGCAGACGTAATGACTCCCATCGAACACCGTCGCGCGAACGGTACAATCGCCCTGCTTCACCTCCGATCCACCATACGCCCTCGATGACTTTGCAGAAACGAATGGGCTCGAACGGAGTCAATGGCAGATTCACTGGATCGAATTCAAGACCGGTCGTCGAACGATGGACTTTTCCCACCCGATCCACTGCGATAACTGCACCATCTGGTCCGACGGCCGCGCATTGTATATGACCGCATGGAGTAGGGCGTCCGGCAAACGTACGTCCTCCATCTGTACTCTCAAACAGTGCAGACTGATAGTGATTGGACCAATCCCCCCAAGCCAAGATATGGCCGGGCGCAATGCGTTGGGCTCCTATCAAACGAGGTAGATCCGTTACCGCCAACTCCCAATTTTTGCCGCCGTCGGAGGTGGTGAGTACCACGCCGACGCTACGATGCGAATAAGGCTCAATCGTGCCGCCCAACACGCATCCGTTTAACTCATCGGAAAAACAAACTGCGTATAGAACTGCGTCAAATCGTAGATGCTGAACTTCCCAGTGCTTACCGGCATCGCCAGAGAAGAGTATTAAGCCTCGGTCGCCGACGGCCCAGGCACTATCTACTGAAACGAGTTGGCATGCGCGAAGCTCTCCGTCCGCGACGGAGGCGGTTGTTTCCAATGCCCATGCTGACTTGCAAACCGTAATCGCAATGAATCCAAACAATAAACTGCAGCGAAGCATTGCGACTGGAATTGGCATTCGTTGTCTTGGCAGGGTTATCATGGCCGCGTAAAGCTATTTTTGGAGCTCGGAGATATCTAGCGAACCAGGGATGTCTTGGGGCCACTTTGTCCAGATCGGGGTTTCCTCTCGCACCTTCTTGATAAAGTCGCTGCGAAGCTTCGTGGTCTTTTGGTCGATGAGTTTCTTTCGAATTCCAGCTTGTACCTCGGCAAATGTTTGAGTGCGCGCTTGTTCGCGTTCGAGCACTTCGACGATGTGATAGCCAGAGCTGTTTTCAATGATTTGGCTTAGTCCGCGCACAGGGTTTTCAAAAATCGCCTTATCGATCTCCTTGCTCTTGAGTTCCCCTTGGTTGGTCCAATCAAACAGACCACCGTCGGCTGCCCCTAGACCGGTCGACTGTCGCTTTGCTACGGCCCCAAAGGGCGCACCACCGAACAGGATTTGGTTTCCCATGTCCGCAATAGCTTGATAGGCTGCTTCCTTGGTAGGAAATTTAGAAAAGTCAGCCGATAGCATTTGAAATCGAACTCGCGAGGGTCGCTTGTACTCGTCTATGTGGTCGTCGAAAAAATCGCTTAACTCGCTCAACTCCACAGCGGGACGCTCGGGAACTTTCTCACGCACATGCTCTTGAGCCCATGTGTTTTCTGCGAAATCGCGCATCATGGACGGTAGTGTTTTACCCGCCTCCGCAAGCTTTTCTTCGAATTCAAGATCGGATTGGCAATTCATCTTTTCCATTTGCATCGGCTTCCATTTTTGGTGAAAGATTTTGGCTGTTTGCGTCTCCATGTGTTTCTTTGCGTCCGCGCGGTCATTGACCGGCTTGCCCGAGACCTTATCGTTCAAGAATTTCTGAGCCAAGGCTTTCCGCGTAACGACCTCCATCAGCTCTTTCCGCAGTTGCTGTTCGAATTGACTGTGACCAAGAATTTTTGCAGTGAGTTTGTTGGGTGGGAAAAGATCACCGACCAGAATCGGAACTTCTCCGACCACAGCGACACGCATTCCCGCTTGGAAAACGTCCATGCTATCGGTCGAAGGAACAATCTGGGCTTCATCGAAGCCGATGTTGCCTGCCGACAAAAACTCTGAAGTGGGGCCATCCTTCGTTTTGGTTGGCGGATTCGTTAGCATTCTCTCAGCAACGTAAACCGGCTGTTCGAGCCCTTTCGAACCAGGTGGCAAACCGCCGACAACGGTTGGACTGTAGGGTTGGTATTGATTCGGAGCCTGTTGGGCAAACACCGCGCCAGGGATGGTGGCAAGCAGTCCAACTAAGACTGGAGCAATGATTTTCTTGATTTCAACCATTATCTGCAACTCAACTTTGGGGTGGATTCGATTCAAACCAAATCGATTTGGAGACCTTCCATGGTTTCCGCTGAAAGTATAGGAAAGGGGACGCGTGCACCGCAATAGAGTTCACATGGAAGCTGGTCTTGGATCTCCCCTTCCGCTTTGGCTGTCCTATCGTGTAAGTCGGCGAGACGCGATAGTGTCGGATCGTTGGGATTCGGCATCGTCGCGACTCGTTGGATCTCCGCAGGATCCCGGGCCAGTTGCCTTTCATACTGATGCTCTTGTCGCTGCAGTTCGCCGATTTCGCTTTCCAATGTCTTCTTAAATTGGCCCAGTACTTCTCGCATCAATCCTTCATCCGTCGCGATACATCGAATCTGATCGATTACTCGAAAACATCTTAGGTCTTGGACATCTGGGTTATGTGTCGACGGCTGATTTGGCGAATAACCCATCGAGAATTGCTCAGAACACCCAGGGGGGGTACCACCGGCGCGGGAGCATGTCGACACGAAAATAGCCCGGCCTATCAAGTGCTAATGGCTGTTCTCGACCGTCGAATTCCGCTCATACTTACCGGAGGGATCGCAGCCGAGTATCAAGACGTCTTGTCGCGGCCGTCCGTACGAAAGCTGACTGGACTTACAGTGAAGCAGAACACGGAGGTCGACTGGAGGGTGCAGACCACCGGTGGGTGGTTGTCGATCCCGCAACTAACCGAGAATACGTACTTCGAAATTCAAAGTGGTGCTCACTCTTGGGAAATATTGTAGAGCTTTTGGAATGTCGTTTCCAACGGATTGGCCCGTAAACTGCCCAGCGGCTGGCCCGCGATGAATGACGTTGGCCAGGTTGACCTCTATCCCACATGTCGTGGTAGATTTCGATGTTGCAATTGCGAGAAGCTACTTCACTTGCCGGAAGCCATGCAGCGGAAAACGCTCGCCAGGAACATAGGCGGGACAGCACATAGCTGTGCACATCGGGATTCGTGGAGGCGATGACAAGCGGAGAACGCCGCCGATGCAACCTGTTCCCAAAAAAGTTTTCTAAGGCTTGGCTTCCGCCTTCACACCGCTTAGTGGATGTTGCGTCACAGCTTCCCAGGCGAGTTCTTGTAGGAGCGTGTTCAACTTCTCTTCTTGGTCACCTAATTGGGCCGTCTTTAGAATTGAGGGAACCGGCAGCCCAACCGGGTTCTTACAATAAATTACGGCATAGTGGCAATAGGCATTGAGGGCCATGACATGCCCTTTGACGTGACCGAGCGGGTCGGCAAATAAATCCTCTTGCATGGTGATGCCAGGGGACTGGCCTGCAATGACTTTGTCGCGGAGAGCGTTTACCGCATGTCCGACGGGAACAATAAAGACGCCTTCCTTTCCAATCTTCTTGTTCAGTTCACGGACGTGCTCGTCCAGTCCTGCGAAGTAAGGCTCATGCAGTTTCTTCAGCTGTTCGAACGTGATCGCATTGTGATCCACTTTCGCTGGCCGCAGTTTGAAAGTTACATCGTAAATATCAAACCAATGCTGGATGATTCGAGACCCACCTATATAAGACTGCCCCACCTGTTCATGCCCTTTGATTTCCCCAACTTTTGCCATCTCCGCCAGTATCGGGGGCATGAAATAATAGAAGCTGTGACCGCAAGTGCATATCTTTAGCCCCTGCGTGATAGGCGTTTCGGAAACGGAAACAGACTCCAGCTTCTTGTCTTGCGCCGTTGCGAAGCCGAGGCAACTTAGGGATGCCAGCAGCAAAACAACTGAGCCGAAATGGCGAGCCAAAAAGAAAGTAGAGTGCATGGATATTCTTCCGGGGAGAGAACGCAAGTCCGAAGCAGGAAACAGCATAGTTATAAATCAATTCACGATGGAACTCATCCTTTTTAGGCAACCGACCAATAAAAAAATACCAACGAACCCACCTCTGGGTGGGACAGTCGGTTCACGCGGAAGTTCCTTGATGACTGCCATGCCTAAAGGTGA
>Ga0105046_10015179_pt1 | contig 11848 bp, 9 predicted proteins | sample MAT03_FD_78385 | JGI IMG/M metagenome (GOLD analysis project Ga0105046, IMG submission 78385) | Freshwater microbial communities from Lake Fryxell liftoff mats and glacier meltwater in Antarctica - MAT-03 (megahit assembly) | ecosystem: Environmental > Aquatic > Freshwater > Ice > Liftoff...
CATTCATCCTCCAAAACATAGAGAACGTAAGGCCGGGGAGCAACCACAAGGACATCGAATTTTTTGAACGCGCGCGCGCATTAAAGCTGACTCACGCAAAACTTGCGGCTTTCGGCAGCACACGCCGCGTGGGCGGCGAGGTGGACGCGGATGCCCAGGTGCGTCTCTTGCTTGAAGCTGAAACTCCGGTGGTCACCATCTATGGCAAGACTTGGCTTTTGCACGTGACCGAAGTTTTGCGCACCACTGCGGAGGAAAATCTCGCGATGATCGCGGACACCGTTCGGTATTTGAAATCACACGGACGCGAAGTGGTATATGACGCGGAACATTGTTTCGATGGCTACCGTGCTGATCCCGATTACGCCATGGCCTGCCTGCTGGCGGCGGCGGATGCGGGGGCGGACTGGCTGTCCTTATGCGACACGAATGGAGGCTCACTTCCGGAATTTGTTGCTGAAGTGACCCGCCGCGTGTGCAACACATTCGCGTGCCCGGTCGCCATCCATTCCCACGACGACGGCGGGCTGGGCGTCGCCAACGCACTCGCCTCCATACAAGCTGGAGCCACGCAGGTTCAGGGCACGATCAACGGCTACGGCGAGCGAACCGGCAATTGCAACCTCACCAGCGTGCTTCCAAATTTGCAGTTGAAAATGGGGCATCACGTAGTGTCGGAAGAGCGTTTATCGCAACTCCGCGATCTTTCATTATTCCTTGATGAAATCGCAAATCAGCATCCGAACATCCGCGCGCCCTTCGTCGGTCAAGCTTCGTTCGCGCATAAAGGCGGCACACACGTGAACGCAGTAAATAAGCTGATCAACAGTTATGAACACATCGAACCAGGCAAGGTCGGAAACCATCGCCGCGTTTTGGTCGGTGAACTTTCCGGGCGCACGAACGTCATGATGAAAGCGCGTGAACTCCAATTTGCGGTCGAAGAAAAATCCGAGGAAGCACGCCGCATTCTGGATCGGGTTAAAGTGCTCGAAAATGAAGGCTACGAATTTGAAAGCGCCGATGCATCCTTCGAATTGCTCCTCCTTAAGGAAACCGGTCGATACAAACCATCGTTCGAATTGCTGGAGTATCACGTCTCCATCCGCCGCACGCCGGCCAAGGACTATGATAGCTGCGAGGCCACGGTAAAGATCGCGGTCGCAGGCGAAAAAGTTTACACCGTGGCGGAAGGCGACGGTCCGGTGAATGCGCTCGACGCAGCATTACGCCGCGCATTGGCCAGCTTCTATCCCCAACTCGCGGAGACGCGATTGACCGATTATAAAGTGCGCATTGTGAACTCCGGTGCCGGCAGCGCGGCGAAAATCCGGGTGCTGGTCGAGAGTACGAATGGTCTAACGAGTTGGAGCACCGTTGGCGTCTCTACAAACGTCATCGAAGCCTCATGGATCGCACTTACCGATGCATTGGAATATCAGATCCTGCTCAATCAAAAGCGGAAGGCCTAATCACCTGTTATTCGCAAAGACCGAGCCGGATTTCCAGCAGTTCGCACAACACATGCACACAAAGCAGGTGAGCCTCTTGAATGCGTGCGGTTTCATTGCTGTCAATGAGCAGCGGGAAATCGCACATCGCACGCAAAGCCCCGCCATCTTTCCCGAGAAAACCAAGCACCGGCATTCCACAGGCCTTTGCTGCTGCGGCTGCTTTTACAATATTCGGCGAATTTCCGCTGGTTGAGAAAACCGCGAGCACATCGCCCGGACGTCCGTGGGCTTCCACCTGTCGGCTGTAGATTTGCTCAAAGCCGTAATCATTGCCGATGGAAGTCAGCGCCGAGACTTCAGCCGGGAGACAAATTGCGGGAAGTGCACGCCGATCCTTGCGAAAGCGACCGACGAGTTCACTGGTCAAATGCGCACTCTCCGCCGCACTACCGCCGTTGCCGCAGGCGAGCAACTTGCCCTCCGCTTCCATGGCCGACGCGATTGCTTCCGTTGCCGCATCCAGAACGGTTTGAAGATCCCCCATGGTGGCTGAGAGGTCTTTCCATTTTTGCAATGAAGCCTGCAGGGGGTGAATCGTATTCATTGCGTGATCTTCTCGCATTCCGCCAGAACACGAAAGCCCTGATCATTATAAGAATAATCCGGGGTGTTGAACGCACGCGCTGTGGCTCGGCAACTGGAAATCCGGCTGCGCCAGCTTCCGCCGCGGCAGACGCGTTTGGTTCCATTGCCGGGGCCTTTGGGGTTGCGATGTTCGCCCCCTTTATATGTATCAAAAAAATCGAGGCACCATTCATTCACGTTGCCCGCGAGATCTAGCACGCCAAACGGGCTGGCTCCGCGCACAAAACTGCCAACCGGCGAAGTCTCAGCAAAGCCGCAATTGATATCGGCGTTGCTCCAGGGGAACTTCGAGTTTGCGTCAGCGAAATTGCAAAGATCTCCGCTCGTAAGTTCGTTGCCCCATGGAAAAATCCGCCCATCCGTGCTGCGCGCCGCGTATTCCCATTCCGCTTCGGTCGGAAGCCGATATTTGCGGTTGTCGCGCTTCGAGAGCCATTGGCAATATCGCAGGGCATCCTGATAATTCACATAAACCACTGGATGCCGACCATCTGCCCAAGGGGCGCGCTTCAATTTGTGGGTGGCGTCAAATCGTTCGTAATCCGCATTCGTAACCGGCATGCGTGCAATAAAAAAGCGCTGCACCTGCACCCGAGTTAACGGTTTCTCATTCACCGCAGCACCCGGAGCGTCTGACCCCATCGTGAAAGCGCCCGAAGGAATGAAAAGCATTTCCATGCGCTCGCTATTGGTGAAGGCTTGAAAACGCAAACGTTCCTCGGCCTGTGTCAGCACGACTTCAGGTGCGGCATTGGCGCCACCTGGTATTCCGCGGGTGACCTTCCGTTCCTTGGCCTTTGGCATACCTCCCGGACCGAAGATCAATTCATCTCCGTAGTGCTCAATGATTTTTTCCGCCTGTTCCTCTGAAAGTCCGAGCGTCTTCCCAATCCCTATAAAGGCCTGATGCTGCTCTTGCGAAATGGTGTCCTCCATTTGCGCCATCCGCAACATGCGCAGAAGTTCCTCCTCTGCGGTGACCGATTGGCTCACGCTAAATCCCCCTCCCGTCATGGCGGGAATCAGCGGGGTTTGCACGGGCGGCACCGGCACTGCCTTGGGTTCGGGGGGCAAATTTTCGCGGGTCTTCTCCGCTTCGGTTTCCACATGAAAGCCGCGCTCCACCTGAAACTGCACAATCATGGCGTCCACTTCCAAAGTGGGAATACCGAGTTCGCGCCCCAGACCAATGAGATTGTTATGGGCCTCCAGCGTGAGACGTCCTCCGCCGGCGGAAAACTCCAAATATTTCTGAATTTCGAGGATCCGCTCGGAATGCTTGGTTTCGCCGAGCGCCGCGTCAATTTGTTCGCGGATTTCCGGATCCAGCAGTTTGCTCCGCGCTTGGGTAAGAAACATCGGCGCTTCATCCAAACCGCCACGCAACAGTTGCGCGATTGGATTACTCGGCTGATTTTTCAGCGGAAGCTTTTTCTGCCACCAGACCAGGAGCTGGCGGCAGTTGTCCTCGATTTGCTGATTGCTGGGAGATAGTTCCCAGTCCAGACAAAGACGCTCATAGAAATTTTGCGAACGGTATTTATTCCATCCATCCCATTTCCGCGGGTCGTCGGGTAGCGGCGCCGGCAAAGCCATAATCTAATACCGAAACACTACTCGACCTTGATCAAGGACAAACTTGCGGTAGCCGTGGCAATCTCGTCCTGATTAAGCCCGGTGTTGCGAGCGATGCTGACTGTGCCCTGTTTGCCAAACGCCTCCACGACCACCTCAAGCGTCTGGTTCAAGTTATAACGATACGTGAGCTCGACCACGGATCCTTTTGGCAAATATGGCGGCAATTCGACATCGCAAGTTCCCAGGTGGGTGCACTCCCCGGGAAGCGTGCTCTCGCCTTCCACCACGCGCACCACGACTTTATTCATGTTCGCCTGAGCCGTCCCGAAGGTGTTTTTGACATCGGCTGGGATCGGCGTCATTTTCTTGATCATCTGGAAGACGTATTCTTCGAGTTTGGATTCATCCCAAAGCACCACGCCGAGGCTGTGCGAAGTGATATTGGTGACCCTAATCAAACCCCCATCCCGTCCGGTGAATTGCTGACGCACGGCCTCCGATACTTCCTCCGCCGCCGAGCCCGGCGACTGCCGTTCGCAGTCGTCCAGCAGCGAAAGCATCGCTTGAATCGCGGCACCGACGGCCACCGCTTCATCAGGACTGACATCTTCCGCGGTCGGACGATTCGAAATCGAATTGATCATGTCGCGGACCATCGGCATGCGTGTCATCCCGCCCACAAGAAGGATTTTATCAATCTGATCCCAGGGCAGCTTCGCCTCCTGCATCACGATTTCGCAGATGGTTTTGCATTTTTCCACCAGGTGCCGACAGAAATGTTCATACTCATCGCGGGTCAATTCGACCTTGATGCTCTTGCCATTATAGCTGTGGACGATCGTGGTGCGCGGACGGCTGGAAAGCTGGATTTTCGCAGCGATCGCGCGACTCTGCAGATCCTGATAACTTTGCAGATCGAGCAGCGGATTTTCGCCATGCACACGGTCAAATTCCTCGGCCACAAGATTGACGATGATGTCGTCCCAATCTTTCCCGCCCAGACGATGATCGCCATTGGTGGCCATCATCCGGATATGATTGTCCGCAATCCGCATAATTGTGACGTCAAAGGTGCCGCCGCCGAGATCAAACACAAAAACCGTCTGCGTCGTGTCGAGCTTGTCGAGGCCGTAAGCGAGCGCGCCTGCGGTCGGTTCGTTGATGACCTGCAGCACGTTGAAACCAGCCAGTTGCCCGGCGGTCACAGTGGCGGTCCGCTCCGAATCGTTGAAATACGCAGGCACCGTGATGACGGCGTCGGTGATGGGTTCGTTGAGGTATTTCTCGGCATCATTCTTCAATTTCTTGAGAATAATCGCGGAGAGTTCTTCAGCAGAATATTGTTTACCTCCAAATTCACGGCTGAATTCCGGTTTGCTTTTACCCATTTCGCGTTTGACGAAATCGACAATTTTTTCCGGTTCAGCCACCGAGTTTTGTTTTGCCAGGGTGCCCACCACGGCAGTGGAGCCGTCGAAAAGAATGACCGACGGAGTGATCCGCTCACTTTCGGCATTCGGGATGATCTGAGGTTTGCCGTAGGCGTCGATGTGGGCGATAGCGGAAAAGGTTGTGCCCAAATCGATTCCTACTGCTTTGCGTTTGCTCATGGTATAGAGTGGAATCGAGGATACGATGATGAATGGATATAAAATATATCCGCGAGACCATTTCTAAGAGAATCTCTGAAAAAATCCGGAGATGGAAGCTCCAAAATCGTACATTGCCCCAAAGGTCAAGAAAAGAGGCTCAACAGCTTCACTTAAATAAGGGACTGCATGTTTCCAGCGCACCCCTTTTTGCATCCTGTAGAAAAACCTTCTGAACACGCTTTTCTTCCGGTGTTTTTCACTCCGCACCCTGATCCTGGTCATCTGCAACTGCAACCGGAGGCGGCGTGTATCTTGCCATGACGACATCGGCGGGCCGCAATGCCCGTCCGCGCCAGGTAAATCCGGGGCGCAGTTCTTTTAAAACATCCTGATCCTGTTCCGGCACTTCGGTCGGCTCGACTTTCACGGCGCGCTGGAGTTTTTTATCCAGTTTTCCACTGGCCTCAGGCATGGCTTCAACTCCGTGACGACTAAATATTTCAAGCAGATAGCTCAGTGCATTTTCCGAATTATCCGCAATATGCGTAATCTGGAGGGCTTCAACATGTTCGGCATCCAAAAAATCGAAGGCCGCAATCCGCGCCACCGCGACTTGCTGACTGAGCGCATCCAATACGTCGTAAAGCCCAAACAACTCGTTCAACAACGGGCGCACCAGTGCGTCAAAAAAGAAGTCGTCCTTGTAGCCGCGCAATTCGTCGTGCAACGCGGAGAACATTTGCTGACTGACCTGATGATTCATCGCATCAGTCTGCTGCTCCATACGCGTGTCGAGATTGCCCAACATTTTTCGTTGCGCTTCCAGCAGCAGGTCAAAGCCGTTGATCCGCTCCAGTAGTCGCGCATGTTCAGCACTGCTTTTAACCAGGTCCTCAATGCGATTTGCGATTGGCCCCACCCAAACCGCCAGTTTTTTTTCGATAATCTCCGGTAGCGGCGGTGAGGGTTTGGACGACCGGGCTTCCATTACCTCCGATCCATAATCGATCTCAATTTCAGGGGAGTCACTTTCGGGCATGGCGAACCTTATACATTAATTGCATGAGCGCGATGGAAATTACTCGCTTTTCCCAGTTCCGCAGTACGTGACTATTGCACTCACCAAACCGGGGATATCGTGATGTCCGGCCTCAAGCACCGGCTCAATTCCATGGGAACGCAAGCATTCCGAGGTGATGGGTCCGATGCTCGCGGCACCCGCACCCTGCGGCAGCTTCGTTGCCAGAGCGAAAAAGGCGTCCACGGTCGAGGCACTCGTAAAAGTAACAAAATCCACCGGGGCCTGCTCGATTTGATCAAGAATATTGAGCGCTTCAAGATCGGGCACGGTGCGATAAGCCACCGCTTCATCCACAATCGCGCCCGCTTCCATCAAACCCTGCGCCAACACATCGCGGGCCGTCTCGGGACGCACCACCAGGATCCGCTGGTTATCCACGTCGCACTCCTTCTCCAACGCGGCCAGCAGGGCTTCAGCCACGGCTTTCTCCGGAATGATGTCAACCTGGAGCCGATACTCCCGCACTTTCGCTGCGGTGCCATTGCCAATCGTGGCGATGCGGCAAGCGCCGATTTCGCGTGCGTCTTTGTAGATCGTATAAAATTGCTCAAAAAACGCTTCCACCCCGCGCGGACTCGTAAACACCAGCCAATCATACACATGAGCGTCCTGCACCAACTGACGGAAAACAACGGGATCCGAGGGAGGCTCGTGTTTGATCGTGGGAAATTCGACGGTCGCGGCGCCGGCTTCGGCGAGCTGGCTGGAAAGAGTGCCGGATAATTCCCGTGTGCGAGTCACCATGATCCGCCGTCCAAAAAGCGGTAAATTCCTGCGCCAGGCGAGTTTTTCGTGGAGGACCACGGTCGGTCCGAAAACCACGATGGCCGGCGCGCCCAGCCCGGCTTCTGCGACCAAACCAGGCAGTGTTGCCATGGTGCCTGTGACGCTGCGTTGGCGGGGGGTTGAGCCCCATTGAACGAGGGCGGCGGGTCGGTCGGGTGGAGCTCCGGCAGCGATCATGCGTGTGCAAATTTCCTCCAGTCGTTCGGCGCCCATGAGCATGACGGCGGTGCCGGGAGAATTGGCGATGCCGGGGTAATCGACGGTCTCGGAAGCTTTACCCGGCATTTCGTGCCCCGTGAAAAAAGTCACCTGCGTGGCCATTCCACGGTGGGTCACGGGAATTCCTGCACTCGCTGGTGCGGCAATGGCGGATGTCACTCCGGGCACCACTTCAAAACGAAGACCGCGCGCTTCCAAAGCAAGTGCCTCTTCTCCGCCACGACCGAAGAGATACGGATCCCCGCCCTTTAAGCGCACGACAACTTTTCCAGCGGCGGTTTTCTCCACCAACAAGGCGTTGGTCTGATCCTGGGTCAGGGCGTGGTCCCCCGCTTTTTTTCCAGCATAAATGCGTTCCGCCGAAGCAGGGGCATGCGCCAACAATGCGGGATCCGCCAGATAATCATAAACCACCACATCCGCTCGCCGCAAACATTCCGCCCCGCGCAAAGTGAGCAAGCCGGGGTCACCCGGGCCTGCGCCTACTAAATAACAAATACCGGAGATCATACGCCCCCTTCCCTGACGAGCAACGGTCCGCATTGCAAGCGCATCGTCGCATCATCCATGACTTCACCGGGTTTCACGCGAAACGCCATGCGTGCTTCGCGCGGGAGATCCTCGCCTTCACGAAACATGCGCGCATCAACCAGCAGCACGCCATTTTCCTCCACCGTGAGAACGCCGACCGGGGCATGGCAACCGCAGGCCAGCACGCGGAGCAGCGAGCGTTCACATTCGGCAGCGCGTCGGGTGGGCGGGTCGTCCAACTGGCTGAGCCATTCCAGCGCAGGCGAATCTGATCGACATTCGACCCCGATAATCCCCTGCCCCGGCGCAGGATAAAGGCCGTAATTCGCAGCATCAGTGAGATAAAATGCATGACCTTCGCATTCCATGACGCGACTGCCAGGCTGCGTGTGGCCAAGACGGATGAGGCCTGCGGTGGCCAGCACAAGCCCGTGCCAGGAGTCGTTTTCCCGCAGCTTACGCAGGCGCGTGCCAACGTTGCCGCGCACATCCGCAAAGGTCCAGCCGGGCGCGACATGGCCAAGGAATTGTCGGCGGCGGGGACTGCCCGTTGCAAAGGCCGCATTCGTGGGAAGTAAACCAGATTCCATTGTCACAATGACATCGCCGCTTGCTCCACGGGGAAGCAAGGCGGCGAGTGTGAAACCATCGGGAAGTTCGCTCGGCAGATCTTTGACACTATGCACCGCGCAGTCGATGCGGCCTTGCTCCATGGCGATTTCGAGTTCGCCAGTGAAGAGCCCTTTTCCGCCACCAGCCGCTGCGGCTTTGGAAAGATCCCAATCGAGTTGGCGATCTCCGGTGGTCTGCATTTCCAGGACTTTGATCGCGGGTGGATGATCCAAAAGAGCGAGCGCTTCGCAAAACATGCGCGTCTGCGCGAGTGCGAGCGGACTGCTTCGTGTGCCGACGATCAGTTTACGGGACTTCATACAGATTCAGCGCTGGCCGCATTGAGGCCCGGAGCAGAGGAGAGTGCAGCGGACGCAGGACGGCTGTTAGCCCACTCGAGGTAGGCAATGACGTATTTTTCAATGAGGTCCCGACCGCGGGCGGCCTCCTGTCGGCGTTCGCTCAGCGCTTGGTCGGCGAGGCGTTGAAGGGCATCCATGTCGTAAAGATAAACGCCATCAATATCCCCCACACCGGGCTCGATATCGCGCGGCACCGCGAGATCAATGGCGAACAACGGACGGTGCGGGCGGTGGCGCATCACATCCCGCATGCGTTCCTCCAACACGAGCCAGTGTGGAGCCGCCGTCGAGCTGATCACGATATCGCAATCCCGGCAGGCCGTTTCCCAATCATCAAAATGCAGGGCCTGTCCGCCAATAAGGGCGGCAAGTTCACAAGCGCGGTCGTGCGAACGATTCGAGACAATCAACGAGCGCACCCCTCGTGACTGCAGACTGCGTGCGACGCCTTCGCTGGTCTCACCAGCGCCGAGAATAAGCACGTCGCGTTCGCCGAGATGCCCGAAAATTTTCTCCGCCAGATCGACCGCGGCAGCGCCGACGGAGACGGGTCCGCGCGTGATCCGGGTATGGGTGCGGACCGCTTTGGCTGCGGCAAATGCGCGTTGGAAAAGTTGGTTCAGGAAGCCGCCCGTGGCATTGGCTTTGACAGCATGTTGATACGCTTTTTTGGTCTGGCCCGCAATTTCAGTTTCCCCGATCACCATCGAGTCGAGGCCGGCAACCACGGCGAACAAGTGACGCACCGCGTCTTGTCCTTCCAGGCGATAAACCGCCGGATTTCCTTCGCTTGGCTGCTTTCCATAAAACACTTGATCCAGCATCTGCGACGCCGGTCCGAAGGTGTAATATTCCACCCGATTGCAGGTGGAAAGCACCACGGCCTCGCGTAGACCAGTGTCGAGTAAGGCTCCAAGCCGGGAATCGAGATGGCGATCTTCCACGGCAAAGCGCTCGCGCACTTCCACCGGAGCGGTGTGATGCGACAGGCCTGTGCACCGTAATTCTGGAAGGGTGGGCACACTCATGTCCGCAAAAATTCCATCCACACCAGGCTGCCGAAACTCAGAAGAAATGCAGAGACAGAATAAAGTGCCACGCGCCGCTCCGGCAAGGCATGCAGGCTCCGCAGCAAAATAATCACGGCATAGATCACCCAAACGCCAATCGAGAGCATTAATTTGAGGGTTGGCGTTTCGCGATTCACGAAAAAGCCGGCGCTTAATCCGATGGAAAGCAGGATAAATCCGAAAATGAGCAGGCGTCCATTGGCCTGAGCCAAGGTGTGAATGGGGGGGAGATTATGAAACCATTCATTAAATTCCCGCCGCTTCAACAGCCGATCCTGAAACAAATACATTGCCCCCGCAATACAAGCCAAGGCAAAGACCCCGTATGCAATGAGCGAGACTGCAGCGTGCGTTTCCAGCCAGGGATTCAAGGTGCCACGAGGCGCGGGCGGCCCTGTAGGAGGGCCCGAATCAAACACCAACGCCAATCCAAGCAGAGTCGCAACCAGCGGCGCGGTGAAGGCACCAATCAAGGAAAGACGGTAGGTGCTGCCGACCACAAGGTAGGTTAGGACGGTCGCCCAACTCAGAAAAATCAGAACTTCGCCGAGGTTGGTAAGCGGGCACTTGCCGAGGGCCTGCCCGCGGAGATGAAGGAACAGCGTGAGAAAAATAAATCCGCCAGCATTAAGAAGCAGGTTGGCGGCAGAGCGATGATAACGGTGTGCGCCCACGGCCCACATGGTGCGGGCAAATCCAGCCAGAAAACAAAATCCAGCGGCGATGAGTGCGAGTTTTTCCTGCATGTAAGCGGATAAACTAGGAGGCAATTCCACGATTTGCAACAGGAGTGAACCCCACTATCATAGCGGGCCGGGGTGCGCTTGGAAGGGCGGAGAAGGGAACAGGCTCGTCAGCGCCTGCCTCGCAACGGAACGGACGGAGCCGCTCACTCCATTTGCAGGGCAGAAAAAAACCCCGTGCACAGCGGTGCGCGGGGTTTTCAAAATGGATGCAATTGGAATTGTATCAGGATTCCGTGGCAGCAGCTCCGGCGAAGATCACCACATCACCAGGTTGAATCGTCACCCCGGTTGGAACACTGCCCGGCACGATATCCGCAATCGAATTGGTCCGCTCAACGGAAGTCACCCGCACCCGACCGACGAGACGTCCACCCCGGCGGACGATCATTTCAGCGTTGTTTGCCACACCTTGACGGTCACCCAAACTGAGCACCACGAAATTCCATGCGGGATTCACTGCAAGAATGGTGCCTTGCAGACCGCGTGCCATGACCCCTTGTTCGCGGCGCTGCGCTTCCCGTTGAAGCGTGACCATTTGCGTCTGAACCGAGTCGAGTTTTTCTGCGAGCAGATTTTTTTCCAACTCGGCAGCTACCACCTGTTGCTTTAGCGCCTCAATGGCTTCCGTAGTCGCACTGGCGGCAGTCGTCGTACCAGCATCAGGCGTCGTGCTCTCAGGCGTTTTTAGTGCGGCGAGTTGCGTATTCAGGTCTTCAATCTCCGTTACCTTGGCTTTCATCTGACCTTCCAGGTCAGAGACTTTACCTGAAACCACCGCAAGCTCACGCTGCGCGTCTTCCACTTTCTTTTCAGCGTCATTCGCTCGCGTCAAAGCTGCCTCGCGCTCTTCTTTGGCCGTGCCCAGATTCGCATCGATCTCGGTAATTTTGGCCGCTTTTTGTTCCACATCTGCTTGTGCCGTGGTCAGTTCTTCGCGGGTGGTATCCAGCTTTCCTTTGTTAAGGAAACCTAGGACTGCTGCGCCCAATGAGAGGGCTGCGGCTATGATGAGGAGGATTTTCGACATATAACAGGGGGAAATCGAGTGGATAGTAGGGTAGTGGGGATGTGAATAACTTTCGCCGAACGACTGGTCACTAAACTCGGCAAAATGGGGATGTCGCAAGCAAAATCTGCATGAAAATATCGGGGAGGCAATAATTTAAAAACGG
>Ga0105046_10015181_pt1 | contig 11847 bp, 11 predicted proteins | sample MAT03_FD_78385 | JGI IMG/M metagenome (GOLD analysis project Ga0105046, IMG submission 78385) | Freshwater microbial communities from Lake Fryxell liftoff mats and glacier meltwater in Antarctica - MAT-03 (megahit assembly) | ecosystem: Environmental > Aquatic > Freshwater > Ice > Liftoff...
AGAGGGCATCCTGAAGGTTAACGCCGGAGGCGCCAGCTTCACCGGAACGCTCAAGGACGGACGATACACGTTTGAGAACAAGTGATCCCGCAGTGCGGAGATAAGAGGCGATGCAGTTGTTGTGCCGCATCCGCGGGTTAGCGCCGCCGCACCTTGCAGTGGTTTCATTACAAAAATCTGTCAGACTGCCGACATGCGCATCCTTCCCGTTTTTCTATCCGGTCTTGCCATCTGTCTTACTCCAGGAGCGCGTGCGGCCGACCCCGCTCCTCCCACGGAAACCCTCACGCCTTTGCCACCGCTGGATAACTCCGGCCCCGTAAAACTGGTCACGGCCTCCTGGTTCGGCGGGTCAGGCACAGATGTGCTTGTGTCTGCCGCGATCGGCCCGGATTCGAACATCATTCTTGCCGGAAATGGAGGTCCGGTAACCGGGGCGCCCACCGTGCAATACGGGGAGCCTTCCGAGCAGGACGGATTTCTCGTGAAGTTAGGCGATGAGGGAAAGAGCGTGGTCCGTCTCGGACGGTTTCCGACGGGAGTCACCTTGAAAAAAATCAGCTTTGACACAAGCGGACGGCTGTTTGTTCTTGGGGACGCGAAAGCGGAGACGGCTCTTGGCGGAGTGGCTGGGAAAGGGTCGTTTATTGCCGGGATGTCACCCGATCTCGGAGCAATCCGCTCGTGCCGATTTATGACGGGCATGGAGGATTTTGCGGTGGATTCCAACGGGGATCTGGTTGTTCTCAAAGATCGCAAGATCAGTCGGTTCAAGGGCGATGCAGCCGAACCTGTGTGGACCGTGAACTGGCCGACATACGGCGAGAACCGGCCCGGTGGCATCGGGCTTTTGCCCAAGTCGGGTATCGTGGCGGTAGTAGGATATGGCATGACCCATACCGGCCATGAACCGTGGAAAGATCCTTATGCCTACGGATTCGACCGTGAGGGAAAACAGGTTTGGAAGCTATGGAATCCGGATCCAAAACATCAGGCCGATGCCAAGAAATTCGGCGGCACGGGTCTGATGGCCGATACGACCGGACGTTTTGTCGGCACCACCCCAGATGGGCAATTTCTCCTGGGCCTCTCTGCAGACGGAGGTAATACCGTGGTGTCGCGGGATCCCGCAAATCCGCGCGAGCCTTTGCCCGCATCGGTCTTTGCCGACGTGTTCCAGCCTCATGCTGGCTACGGATTCAAAGGTGCCAGCAGCACGAGTGTCGTATTCCGGGTCAGCTTCGCCGGGGCATTGGAAAAAGGCAGTTTTCTGTGCGCCTGGCTCACTCCTCAACGCGCGAACGGGCTGGCCCTACGCGACGCCACGGGCGGAAAGAATGGGGCCGTATTTGCAGTCGGGAGCAGCGCTTTCGGATATCCTGAGCGTTCCCCGTGGTTTCAGGTTCCTGAAGGTGGATACAAAGGCGGAGGGTTTCTCGCGGCATTTGACCCGGATTTCAAAATGCTCCAGAGCGGATATTTCCCCGGCACCGATGTCTCCTGCGTGGCGGCGCGGGACGGGCTGGTGGTCATCGCAGGTAAGGCGGTGGAGTGGGCGAAGAATGGGGACAAAAACAAGCCCGACCAGCCGCCGATCTCGTATCCCACGGCAGTCTTTCATCCAGTCCAGCCCGCCTATGGTGGCGGGGAGAAGGACGGCTGGTTTGCGGTGTTCCGGCAATGAAAGCTTATGGTGGAGTACGGATGGCGGTTTGGGGATCGAAAATTGCCCAACTTTGGAAGTGGATGTTTGTCGTCGTGCTTTGTGTTGGTGCCCGGCTTCCGGCTGCGGAAGTTCGGGTGACGGGGGAATTGCGCTCAGTCAACGGGACGACCGAGATTCCGATTGGGCTGTTTGGGGTTCATGCCACACCGCTCACGCCGGAGCTGGTGCGTGATTGGGGCATCGAATCGGTGCGGGTAATAGAGCGGAGTCCCAAAGGCGACCCGGTGGTGCCCGGCCAGAGCCCTGCCGTCCCCGATGGAATTCCGATGGTCGTCGAGTGTTTCTACGACCGCTACCAACCGGCACTTCAGCTCACCGATCCGGATTGGAAAGCTAAGCTCGAAAAACTGGCGCGCACTTATGGGGCCAACTCCGCGCGTCTCGGAGGGGTTCGTCATGTCGAGTTCTGGAACGAACCCTACCTCAACTGGGCGGCCAAGCCAGGGGTCAACTACGACGGCGCGTTTTACGACCAGAACGACACCACCCCCGGCGCGCCCATGACGCTCCGGGGACAGTCCCACCCTTTGCCTTCGCTCGTGTGGGGCCGACAGCTCATGGCGGTCAATGGTGCCGGACGACCGGATTACCTGGCATCTTCCTACGCCCTGCCGCTTGTTTGGAAAAAAGAGCTGGCCGAGGGTGATTCCTATGTGTTTCGGGACAAGACATTTACCATGAAAATGCTGCCGTGGGGACGAGATCCGGGTCAGACCTCATGGTTTTCCGGTCCGCAGAACTCTGAGTTTTATCGCGGGATGTTTGTGCCGTTTGCCCGGGCGCTGAAAGCCGCCGATCCCCGGGTGCAGGTCGTGGGCGGCTGGGGGTTTCATTTCAATCAGGATGGCTGGGCCGCCTGGCCGGTCCTCTTCAAGCCTCTGCTCGACGAGGCGGCCCCTTGGTTGGACGGACTCTGCGAGCACCACTACGGCGGGGACACTCGCATGGTTGCGGGTAATTACCTCACGGTCTCTGCCTATTCCCGCACCGCGCATGGGCGCGATATCAAATTCTACAACACCGAAGCAGGCGGTCAGCTCGACCCCGAGCAGCCGGGCAATGCGGCGATTCCTGTCTTCCAGCCAAAGACCGATGCCGAGAGGCTTGCAGGTTCGACTTACATGCTGCGCGACATCATTCACCTCCTTGATGTCTGTCCGGACAAAGCAATCGCTCGCGCCGCCCATGAGGCCGTGAGCAGCGGAGTGGGGCCTGCTTTTCAACTTCTGAAGGATCTTCGTGGCAGACTCCTCTGCACGAAGACCGGACTCCCCGGCGTGTGGTGCGTGGCCAGCATGCGAGGGGACCGCCTCTGTGCGGTTGTCTTTAACGACACTGCACAGCCGTCCATTGTCCCCTTGGTCGTCGTCGCGCCGGGCGATGCGGAGATTCGGAGCGGACGTCGCATGTGGATCAAGCCTGATTTGTCACTAGGCGGGGAGCCCGTGACGGTCTCCGGTGGGGTTTGGAGGACGGAGCAGGTGATTCCCGCAAAAAGCGCCGTCTGCTGGGTCTTCGACTGCACGCCGCCGAGCCGCAGACCCGCCGTTGTCAAGGAAACGGAATTTCCCGCCGCTGAGATCCTCCGCCTGGTGACGCCCGACATGCCCGTCACTTTTTCCGTGGACATACCTCCCCATGTTGCATCGTCGGCAAGGCGGGCGCATCTGCGCTTTGTCCAGTCCGGCTGGAGTAACGGAAAGTCGCTCTGCTCGGTGAACGGCACGAAGATTCCGCTCGAAGTCCGGGAAAGCTACACGCACGAAACGGCTATTTATCCCGCGCTGCTCAAGCCGCACAATGAAATGACTTTCTCCGAAGCATCCGCGGGCAAAGGCTACCGGATCGACACGGTGTCGCTCGTGCTTTTCGAGTAAATCGACGGCGCAGCAGCAGGGCTACGGGGCCGAGGCCTGAGCCAATCTGCGAGCCGCCAGCCTCGCCACTTCACAAAGGCCTCCCGGGATACGCTAGCTCGCCGTTCAGCAGCAATTTGCCGGTCGCCGCAATAGCCGGTTAGAGGGGACGCAAGCAAGGATCGGCAATGTTAGCGAACCTGCTAGTTTGTTCCACGTGAATACCCCGACTCTTTTGGTCGTGTTCTTTATCGCGTTTTCCATGGTGCTGCCCGCAGAAGATACTCCGCCTGCCGGAAGGGCCTCAGAGATTTTAGCGAACACGCCGAAGGAACGCGTCGCACAGATTGAGGCCAAGCTTAAGGCATTTCGCGTGCAGGCTGAGAAGGATGCCGTAATCGTCGCCAAAGACGCGGAACTCGAAGCTTTGCGGTTAAACTGAAGGAGGCCCAGCAGGTCGCATTTGCAAAAATCGACCCCGAGGTATTAGCTCTCAGGTTGGAGTTGAAGGTCATTAAGCCGCCAGACCGGGCGGATTCCCAGAAATAGCTTGCTGGTCGGGCTTTTGAAAGCATCCCCAGGACTCGGCGATACCACTTGGCGTTTCGGAAGAAGGCAAACTAATGAAGTTTGGCACGGCCTATTACCCTGATTATTTTCCGGAAGAGGAGTGGTCGCGCGATTTGGATGCGATGTCGCGCGCCGGCATTCGGACTGTTCGCATGCTTGAGTTTGCCTGGAGTTGGTATCAGCCCAATCCGGAGACATATCGTTGGGATCCGCTCGACCGATTCCTGGATCTTTGTCTGGGGAGAGAGCTGTCCGTTTGCCTTGCGACTCCGACGGCCACTCCGCCGCCGTGGTTTCTTCAAAAGTATCCCGATTCCCGACTGGTGGATTCCAACGAGCGCGCCTGTTACTCCCACCGGCACATGATTTGCTGGCAACATCCCGCTGCTCGAGCTGAAGCGTTTCGTACTATTGAAACGTTGGCCACCCGTTACGGCAATCATCCCGCAGTGACGGCATGGCAGATCGATAACGAGCCCAACTATGCCGAAGATATCGCCGCTTGTTATGACTTTAATCCCAGTGCCCTGAGTGCGGGTCAGAAATGGTTGCAACAGCGCTACGGTTCGTTGGACGCTTTGAATGCCACTTGGTTCAACGCATTTTGGTCGCAGGCATACAACGAGTGGGAGCAAGTCTGGGTCACGCATCGTCCCCAGGTGAACCCCGGTTCGATGCTGGATTTTTTGCGTTGGAGGGATCATGCGATGGCCGGCTTTGCTCAGGATCAAGCGGACGTGCTTCGACGCCTGACTGCACCCGTGAAATTGCACGTCTCGCGTCTGATGGTGCAGCGTTGACGGCGCACACAGACGCTTACAAATCCCGACCGCTTGCGCTGGTTCATCATAGCCGGGATACGGCGCGGTTTCTCTATTTTTTCCAAGACCTTGAGACGCTGGCGCGCCAGCATCAAGGCGTGCATTCCTGGTTGGATAAAAGCCGCTATCGCATTCACTACCTCGGCGACACCGATCTTGAAAAGCCTCTCCCCCCGGCCGCTCTTCTAGTGCTGCCGGAATCCCACCTGCTCTCCGATGCCGCGCAGGACAGCGTGCTTGCGTGGGCGGTGGCGAATGCCGGGGGTGAGTTGTTTCTTGGGCCACATACAGGCTTGCTTGATGAAGGTGGGCAGATGCGCCCTCCATCTCGTCCTTCCCTGCCGCAGCGGCTGGGTTTGCGTCCAGGAAAATGGCGCGACCAAGCTGTGCACGTGCTGTGTGATGGGCGCGCCGTGAGAGCCTACCGCAAGTTCGAATCCTGTCCGGGGGTCCCAGTCGAGGCGTGGCTGGAAATTGAAAAAGGTCGGGGCCCCGCCGTTTACCGCCCGAAAACCAACATCCTTCTTTTTACGCATCGCTGGTGTGAACCGCACTCGCCCCTTGCAGGCGCTGCTTCGATGGCCAAGGCCTGAAGGGCCGGGGGCGTCTTCCTCCTCCGGTGAGCCGGCTACCAATTTTTGCAGGCGTGGATGATGTCTTCCATGCGTCCCACGGCCAAACACTGCACGGTGTCGGCGCCACCATAGTAAACTTTCACAGTGCCATCAGACTCCACGATTTTTGCGCACGGAAAACAGACGTGCTCGACGAGGCCGCGCATTTCGTAGTCGGCCTCGGGCGCGAGAATCGGATGTTTTGCAAGGTGCTTGATAAGCCAAGGTTTTTCTCCATCGAGAATGGCGGCACCGATGCTGTATTCTCGGGTCGTGCAGTTGTTCATGATGGCATGAAAGAGGATAAGCCAACCTTCCGCGATCCGGTGTGGGACGGTAGAGGGTCCGAGTCCGCTGATCGCAAAGTTGAGGAGAGCGTTCGTTTTAAGAACCTCATAGGAATCCCCCCAGTGGATAAGGTCGGGTGAATGGCTAAGCCAGATGCTGCCCTTCCCGCCCTGCGCGGGGATCGAGGGCCGTTCCAGCCGCATGTAGCGACCGTCGGCGGATTTCTCCGGAAAGATTACCATGTTCCGGTTGTCGGGCGCGTTGATGTAATTGACGAACTCGAGCGTTTGAAGCTGGTCTCGCGAACGAAACATTGCCACCCGGCAGTTCTGATCGCCCTCGCATGCGATGAGAACTTTGTATTCTCCGTCGATCCAAGTAATGCGCGGATCGTAATAGACCGATCTCGTGATCTTCTTCCAGAGATCATCCTCTGGCATCGCGAACGGTTCGGGTCGAAGCGTCCAATGGATCCCGTCGGAACTGTCTGCACCCCACAACAGCGTCAAATGGTTGAGCTGGTTGACTCGGCAGAGCATCACATAGCTTCCGTCGGCACGCCGGATGGCTGCGGAGTTGTAAACCGCCCGCATCTTGATCCCGAGCTGGTCGCGGAAGTGAGCGGCAGTGAGGACGGGGTTGGCAGGGTGTCGGACGAGGACGTCGCGATCGATTCGAGCATAGTTCATGAGAATCGAAATACCGCAATCCACGGCTCCGCGCGAACCTAGAAGTTTTTTTGGGGGGAAGATTTGCGGATGGAAATCATGGGATTTGCGGCTTCGCGCGCAGTGGCGCTGTCATAGCGGGAGCCTGTGAGGTCGTGCGGTCCGTTCGGCGGCCGGAATCCCCTTGCTTTGGAGTCCGCGATCATTTGGGTTTATCCCCGATGGGCCGCGTTGAATATATTTACGATCCTTCCGTGGACGATGATTTGGACTGGCAGCTCCGCATCCTCCTTTCCAAGTGTTTCAAAGATCCGATTTTCCGCGTGCGCCGCTTCAACAACGAGCTTCCCGGCCACCGGTGGGTGATCGGGGATGAGGAGGGCGCGCCGGTCGCCCACGCCGCCGTCCACGACAAGCGGATCGGCTCGACCGGCGGCGAGTTCCACGTCGACGCGGTGGCCGAGGTCTGCATCCCCTTCACCGGGGAAAAAAATATGTCGGGGAGCTTCTCGGCCATTTGCACGAGTGGATGCGCAGGCAGGGGATGAGTTTTTCCGTGTTACTCGGCCCGGATAACGTCTATCGCGGGCTCGGTTACTATCCCGTCCAGAATCCACTGCGCCATTACAGCACGAGCCGCCGGGAGTGGGTTTGCGAGCCGGTCGCCCATACTCTGGTTCTGCCGCTTGGAGAGACCGCCTGGCCGGAAGGGGAAATTGATCTGCGATGTCCGCTCTTTTGATGAGGCCCGACGAATTTATGATAAACATCCTTCCTCAGCCCGCATCGCTCTCGCTCCACGGTGGCCAGTGGGTCAAAAGACAAAAGGAACATGCCTCGGGCGATGTCCGGATCGCGATCTTCGCCCCGCCTCTTCTCGCGCCGCAGGTTGCGGTCCTCAAAGAGTTTCTCGAAGCCGACCAGATGTTCCGTGTCGAATCCGTTTCGTCCGAGGAGGAGGCCGACATTGTCCTGTCCCTGTCGGTCGAACCTCATGGCGGCCGGTCGTTTTCCGACGAGCGCCACCGGATTGCGATCACCCCCGCGCGCATCCGGATCGAGGCGGCGAGCCCGCACGGGATTGCGCAGGGGATTCAATCCCTGCGGCAGATGCTCTCCGGGCAGCGCGCGCAGCTCGCACTGCCGTGCCTGATCATCGAGGATGAACCCTGCATGGCCTGGCGGGGCATGCACCTCGACTCGAGCCGCCACTTTTGGGACGCGGCCACAGTCAGGCGATTTATTGATCTCCTGGCCTTCCATAAATTCAATGTTTTCCACTGGCATCTGACCGACGACCAAGGCTGGCGGCTGCCGGTCGAGGGGTATCCGAAGCTGATCGGGGTCGCCGCCTGGCGGGATGCGACGATGGTTGGCCATGACCGCGACCGGGCGACGAACCCGGCCGATGGCGTCCGGCACGGCGGGTTTTATTCCCACGCGGAAATCCGCGAAGTCGTCGCCTATGCCGGGGCGCGGGGCATCCACGTTCTGCCCGAGGTGGATGTGCCCGGCCACGTGCAGGCGCTGGTGGCGGCGTATCCGGAATTCGGCTGTGCTGAGGACCTCGCGGAGGTCAGGCAATGCTGGGGGATCAGCCCCTATGTGCTCAACCTCGAGCCCACGACGTTTCAATTTCTCGAACGTGTGGTCGAAACGCTTGCGGAGCTATTTCCGTTTCCATTCGTCCACCTCGGCGGCGACGAGGCCGAGACCGCACAGTGGGCGACATCCGCCGGCATTCAGCGGCGCAAGCAGGAGCTCGGCATCGACACCGACCGCGGCGTGCAGGACTATTTTACCGCGCGGCTCATCGCGATGCTCGCCGCCAAAGGAAAGGGGATGGTCGGATGGGATGAGATCATGGAAAACGGGACCCCTGACGCCGTCACCATGTTCTGGCGCGACGAGGAGAACAGCGACCGGCGGCTCGACCTGAAAGCCTTGGAGAACGGCACAGGCCTCGTGCTGGCCAACTCGTCGAAGACGTATTTCGATCACTGGCAGCTTCCGCTCGAGGAGGTCTATGCCTGGGATCCGTTTGCACGCATCCCCGAAAACCTCCGCTCCGGCGTCCTGGGGGCGCAGGGGCAGCTCTGGACGGAATACGTCCCTACCCGCCAGCATCTGGATTACACGGCCTTCCCGCGGGCCTGTGCGCTCTCCCAGGTTCTTTGGACGGGTGCCGACCGGGAATCCCTCCAGGACTTTGCTGGCCGTCTGGGCACCCACCTTCATCGGCTTGACCGCCTCGGCGTCTCCTACCGTCCGCCCAACCCCGCCACAAAACCAAATTTATGAACACACCAATTGGAGAAGAATGGAAAGGCATGGAAAGTGCCACCAGTCACTACAACCCCGAGTCTTTTTCAGCAGACCTCGATGCAGCAAGAACTCGGATCCGGAAAATCCGCTGCCAGGAAGCCGAGCTGCTTCTAACCGACCCCAAAGGGCTTCCGATTCCAAACCTCCGCGTTGAAGTTCTGCAAACGCGCTCCTCCTTTTGCTGGGGCGAACAGCTTTGGGGACTCGATCAACTGATGCGGCAGGGCCTCGGCGGCAGCGACCGCGTACGGCATTTCACGGAGCGTTTCACGGATTGCCTGAACAGCGCAAACTGCCTCTCCTACTGGACCGAGGCTCCGCGCAATGACGGACCCAAGCACATGGAGTTTCAAGGTGAGGATCGGATGGATGGCTTCGCGGCGCAGGTGGACTGGGCGATGGCCAACGGACTCGTGCCCAAGGGACATCCGATCTTCTGGTCGATTGACAAGGCTTACCCTGAATGGCTGAAGCGCTATCCGCTCGACACCCAGTGGAAGTTCATCGAAGTCCGCGTGCGCAATCTGGTCGCGCGCTTCAAAGGCAAGGTGAAGCTGTGGGACGTTGTCAACGAACCGATGTGGGAGGCTGCGCCGGAAAACCTTCCCCGCCGCAACTGGCCGCACCTCGAATCGCTCGATGACATTTGCGAATACGTCGTGCCTGTGATCCGCTGGGCGCGCGAGGAGGACCCGGATGCGCGATACATCGTCAATGACTACGGCATGGAATGCGACCCCGAGAAAGGCCCTATTCGGGACAAGGATGGCAACCCGGTCACGGCGAAAGCGCAGCGGGACCGGTTCGTCGCGCTCTTCCGCCGCCTCGCCGACGAGGGAGCCTGTCCGGACGGACTCGGCATGCAGGCTCATACCGGAGGGTGGATGCAGCCCGACGCACAAACCGCGCTTCTGGATGAATTCGCCGCATCGGGAGTCCCACTTCACTACACCGAGTTCTGGGCGGAGAACAAGCATCTCATTGACGCCGGGGTTGACCCCAAAGTCGCCGAGGAAATGAAAGCGGAATATGTCGCCAACGTCATGACGGTCGCTTTCGCCCACCCGGCCGTTGACGCCTTTTACTTCTGGGGGGAAATGACCAGAAATTTCGGTTTTTTTGGCGATCCCACCCTCTCGTCAAACACGCCGACGCCCACCTATTGGCGTGTTCGCGACCTCATCCGCAGGGAGTGGATGACGCGCGAGACGCTTGTGAGCGATGCGGAGGGAAGGGTCCGGTTCCGGGGATTTCTCGGAGACTACTCGCTGCGCTACGCGATCAGTGAAGGCATGCCGGCGGGAAAGACGTTTTCTCTTACTGCGGACACGAGTGGCACGAAGGCGCTCGTTCTCCACCGGCCGCGTGGCTGAGAGATTATTTCAACGCCTGATCCCGGGTTATTTCCTGTCCGCTCCAAATGCGTTTCTGACTCCAGTCGCCCGCTGGTGCCAGCCAAAAAGGATCTTTTGGTGGCAAACCAAGGTGTAGCAATCCGGTCACGCAGAGATACAGCGATCCGCTCGAAACGTATTCCTCGGCGATGAATGGCTGGCGCCCAACTGAGCCGACTTCCAGCCACCCCTTATCGTCAAAAGTGCCGGGAGCTTCGACCATTCTGCGGATGACGGCAGTGAGACCCGACCTTACGGCACCGAAGCTCACTGTCGCCGGGAGTTCTTTCCACAAGATGAGTTGCGAAAGAGACTGGAAGGAGGCAAACCGATAGGCGCTCGAACGCCCTATGACGGGAAACGTGCCCTCAGGCGATATCTGCCGCTCCAAGATTTCCGCGTAACGTTTCGCCCTCTGGAGTGCCTCGTCAAACAGCTCCCCGAGTGCGTCGTTCTGACTGCGGCACACCTTCAATACGTCGAGCAGCATCGGATGGATGACATAGCTATTGTAGTAGTCCCAGCGAAACTCCGGGCCGTCGCCGTAGGTTCCGTCTCCTTGATACCATTCCCGGTGTTTGTCGATGGCGTGTCGAAGGCGATTCTTTTCGAACGAACCCGTGAATTTCCAAAGGGCGGCTTCCACGATGGCTGCGAAAAGCAGCCAGTTATTTTCGCAGGGATCAAAGCGCCGCGATTCCCGAAGCCAGGCAGCGACATTCTCTTGCTCATCGCTTTTCAACGAGTGCCAGAGCACATTGGGAGCCCGTAGAAGTGCATGGGCAAGAAATGCAGCCTCCACCAGGAGTTGACGGCTCTCTTTGGCCGCGTGGGCCTGTCTGCGGCTCTGCTGACTTTCTGGGTCGGAAGCCTTCAGTAGCGACTCTCGAGCGATCTCTCCCATGCCTTTGCACGAAGAGTTTTCGTCATCAATAGCGAGCTCAATCCACGGGGCGATCCCGGCAAGCGTGCGCGAAAGAGCCTCGACGCGCGAGAAATCCTGCCGGTGCCGATCCCAGTCGCGCACGGGAAAGGTTTCACTCATTGGGTGTCCGCTCTGGCTGCGCAACACAGGAGATGTAATGCGGGTCATCACATCGACGAGATACGCCCGGTCGCTTTTGCCTGCGGAGCTTGACTCTTTCACGTCTTGCATCTCCTCAGACTTTCGAGGTGCGACGCAAGTGAATGGTCTGGCCGATCTGTGTGGGTATCGCGAGTTCCGAACCATTGCACGATTCCCCATTCATCGAAAATGACGCTCCCAGTGAGTGACAGATATGCAGTTCGCATCCCCTGAGGCTGTGGACCGTGATCTCTTCGGCGCGTCCGTGACAGAAGCGCCCGTCGATTTCGAATCCGCCGTGGGTGCGAATCCGGGCAAACGACAGGTCGCGCCAACCTTTTGGCAGGCGGTCCGTGATGTGGATAACGCCTTCGCGGACGGAGATCAACAATTCGAGGATCGCATGGATCGCCCCCATGGCGGCGTCCATTTGCATCATCTCTTCGTGGAGGAAGCCTTCGCTTTTCCGGTGATCTGGCGTGGCCAGTGAGCCATCGTCCAAGGCAAACATCCCGGCCC
>Ga0105046_10015182_pt1 | contig 11847 bp, 10 predicted proteins | sample MAT03_FD_78385 | JGI IMG/M metagenome (GOLD analysis project Ga0105046, IMG submission 78385) | Freshwater microbial communities from Lake Fryxell liftoff mats and glacier meltwater in Antarctica - MAT-03 (megahit assembly) | ecosystem: Environmental > Aquatic > Freshwater > Ice > Liftoff...
ATGCTGCGCCCCTACAAAAGCGCTTTGGCCCTTTAAAAACTCTTCGCCATCAAAAACTGAGCCTCGGAATTTGATTTTGCGGGCCAAAATGATCGCAAAAGCGAGACTTGCACCATTGGTTAGTACGTCTACCCCGGAATCGCGTGCGCATACAGCCAGCCATTGAAGAACTCGCGTAAATCCTGCCCACTCACAGCCTCGGCAGTCGCGATGAAATCCTCAATGCGTGCATTGCCTGTTTTATACTGAGTGTAGTACATGCGAAGAATCTGGAAAAACATCTCATCGCCGACCTTGAGGCGTAAGGCATGAAGCGTCCACGCGCCTTTGTAGTAGACATTGAGATCAAAGATGCTGCGTGCACCAGGATCACCAATGAGAGGCGCACGAGCGATCACATCCGGGTCGCTGATGAACTTGCGCCATGATGCCATCAGCTTGTCAAACGGCGCGGTTCCATATTTATGCTCAATCCAGAGGGCTGAGACGTAGGTGGCAAACCCCTCGTTCAGCCAGATGTCGCGCCATGTTTTGACGGATATACTATTTCCAAACCACTGATGGGCAAGCTCGTGCGCAATCACAATTTCAGAGCCACGCCCGCCGATCACATCCCGCCCAAACAGCGAGAGTGTTTGTGTTTCCAGCGCAAAGGGCAGTGATGTATTGGCGACAACCGCCCCATAGACTTCAAAGGGATAATCGCCAAACAGGGTTTGATAGTAGGCGATCATCTCGCCCGTCATCGCAAAGGTCTCTTTACCCTTCTCGGCGCGATCTTTGGGGAAGAAATTACGGATTGGCACGGGGCCGCCTTCTTCGTTTTGCTGTACAAATTCGTGGATGTTCACCGTTGCCAGATAAGGGGCGGCAGGCTCACGCAGCTGATAAGTATAGGTCCAGCGGCTGCTGGCCTCGTCATCCTGCACGTTCGTCAAAAGACCGTTGGCCGCGACCACATAAGGCTTGGCGACATTGATGATGAAGGTAAAGGTGGCTTTATCCTGCGGGTGATCGTTGGCCGGGAACCACAGCGAGGCCCCATCCGGTTCACTGGCAACATAGGAGCCGCTTGCATAGAAGGCCCAACCCCCTGCAAAGACATAGCTGGTATCAGTCTTTTGACCGGGCGTGCCGCTGTATGTGACGCGGGTCGTGAAGGTTCTGCCTTCGGGGATGAGAGCATGCGGCGTGATAATGAGTTCACGCTGGTCTCGTTCATAGGGCACGACCTGTCCATCCACTTCGACGCTTTCAATTGTGTAGCCGCCAAAATCAAGATTAAACTGTGTCAAATCCTGGGTGGCCTGCATGGTAAGTGTGGCTGATCCGTCGATGAGACGCACATCCATCTCAACAGCGAGATCAATGGTGTAGTGCGAGACATCATAGCCGCCATTGCCGAGCATGGGGAAGTAGGGATCACCGATGCCGCTGGCCCCTTTGGTATCGCCTGGGAGGGGCTTTTCGCTGATTGCACCCAACAACATAACATTGAGCGCGAGAAGAATGACTAAAACACTCATACGCCACCGCATATGATGATCCTTTTCTCATAAAGGGCGAGAGATCGTTTGGCAATCTATACCGCAGCGCCTCTTTACCTATAATACGTCTGGATGCGCTTTGTATCGTGCCCGATTGGCCTAGCCTTACGTCCCCCCATTGGCGCGAGGGGCTCAAACCGATCTTCTCATACAATACAGTTATCTTACATCATATCGCTGATTTATACGGATTGGATGAATATGCAAGTCAATCGTGGACCGCGCAAACCTCGCAGCGGCATGGCCTGCCTGGGATGTGGCGCTGTGAGCCTGATCTTATTGATGAGTCTCATTCTGGTTGGGGGATTTCTCGTGATTAACTACCTGCCGAGCCTGTCCCTGCAAGCGGCGGGTTTCCAACCAGAGGGCGATACGGCATCTGTGTTCCAGGCTGCACCGCCTGTCATACTGCCTGATGTGGTTGTTATTGCAACCATTCCGCCTTCTGAGATCGTGGTCAGCGCGGGTGATCTGGGGGATCGCACGCTGGATGTGCCCGCAGGTGCGGTACAGATCGAAGCGGGTCAGGTGGCAAGTGCAAGCGATGGCGCACCGACTGATGTGCTGCGTGTCACAGTGGATGAGAATGGCATGCTTGATATTTGCCGCCAATACAGCCCCATTTGCACCCCCACAGGTGATTCACGGATGCGCAATGTGATGTTTGATTTGCGGCCCGGCGGTGCGGTGGTCAATGGCGAATTTTATATTCCCCAGTTGTCAACATGGCAGCCCGCCGGTGTTGTGATGCGTTTGACACCCGCGAATCGCCTGGAGGTGATGGGCGTTGATGTGGGCGGCAATCTTTACAGTGCGCCTCCTGGAGAGATGAGCCAGCTTGTACAGGAGGCGGAGACGCGGGCGAATGATCTACTCCAGCAGCTCGCTTTGAATGCAGGCGGATCACGCTATGTGCTGCAAACCGTCTCGATTGATGAGGGCACGCTGACGATGCTCTTGCAGCCCTAAAACCTTGAATCACAGAGGACACAGAGATTTCATAACGATTTCTCTGTGTCCTCCGTGTCCTCTGTGGTTAAACTCTTTAATCCCGTGAGATGATGCGTGTCGCCAACCGCAGCATGAGCAAACCCAGGATCACGGGGAGTATCACAGGCATTACAAAATCGACAAAAAAGAGAGCATTCAGATTCGGCGGAATAACCGTCTTATCGGCCAATGTCTCGCCGCGTATGCCTGGCAGATGCGCCACCAGATTGATCATGATGAAGTAAAAGCCACTGAAGGCAATGCTTGCGGTCAAAGCGGCGCTGCGTCCAGGGACAACCACGCTCACCAGAACAGCAATGATCCCCACAAAGACAGATTCAAGCAAAAGCCGCAGCACACACACGATCAAGCCTGTCATCACAATCATCAAGCTTAGAATCGGAGTCTGCGAAGTTGACCAGTACATGGCATAACCACTGAGAAGAATGGGCGGCGTGAAGAACAGCACTGCCTGACTGACCAGTACAAGATCATCCATGCGCTTCCATAGAGCCACCGCAACCTTACCGAGTAAAATCTGATCGAGTGACATCGGAGTCGCACGCAAGAGAGGCAGCGTATCGTTCTGGACTTCTTCACGCATCGCATCCGATGCCGTGATAGCAATATTGAGCAGGATGTGTCCGTAAAGAGCCGCCACAAACGGTATGACAATGATGGCTGCAATGACGATGGTCGAGACGATCACCTGCAAAAGCGGGAGAAGCAGGCTAAGCACGAGGACGATGGCCCAGCCAACAATCCCTGTTATGATCGGATTGAGTTCGGGCGGGATGGTCCGCCAGTTGAGACCGAGATGACGCCGCACAATGGGATTGGTGCTGCGAGCCCAGTACGGGACGCGCTGTGCTGAGCGGTCAAGTAAATCGAGATAATCCTCGCGGTTAACAGCCATGTGTCGTGGCTCGCTCTCTTAGAAAAACGGGTTTCTAATCATGGTAACATGTCTTTGTGCGGATTATATGCAGGAGGCAGCATTTGTGACACAGCGCCTTTCACGTCTCCTGGCTTATGTCGGGGCAGTCGTGCTCGTGGGCATCGGCGTGGCTTTCATTCTTGCGGGTGGGCTGCCGGAGCGAAATGAATATATGGGCGTTTTGAATGATCCGTCGATGGCTCCACAGATCGGGGCCTTTGCACCTGATTTCACGCGGAGGCGGTTGGATGGAGTCCCTCTGACGCTCAGCCAGCAGCATGGAAAGATCGTTTTGCTTAACTTCTGGGGCACATGGTGTGCACCGTGTGAAATTGAGATGCCGCTGCTGCAAACGCTGCATGAGGATTATCCTGATCTGGTGCTGTGGGCGATGAATCTGGGAGAAGACCCGACCCAGATTGTCCCCTGGATTGAGGCGCGCGGACTAACCTTCCCAATTTTGCTTGACCAGACTCGTGCTCTGGAATATATCTATGCCTTGCGCGGGCAGCCTTCCACGTTCATCATTAGGGGAGATGGCCGTATCGTGACAATTATCGATGGGCCCATCCGAGAAGAGGCGCTGCGGCCTTTGCTCGACGAACTATTTGCGAAAGAGAATGAGTCGTGACCCCTTCCCCGAATACTGCTGCGCTGGAAAAAACATGGTCGATCCGTCTGAATCGGGCTGTATTGTGGCTTGCGCGTCATTGGGTGCGTGTGATGCTGGTTGCGGTGGGCCTGTACGCCGGGCTGCCCTGGGCCGCGCCCACATTGATGAAACTTGGTCTGACAGGGCCTGCTGAACTGATCTACAAAATGTATATTCCCATGTGCCATCAGTTCGCGTTTCGCTCGGTGTTTTTGTATGGCGATCAGCCGTTTTACCCGCGCGAAGCCGCTGCAACTCCTTATAGACCGTTTGAAGAGTATGCGGTTGATGATCCGGCGTATGAGACCGCCTATGGCTACTGGTACAACTCATTTTTGCAGAAGTCTTATACAGGCAGCGTGTCAGGCAGTGAAATAGGGGATTTCACGCCCTGGATGCAGTTTGCCGCCAAAGAATTTAAGGGAAATGAGCAGATGGGCTATAAAACAGCCATCTGTGCGCGTGATGTGGCGATTTATGGCATGGTGTTTGTTGGTCTATGTATTTATAGCATTCCATCTGTGCGCCGCCGTTTGCGCCCGCTGCCATTTTTGCTTTATCTTCTCATCGGTGTGCTGCCGATTGGTCTGGATGGCTTCAGTCAGTTGTTGAGCTATCCGCCGTTTGAATGGTGGCCGATTCGTGAGACGGGGCCGTTTTTCCGTGTGGCTACTGGGGCTGTGTTTGGATTGATGAGTGCGTGGTTGGCTTTTCCGCATATCGAACTGTCCATGCGTGATACGCGGCGGCAGATTATGGTGAAATTGATGCGGTTGGGGCTGCGGGTGGATTAAGTACCCATTAGCCTATGTTGTGGTTTAAAACCTATCAATATATGTTTGTAGGGGCACAAAGCATCGTGCCACCTCGGTAAATCCTAAATTCAAAATCATGATCGTAGGGCGACCCATAGGTCGCCCTCGCACCTCGTTATTATAGTTGCGTCACAGCCCGCTGTCCCATACGCTGAGAGATCATCATGCCAATCGCATACAGCGGCGGCCCGGCAAACATACCCCACAGCGGCACAAGCGTCTTGATGCCTGCATCGCCCCCGAAGAACATAAAACCAACGCCCAATAAAAACAGCCAGATCATGCAGGCACGAATTCTGTTGAGGGAAAGCGTATAGCCTGGAGCATCGGGTTTTGTGCGCACATCGCGGACTGTGAAGAAAAACAGCGCAAAGGCGATCAAGACAGCCACACACACGATCATATTCTCGCTGGAGAGAGACAACTGCTCTATCGTTCTATCACGGATCACAAACAGCGCGACTCCAGCACTCACAAGCGCCAGCCACCCATGATAACGCAGCGGGTTGGGTGGCATCACAGCATCAATCAACAATGCCGCCGCCACAAAAAAGATCAGCAGCCAATCGCCCTGCCACGCCAGAATCAGCACGAAAACAGCCGCTCCAGCCGTATCAATCATGCGAAACGGCGGCCCCACAATGCGATCAATCAGGCGCAGAAACACGATGATGGCCGCCAATCCGAGGAGATTGAGCGGAGGTACATTCCACAGGATCGACAGGACAAACGCCACCCCTGCGGAGACAAACGCCGCAACATCATGATCGGGGTTAGCCTCGCGCGTCAGAGACCACGCAATGAAGACCGCTGCCCCCATGAAAAATCCGGTGGCAATAGAGGCCCCAATATCACCGCCTGACCGGACAAGCCGCAGCGATCCGGCAATGACTCCGCAGACAACCGCCACACACAGTATTGCAAAATTACTTGGATATCCAGGATAAACAGGTCGCCCGATGGACGTAAACAAATACATCGACAGATACTTCTCGATCATGGTTAGCCTTCCGCCTTGTGGGAACGTATCTAGGCTATAAGTCTAGAAGAAAGATATGAACCCTTATAGAGAAAATGACATTGATCTGTTGAGTTTAAGGTCGCCCAAACTGCGCATCACGAAAGAATTCCGTGCGTGTCCCGCTGCTTGCCGCAAACTGCTCCGGTGACAGCAACGACCAGAACAATTCGGGCGTGGCGATTTGATCGGCCCCGGACTGAGCGTACTGCGCCAGAAGCTTGAAGAAGGCTTCCGTGCCAATATCCTCGCGCAGATTTTGCAGCATTTGCGCCCCACGCAGATACGCGGCATTGATGTAGGCACGCGGATCATCAAATTCATAGATGGTACTGTCAACATTGCCCTGTGGATTGTAGCCACCCACACGGAAATCCCACCACCAATTTTTCAAGTCGGGATAATACTCCTCGTAGTAAACATACTCGCTGTAGGTCGCCAGCGCCTCATCCAACCAGGGGGCCAGCGCCGCATCATTGCCAACGCGGGCATACCACCATTGATGTGCGACCTCGTGCACCGTAATCACGGTGAGATAATTTTGTACGCCCCCCTCAAAGCGATAAAACCAATTTGTGCTTACAAACACGAGACCGCTGGCCTCCATGCCGTCAGGGAAATCGGCCTGAACAATGGTCAGCCGATCATAGGGATAATCTCCGTACAAATCGTTGTACTGCTGAAACGCACGCGCCGCAACCTCGACTGCGTGTTGAGCGCCATCCAGCAGGCCCGTCGCGCCGTTGCGTACAGCATCGGGGAAAGAATAGACTTCAACCATTGTGCCGCTGGCGGTCATCTGCTTGGCAACGCGGAATTTATCGCTCAGGCTGATGGGAAAATCACGCGCCCGCGCAAATGTCACATGCCATTGATCGGCGGCGGGCTGTTCGATAGTCCCTGGTGCGGCCAACTGCAAACCTGTGGGGGCATTGCTCACTGTCAGCGAAACATCCCAATCAGCAGGCTCCAGAATAGTCTGTTCCCCAATGGATTTTGGCTCATGGTGAATCCATTCCCCATTGATGTGGGGTGAAATGACAGGCAGCCAGTACGCAAGATTGATCTGACGTTCACCATAGCCAAAGTAGCCGCGATAATTGGACACTCCGGCCCCCACCCGCGGCACATTGAGCACAAATTGCAGTGTAATCTCCGCTTCACAGCCTGCCTCAAGCGGGCGCGGCAGGGCGATACGCATGCGCGTCGAAACCATATCGGTCACGAGTGGCGTTGTGCCCCAGGTGGCATTTTTGAGCGTAAACAGGCCTGCCCATTGATTTGGCTCCACACTCAGAATGATCTCCACCAGCGGCTGACCTGTCGTATTGGCATAGCGCATTGTCTGCGAGATCAACATCGACTTGGTGGTGTAATCCAGCGCCGCCTGCACACGATAGCGTGAGCGCGGGCGAGTCGTATCGATCTGGCATGGGAGCGGCGTTTCTGTTGGCGGGAGGTTGGTTGCTGTCGGTGTGGCAACAGTTGATAAAACACGCCCCTCTTCAGGCGTCGAGCTTGGCAGCATCGCCAGGCGAATACTCGGAATCGTCTCAGGAGTAGATATGACGGGTGTGGCCTCGGAGAGATTGCAGCCTACAAGCAGGCCGATCCCTATGATGATTGGTATCAAGTAATGCAGATGTCTCATGAAGTCGTTTGCAGCCCTGTCAAACGCTCACACAAAAGGCCCTGAATTGGATTTTGGCGTGCGCCTGCGTATGGTCAATGAACGCGGCTATCTTATGCCAAAAGCACACATTGGCAAAGGATTAATCCATCTTTGCCTGTTCAGACGGGCCGCTGCTGCCTGATAAGTGTCATACTGCGAAAGGGTTCGCCGTAACGACCTCTTTTTTTTTGTGTTATCGTAGGAGGCATTGTTTAAAGATGCTCCAAAACATCACCATGGGAGAGTAACGAGTGACGACAGATGTTCGTGTCGCTCCAGGCAGCGAAACTCAAAATAAAATTCAGGCGATTCTCAAACTCACACGCTGGCGCGAGCATGTGCCTTTTACCATTCCTCTCACCGTCGTGGGCGGGATGCTGGCGATTTATCACAACACTCTTGTGCTCGATGCGCGCTTGTTGCTTGTGACAGTGGCGAATATTCTGGCGATGTGTTTTGCCTTCATGGTCAATGATGTGGTCGATGCCCCTGATGATGCGCTCACCCCGCGCAAGAAGGCCCGCAACCCCGTCAGCAATGGTACGCTCTCAATCAACGAAGCCAATCTTGTCACCTATGGCACTCTGATTGTCGCCTTTGCACTGTATATGCTGGCGGGTGGTTGGGCCATCGTAATCGGTGGATTGACGCTCGGCCTGTGCTACTTTTATTCCGTGCCACCCTTGCGCCTCAAGGCCCGCCCGGTGACCGATGTTGTCTCGCATGCGCTGATGTTGAGCGGCTTGCTCATTATGGTTGGCTATTTCACCTACGATGCTGATCCGGGGATTGCCTGGGCCGTGATTGCGGCGGCGATTGCCTTTTCCGCAGGCGGCCAGTTCTATAACCAGATTGATGATTATGAAGGCGATAAAGCCGCTGGCCTCAAAAACACCGTCGTCCTGATCGGCAAGGGCGCAACCATGATCTTGATGTATGCCTGCCTTTTGAGCGCCTTTGTTCTGATGGGCGTGGCGATTGCAGGGGGTGCATTCCCGCCCTGGCTCGGTACGGTGCTGCTCGTCTCTGTGTTTGTGTGCCTCCTGTTCGTCTGGGAGACGGATATGCGTGGCAATCCGGCAGAGGCATCGGGCAAAGTGCAAAAGCCCGCACTGCTCGTCGCCAACATGGTCGCCCTGCTGTGGGTGGCACAGGTCTTAGGATGGCTGTAGCCATTAGAAACAGTTTCGTATTCTCCAGATATTCTATCTCTTTAACCCCACCCTCCGCCCTCCCCGCTTCGCAAGGAGGGAACCTGAATCCCCTCCTTACGGAGTGGGGAGGGGCCGGGGGTGGGGTTACAAAAACGCTGTCTTAGCAGAAATCCTGAGTATAAACTCTCGAGTTCATCCTCATCTTTCGCCGCGCCGCGTGCTAGAATCATCCGTATGACGTGACGTATACAAGCATGGGGACGCCTTCATGGAAGCACTCCACACAATTCTCTTCAATATGCACATCCTGTATGCCGTGATTCTCGGCGTCTACAGCGTGATTCTGTCGTCTCGCAATGAGGGGATGTCAGGCAATTTCTGGGGCGCGATGATGATTTACGCAGGTCTCGCCGGCGCGACTCTGCTGGTGGGCGTGCTGCTGGCGCTGCAAGGCTACACGATGGAACGCCAAACCATCTATTTTCTCTATATGTTCTTTCTTGTCATCATCATGCCGGGGCTGTTCAGCCTGCTGCGTGGCCGCGATGACCGCAACGCCGCGATTGCCTTTGCGATCCTGGCATGTTTCAACGCCTCTGTATCAATCAGCATGTTTCAACGTGGGCTGGTGGCATGGATTCAACCCTGATCCGTGCGGGGCTGCTTCTCATCCTGACGGCCTGTCTGTCAGGCTGTGAAGCCACCGCCACGCCGCTGCCCGCTGTGCTGCCCCCCACCTCCACGCCCATCCCGATCCCGACGCTGCCGCCGCCTGTGCGCTATGCTTTTACGGCGAATACAGTCGGCTATGTCGAGTCGCTGGACGTGATCGAAAAAACTGGTCTCATCGATAAATTGGGCGACAATACCACTGATATGGGCGTGCTGGCGGGCTATGATATTGTCGTCACCCTGGGGCGCATTGAAGGATGGGCGCAATCGCCCACCTTCCCACATGTGGCCCTCGTGCTCAATACATCGCTGGCCCCACTCGATTCGCCTTTAGCCGCCGATGCTGTGCGCCGCAGCCTCCATCCCCAGGCAATTGCCGCCCAATTTGGCATTGCAGGGCTCCAACCCTCATCCCTGACACCCTTAGATTCTGTGACCATTCGCACCCAGTTGGCAAATGGCGGATTTCCCGATGGCATTGATCTCATGCTGCGTCATCAAACGCTTCCCGGTGTGCCCCAATTCATCGATCAATGGGCGGCCAGCGGTGTGCGAGTGCAGGAGGCAAGCGCAGAGCGATCAGATATAGCTGACTTGTATGCGCAGAAGCGGGCTCATCTGTTTCTGACGGCATGGTATACACCGGAAGAACGGCAGGCATGGGAAGATCGTGTGGGCGTAGAGAATTTCATCGATCTCTATATCCTGCCCATCAGCTATACAGCCGCGCCCGATCTTGAGATAACCTTTACCGATGATGGCTTCCCGCTTGGTGTCCGCCGCCCATGACACATTTGATTCTCACTCATCAGCAGTCTGATTTTGATGCTGTCGCGTCGATGTTGGGTGCACACAAACTCTATCCCGATGGTACGCCTGTCCTCTCAACACGCCTCAATCGCAATGTGGCCGAATTTTTGACGCTCTATCAGGGCGGTCTGCCCTTTCTCTCCCGCAAGGATTTGCCCCGTCACAAGATCGAAAAGATCACGCTGACAGATACCCAATCGTTTGAAAGCCCGAAAGGCATCAAGCCCAACACGCCCATCCATATCATTGAGCATCACACCATCCAGCGTGAGTTTGCCGCGCATGAAACATATGAGTTTTATGAACTGGGCGCGATCACGACCTGGTTTGTCGAGCAGATTCAAGCGCAGCATATTGCCATCAACAGCCTTGAAGCGACTCTGCTGGCATTGGGCATCTACGAAGACACAGGCATGCTCACGTATGGCAATACGACTCCACGTGATGCACGAGCCGCCGCCTTCTTGCTGGAGCAGGGCGCAGTCTTAGATACAATTCGGCGCTTTTTGCAGCCTCCCCTCAATGCCGAGCAGCAAATGCTCTTTGAGACACTCATGGACAATATGGAGCATTTCACCGTGCATGGCTATAACGTCGCGATTGGTGTGGCTCATGCTGAGAAAACGATTCACGGTGTGAACAGCGTCGCCTCGCGCCTGCGCGATATGCTGGATGTGACCGGTCTCTTCGTCTTCGTGGCGATGGAAGACATTGTGCAGATGGTGGCCCGCAGCTCTGACGATGCCATTGATGTGGGAGCCGCAGCAGAGATGTTTGGCAGCGGCGGACATACACGCGCCTCAGCCGCCGTCATCAAGGGCATGACGCCCGAAGACGCCCGCGAACACCTACGCCGCTATCTACATGAGACGGTGCGCCCCGCTGTGCGTGTTGCCGATCTGATGTCGTATCAGCCGCGCACAGTGCAGACGAGCGATGTTATTCAGGATATTCTGCCCCTGCTGCGCCGCATCGGGCATGAGGGCTATCCCGTTTTGGATGGCACCGAGGTGATTGGCCTGCTCACGCTGCGTGATGCGGATCGCGCCATTGAGCATGGCCTGACAAAAGCCACTGTGAGCGAGGTCATGCAGGGCGGCGCGTTTGCCCTCTCGCCAGATGATTCAATCTTTGAGCTTGAGCAAACAATGGTGAAAAGTGGGCGCGGCCAGCTTCCGGTCATTGATGCGCATAATAAGGTGATTGGCATCGTCACGCGTACCGATTTGCTTAAATATTGGGCCCGCACCCATCCCTCCTCTGCCCCCAGGCCGCGCACTGTCACGGTTGAGCAGATCACAGCGGGCATTGGCACAGGGGCGCTGCAACTGGTGGGGCATATCGCACAGCAGGCCCAGAAGCAGGGCATCGCACTCTATATGGTCGGGGGTGTTGTGCGCGATATTCTCCTGGGTCGCGCCAACTTTGACATCGATTTTGTGATGGAGGGCGATGCCATTGCCTTCACGGATGCCCTCGCCGCTCAGGTGGGCGGGCGCGTCAGCAGTCACAGGCCGTTCGGCACAGCCAAATGGTATCTTGATGACGCCGTGAAGCAGACGTTAGGCATTACAGGCCAT
>Ga0105046_10015184_pt1 | contig 11846 bp, 13 predicted proteins | sample MAT03_FD_78385 | JGI IMG/M metagenome (GOLD analysis project Ga0105046, IMG submission 78385) | Freshwater microbial communities from Lake Fryxell liftoff mats and glacier meltwater in Antarctica - MAT-03 (megahit assembly) | ecosystem: Environmental > Aquatic > Freshwater > Ice > Liftoff...
GTCGTGAGTTGGCCGCCCGGGAGGCGCCCTTCGAGAACGAGCGGCGTAAGACTTGCCCGGGCCGTGTAAATGGCCGCCGTGAGCCCAGCGCATCCCGTGCCGACAATAATGACATTTTCCATAATCCGATGGAGTAAACATGATCCCGGACGAATGGCGAAATCAATAATTCGTTCCGTTCCAAGCCGACCCTCTCAACGATCCGGCATCAACGTTGCCGGAAATCCCGCTGGCAGCCGCACAGGGCGCCCCTCCGGCATTTGCACGAGCGCCAGCGCTTGGCGACAGGTCACCATTAACGTTCCGTCTTCCGGACGCACGACCTCGAACTCGACCCAAAACCGAATGCCGCTCCACTCGCAAAGCCAACCACGAATTTCCAGCACATCGCCGAGTTTCGCCGGTCGCTTGTAGTCGATCTCTGTGCGCGTCACCACCGGATGAATCTTCGTGCGCTCAATCTCGGCAAAACTCATCCCCATCTGCATCGCCAGCAGCGTGCGGGCGGTCTCAATGAACCGCAGGTAAACAATATTGTGCACTACGCCACCGGCGTCCGTATCGAAATACATTACCTGCACTTCCGTCGAGATGCGGCAGTGCGCAGGGACCGCTCGCGCCGAGGTCGACGAACTCACTGCTTCTTGAGCGCCTCGATCTGCACGGCGATTTCCTTCTCGGGGATAGTCGCGAAGGCCTCTTCGTATTTCTTGATCGCTGCCTCAATTTTGTCGCTGTCGGCCAACATTTTTGCCTCGTCGCGCAAAGTGCGGAACCGTTCGATTTGTGTTGTCACCGTGCGCTGGAGTACCCCGAGCGCGGCTACCGTGTTCGGGCCGATCTGCGGTGCGGATTCCACCAGCGGGTCGAGGATTGTTTTTGCTTCAAGAAACTGCCGGGCTTTGACCTGCGTCCGCACCGACGGCAATCGCGTCACGCACGCCGCCATGGCGTCGGATACGGCGGAAGGGATTTTGACCGAGGCCGGGGGATTGCCCGCGCGAAACAGCTCGACAGCCGCCGCCGTTGCCCGCACCTGCTCAGCAACGGCCTCGGAGACCACAGCCACCTCGCCATCCGTTGGCGTGGCCATGCCGCCTTCGAAAGCCGCCGTCGTTGCAGCAATCTGAACGCGCACGCCGCTCGCGGCGGCCACCGAGGAATCCCAACTCTTCAAAAAAACCGCCGCTGCCGGATCCTCTTCAGGTTTCATCGTTTTGAGCTGCACAACCAGCGCCTCCGCGTCCGCAAATTCGAGTCCCCGTGCCTTGAGCTTTACAATCAAGTCCGCCCTCGCCTCTTTGCGCTTCGCGGCCTCATGCAAAGCCCTCATGCTCTCAACCATCGGCTGAATCGTCGGCTCCTCAACCGCCAGATCCTGCAAGCCGAGGAAATACTGATCAGACTCCAAATCAAACCCTCTGGCACTCTTGGCTGACTGGAGCTCAGGCCGCAAAAGCTCGATCACTGCCGCAGCCTTGTTTTTGTAATAGGTCGATCTCGGCGTCCAAACGCCATCCTCCTTTAAGTTCCCCGCATCGTATTTTGCCGCGTCAGCCTTAAGGATCAACAGCGACGGCTCCAGCATTTTGCGCGCGCCAGCGATTCGCCCGGAGATGGACTCGAAATCCTCGATCACTTTCTGGAGGTCCGCCCGCTGTGCCTTCGACATCAAGGTCACTGGAACATCGGGAAAAATGACCAACTTCACCAACCGCGCCGCCGGGACCTGCACGCTTGGACTTTTTGCCGTGCGAAAATCAAAGTATCCCGCACCAGGACTCGTCTTCACCGAGCGATCCTGAAAGCTTAAAAACTCCATGATCGTCACTTGGTCTTCCGGTGACCACGCCTGAGGCTTCACCAGTGCAAATCCGGACTTCCCTGACTCGGCCAACGCAAGAGGCAATGCAACAAACACAACACCATACGCCAAAAGACGAATCGGCCAGCTGAACCAACGGAGGGATGACATTAACGTGACACTAACTCCGCAAGGATTGCCATGGCAAATCAAGAAATCGCGCTACTTCGCAATTTGCACGCCCATCGCGGTCAAAACTCCGAACAACACACACCAAGGAATCACCCCCAAAGAAAAAAACGCCGCCACTTTCCAACCCGGTTCACCGATGACCAACGCCAGCACGGCACCCGCTTGCGGCCCCACCGTCACCGGTGCCAGCAACGCCAGACCCGAGAGCCCCGCCCGATCCCACACCCGCCACACCCATTTCGTGTTGTCCCGCTCGGTCGGAATCCGAAGCTTCGCCACCAGCCACTTCCGCGCGGGCTCGCCCGCCAGGACCATTACCGCACCACCCGCCGAATACCCCAGCCACGCCGCCACCGCCGCCATCGCCACCGGTAGCCCCAGTGCCACTCCGGACGGAATCGCCACAACAAAATACGCGAACCCAAACCCAAACGCCGCTCCCAGCCCATTCATCAATAACCCCATGCCATCCACCATCGCATACATCCCCCGCACCGCAGGAGAAAAATTCCCATAATTATCCATTTGACCCTCCCAACCGTAACCGCTAAACCATATTCCCAGTCGCGGGTATAGCTTAGTGGTAAAGTTCCTGCCTTCCAAGCAGGCCATGAGGGTTCGATTCCCTCTACCCGCTCCCCCCTCATAATCAACGACTTACGAACGAAGAGGGGGCAAAGTGTGCCCTCTACTGTGCCCCAGACCCCCCTTAAAACCACGATATTTCAGGACGCTTCCCGATGTCAAAACGGGGTGAAAACGCCTTTGAAAAACTCTCCGGCGAGTGAACCGATTAGAAACGCTTGAAGAAAAAGAGAGGGGGGATTCTCTCCTCTCTCTCCTTCTATTCTCTCAAGCGTTTTACCTGCCTTCCTCTCAGGGGTGGGGCAGTCTCCGCGCCGGGCATCGGGCGGGGCGATCTTGTTCCCTCCGCTTCCCCTCGCTTGTGGCTCGCGTGTCTATTTTCCGGGGCGTGTCAATACTCCCGCCGCTCGATGGCAGGTAAACGATTCTTTATGCCCGTCTATAGGAATCCGCCGGGCCAGCGGTCCGGCCTCTCGGAATCCCCTTCATCATTCTGCCGGTCATCATCGAATCATAAAAATTTCTACCGCGCGGGATTCTGTGCTCCCTCTGACAATCCGCCGCCCTTTTCCGATCCGCCAAGCGTTTCAAGCGTTTCGATTTTTTGAGACTTCGCGAAACGTGCTCGCCCATTGTGGGGCACTTTCAAAACGCTTGAGAAAGGCACAAGCGTTTTCCAAGCGTTTCAAGCGTTTCGATTCAACCCATCGCTGCCGCTCGCCAACGCTCACCCTTTCGCGAATAGCGGGGCCAGCGTGTAACGGGTCACTTTGCGGCCCGGCGTGCCCGCCTTCGGTGCGTGCGGGATAATCCGCCCATCCTCTGCCCAGCCTGCAAGAATCGCCTCTGCTTCGGTTTTGTTCGCTGCAATCACTCGCCCGGAATAAAGCTCCCTCGCCGTGATTCCATCCGGGCGGGTCAACATGATTTTCCGCGCCTTCTCCCATCCGGCTTCTTTTGCGTGCTCGCGTTGCGGCCCCAGGAACTCGGCCTGCCGCCGCTCAAACCAATCACGGATCACAAGCCCGGCCTTGGCAACGCCAGTTCCAAGCGGGTGCTCATGGCCGACCATTTCCGCGCCGAATGTCCCCGGCCCGCGCTTCTCGATTTCGCAATGCTCGTAAAGATGGCACAGGAGAGCCAACCGGATTGCCTGCTCAGTCAACCGCGATTGAAACGGGTCTGGCTTAAAACCTGCCCGGCGGAGCACGGCATTATAATCGCGAGTGAACGCAAGCCGCGCCTCGCGGGTCATCTCGATTAAATGAGGCTCGGCATTGGCATCAAGCCGATACTCCCTCAATGCGTTGAAGATTGCGGCCTCATATGGTTGCCCGACCTCAGACGGAATCATCCGCGCCTCTCCCGCCATGTTCTCCGGGATTTCCATCGCCCGCGCTTTCGGGTCAACCACAAGAAACCGGGGTAGCAAACCCGCCTCGCAAAGCCTCTCATTTTGGAATAGCTCGCGAACTTTCGCAGGCGTGCAAACCCAGCACACGGCGAGGGATGGGGCATCAAGGTAAATCACCCCGGTATTCTTTCGGACAATGGTTATCGGCTCGCCATCGAAGGCTTTGAGCCAAAGGCTTTCGCTAGAAGAGTCTTTGTCAGAATACTTTCCCAGCACGGAAGAAATCGCGTCCCCGGCATCGCTATCAAAATGCGCAAGCGTCTCCCCGTGCTGGGACAAGAGATTTGCCATTCCCTCGGGCGTTAAATCGTCGGCCATAAAAAGCGGGTCATGCAGTTCTTTCTCGATTTCCGCCAGCCGTCGCCGGGCAGTCCCCAGCTTTTCAATGATGCTCTGCCGCTCTTCCCCCGTATCTCCCTTCAAATGTTTTAAGCTCTGACGCCCTTTATCAATATCAATTTGAACCGCCTCGCGCTCGCCCTCGATTTGCGGTTTCAGTCCGCTCTCAAAGCTCCGCCGCTCTGCCGCCTGAAATCCACTCAGCGGCCCCATTGCAAGGCGGTATGCACCCGATCCGCCCGACCCCGATTGCTTGCCCATCATCAGATAAAGACTCGCCCGCGTCTCCCGCCCGAGTAATGACTTCACCCGCACCCCGCGCCCGATGCTCGCGCTGGCAGCCGCCAAGACAAGCGGGGCGGACATCGCCACGGGCACGCCCCCGACATCCGCTATTGCCTCCGCCATCTTGCGAAGCACGGCAGGCAGGTATTCCACGGGGAACGGGTCAACGGCATCCGCCGGGGATTCTTCCGCCAGACTCTCCGGGTCTGCAACGTCCGCTGCCGGGGGCAGAATCTCCTCCTCGACAATCTCCACTTTCGCAGACTTTTCCGCGCTCTCTCCGCCCGCATCCGGGGCGGTCAAATCAATAATTCCAGCCATATTTTTTCTTCCTCTTTTTCAAAACCGCATTGCATTTTCTATTAGCCCGCGATGCTCCTCCCACGAGTCCGCGCCGATGCTCGCCATATCGCACAAGTCATTAACTGCCGCGCCATCGCTCCGGGTCATGCCCTCAAAGCAAAACCCCGACACCCGCGCCCCGGCTCCCGCCAGTTGCCCGGCCCATTTCCGCGCTGCCTTCAAGCCTGCCGCGTCATTGTGGACAAACACCCGCACAGGCAGGCCAGCAAAGGCGGAAAGGCATTCATCAGGAATCCGACAAGCCGCGCCAATCATGCAAACCACCCCCACCGCCTCCGCGCATTCACTCGCCCATGCATGATGCACCGCCGCCAACGCACCCGGCCCGCCCTCCACAAGCGCTACACGATCCCGCCGCACGGCATCCGCCCAGCCAATCGGCCAACTCGCCCGCGATCCTGCCAGCGTCCATGCCTTCGGCTCCCCGTTCAATCGCTGCCAGCGTTGACCATCCAGCCGCCGCGCTTGTGCTGCCCAGCGATCTTGATCCGTGACAACCCATGCCCGACACTCGCGGGAGTCTGCGAATCGCAGAATTCCCCGCTCGATGGCGATCACGATGGCATCGCGGGAAAGATTCCGCAGCCGCGCCAGTCGTGCCCGCTCCGCCGCAGTTCCCTCATCAAGCAGAGGCAATGCAGGTTTGTCCCGCTCCTTCGCTGGCTCGGCAGTCCGCGCCGGGACAAGCGAGAGATTGCTCCCCGCACCCGTTATCCCGGCCATCCGAATCAGCTCCCGCGCCGCCTCGCTCTCAGGGATGCCCCTCGCCAGCGCAAGGAAGGAAACCACGTCTCCGCCCTCTCCGCTGGCAAAGCAATTGAAGAGTCTTCCGTCATCGGAAACCGAAAAGCTCGGATTCCGATCCTCTCTCCAAGGGCACCGGCAGGACTTGCCCGGCTTCCACATCGGGAACAGCTTCGCTCCGATCTCCCGGATTGTCAGCCGCTCTTTGGCTTCGGCTACCGCGCTCAAAGTTCGCCCCTGTTGCGACTTTTTTGCCACCTCGCGGCGGCGCTTCGCACGTCACTCTCAGAGCCCGCAAATACGAGAAAAAACGGGTTTTGAGTTTGCCCCTCCCGCACGCTCTGAACGTCCGTTGTAATGGTCACGAGAAGCGGATCAACGTGAACACATCTTTGACTTGGCGACCAGAACGCCCCCCATGCGTCTTTCCCGATCACGCGGCCTCCTTCACCGCAAGGCGGCTTGCAAGTTGCTCCGCAGCACAACGGGCGATATATGCCCGTAGACTGTTTCGCCCGATGAGGCGAACCCCTCGCTTATTTCCAGGTTGTGAGAGTCCGACCGAAATCACGCCGCTTTTCGGATCATTGCAAATCCGATAAACCGCCGCACGGCTCAGCCCCTCGATCCGCCCGCCAATGCCCGGCAGGCGATCCCACGTTTCATTTTCAAGGCCCGTTATTGTCGCAGAAGGGTTAGCCTCGCCCTGTCCGCCGTTTTGTGTTTTAGAATTTTGCATCTTGTTGTTCATGGAGGTTCTGCCTCCACAAGATGAAAATGCCTTCCCTCACGATTATTGCACGGAAACCGGCTCCCGACTTTGTCGCCAAAAGCTCGCCGCTTAGCTTACGGGAGAAGACGATTTAACCCGTATTCGCCCAAAGCAATCGAAAGCCAGGCATCCCGGAGATTGTCACGCTTGGCGGAAAACGCGCTCTTCATACCCTTGCGATTCGCAGCCGACTGCGCCCCCGCCGCCATATCTGGAAACAGCCTGAAGCCCTCATCCCATCGGCTTTCAAGCATGTCAGCGAGTAAATCTGAAAAGACTTTCCGGGCGATGGCATCGCGATCCGGCTTCCCAGTTCGCAAGGCGGTTTCGGCCCAAGATAATTCGTTTAAAATTTGCATTTCATTAGGTGAAATCGAAAAGAATTTTCGGTGACTTTCTAATAAAGCATTATGCCTATTTTCAATCTTGTTAATGGCATCACGACTTCGTGCAGCATCCGCTGGGCGCGTAGAAAAGACTCTCACAACAGGCTTGCGAGTTATCTTCGTGGCATCCCCCCTCTCACTTTGACTCCGCTCCAATTCTACTTTGAGAAGCAAGTGTTGCCGTGTCTCTAAAGCCTCTTTCCAAGTCTCCAAAACAAACCGCGCCGCGTCCGCGCCTCGCGCCTTGATGTTCTTCTTGCCCGGCCCTCGCGTGCGCAATGCTCGCAAGCGGTCCACAAAAGTCCGATTGCCCGACAAGGCGGTTGCGTGCGTAATCCGATCATCCTTCCACTCAACTTTCAACCCCGGCGATTCGGCAATCAAACGATTGGCAAGCTCGGCCAGAAAACGCCCGGCCCATCTCCCCCGGTCAGTCTCCGAGCTTGCCGATGCCCATTGAAAAACCCTTTCAATCAATAAATCGGAAACGTCCTCGATCCTGTGCATCGCGATAACCGGATCTACCTCGCGATTTCCCCGATCACGCATCCAATCGGGATGCTTGTCTGCCTCAAATTGAAACTCGGCCAACTCCTTCGCCTCAACCGATGCCCGTTGAAAAAGATTGAGCAACGACTCCTCCGCCGTCAGCCCGTCTCCCGGAAAGCCGGAAATGAAGGCAAGCCGATCCTCCGCCGCCCCGGCTTCCTCTGGGAGACATTGCTTGACCTTTACCTTCCCCGCCGGAACTCCCCGCTTTTTCAATGCCTTCGTTTCGACCATGTCCGTTACATTCTACCATGCTCCGTCAAGTGCCGCGATGAACAAGCACGGAGAAAACGCTTGGGATATTGCTTGGAAAACGCTTGGAACGTTCCAAGCGTTTTGAAAGTGCCTCGCAATGAGCAAGCACGTTTCGCGAAGTCTCAAAAAATCGAAACGCTTGAAACGCTTGGCGGATTCCTGCAAGCGGAAATGGATTCCTCGCGACGGGTCAAAGATTCTCGGTCAGTTCCTCAATCGTCACGCTCGCTTGAGAGAGGATGCTTGCTAGCGTCCGCACGTTAACCGCCCCGTGGTTCGGCACCGTCACGCGGGCCGGGCCTTTCATAAGCCGGATATGGCTCCCCCTTTGCCGGTCAACAACGAACCCCATCCTCCGCAAAGCCCGGACGATCTCCGGGCCGGAAAGGTCTCGGGGAAGCTTCACGCAAAGGCAAGGGCCGGGTCTTCCGTGAAGTGCAGCCGCGCACGGGCCGGAACCTCCCCCTCGTCAAAATGGCAAAGCACAGCATCCCGTATCATCGCCTGCAAATGGGTCAAGTCATCGCCCTGCGTGGAAATCCCGCCGCCGCGCGGATCATCCCATGATGCCGAAAAGCCTCCGGATTCCTCCGCCGTGACAGTGAAAAGGATTTCCTTCATGTCCAGAAAAGTTGCAGAGATTCCCCGATCCTGCAAGCCGGAAGGGGAAGCGGGGAGGATTCCCAGCCCCCGCGACAGGACGCCCGACAATCGCCCCGTCAAGTGCCGCGATGAACAAGCAAGGGGAAACGCTTTAGCCGTTCCAAGCGTTTCGAAACACGCCCGCGATGGGCGAGCACGTTTCGCGAAGTCTCAAAAAATCGAAACGCTTGAAACGCTTGGCGGATTCCTACAAGCGGAAAAGAAAATCACTCCCCCGGCCCCGGTCATTTGTATTTGATCGCAACCGCGCTTGTCTTCGGGTAATCCCAATAATTCTTCACGGTTTGGTTTTGAACAACCGTGACGCCATTCGAGGTGTTTATCGTGGATCCCGTTCCCTTCACGATGATGGCATCCGCGCCTAGCCTTGCCGCAGACATCTGCATCTTTCGATACATGTCGCCGTCGCTGGCGAATGCGCCGCCAAGGGAACTGACGATGCCGATTTGATTGTAAGGTCTTTGCGGTTGTTCGAATAAAATGACGACGTGTTGCGCTGGCACACTCGGATGCCGCTTATCTCCCATTGGCACCGTCGTTCCCCATGTAGAGCATCCAGCGAGAGTCAGAAGAGTTGTGGTCGCCAAGATAGGCAGGATGGTTTTTAGGGCTCTCATAGGGAGCACATGGTAGTTGCGATGCAGGCACAACGGAAAGGATTAATCCCCGCTCACTCGATTCCCCGGCCCCGCAAGTCGCATGGGAAAGCGGGGAGGATTCCCCCGAATCGAAAGAAGAAGATTTCAACGCCGTCGAAATTTTTTGCCCGGCCCTGCCGATCCCTGCCAGCAAAGCGAAACAGCGAAAGGGAGGGATTCCCAGCCGCCCCGCCAAAATGCCCGACAATCGCCCCGAAGTCTCCTTCCTGCCCCGCCATACTCCCCGACCGATCAAAGCCCGCCAACGGGCAGGCAGGCGCACGGCTCAGGGCAAATGATTAGCAGAAGGCTTTCCGAAAGGGGGAACACCCTTTGTTTCAAACTTCCGACCCCGGAACCGATATGGATGCGCACCCCCCCTGCCGGGTCTCGGCCCCCCCGGCACCCTTGCCGCCTCACCGGGGAGCATTAGAGCCGGGGAATGCTCACCCCTTGTCCCGTTCCATTACACCGCCGCCGCCAAAGCGATCTTCACCCGTTGAACAGTGCTGCCGCCCTTGCGAGTAATCTTCGCCGTGTTCCTCACGCTCTGCCCGTCCCGCAACTGGCGGACAATGTCCGCATGATTTTTCAAGAACTGCGAGGCCGTCACCGCCGATCCAGCTCGACGCCCCAGCTTCGTGCCATTCTTCTTCGCTTGGGCAAGGCCCGACTTGATCCGCTCGCTCAACGTCTCAACCTCCGCCCGCGCCATTTCCGAGAGAAGAGCAAGCATGATGCCCGCTGCCGGATTCCGCTTGCCGGAAGGCAGCAACGTCTCGACCCCTTGCGCGTGCCAGTAAAGAGACACCCCGGATTCCTCCAACGTCTCAACGAACTTGTGCGCGACGCTATTCCGGCGGGCCAGCCGCGAGACTTCATGAACGAGAACCTTCTTGATCTTCCCTTCCGCCGCCAATGCCGCCGCCCGTTTCAGACCCTCGCGCTGGTCTTCATCGGCCTTGCCGGAAACCGTCTCCCGGCAAACCTCGATCACGGCATAACCTTTCTGCCGGGCGTATTCTTCCAACTCCGTAACCTGCCGCGCCGTCTCCTGCCGCTGGGTGGACACGCGAACAAGGATGGCAACGGGAACCTGCATGGATTGTGATTTTGTTTTCATCGGGAGGAATCTTGCATCAGTGTATTCAATTAAACAAGTGTTTTCGTGAATACACTTGCAGAAAGTTTTCAAACCGCTCTCGCCTATGGGAAAGCAATGCGGATTTGCTGCAACCTTTTTTTGAATACAGTTGCCGCGCCTATCCTTCCAATCCCGGCAGGCGATCAACGCTGGGTCGCAAGGTTTCAACTTCGATATGCGAATACCGTTCCGTCATTTCCTCCTTCGCATGTCCAGCCAACAGCTTGCGATGCTCAGTCGAGACCCCTGCATTTTGCAAGGCTGTGATATTTGTATGGCGCAAACTGTGAAAAGTCCGCGCCCTGCCAGTGCGCCCAGCCGCACCCGACTTCACCCGCCGGATGCCAGCATCAACGCCCGCCTTTTCCATTATCCGGCTGAATGCCATGCTCAACCCGGAGCGACCCGCGCTTGTCTTGCCAGTAAGTGAAGGGAACACGAACGCATCCGGCGAGCCATCCGCACCCGGCATCCCTGACAACGCTTTTTCAAGCTCGGGATGGATGGGGTATGCAATCTTCTTCGGTTTGCCTCCAGCCTTTGCCCGACCAGCGGTTTTGCGAGGGATGAAATCAATAACCTTGCGCCCCAGGTCAACGCATTTCCATTGCAGATTCACACAATCGCTAATCCGCATGGCGGTAAAATAGGAAAGCCGGATCATTCCCGACCAATCCCCCGGCCCAGCCGCCTCGATCAGCCGCTTAACCTCTGCCGGAGTGAACACTTCACGCTCTACGGAATCGCCTTCCTCCTTCGGCGTCTCGAAACCGTCCGCCGGATTCTGCTTGAGCCCTGCAAGTCGAACAGCAGAAGCAAGGGCCATTTTGATTACCTTCACATTCAAAACGCATGTCATCAGGCTTTTACCCTTCGCCCGCTCCTCCTTAAAAAAACGGGCAAGGTCAGCCGTCCTCAGTGTCTCGATATTCTTGTCCGCCCGCTTCCCGAGAGATTCCAAAAACAACGCAACCGAATTTCGATAGCGTATGAAAGTTGCGGGTGCTTTGCTGATTTCTTTGCCCCCGATCCAATCCGCAAACCAGCTTCGCACCGTAAAGAACTGCATCCGCTCGCCCGTTGTCCGCTCGACAATCTCCGCGATCAGCTCCCGCGCCCGTGCCTCAGTCAAACGCTCCTCGCGGGCCAGCTTCTCAGCGGCCAGCAATGAAGCAAGAAACTGCTTGGCTTCCCCCGCGTCCGTTTTCTTGGTGGATACCCGGCGGCGAGAGCCATCCGCAGCCGTATAATCGGCCATGTAATACCCGCTGCCCGGCCTGATTCGGATTGTGTTTCTCATAGCTTCCCTCAGGACTATGCCCGAAAGTGTGCCCCGTCAACGACATTTCACGATGTCTCAGCTTGTCTAACTTGTTGATAATGAACAACAGGAGATTTCCTGAACCCCCCGGTTTTGAAATGAGGGTTCGATTCCCTCTACCCGCTGTTTTTTCATTTCTTTCGGTTTCGAGACTTTTCGAGGTCTATTCAGCTCAAAAACGAGCAGACGTATTGGCAGATGCCGTCCTTGACCGAGATCGTGAAGCCTGACTTGGCGGGCACTTCGAAGAAGCTGCCGCGGGCGTAGGTTTTGGTTTCCGAGGTGCCGTCCAAACGTACTTCGCACGCACCGTCGGTGATATCCATTCGCTCGGCGGCGTCGGTGCCGAAGTGGTATTCGCCGGGGTAGATGAGGCCGAGGGTTTTTCGCGA
>Ga0105046_10015186_pt1 | contig 11846 bp, 10 predicted proteins | sample MAT03_FD_78385 | JGI IMG/M metagenome (GOLD analysis project Ga0105046, IMG submission 78385) | Freshwater microbial communities from Lake Fryxell liftoff mats and glacier meltwater in Antarctica - MAT-03 (megahit assembly) | ecosystem: Environmental > Aquatic > Freshwater > Ice > Liftoff...
GGCTGTGGCGGCGGGATTCTACTATTACCTCAAGGTGGTTCGCGCGATGTATTGGAGGGAAGGATCGAGCACGGATCCGATTGAGGTTTCTGGAGTGACGCGTTTCAGCATCGGTGCATTGGCTGTGGCGATTGTGGTGCTGGGATTCTATCCGGCCCCGATTTTTGCGTTGATGAAGTAGCCAATTCTGCCATCGATTTTACTGCGAAACGGATTGGCAATCTCTCGAAAGTGCCGGGCTTGAGTCTGGGTTTTAATTAACCCAGACCACAATCTTCAGGGTGTCGTCATCGCCAATGTGCATTTTGATGGGAACGATCTGCCAGCGTGGAGCGTCGCCATCGACGCTCACTCTGACGTTACATACGTCGTTTGTGCCTGGAGGCATTTTGCGTGTGCGATAGGTGCCGTTTCTAACGGCGCTGGTGATGTCCTGTCCTTTTTCATCGGTATAGAAAACAGAGACATTCTGCGATCCTGCACTTCCCTTGAAAGCGTAGGTGGCAGCCATGGGGGCATCATTTTGAATCACGACATTAAATGAGCGCGTGGAACCTGGAGCCAAGAACACGGTGGACGTTTGTTTCAACGCGTGTTGGTTATAAATATCGTCGCCAAGATACTTGCTGCCTGAAACGTTGGAAATCAGTCCATCCGCCAGTGGACCGCATTTCATGATGAGATAGTCGCTGCTGTTTTTGCTGCCCGTGGTGTACCCTGTCATAAAAACACGATCCGCATCATCCACAGCCACGCTGGCGGCTCTGCTGATGTGGTTCTTTTGTCCGTAAGGGCTGATTTTTTTCCACAGGAGATCCCCGTTTTTGCCATTGAGTTTCAATCCGAGCAACTTGTAGGCGTTGTTCTGTTGGAGATAATCGCGGTAGTATCCGGCGATGACAGGGTTTCCTTTGGAGTCCATGGTCAAACCAGTCACATACTGGTAGCTGTAGCCTGTTACACTGTGCTGTTGATTCCAAAGCAACGCACCGTCCGAGCCGCTGTACATCGCGGTGAGGATTGAGTAGCCCGAATAGTCTTCATCGTAATTGTTCCTCGACTCGCCAGTCACGCAGACGTCACCTTTTTTGTTCAAAACCACCCGCTGACCTTCGTCTCGGCCGTTGTTTAGGGAATTGAGCCCTTGTTCCCAGATGGTAGATCCGTCGGTCCCTGAATATTTGGCCGTGTAGTAATCCCAATCGGAGTTGTAACCGCGGTTGGTGTACGTCATTCCCGCCACAACGACATTGTCCTCACCATCAACCGCAACATCGTAACCATAATCGGTCGAATTCGCCGAGCCGTTGTAAATTTTCGTCCAAAGGACTGCGCCGTCCGCCGCTGCGTACTTCACCGTATGAATGTCGTAATTTCCGCTGTAGTAGGAAGTGTACGACTGTCCGGTGACGACCACGTTGCCCTGGCTGTCCACATCCACCGCTTGAGCCTGCCCATAGCTATTGTAATAGTCGCCGCGGTAGCGGGCTCCCCACACCGGCGTTCCATCGGCGGCGGCGTATTTCACGGTGTAATAGCTGTAGTTGTTATTATCATAAGACCAACCAGTGACGATGGCGTTGCCTTGGGCATCGAGCACAAGGTCTATAGGATAATCGCCATTGGAATAGCCTCCGTCGAAACGCTGCTGCCAGAGCAGGGTGCCGTCCACGCCGGAATACTTGGCTGTGTAATAATCGTAATTGTTTCCGGTTCCAATGGATTGTCCCACCACCACCACATTGCCTTGCTGATCCACGGCGACATCAATGCCCTTGTCGTATTGGCTTGTTGGTCCGTCGTAGCGTTGTTCCCAAATGCGTCTGCCGGTTTTCCCCGAGAATTTGGCAGTCAGCATGTCGTAGCCGCCACTGGTTCCAGTGGAAAACCCCGTAACAACAGCATTGCCCTTGGAATCAAGCGCCAGGGCCTCGGCATGGTCGGGTGCGTTTGCGGGACCGTTGTAACATTTTTCCCACGAAGGATCTCCGGCGAATGCGCAGAGGACCGAGGCGAGAAGGACAGGGATGGTGCTGATTTTCATGGAACTCCTTTGGTTGTCTGCAACAACCATCCGTCCGCTTCAGGAGTTCCCGCTACGCGGATTTACAGATTTTCCATGCGGATTTTTTGATTTGGCGGGGCGGACATTCGCGTGGTGGGTTAGCGGCCCAAATCGAGGCGGTAACCTGATGGCGAGATTCCACAATAAAGCCGGAAAATCCGGTTAAAATGCGGGATCGACTCAAATCCCGATGCGTAGGCCGCCTCCGAGACGCGGATGTTTGAGGTGGCGAGTCTTTGTTTTACATCTGTTACACGAGCGCGATGGACAAATTCCGTGAAGCGCATTCCGGTGGTTTTGTGAAACAGAGTGCTGAAGTAGGCGGTGCTAAGTCCGATTCTGGCCGACACTTCGCGGAGTTGCCATGGTTGACCGATGTCCGCGAGAACCATCTTCTTGGCTCTTCGTACGGCGTCGTGTTCCGTGTCGCAAGGTTTCATGCGGCGTTGCACGATGGCTTTCCCGAGGTCACGGGCAAAGACGGCGAGGAGAGTTTCTGCGGCTTTCAACCGGGCTGGTTGCAGGATGGGAGTACGGTCCCACTCAGCGGTCAGTTTTTCGTTGAGCCGGCCCAACCCCAAACCCACGAGACGTGCGGCTACTTTAGAAAAGTCCACTGCATCGAGACGGACGCGCCCTCCGAGCAAGGTGGCGACATGTTCACCATCGGCGAAAACCGGCATCGCAAGATCCAGCAAGCCGGCAAAGCAAATTTCGCGAGACAGTTTGTGCCCCCTGGTGGCCTTCAGTTTCATCCTGCGATGGGCAATCTCGCAGAGCATGCGGCCTTTGACCGTCGAGAGGATCCTGGCGCAGAATTTGCAGTGCCTTGCCTCGCAGGCGAGGTCGTTGGGGGATTGGGAAACGAGGAAGACTTCCAATCCTGTCAGGCTAAAAAGCGCTGCCTGAAACTCTTGGAAGAGCTTGGTGATTTGCGGGAGTGCAGGCGCAAGCATTTCAATCTCAGTATGCTACTGGCTTAGATTGTTCCTGGCTTGCGAGACTTCAAGCCGAAATCTTCGGTTGAATTTGCGCAAACTTCGCCATGTGAAGCGGAAGATGCGCAGAAAGTTCCACAGGCATAAGGAGAGGAAGGAACTTTTTTTTAAAATGAAATAGTCTCATTGTCAGGGAGATGCGTCATCGTTTTGGAATGGGGTTCGGAGCCTGGTTTCTGCTCAGTGAAATTCAAAAGGTCCAGCAGACGAGAGCTCCGGAATCCATCGCGGAGTTGGTGCCCTCTGCCAGTGTTTCGCTAAGCTTTGCTCGATGAATTTGGGTGCAGCGATATGCGCGGGAGGAGATCGCCATCGATGAAGATGTATTCAAACATAATGCATTCCTGAAAGAGCTGGGCCTGCTTCTCTTGCCATAGACCCATCCCACGCCCATCGGTTTACCGGGCGATGCTGGCACGGCCTTCGGTGTGCGTGCTCGTGTGGGGAGGGGTGCTGGTGACGTGGCTTGTTGCCTCGATCAATCACCAACTACAAGCATTCACGCCTCCGGCGTGGGGCGCTCGTTGCCTCAGCACTCCAAATAACGCGGATCAGGGCGACGGGCGCGGGGTGAGGGCGGGGCGGACGTCGGGTTTGATGGGGACGAGTTTTGGCGTGGGTTCGCCGGTGGCGGTGATCACGGTGGAAATGGCTTCGCCGGTGGGCGTGGGGGCGGCGGATGGAGCGACCGACGGGGCTGCGGTGGGAACAGGTGTTGGTGTGGGTGTGGGCACCAGATCGATCCACGTGTGCATTTTCCCGCCGTGACCGCCGAGGTTGGCGAGCAGTTCGTTGCAGCGCGCGGCCCATCGGGTGAGGTTCGGCGGGCCAGACGGTTTCTCGGCGGTATCTGGAAAAACGAGATAGGTCACGGTCAGATCGCTGACCGGGCGGTACATGGCGTTGGCCTTCGCGTTGAGCTCTTTTCCCATGCGTAACGAGGCTTCGCCCGCTTTATAAGAGGGGCCGACGTCGCCGACGATGGCGGGATAAATGGTGTCGCCGAAAATCACGACGCAGTAGTCGCCGAGCTTCGGTGAAAACGGACCTTTGGCGGTGATGAGCGGTCCGGGCACGACGATAAAAGGATCGACGGTCGAAACGAGAAAGCTGTTTGCGCGAAGGTCGGCGATTTCGGTTTTCAAACGCGTGACGAGTTTCTGTAGTTCCTCCTTGCGGACCGGTGGCGATCCGGGGAGTTCGGCCTGGGCGCTTTGTATGCGCTCTTCGCGCGGCGCGATGAAGGGGTTTGAAACACCGCCGCGTTTGGGCCAGCGGTAGCTTGTCATCGGCTGGAAGTAGGTGGAGGAGCCATCGACGAACGGGACGCGATCGCTGTCGGAGCCGTCCATGACCACATCCATATCAGACTGGATCAGCAGGGCTTTGCGTTTGGTCTGCGGATGTTCGAGGCGCAGGATCGTTTCGCAATCAAAGAAATTATGGCGCGTGATAAGTTCGTTGAGGCGCGGAAGATCGTTATGAATCGTGGCGACCTTGCGTTTGTACATCGCGTCGAAAAAAGGATCGGCCACCGCGTTGGTCAGCATGGCTTCGAGGCCCGGAAGGACGGCGGGCAGCGCGGGATTGACGGTGGAAAGTTCCGCGAGGGTGGTGTTGGGTTTTGGGACTTTGACTTTGATCTTCAGTTCGAGTTCGTAGCTCTCTGGCGTTTTGCGTTCCACCGTGGCCGACGTTCCGTAATCGACTTCGACAGAGCTGCTGACTTTCACGCCGTTAAACATGCGCGAGGTCTCCATTTTCCTCGACGGAATGACGATGGGTGTGGGGGTCGGAGTCGGAGTCGGGGAGGGAGCAGGCGTCGGCACCTTGGCGGGTGGCGACGTGGGTTTTGGCGCGTCGGCTGGGGTTGCGCGTTTTTCGCAACCCGCAAGGATAAGCGTTGCGCTGAGGATGAGCAGGACGCGACGCACGGAAAAGGGACGTTAGCGTTTATACCAGGTCGCGATGGTCAGGATGATGCTGACCAGACCAAGTACCGAACTCAGGACGATGTGCGGTTTAAAATCGTTCTGGAACAGTTTGGGCAGGAATTGTCCCACGAGCAGCACGGACACGGTGAGTCCTGTGATCAGCGCGACATTCGGGCGCAAACCGAGCAGCAGAGCGGCAACGATGAGGAGCACGCCGCATGAAGCGCCGGCGATCAGCGAGGCTTTGCTACCTGCTTTCGCGTAACCCATGTAGCCGCCGAACGCGGTGAGAATGCCGAAGACGATATAAAAAATTTTGGTAGTGAGAATCATGTTCTTGAAGAAATGAGGCCGTGCTGGCCGTGTGTCAATGGGGTCAATTTCTCGATTTGAGGAAATGGCGTAAAATATAAATCGGGATCGTGGAGGCAACGGTGAGGACGACGGCGACGAGCAGACCGGGAATCACCCGGGCGCGGCCTGCGGCTGCGGCTTCGAGTCCTTCGCGGACCACCTGTTCGGCCCGGACTTTAAAAATCTCCGGGGCGGCATGGCCTTCGCCGACCTCGCGTTTTGCCACGGAACCGAATTCGGTATCGACGGGGCCGGGGCACAGTGCGGTGACGGAAACGCCTGAGCCGCGCAATTCGACGCGCAGGCTTTCGCTGAGGCTGTTCACGTAAGCTTTGGTTGCGGCGTACACGGCCATGCTCGGGATGGGGAGCAGTCCGGCCACGGAACTCACGTTGAGAACGGCTCCCTGGCCGACGTGGCGAAGTTGCGGGATCAGGCGATGCGAGAAGCGGGTGAGCGCAGTGATGTTCACGTCGATCATGCTTTGGATGCGCGACCAGTCGCTTGTTTCGAAATCACCGTGATCGCCGAGCCCGGCGTTATTGATGAGGACGTTGACGCGCAGGCCGCTGTCATTATTGAGCCACTGGAAAAAAGTATCGGTATCGGCGGACGAGGTGACGTCGAGCGCATAGGTGAACACCTGAAGATGCGGATGGTTTTCCTCGAGCTCGCCTTTCAAATCCTGGAGGCGGTCGAAGCGTCGGGCGACGAGGATGAGCCGTGCCGCGTAAGGGGCGAGCTGGTGGGCGAATTCGGTTCCGAGTCCGGCCGATGCGCCGGTGATCAAAGCTGTGCAACCGCGATAAAAAATCATAGGAAAACGATATGACGGTCCAACCGATTGCAAAACAAGTTCCATTTACGACGAAAGACGGATCGACGATCCGGAGCAGCCTGGATCGGACGAATGCGCCGGTGGCGATGCAGAGTCTCGCGGAGGCCACGATGCCTGCGGGTGGCGGGACGCAAAGGCATTTTCACCGGGTGGCTGAGGAGATTTATTTCATCCTCGAAGGGCGGGGACGGATGGAAGTGGACGGCGAGGAGCGGGAGGTGGGGGTGGGGGATGCGATTCTGATTCCGGCGGGAGCGTGGCACCAGATCGAGGCGGTGGAGGCCTTGCGGTTTTTGTGTTGTTGTGCGCCGACTTATTCGCACGACGACACGTTTTTCGAATAAGGAGTTCTGAATGACGGGGAAAAAGGTCCGAGCATATGTGCAGGAAAGGTCTGCTGGGGGCCTAATAGTGGGAAAAGGGGTCGGTTGTCAATTCTTGACAACCTGCTAGCGAGTTTGGGTCTAGGGAGAAAGGAGTGGGTCAGCATTTCTTGACGAAAATGACATACACAGGGCGTTGCGGCTTATGATTTTTTTGAGTAGAGCGGGCTGGTGAAATTGCTGGTGCATAGCGTTTTGCCCCGAGGTCGGCGGCGTCGGGTTTTTCCTTGCGGCCCACGGAATCAGCGTGGGCGCAGCGTTTCACCCTGCCGCAGACGCTACGACGCGAACGGTAACATGACCGCGGGCGTGGGCATGGTTTATGGAACCACTGGGTTCACGCCGGGGGCGGCGCGGACCATTGCTTACGGGTATAACGATAAACCGGTGAACATCCAGGAGGGCCCCACGCTGATGCGGATGCGCTACGGACCGGATGAAGCGTTGGTGTATCAGTTCACGGATTTTGGCGGGAAGAATACGAGCACGGATTATTTCGGCAGTTACGAGCTGAAGGAAACGCGCAGCGCCACCTTCAATACCCTGAGGGCGACGCCTTGGAACGCCGGCGACTGGGAAAAACGCGAACACCGCCACTACATCGCGGGGTTTGGGGTGTTTACGATCACGGAGACAAAGACCAATCCGACGACACCAAGCGTGCTTGATCTGGACACGATCAATCATCCCGAGGGCGTCGTGATCACGTTCCTTTGCTCAGAACTGCAAAAAAACATACACTACAATTACTCTTCTGGAGGGAGCGGGGATCGGTGGGTTGTTTTTTTGTGTGAGATAGATGAAAACGATGATGAAAAACTTAGTGAATATACATCAACGAGGGGTGGTCGCTCTGCCCGGTGGCTGAATGCATGCGGTTCGGCGATGAAGACGTGAGTAAAGACGGGGCAATCCGAGCCATATGTGCAGAAGTCGATCCATTTAGATCCAGTTTGGTCTTGGAAATATGGGACAACCTGCGTCAAAAAGACTCATCTCAGTGTCTCATTATGAGACAATTGGCGTGCGGTGTTTTTTAAGTAAAGTCATAACTTTCAGGAAATCAGTGTGTTGCGTGTTATTCATTGTTTGGAATAGAGGCTGCTTGTGGTGCTGCCATGGCAAAAGTTATTGGAATCGATCTTGGAACAACCAACTCCTGCATGGCTGTCATGGACGGCGGCGAGCCTTTGGTTCTTGAAAACTCCGAAGGTGCGCGCACGACCCCTTCAGTCGTCGCATTTTCTAAAACCGGCGAGCGTCTTGTGGGTCAGGCCGCAAAACGTCAGGCGGTGACCAACCCGCAGAACACGATCTCTTCGGTCAAGCGGTTCATGGGACGCAAGTTCGATGAGATTCAGGACGAAGTGCATCGTGTTCCTTACAAACTCGTAAAGGCCGCCAATGGCGATGCCCATATCCAAGTGAAGGTCGGCGACGAGACCAAGACATTTTCCCCGCAGGAAATCAGCGCGATGATTCTCGCTAAGCTGAAGTCCGACGCCGAAGCCAAGCTCGGCGAAAAAATCACGCAGGCTGTCATCACGGTTCCCGCCTATTTCAATGACTCGCAGCGCAACGCCACAAAAGACGCTGGAAAAATTGCTGGCCTTGAAGTGCTGCGCATCATCAATGAGCCCACGGCAGCATCGCTTGCCTATGGCTTGGACAAGAAGTCCGACGAGAAAATCGCTGTATACGATCTCGGCGGCGGCACGTTCGATATCTCGGTCCTTGAAATCGGTGACGGTGTTTTTGAAGTGAAAGCCACAAATGGCGATACCCACCTCGGTGGTGACGACTGGGACAATGCGCTCATGGACTGGATCCTCGCGGATTTCAAGTCGGAGAGTGGCATCGACGTTTCAAAACAACCCGACGCCATTCAGCGTATTAAGGACGAAGCCGAGCGTGCTAAAATTGCCCTCTCCTCGTCGCAGGAATACGAATTGAATTTGCCGTTCATCACGGCGGACGCCACGGGTCCGAAGCACATTCAGAAAAAGCTTACCCGCGCGAAACTCGAACAAATCACCGACAACCTTTTCGAACGCACCATCACGCCCACCAAGGCCTGTATGAAAGACGCGGGATTGAGCGAAGCAGCCATCGACGAACTCGTGTTGGTCGGCGGTATGACGCGTATGCCGAAAGTTGTTGAAACCGCACGGCGTCTCGTGAACAAGGAACCACACAAAGGGGTGAATCCGGACGAAGTGGTTGCCGTGGGCGCAGCAATTCAGGGCGGAGTGCTCAAGGGCGACGTGAAAGATGTCCTTTTGCTCGACGTGACCCCGCTTTCTCTCGCGATTGAAACCGCAGGCGGCGTGGCTACCACGATGATTCCGCGCAATACAACGATACCGACGCGCAAATCCCAGACGTTTTCCACTTACAGCGACAACCAGCCCGGCGTGGAAATCAAGGTCCTGCAAGGCGAGCGTCCGCTGGCTAAAGACAACAAGCAGCTCGGCACCTTTCACCTGGACGGCATTCCACCGGCTCCGCGCGGAGTTCCGCAGGTCGAAGTTACTTTCGACATCGATGCGAACGGCATTCTGCACGTAAGCGCTAAAGATCTCGGCACCGGCAAGGAACAGAAAATTTCCATCACCGGCAGCAGCGGTCTCAGCAAAGAAGAAGTGGAGCGCATGCAGCGCGAAGCGGAAACGCACGCTGACGAAGACAAAAAGGCGAAGGAATCCATCGAGATTCGCAACAACGCCGACAACCTCGCCTACCAGTGCGAGAAGCAGCTCAAGGACCTTGGCGACAAACTGCCAGACGACAAAAAGAAAGACATTGAAGAAAAGGTGGCAGCGTTGCGCGAAACCCTCAAAGGCGAGGATGTTGATGCGATCAAACGCAGCTACGACGAACTTCAAAACGCGTTCCAGGCCGTGAGCGAAGAACTTTACAAAGCAGCCGCAGCCAGCGCGGCAGCGCAGCCCGGAGCAGAGGCAGGCGCAGGCGAAACTGGATCGAGCGAACCCAAGCAGGCCAAGGCCGATGTGGTGGACGCCGAGTTCGAAGTCGTGGACGAAGACAAGAAAAAGTAAGCCCGTCCGCAACCCACATTCACTTTATTAACCCCGGCCTGTTTCGTCCCTACGGACGTTGCAGACCGGGAAAATAAACAACAACAAACAAACACTAACCAAAGGAAACTACCTATGGCAGCTATCAACGTCCGTCCTCTCAGTGACCGGGTTCTCGTGAAACCGATCGAAGAGAAGGAAGTCAAAAAAGGCGGGATCATCATTCCCGATTCAGCAAAAGAAAAGCCGCAAGAAGGCGAAGTCGTCGCCCTCGGCACAGGCAAGCTCGATGAGAGCGGCAAGCGCATTGATTTCACCGTGAAGAAGGGCGACAAAGTCCTCATCAGCAAATACGGCGGCACGGAAATCAAGATCGAAGGCGACAGCTACCTGATCATGCGCGAGGACGATATCCTCGGCATCATCGGCTAATCAATTAACCAACAACCAAATAACTACCAATTAAAATTATGGCAGCAAAACAGCTCCTATTTGATGAATCCGCACGTCAGGCACTCCTGCGCGGTGTGGAAAAACTCGCGAAGGCCGTGAAAGCGACCCTCGGGCCAAGCGGACGCAACGTGATTCTGGACAAGAAGTTCGGCTCCCCGACCATCACCAAAGACGGTGTCACGGTCGCCAAGGAGATCGAACTCGAATGTCCTTACGAAAACATGGGCGCACAGCTTGTTCGTGAAGTCGCCAGCAAAACCAGCGACATCGCCGGTGACGGCACCACGACAGCCACGGTTCTCGCCGAAGCGATTTATCGCGAAGGCCTCAAGAACGTGACCGCAGGTGCCAACCCGACCTCGCTCCAGCGCGGCATTCAAAAAGCCGTGGACGCGATCGTTATCGAACTCGGCAACATTTCCAAGAAGGTCAAGGACCGCACGGAAATCGCGCAGGTCGCCACCGTCTCCGCCAACTGGGACGTCACGATCGGCGAAATCATCGCCGACGCGATGGACAAGGTCGGTAAGGACGGCACGATCACCGTGGAAGAAGCGAAGTCCATCGAAACATCCCTCGACGTTGTCGAAGGTATGCAGTTCGACAAGGGCTATCTCTCGCCCTACTTCGTGACCAACCCTGAAAGCATGGAAGTGAGCCTCGAAAACGCCTACCTGCTCATTTTCGAAAAGAAAATCAGCAGCTTGAAGGACATGCTCCCCATCCTCGAAAAGGTCGCGAAGACCGGCAAGCCGCTCCTCATCATCGCCGAAGACGTCGAAGGTGAAGCGCTCGCAACCCTCGTGGTGAACAAGCTCCGTGGCACGCTCCAGGTCGCAGCCGTCAAGGCTCCGGGCTTCGGCGACCGCCGCAAAGCCATGATGGAAGACATTGCTGTTCTCACGGGCGGCAAGTGCATCACCGAAGATCTCGGCATCAAGCTCGAGAGCGTTCCTCTTGAGGATCTTGGCCGTGCCAAGCGCGTGACCATCGATAAGGAAAACACCACCATCGTCGAAGGTTCCGGCAAGTCGTCCGACATCGCGGCACGCGTATCGCAGATCCGCCGTCAGATCGAGGAAACCACCAGCGATTACGATCGTGAGAAGCTCCAGGAGCGTCTCGCGAAGCTCGCAGGCGGCGTCGCGGTCATCAATGTCGGTGCAGCCACTGAAACCGAGATGAAAGAGAAGAAAGCCCGCGTCGAAGACGCCCTTCACGCCACACGCGCAGCGGTGGAAGAAGGCATCGTCCCCGGCGGCGGCACAGCTCTCATCCGCGCCCAGCGGGTTCTTGACACGCTCGCCCTCACCGGTGACGAGAGGATCGGCATGGAAATCGTGCGTCGCGCCGTGGAAGCACCGCTCCGTCAGCTCGCGAACAACGCGGGCCAGGAAGGCGCTCTCATCGTGCAGGAAGTCAAAAAGCGCAAAAAAGACGAAGGTTACAACGTCGCCACCGGCGAATACGTGGACCTCGTCAAAGCCGGCGTGGTTGACCCGACAAAGGTCACCCGCAGCGCATTGCAGAATGCAGCGTCCATCTCCGGATTGCTCCTCACGACGGAAGCGCTCGTGACGGAAATTCCTGAGAAGGAAAAATCTCCTGCGATGCCACCAGGCGGCGGCATGGGCGGCATGGACTACTAAAAGTAGATCAAGCAGTCCGTTAACGCTTCGCTAACACTTAAACAGCCGGAATCCGAAAGGGTTCCGGCTGTTTTGTTGGCTGTGCCTCGCGCTTCAGGCACGAACGCGGTCCCTGCCCGTAAGCCTCAGTGAAA
>Ga0105046_10015187_pt1 | contig 11846 bp, 7 predicted proteins | sample MAT03_FD_78385 | JGI IMG/M metagenome (GOLD analysis project Ga0105046, IMG submission 78385) | Freshwater microbial communities from Lake Fryxell liftoff mats and glacier meltwater in Antarctica - MAT-03 (megahit assembly) | ecosystem: Environmental > Aquatic > Freshwater > Ice > Liftoff...
GCTATTGAAGAAATTGAAGTAAGAAGAAATGAAGAAATTGTAATAACAATCCACCTTTTTTTAAGTTCCGAAAGAAAAACTTTTTTTGTACTTATTATTACGATTGCGGCAGTCTTTATCGTATTTAAACCAACGTTATATCTTTTCAATTTCCTCATTTCGTTTGTTTAAAATATTATATCATTTCCACCTTAGACCGATAAGTTGGTATTGTTAATTTGTCCTGTTTGATAAAGATCCATCATGTTGTTTGCAACATAAGAGCGGGTAACACCAACAACATCCACAATTTGACGTCCATCGAATTTTAGTCCGTAACTATAAAACGGCTCAAAGGCATTATTTGGTATTATGTCTTTACCATCAGCATTTTTTGCAAATACGGGGCTATTGCCACCACCATAAGTATTTTGAAAATCAGGTAACCGATATACCTTAATCCAGGAAGTGGTTTGATTCAATAGAACACCCAACCCTGGTCGATTTTTTCCTTTTTTAGTGATAATTAAAATAACACCATTCAATGCCTGTGAACCATACAAGGCACTGGCTGCAGATCCTTTCAAAACGGTCATTGTTTCATAATCATCCGGATTCAGATTTTTTAACTGGTTACCAAAATCAGGGTTATCACCCCATAAATCGGCCTTTTTACTTGGTACCCCATTTATGCCTATACTAAATTAACCGCTAAGGGAAGCAATTGTGTACTTCCAAAGTGTATCCGTTCATAATTCTCCATCACTAAAGCTGCAGCACCAATTAGCGCAGCCTGAGTTCCCAATGTTGATATTTCTAAACTTGTACTTTGGTAAAGGCGCTGAATACAATGCTCGTTTAATGACTGTTGTATGGGCGCCCTCCAGATTTGTCCTGCCGATGATCCCCTTCCACTTAAAATGATCTTTTTGGGGTTTAGCAAGTGAATCAATATAGCTACCCCTTTACCAATATTATAACCAGCTTTCGAAAAAAGCTCTATCGCAAACTGATCGCCTTCATCTACTGCTTTAATAATTGAACCGCAGGCCAGTTCAGGATCATCTTCCGGCAAAGAGCTAAGCTTAGAAAGTCGGCCAGCTTTTAATCCCTCGCGGGCTTCTTCCAGAATCAATAACATCGATGTTTCGGTTTCAAGGCATCCTGCCTTTCCACACCAACATAATTTTTTATTTAAAAAAAGCGGGATATGGCTAAACTCTCCGGCAAATCCCTGGTGCCCCCTATAAAGTTCACCATCAAGAATCAACCCCAAACCTACTCCCCAACCAATATTAATGACCATTGCATTTTTTTCACCCTTTGCTGCTCCAAACCTCAGTTCAGCCAGTGCTATCAAACTCGAATCGTTGTCAATGAACGCAGATAATCCAATTTTATCAGTTACAAATTTGGTAACACTTCTGTTATTGGGCAATTTTAAATGAGAGTAATTAACGCCATTTTTTACATCCACAAAACCCGGCATCCCAATACCAATCCCAACAAATTTTTCCTTAGGAATACCAGATGATTTAATAAGGCAGGCAATTTGTTCAACCAACACCTGCAAAGGCTGGGAATCAGCTGATAACGGCAATACGATTTTTTGGATGGGGTTAACAAAATTGTTCTCCATATCCATGATAGCAATCTTTGTAACAAACTGGTCCATTGCCACAGCAACCAGGTACATAACATTTTTTTGTAACCCATATGTTAACGCCCTTCTGCCGCCTGTAGACGCTGCATGTCCGGTTTCAATCACCTTGTTTGCGGCAATTAGTTCCTCAATCAGCATGGCCGTAACCGGAAAACTTTTATCAATCCTTATAGACAATTCGACACAAGAAAGATTATCCTTAAAATATAATTCCTTTAAAATCTTATTTCTAAATAATTTTTTCTTCTCAGTCATAATACTGGGGATTAAAGTAAACCCTAATTATTAATTATAAACTAAAGGTATAGATACTTATTAAATAATTAAAGAAGTTTTTTTTTAAAATTTACTTTAGCTGTAGAAGTAAAGAGACAAGTTCAGAACTCCTTGCCTTTCGCAGTTTGCTCTGCATGTGTTTTGAAAATCATCCCCAAGTTGGTTTCGGGAAAAATGCTTTCTGGATCGGTTAGTAACCCTGCAAGTTTACTTGCATCCTCGTTAAATCTGGGGGCTGATAACGTGTACAAGGTAATAGTGAGGGTTTGATTTATTAGGTCGGGCTCAACATCGGCATGGCATTGTATAATTTGTTTTACCAGCATTCTTTTTTCGTTGTTCCCCTTTGCAGTACTTAAAAACGTTGCAAGTAGGTTGGCTGCCGCTGTTTCAGCTCTGTAAGCAATCATTTTAATGATGTTCATTATCATATTGCTTTCATGTTTGAGCTTGTTGTACCTGTATTGTTGTGGCATTTCATTTAATTTGATGCGTGCTGTGACCTTGGTGCGTTCCGTTTTTAGCTCCTGTACTTTTTGTTGGTGCAGCTTTATTTTTTCGAGCAGCGTGGCTTGCTTTCGTGTAATTGCGGGTATGTTTTCCAGTAGGGTATCAATACTTTGTTCTGCAAGTGCATACTGCTCAGCCTGTAGCCTTTTTCTTTTCTCCACTTCTTTTTTAAGTTTCTGAGTGAGCTTGCGGTAAATGGGGTTGACGACTTCTTTTTCCTCGTCTATGGCTTCCACGCCAAATTCGAGGATTTTGTCAAACCCGATAGCTACCGGGTCAATGTCCATGATGAGATAGCGGAAAAAATTCTCTTGTACCCAGCGCCCGAACATGCGGCCGGCCACCGTGGCCATACGAATGAACAAATTGGTGTTAATGCTGACCTGATGGCCGTCTTCTAAACACTTTCTTACCTCCCTGAAAACAGTATCGCCAGGGGTTATTTTTTCTCGCACAACTGCATGGTTGTTTTTTGGCCCAACACGACAACATCCGTACTTGCAAAGTCTTCTAAAGGCCATTTATCCTTTACGTTTTTGGATAAGTAATAATGGCGATCTGGTAGTTTTTCCAGAGCTTTTTAATGAAGGGAATGTCGTATGCCTCTCTATCGAAAATTAGCGTACAGGCCGGTTGCGGTTGCAGTAGTTGTTCTTCTTTTATAATTGAATAGGCTTGGACTTCGTTTGATAAACCTGGTTGCGGTTGCAGTATTTGTTCTTCTCATATAAAGCCCCGATTTAAATAAATGCAAGGCTTTTTCTCTCGAAGGCACTGTATTTTATATATCAAATGACAAAAAAGTTTCCGACTGCATAATAGGCAACACCAATAAAAGCTCTGCTTCAAAACAGTATTGTAATGTCAATGGAGAAACTATTTAATATTTGTTTAACCCTTTTTAAATAAGCCATGAATTATGCATAACAAAAAAAATATTTTTAATACTTTTTGTATTTTTTTAAAAAGTTTACCTATTTTTAATAAAGTTTAATACTTGAATTGTAAATAAAGGCTTAATGAATAGTAAACTATACATGCAAAAAGGGGAAATAATACGGCACTTATATTTTGAGGGGACACTATCCTGCTTAGAGGCGAGCCTGCTTTCCGGAAAAAGCCTACCAAATGCTACCCGCCTTATAAACGAATTGTTAGACGAAGGGATACTGGTTGAAACAGGATTCGCACATAGCACAGGTGGCCGTCGTCCACAAACTTATTCGCTTGCCCCTGATAACCTGCACGTCATATCAGTAGCTATGGATCAATATGTAACCCGACTTACCTTGATGGATGCTCAAAACAAGTTTTTAAATGGTACCCACGAAATACAATTGACCCTGCCCGCTAACCCGGCTGCAATAACTGAACTTGCCGACCACCTTGCACATTTCATAAAATCGTGTGGCACTCCACGTGATAAAATAGTTGGTATAGGTATAGGCATGCCTGGTTTTATTGATGTGAGTAAAGGTTTAAACCATTCTTTTTTACCCACGCCGCCTGGCGAATCTATAGTATCATTTTTAGAAAAAAAATTAGACATGCCGGTGTTTATAGATAATGACTCAAGCCTGATAGCACTTGCCGAATTCAAATTTGGTGCAGCCAAGGGCTACCCAAACTCCATGGTTGTAAATATAGGTTGGGGTGTAGGCTTAGGTATGATACTGAATGGGGAAATGTACCGAGGAAACAACGGCTTTGCAGGAGAGTTTAGTCATATCCCTATTTTCACTAACAACAAAATGTGTAGTTGCGGCAAAGTTGGCTGTCTCGAAACGGAAACCTCGCTGATGGTAATGGTAAATAAAGCAAAGGAAGGCATCAGTTCGGGTCGTTCTACATCGCTATCGCTGATTGGTATTGAAAAGATGACCCTTAGAGAAGCTGCCTATGCCCTATTTGCCGAGGCATCAAAAGGTGACAGGTTTGTGGTAGAACTGCTAGGCGAAATTGGTTATAATATTGGAAGAGGTATAGCCATCTTGATACACATTTTAAATCCATCAAATATTATATTAAGTGGTCGGGGTTCGGCAGCAGGAAGACTTTGGCTTGCGCCGGTCCAAAAGGCAATTAATGAGCACTGCATACCTCGAATTGCTGAAAAATCTACCGTTGATGTTTCTACTATAGGAAACGAAGCCGAGCTGATAGGTGCTGCTTCCCTTGTAATGGAGAATGTTAAAGATAATATGATATACAAAACTCTAAGAACTAAAAAACTTAAGAAAAAAGAATTTGCTGCATAGCTATTTTTTTATTTACTAAAACACAATTAAACATTCACTAAAAACAATTGCAATTATGGAGACACTACGCCGTTTATTATTGTTAATCTTTTTGTGCGCTGGAACGCTATTTGTAATGGCACAGCAAAAAAAGACCTATTCCGGCATCGTACGAGACGATGCTGGTAATCCGCTGCAGAGTATTACCGTTCGGGTAAAGGGCACCAATACCTTTGCTACAACCGATGTAAATGGTGCCTATTCGCTGAGCACCTCTAAAACAAACGCCAAATTGGAATTTACTGGCGTAGGCTTTTCTACACAAGAACTCGACTCAGAAACCACTACGAACGTAGCCATGGTGGTAAAAGCCAATGAACTTAACGAAGTCGTAGTAGTAGGCTTTGGCCAAAAGAAAGCCACCCGTAATTTAGCTTACGCTGTTCAGGAGGTAAAGGGAGCGGACTTGGCTCGTGCCGGACAGGTAAACATTATTAACTCGCTGCAAGGAAAGGTTGCAGGTGTAATGATTAATCAGGGTGCTGGTGGCCCGTCTTCAAGTTCTCGTATCCGTATTCGCGGAAATGCTTCACTAGGCAATAACACCATGCCTCTGATGGTTATTGATGGGGTATTGATACAACCAGGCATAAGCGGTGCAGACAGTTGGGGTGGAGGAAGCCGCGACTTTGGTAACCAGATGAAAAACCTCAACCCCGATGACTACGAAAGTTTAACTGTACTAAAAGGTTCGGCTGCAAGTGCATTGTATGGTTCTCAGGCTATCAACGGCGTTATTATTATTACTACCAAAAAAGGTCGTGATAGGCCAGGGTTGGGTGTACAGGTTAACCAAACCAATACTATTGAGCAGGCCTGGCGTTTCCCTGCTTTTCAAAATGAGTTTGGTGCAGGTATAAATCCATTCTTTTCAAAAGGTGCCCAGGGGGAAGACGCATTGTTACTCGACGGTAATACGCAATTCCGCAATTTTGGACCAAGAATGGACGGACGTATCATTACTGATTTTGATGGCGTAAAAAGGCCTTTTGTTGGTAATAATATCAAAGACTTCTATCGTACGGGAAAAATCAATAACACAAATGTTGCCGTGGAAGGAAGTACCGACAAATCATCATTCCGGTTTAGTTATACCAATACCACTAATGAAGCTGTACTGGATAGAAATAAATTCGCAAGAAATAACTTCAATTTGAGAGCATCACAAAAAATTGGCAAATTTATAACTATGGACGCATCGGTTTCATATGCTAATTCCAAAACGGATAATCCAATGGAGATTGGTGGAAACAGCCCTATTTTTCGATTTCTTTTCTTTAATGTAAGAAATCTTCCAATTGACTTTGTGAGGCAAAATTACATTAGCCCAAATGGGGGTTCAAATATTAGTCCACCTTACACCCGTGGTGCTAACATTGGTCCATTGTGGCAGATGTATCAAGTTAATGTTAATCAAAGCGAAAATCAGTTGTTAGCAAATATGGATATCACCGCCAAAATCAGACCATGGCTTACTCTCCTGGTAAGAGGTAATATTAATAGCCTTGACATGCAGTTTGAAAACAAAACGCCAGGAGACGGGGTTAATTTTGGTATAGGACCAAATTTTGCTGGAAGCTACGAAATAATGAAGCAAAATCAAAGAGACCTGCGCATCCAAACATTGCTTACGGCAAACAGGAAGATTGGAGAAAATTTTGACTATAGTATAACTGTAGGTGGTGAAACACAACGTGGTTTGGGTGGTACACAGTTAACCTCAAACAGTAACGGTGGTTTAAGAATTCCAAGAATTTTTACTTTAGCCAATTCCATGCAGGCAGCAACTACTCGACTTGCTGTTGTGCCACAACGTAGACTGGATGCCGTTTATGCCTATGGCGATATCACTTGGAAAAATATGCTCACCTTTACAGGTAGTATAAGAAACGACTGGAGCTCTACACTGTTATATCCTGATGGTAGCGGCGACAATAGCTACCTCTATCCTTCATTAGGTACATCGTGGGCATTTACTGAGTTGCTCGACAATAAAGCTAAATGGCTGAATTTTGGTAAACTAAGGGTTAGCGCCGGTTGGACGGGATCCGATGTTAGGCCATTCCTTACTACGTTTGGTAATTATGGATTACTTGAAAATTTCATATTGCCTAATGGTACAGCAGTTCCCCGCTATGGATTACCCAATTTTGGTTTAGGCAACCAGCAATTAACACCGGAAAGAACAAAAGAAATTGAAATAGGGGTTGACTTAAGAATATTTAACAACAGAATCAGGGTAGATGCTGCTTATTATAAAAAAAATACCCTAAATCAAGCCCTTGGTTTGGCAAATCCTTCCGAAACAGGTGCGCCTAGCAGGTTGATAAATGCTGGTAACATTCAAAATCAGGGTATTGAAATTGTTCTTTCAGGTACCGTAGTAAGCAAAAAGGATTTTGAATACACTACTACCATAAACTATAGCCGAAATAGAAACAAGATAATAGCATTGGCAGCTGGCGTAGATCAGGTTGAATTGGATTTGGTTTTTGGCAACGATGTTCGTTCAGTGGCAAGGGTTGGTAAAGATTATGGAACCGTAATCTCAAATTATGCTTATGCTACCGGAGCTAACGATGCAAAGCTCCTAAATGCTGATGGCCAGTTTTTGAGAAGAGTATCGGTTGGGCAGGGTTTTAAAGAATTAGGTACTGTAATGGAGCGATTCCTGGCTAGCAATCTACATGAGGTAAGGTATAAAAATTTCAACTTTTTTGCTCAGGTGGACTCCAAAATTGGTGGTTTAATGGCTTCACATACCCACCAATACACTTCTCAAACAGGCGCTTTACAAAGTACTTTAAGAGGTCGTACAAAAGAGTCTGGTGGACTTACGTGGACCGACCCTCAAGGTAATGTAAGAGACGACGGTATGATACCTGATGGTATTTTTCGAGATGGTACAATCATTAATGGGCAAAACGTGGCAGGCATGACTTTTAAAGATGCAGTGGACAAAGGACTTCGGCAGCCTTTGCCAGCCTGGCGCTACTACGAAAACCTGGCAAGCTGGGCTACAGGTATCCGTGAACACTCGGTTTTCGAAAACTCCTGGGTTGTCGTGCGTGAGGTTTCAGTGGGCTATGAGGTTCCCAAATCAGTTGTTAAAAAAATTCGTTTCCAAAAGTTGAGGGTAAGTTTAATAGGCAGAAACCTATTCTATTTATATACCACTACTCCGGATCATATTAATCCGGAAAACATTTGGTCAAGTCGGCCGGGGGCATTTGGTGAATTAGGTGGTTCCCCATGGATTAGGACTTTTGCATTAGCTATTAATGCAGGTTTCTAATACCAAATTATTGAAGAAGATTTAATTATTAATTGAAAATTATTTTTTATGAAGATTTTAAAATTGATTCTTACATTATTGGTAGTCTTGTCAATATCCATTGCTGGTTGCAAAAAATCAGATTTTGTGGAAATAAATACAGACCCCAATGTTTTGTACACGATTACACCTGAAGAACATTTTTTAGGCGTGGGCATACAAATTCATAGGCAGGACTTCGAACAATTTTACGACAATCTCCGTCGGACTATGTTTTGGATGCAGCAAAGTACGCCCCTAGGTGGCAACTCTGCTACTTCGCTGGCCGAGTTTGGAAATACAAACTACAGGTTTGGTGTTTTTTATCCTGGGGTGGGTAGGATTGCCACAGACGTTTCGGTGCTGGCCCAACGCCTGCCGGAAGTGGAAAAAGCCAAAAGACAGCATGTCGTTGCCATGGCTGAAGTACTAAAAATTTACTATGGCTTTTATGTTTCAGACATTAATGGCCACTTAGCGTATAGTGAAGCTTTTATTGCACCCTATGGTGGCACAAACACACCTAAATGGGAAAGTCAGCAGGAATTATTTGGTTTGTGGGATACTCAGCTAAAGCAGTTGGTAACCACCTTGCGCACGGCAACTCCTAACCAGGTTTCATTAGCCAATTTTGACCAATATTATGGTGGCGACGCTATGAGGTGGGCAAAAGCAGCAAATGCATTAAGGCAGCGTATTGCTATGCGCTTAACAAAAAGGGATTTAGCTAAAGCTACCGCTATTTTCAGAGAAACCATTGCTGATGCCGCATTGTTAATGAGTACCCAGGCAGATAGTTGGGTTTACACTGCACATACATCATTTACCCAAGGAGGAAACTGGAATCCGGATGGTTTCCGTGCACCAAAACCTTCTGTCGATTTCATGTGGGGATCTAGTGATCCAAGGCTCAATTACTTTTATGGGCGTAACAACTATTCACAGGCCAACATTAATACCGCCATAACTGCAGGTATTCTTGCTGCTGGTACTATTGAACCAATGCGGAGGCATATAGGTGTTCCGGTAAGCCCTGATGTTTCGCAAGCTGCTCCTTACCCGGCTTGGTTTAGTGGTCGTAGGGTAAATGGTTCATTAACCATGGATACCATGTCATTCATTCAACACCGCTTACATCAGCCAGCATTTGCTGGTGGGGATGGTCAGTCGTTTTTCCCTCTTATTAACTATGCCGATCAGTTGCTAATGCGTGCCGAAATGGCTGCAAGAGGTATAACCACTGAAAATGCACAAAACCTTTACAATTTGGGCGTTCGTTCTTCAATTGAGTTTTACAGTCAACGTGCAGGCTTAGCAAAAGTTGCTGACTACGCTGCCGTTACAGAGGCACAAATTATTAGTTACCTTGAGCATCCGCTGGTAAAGTGGGATAATGTAAAAAGCGCCAATTTGATTGCTTCTCAGGCATTTCTAAATTTTTACAAACAACCTAACGAAGCCTGGGCATTGTTTAAGCGTACTGGTATGCCTAATAAAAACACTGTTTTGGAAAACGAGGATATCGTTTTAAGTGGCACAGTTTATCAAATCCCCCGTCGTGCAATCATTAATATCCCGGCTCCTGCCGACCTTAATAGGGTAAACAGACAGTCATCTATTGATGAAATGATGAAAGATCCTGACTTTGGTGCCGACCCTTCAGTTCCATTTGGACGAATATGGTGGGATAAAAAATAGTTGTGTTTTTGTTATTGATATTTAAAAGACCAGCCGGGTTCTCCGGCTGGACTTTTTTTAACTTTTAAAGTTATATCCTTTCATTTTTGAGCTAACTTGCCTCTATCGCATTCTTACAGGCTTATTCTGTAAAAAGACTCCTAAGCCTTAAGAGCAAATGAAAATTCAGTTTTTTTCAAAGGTTAATTATGAATCAACCAGAACAGAACCTAGTAAATGCGAATCTAGTAACAATCTTTACTGTATTCCTTTTACTGCATACAACATGCTTGTATGCACAAACGGTAAACCCAGTCTTGCTTACGGCGAATTTTACCGAGACAAAAACAAAGATTGCCATACCCCTCTGGAAAAAAGAGCAAGTAAGCGTCTGGATTTTTTTTTCACCTGAATGTCCTATGTGTCAGAACTATGCCCCAATCCTTAAAGTGTTAGCGGAAACCTTTGCTGGAAAAGTGCAGTTTATTGGAATTATACCGGGTATCGCTTATACTCGAAAGGAAATTGAAAGCTATCGGAATACTTATCAAATTAGTTTTCCTTTGGTCGTGGATTCAGCATTTAAGCTATCGAATACGATAATGGCTACAGTAACGCCTGAGGTATTTGTAATAAACAAAAATGGACAACTTGCCTACAGCGGAGCAATTGATAATTGGTTATACGATTTAGGAAAAAAACGCAGGGCACCAACTGAGTATTTTTTAAAAGACGCTTTGGAGGCAGTTATTGCAGGTAAATCAGTAGCAAAGCCAAAAACCACCGCTAAGGGATGCCGGATAAATGATTTTTAAATGAACAAAATGAACACATTAATTCAATCAGCGTTTGGGCTTGTCGGTATTTTTTTTGCAGCAAACACCCATGCACAGTCGCCAACCTTCAATAAGGATGTGGCACCTATTATACATGCCAAATGTACACCCTGCCACCGACCCAATGAGTCGGCCCCGTTTTATCTAATCAATTTTAAAGAGGTTGCCCGCAGAGCAAGTTTTATAAAAAAAGTGGTAGAATCGGGCTACATGCCCCCCTGGAAAGCCGATAACAACTATGCCCACTACAGCAACGATCGAAGCCTGACGGATACTGAAAAAAAAACGCTCATTGATTGGGTAAATGCTGGTGCACCGAAGGGAACAGGCAACCCGCCAAAAGTAGCAAACATTGAAATCCTTCGTAAACAAACAGCTTACCACCGTATCCCCGACCTTACAATAAGTACTCCAACCGCCTTTAAACTAAAAGGCGATAACTTAGACCGCTTTGTGATGTACCGCATACCCTTCGAACTGAAAGAACCTATAAGTGTGGAGGCTATAGAGTTTATAACATCCAATAAACGGCTCGTACACCACGTAAACTATGCTATACATGCAGTGCCCGATGATATTGACTTAAAAAGCGGACCTGATGTAATAGACCTCTCTACGGACAAACCACAATTGGTAGATGGCTGGAAACCATTGAAAAAAACAATTGATTATTATGGTGGCTGGATACCAGGTGCATCTTATGAAAGTTACCCGCAAGGTATGGGGTGGGTTATGCCAAAGCGGGGTGTGGTAATCCTTACTTTGCACTACACCCCTTCGCCCAAAGATGAAGATTGTGAAGCCGGGATCAACTTATTTTTTACTCAAAAAAGTGTAGATCGGCTGATAAAAGTAATCAGCTTTGGCTCAGGGGGCATAGGCGAAGATCAAATAAAGCCTCCCCTGAAGCTGTTACCCGATCAGGTACGCAGTTTTTCACTTACTTTGTCGAATCCAGGCGAAGATTTTTCGATAATGTATGTATGGCCGCACATGCACCTACTTGGCAAGCAGTTTACCGCTTTTGCCATTACTCCAAAAGGCGATACCTTGAATTTGGTTAATATCCCCGATTGGGATTTTAGGTGGCAAGAAATTTACAGGTTTAAAAAACTGATACCCATACCAAGGCGAAGCCGACTTATACTAAAAGCCACCTACGACAATACAGCCGATAATCCTTTCAACCCTTTTAGTCCCCCAAGAACGATATACAGTTCGGGCAATATGGAAACGACAAATGAAATGCTAACCTTGCTTATGGTGTTTCTGCCCTATAAACCCGGCGATGAAAA
>Ga0105046_10015189_pt1 | contig 11845 bp, 14 predicted proteins | sample MAT03_FD_78385 | JGI IMG/M metagenome (GOLD analysis project Ga0105046, IMG submission 78385) | Freshwater microbial communities from Lake Fryxell liftoff mats and glacier meltwater in Antarctica - MAT-03 (megahit assembly) | ecosystem: Environmental > Aquatic > Freshwater > Ice > Liftoff...
AGTAGGTCTGGTCGATCGAGGCGAAGCGGCCCGGGGGCAGATAGGCGAGCAGGGGCTCGCCGGCCAGCAGGTCGGCATCGTCTCCGTCGGAAGACCTGAGCGAGCCCTCGGCCACGGCGGCCGCGACGATCTCGCCGATGATCAGGGAGTTGGCCCCATAGCCGTCCAGCACTTTGTCGAGCCGACACTCGAGCCAGAGGTAGGCATCCTCGACCAGAACCCCCTCGACTTCCCGGGCCGGGAAGACCGAGACACCGGCCAGCGAAGGCTTGTCGCCACCCTCTTCTCTGGGGCCGGCGGCCAGGCTGGCCTGAACTACCTGGTCAGGTCTTGGAAAGCTGACCGTGAACAAGCCGGTCCGCTGCGCGTTTTGCTGAGTGGCATGCCTGGGGCTGCAGGCAAAGCAGAAGTAGTTGCTCCAGCCGAGCGGCATGGCCATGTGCTTGGGTGCCAGGTCGTGGCCCCCGTCCTCTTCCATGGTGCCGACGATAGTCAGAGGGGCAACGGTGAAGAAGCGGTCCCAGATCGGGCGGTCGACGGGAATCCCGACCACGCCGGGGCGGTCGTCGCTGTCTGTCGATCCGCTCACGATGAACCGCCTTTCTCTTGACTCTTCAAGGCTGGCAGGTCACCGGCCGTCGAGCACGTACAGACACTACTCCCGCGCATCCCAACTGCGGCCAGCCGAGGCGCGACGCACATACGCCTGCTCGCCCGGCCACCGAGGGTTGGGTTTGCCCCTACTTCTTGCCGTTACCCGCCAAGCCCCGGTAGGCAACGAAGCCGACGATGCACATGGTGATGATCAGCATCGGAAATCCGAGTGCTGCACCGACCAGAAAGAACCCGGCCATAACCGCGAGAACAGCGACCAGAAGGCCGACGATGAAAGGAATTGCGATTAGGTCCGAGTCTTTATTCATGGTTCGATCAAACCACAGAATGCGCCGGGACGCAGATATTCAGATCAGCGTTTGGCGCGGAACTTCGAGAAGCCGGTGCCTGTGTCGGCCGAGCAGCCATCTCCGAACGAGATTCCGAGATTACCGCTGGTTCGTATTGCCTTCCGATCGACGATGCCGGTTATGAACACAGCGATATTCCGGTCCACTGTCAGCTGGTTCCGTCCCGAGAAGTAGACGTTGGTCCTTTTGGCGGGGTCGAACGGATTGCTGCCGGACTCGATCTTCATCTTTCCGACCTTGCCGCTGATCCGGCCGGACGGTGTCTCGCCAGAGCAAGAGAAAGAGAGGCGCTTGAACTCGAAGCTGGTCACGCGAAACGGATGGCCGCCGAGACGCTGAACCTTGACGATCAGAACCGAACCGGGATTGCCGGTAACCGTTCCCTTGAGGGTCCGGACCTCTGCCCCGGCACCCGGTGCAAAAGCCAGGAAAACGAGTCCGAGCAACAACACGAAAGTCTTCGGTTTCATACCGATAGATACTTGCATGTCCGGTCGCGGTTGACAACCCCTCGCGAATCCGGCAGGCGCGGAGCGGTTTGATTCAGGCAGGCGCGACCGTTCGCAGTCCGATTTCGCGCGAAGCGTTCGCCTGCCGCTCGTCATAAGTAATGAAAGTGTCCGCGCGGATTCGGATTGCGGCGACCAAGTGCAGGGCATCCAGTGACCGGAGGTTCCTGCCGGACATCAACCCTGCTTCCCTGAAGATCGTCGGATCCAGCTCGATCAGATTGAAACGGTCGATCACATCGGTGACCTTTTCCTGGGCGGCACCAGTCCGTACAGCCGCGCGGCGAAGCTCCGTTTCGAGAAGGAAGCTTGAGTAGAGGCCATCTCCGTCCGCAACCAGCTTGTTCAGATGCCGCTTGAGTGCCTCGGATTCGGCCTCCTGGAAAACGAGCTTGGCCGCGGCCGAAGTCTCTACGTAGGCGATCAACCGTCGCCGCGAAGTTCATCGAGAATGGCCTGGACAGGCTGGTCGATTTCCAGCCCTTCGATCTCGTGAAAATCACCGGTCTTAATCGCCTTTCTGACACGAATTGACCTCGGGCCGTCAGGAACTGGTGGTGGCGCCAGAACTGCCACGACTTCTCCGTGGTTGGTGACGTTGAAAACTTCACCAGCCTGAACCTCGCGCAGGACTGCGCTGCTGTTGTTTCGCAGCTCCCGATGTGGAATTGTGCGAGCCATGTAGCAAGCGTAGCAATCCTTGCCCAGGGTTTCGGACCTGAGCGTGCTCTGGTAAGTGATGGGAGAACCAGATTAGCCCCGCTGTTGACCGGTCGGATAGCCTGAAGGGACTCGTCCGGTGAGCACCAGTTAGGGAGACATGGGAATCGACGTATCTGCTTCGAAGGTAAACCGCCTCGGCCTGTTTTGGCTGACGCTGGTCGTGCTGTTCGCGGCCGCGCTGTCGTTCGCCTCTATTGCCGGGGCGAAGACGCAGGTAATCATCAAGAAATCAGCTCCGATCTCGGTCGGGCCCTACCAGGTGGCGCTGGGCGGTCCGCAGTATCCGGACGGTCCCCAGCCGGTAGCACCCGACATCGAGGGATACATCACGAAGATGTCGGTCGACGTGGTCGATGTGAAGACCGGCAAGCCCGTGCCGATCAAACGAATCATGCTCCACCACATCGTCTTCTACAGTCTGGGCTCCGCCGATAACAGGCGGGGTGAAGCTTTCTACGGAGACGGCGAAGAGCGCGCGAAGATGATCCTGCCCGACGGATATGGCTACCCGATCCACCCGGGCGAGCAATGGGGATGGATCTGGATGCTGATGAACCACCAGTCGATCACCGATCAAGTCTCCATCCGCTACACCGCGACCGTCGTTACCGGCGAAGAACTGAAGCCAGTGATCCCGATGGTGTTCGACACGTCGAACCGACGTCCGGCGCTCGTATTTGACGTTCCCGGCGGCGGCAAGCCCGGCTCGGTGGATGTGCGCAGCATGACCCGCCCCGCGCCGGTATCCGGACGTATCGTCGCCGGACTCGGCCACGTTCATGGCGGCGCGAAGAGCCTCACGCTCTCCCAGCCTGCCTGCGGCAATCGCACTCTTTACCGCTCGACACCCACCTGGGGGTTGAAGAAGCATCCGTTCTACAAGGTGCGTCCGGTGCTCCATGAGCCAGGTCCGATCAACATGAGCCAGTTCACTTCCGAGCGTGGGATCCCGGTTGCGGCCGGTGAAGAACTGACCCTCACTTCCAGGTACGACAACGAGTACCCGCACTCCCGGGCGATGGGCCTGATGCTCACCTATCTCGCACCGGACCCGACGGTCACATCAACCAGCTGCAACAAACTGCCGCGGGACATCGAGGTCCTGAAGACGAAAAGCAAGGGTCGCAAGAAAGTTCCGCCGCGGCAGATCAACATCTACGACTGGGGCAAGGGCGGCAAAGCTGTCGAAGTACCGGGCCCCAGGGGTGCGATGCAGGTTGCGACCGGAGACTCGACGGTGGTCGCCGACAATTACCAGTACCAGGCGGGCAATCTTTCGGTACCACTCGGCTCAACAGTGACCTGGTCCTTCCCCGGATCGGTTCTGCACAACGTCACCCTCGCTAATGGGCCGGAGGGATTCTCTTCGGATCGGCTCTTTAACGGCGGCACATTCGCGAAAAAATTCACCCGTCCCGGCAACTACACCTTTTACTGCGAGCTCCATCCGGTGGGAATGATCGAGCGCGTGGTGGTTCGTCCCTCGAGCTGAAGAAGTCCCGCCTGCTCTGACCGGAATCGTCCGGGCTCAGGCCCCGAAAGCCATGCCGAGGCCAAGTGCGATCATGATGAACGCGATCACGCCATCGAGCACCCGCCACGATCCGGGCCTGGCGAAAAGCGGGCGCAGCAGCCGTGACCCGAAGCCGAGGGCGAAGAACCACGTGAAGCTGGCGATCACCGCTCCGGCGGCCCACCACCACCGGCCGACGTCGCCCTGATGGTTGGCGACCGAGCCGAGGAAGATCACCGAGTCGAGGTACACATGCGGGTTGAGGAAGGTCAGCGCGAGCGTGGTCAGCACGGCTGCCTTCAGGGAGAGGCCCATCGGTTCGCCTGAACCGGGCATTACCCCGGGCTTGAAGGCCCGCCTGGCAGCGAACAGTCCGTAAGTGATCAGGAAAGCGACGCCGGTGAAACGCATCACGTCTACGGCCAGCGGCGCGGCGTCGATGATCGCCCCGATGCCGGCAACTCCGCCAAGGATCAGGAAAGCATCGGACGCGGCGCAGATCAGGACAACGACCAGGACCGTTTTGGTCCGGCCTTCGATTCCGAGCCGCAGCAGATAGGCGTTCTGGGCCCCGATCGCGCAGATCAGGGCGAGACCCGTGCCGAAGCCGAGCAGCATTGTCGGAAGGATTGACGGAGCGTTCACAGGGGCAAAACTATTGCCGCGAACTGCTTTAGTCCAACTAAACTTCCTGAACAGGCATTAGAGTTGCTTAGGATGGCATTCCGCACCGAACACCTGGAAACCCTGGTCGTCCTGGTCGACGAAGGCACCTTCGACAAAGCCGCCCGTCGTCTTCAGGTGACCGCATCGGCCGTCTCCCAGCGGATCAAGGCGATGGAGCAGTCGGCCGGGCAGGTGCTGGTCCAGCGAACCAACCCGGTCGAAGCGACGGCGGCCGGCGATGTCGCCCTGCGATTCGGCCGCCAGATGATGCTGCTGGAGGCTCAGGCGAGCAAAGCCCTGGACAACGAGCCGGGCGGTGGCGAAATGACCACGATCCCGCTGGCGATCAACGCCGACAGCCTCGCCACCTGGTTCCTCGATGCCCTGGCGCCAACCGACGAGACGGACGGCGTGCTCTACGACATCCTGCGCGAGGACCAGGAACACACCACCGACCTGCTGCGTTCCGGAAAAGTCATGGCCGCCGTTTCTTCCAAGCCGACGGCGGTTCAAGGATGCAAGTCAGAGGTTCTCGGCGTCATGAGGTACCACGCGGTCAGCAGCCCGGGATTCCTCCAGAAGTACCTCGGCGGGAAGGCCACCGCTGAAAGCCTCGACCGCGCGCCGGTCGCCACCTTTGACCGCAAAGACGACCTCCAGCATCGTTTCTTCCGTGAGTTCGCCGGCCACAACACCCGGTCACCGCGACACTACGTGCCGACTTCCGACGCTTTCGTCCGGGCGGTCCACCTCGGCCTCGGCTGGGGACTGCTGCCTGAGCAGCAATGTCTGGAGCCACTGGACGACGGCCTGCTGGTCGACCTGGCTCCGGACCACACGGTTGACGTCGCGCTTTACTGGCAGCGCTGGAGTCTGAGCACACCAACCCTGGAGAACCTGACCGAATCGGTGAAAAGGACAGCGGCCGAACAGCTGCTGCCGTTCAACGGCTAATCGGCCAGGTGAAACGCTGATAGACGCTGCCGAGTCCGTCGCGCACGATGTAAGCGGCACCGCTCGCCCGGAGGTTCAGGACCTTGCGCTTGACCACCTTGGTCTTGAAGGTCCAGCCTTCGGGCAGGGCGGTCGCCGGGTTGGAGCCGAGCGTGTTGAGGTCGGTCTCCTTCACGGTCGAACCGGGGGCGCGGGAGAAAGCCTGCATCACGTAGCGCTTGCCTTCGGGCGAAACCACGATTCGCAGGGTCCGACCCTTGCGGTACTGCCAGACGGTGGTCCGGTTGACCGTGAGTTCGGTGAACGGCGGAGGGGCGAGCGAAGGCGGGTTCAACGCTGCGACGTACCTCATCTCGAGGCCACCGATGTTGATCGGGTCGCCGGCCTGGCCGCTGGTGATCGCGTCGAGGACCCAGCGTCGCGGGCCGTTTCGCTGGGCGACAAGGCCACCCTCGGCCGCAGCAACTGAAGGCAGATCGATCGCCGCGAACTGGTCGGGAGGACAGTCGTTCAGACCAACCGTGTTGAAGACGTCCACCGAGATCGTCGGCATGATCTGCTTGACCACGAAGATCTCGCAGTAGCGCGAGTTATAGAGCTTGTAGATGCCACCGTCCCGCTTGACCGGCTTGGCCTGGGCGGCCGCCGGAAGCAGGGTGAGGGTAGCCAGCAGGGCAACTACTCCGATAGCCAAACGACCGATCAACTTCATTTTCTCCATGCCTCCCGTCGTCTACTTCTGTCTGGGCCAGTTGAATCGCTGGTAAACGTTTCCGAATCCGTCACGCACGATCGACGGCGCGCCCCGGGTGCTGAGGGTGAGCAGCTTCTGCTTCACCTTCTTCGTGCTGAAGGTCCAGCCCTCAGGGATCATCGTGCCGGGATTGGAGCCGAGGCCGTTGAGGTCGGCTTCCTTCAGGTCGACGCCTTCGGCCTTTGAGTAGGACTGCATCGCGTACTTGCGGCCGCCCGGCGAGGTGAAGATCCTCAAGGTCCTGCCCTTGCGGTAGTTCCAGACGATCGAACGGCTGATCGGGATCGGCACGAAGGCTGGCGGTACCGCAGAGGACGGGGAAAGGGTTCCGATGAATCGGGTCTGCAGCCCTTCCATGTCGATCGGGTCACCCGCCGGCCTGGTGACGAAGCTGTCGAGGACCCAGCGGTTGGGGCCGTTTTTCAGCGCGGTGATTGCTCCGTTTTCAGCGGCGATCGTGGCAGTGTTGGCGGCCTCGAACGTATCTACCGGGCAGTTGCTCAGGCCGAGGGTGTTGTGGACATCGGCCTGGATGGTCGGCGTGAGTTGCCTGACCAGCAGGAACTCGCAGTAACGCACGTTGTAAAGGTGGGTGAGACCGGGGTCCGGTCCGGCACCGACAGTTGTCGGCTGCGCGTTGGCGCCAGCGGGCAGGGCAAGCATTGATGCTGCGACGATCGCGACCCCGGCGATCGAACGAAAAACTGGTCTGAAGCCCGTCATAAGTCCCTGAACTCTCCTGTTGAAATGCATGTCCCTATTAGCGGCACGTCAATACTACGGGAGTTGCGGTCCGACTCCAAACGAATGGCAAATCGGTTTTGTCCTGCGATAATGCCGCAAGCCCGGTGTCGGGCAGGTTTTTCCAATTCTCAGCTGGGAGTCCAGTCTTGATTCAGCCGAAGCACACTGGTTCAGTTCGATTTGCAATCACGATCGCTTTGGCAGGCATGCTTGCGGCGTTGGCCCTCTTCTCGGTGCCTGAATCAGCGTCGGCCCGGCCGGACTCGAAGGCTGTACTTTCCCCGCTCGCTTTCCGGGTTGTTGACCGGCCCACCCCGGTGCTCGGAGCTGACGGGCGCAACCACCTTTCGTACGAGCTCGAAGTGATCAACCAGTCCGGTCTCACCGTCACCCTGACCAAGGTCGGCACCCGGGCCCAGAACAACGTGCTCGGCGTGCCGCTCACCGGCGCTGCGCTTTCAGAACGCACCCGCCTCAACAATGGCGGCTCCGGTGCCACGCTGGTGGCGGGCGGCAGCGCGATGATCTTCATGGACGCGGCTTACGCACAGTCACGTCGCCGACCGGCCCGAATCACGCACGGCATCAGCATGAGCTGGCCTGACCCGACGACTTCCGAGATCCGGAAGATCCGTTTCGCCGGGGTACCCTCAAGGGTCGCAAAACGACCACCGATGGAACTGGCCTCACCGCTTCGTGGAGGAAAATGGGTTGCGGTCAGCAGCTGCTGCACGCTCAACCCCCACCGCGGAGCCACGCTTGCGATCGACGGCACCGTCCGTGTGCCGGAGCGTTTCGCGATCGACTTCGTCCAGCTGAACACCGACGACCGGCTCTTCAGCGGTTCGATCAGCGAGCTCTCGAACTACGAATACTTCGGGACCCCGATCCATGCCGCCCGCGGCGGCAAGGTCGTGCGGGTGGTCAATAACCGGCCGGAACAGGTACCGGGGACCTCGCCGGCTGATCCGACCATCCAGACGGCCGGTGGAAACCACGTTGTCATCGACATGGGCAAAGGCCGTTACGGCTTTTACGCCCACATGAAAACCGGCAGCGCCCGGGTCAGGAAGGGCGACCGGGTCAAGACGGGCGAGGTCATCGGCCTGCTCGGCAACTCTGGCAATACCGACGCGCCGCACCTCCACTTCCACGTGATGAATTCGCCTTCACCGCTCCAGTCCAGCGGCCTGCCGTTCACTTTCAGGAAGTTCACCGGCCAGGGATTCACCACCGATCTGGCGGCTCTGACCGCAGGGCTGGATCCGGCCATTGAGCGACGGCTGATCGGCCCTCACAAGAACCAGATCACGCTCGACAACCAGATCGTCAACTTCGGGAATTGAGCTGCAGCGGCCCGGCATGAGCGCCTCCACCCTGATCAAGTTTTCCCTGGCAATCCTCGCGTTCGCCGCGCTTTCGGTCGGGCTTCCGGCCGCTTTCGCCTCGGGCACTTTCTTCGATCACTACCCGTTCTTCACTTCCTGGGTGGGGCTGCTTCCTCCATATAACGAGCACCTGGTCACCGATGTCGGCGGGCTTTACATCGGCTTTGGCGTGATGTTCATCTGGTCACTGATCAAGCCTTCCCGCCAGCTGATCCTGCCGCTGTGCGTCGGCTGGTTCGTCACCCAGCTGCTCCACTTGATCTTCCACGCCGGACACCTCGAGCCGTTCGGCACCGCCGACGCGATCGCCCAGACGATCGGCCTGGCTTTCATCACCCTGCTGCCGCTGATCCCGATCTGGATCCTTTACCGGCGCAAGCTCTGAGGCACGGCCGATGGTTCAGATGGCCCCCCGACGGTTTCCGCGCCGAGGGTGGAGCCGGGTGCTTTTTGGAGGCAGTGGAATCACTTGTTCCTGGAAGCGCTACTTCCTCGCGTTTGTCGGGTTATGAATTCCGACGCCAGATAACGGCGTAGAGGTTCCTGGGAGGGAATCCACACGCAGGGAGAACAGGGAGTCCTGAATCCGGTCCGCCGACCGGATTCAGGCTTACCTGTTTCTGCGTTCAGGTCGGCGCCGATCACGATTGCGTCGGCGGTCTCAGCTGCCTTGGGTGAAATTCTGCCGCAGGCGTCCGGCGATCATGTGCGCAGCGCCGAGCAGGCTGGGCCGCCCGAAGCTGCCGCCTCCGGTCATCCCCTCGCCGCTCGGCCTGGCGAGCGACCGCCGGTCGTATGGTTCGCCGTCAGCTTTGCCGATCTTCCAGCGCATGACCAGTCCGAAGGCGGCTTCGGTCACCGGTCCACCGGCTGCGTAAACGGCGCGGGCGAGTTTGTAAGTGCCACCCACTGTGACCTCCCGGCGGGGATGTTCGGCGACCCGGAGGATCTCCGCCGACACCGATCCCGTGTCGTATGCGGCTAGAGGTGGCGCGCTCGAGGGCGCTCGATTCGCGGGCGTTCCCACGTGGGGCCAGAAAGGAGTATCGACCGGTCCCGGGGAAACGATGCAGATATTCACACTGGAACCGCGGGTGCGCAACTCCGATCTGAGCGCCCCGGCGAAACCCCGAAGCGCATGTTTGGCGGCGGTGTAGGAGGACATCATCGGAATCGGCATCTGGCCGGCGATCGAACCGGTGTAAACGATCGTGCCAGGACCTTCTTTAAGCAGCGGCAGCACCATCCTGGTGGCGTCAACCGTCGCGGTGAATGTCACTTCCATAACGCGGTCAAAGTCTTCTTTGGTCAGCTCCTCGAAGGTGCCGAAAGTCCCGATGCCTACGTTGAGCACGGCCACATCCAGTCCTCCGAGCATCTCTGCGGCCGCAGCGATCGCTTCCTTGAGGGCATCGTGATCGCCCACGTCAGCCCGAATCTCATACGCACGTCCGCCCTGTTCCCGGACCCGCGCTGCCGCGACCTTGAGTCCTTCCCCTCGGGCGATCATCGCGACGTCATATCCCGCACGGCTGAACCTTTCGGCGACGGACAGGCCGATGCCACTCGATGCTCCGGTGATCAGGACACGTTTTCTCGGTCGGTTCGACATGTGTCCTCTTGTTTTACCCGCCCTCTGAACGGCGGAAACTGGTTAGCTGTCAGGCCAACCGGGTAATCAAGAGCATCGCACGAACAGAGAAAATCATCGAAGCCAGCCCCGAGAAGGTTTTTGAGGTCCTTGCCGACGCCCGGAATTATGCGTATTGGGTAGTGGGCTCCAAAGAGATCCGGGAGGTCGATGCGGACTGGCCGAGTGTCGGATCCCGCTTCCACCACACGGTCGGGTTCGGGCCGTTCAAAGTCAAGGACCATTCCGAAGTTGAAGAAGTGGAAGCTCCGGGTCTGCTGAAACTCAAGGTCAAAGCCCGGCCTTTCGGCACGGGCAGGGTCACGATGGAGATGATCGAGATCGCCAAGGGCCGCACCCACGTGACGATGATCGAAGACGCGGGCGATGCGCTGACGGCCATCCTCTTCAATCCTCTTACTCACTTGCTGGTGAGGGGCCGGAACGTGGAGAGCCTGAAACGGCTGGCTGAACTCGCAGAAGATGGTCCAGCCGACCTGGACCGGGCCATGAACACCTGACCTGGTTCAGGCAGAGGGAATCACGGTCATGGTCGTGGTCGAGGTGAAAAACTCACCCGCCGCGCGGCCCTGTTCCCTCGGTCCAAAACTCGACATGCCTTCGCCCCCGAAGGGCGCGTAGTAATCCACGCCGGGGGTCGGAGCGTTGATTCGGCGAAGTCCACAGTTGAGCCTCGATACGACTTCCACCGCCTGGCCAAGGTCCCGGCCGTGCACCGCGCCGACCAGGCCGAACCTGGTGGCGTTGGCTGCCTCGACCGCCGCGTCTGCGTCCTTGACCCGCATAGTTGTTAGCAGGGGACCGAAAGTCTCTTCCTGATTGACTCGGGCTCCCGGATCGTCCTGGCGAAGCAGAGTTGGTGAAACGAAGTAGCCGGGGCCGGCCACCGATTCGGCTGTGGCGAGTCCGGACGCGCCGGAACCGAGCGCTTCGCTGACTGCCTCGCCGAACTCGTCCACTGCGGTAGCACTGATCAGAGGTCCGGCCGTCACACCATCGACCGATGGATCGCCGACCGCGATCCGGCTCACCCGATCAGCCATCAGTTCTTCGAGCCTTTCGGCCACGCTTTCAACCGCAACAACTCGTCTGGTGGCCGTGCACTTCTGGCCGGAAAATCCCATGGCCCCCGAGACGATCGCATCGGCCGCCGCTTCGAGGTTGGCGTCTGCGAGCACGACCGCAGGATTCTGTCCGCCCATCTCGGCCTGGGCGGGTGCAGCGCGGCGCGCCATACGTTCTGCCACCGATAGGCCAACCCCGGTCGAGCCGGTGAATGTAACCGCCGAGATCCGCGAGTCATCAAGCAAGTCTCCGGCGCGGGACCCAGACATCACGAGCTGTCCGAGGATGCCTGCAGGCAGGCTCTCTTCGGCACATTCCCGGAGCAACGAAGCGGTAGCGACAGCGGGCGACGCCGGCTTGATGATCACGGCATTTCCATAAGCCAGGGCCGGCGCCGTCTTCCAGAGGGGAATGGCGAGGGGGAAATTCCAGGGACAGATCGCCAGTACAACACCGAGCGGTTCACGTCGCACAACCACCTGGGCACCGGGAGTCGAACCGGGATAGGTGCTGCCGTTCGAGTCGAGTGCGACCTGCGAGTAGTAACGAAGGATCGCCAGCGCACGTTCGACTTCGCCGTCAGCTTCCGGGACCGGCTTGCCAACTTCTCTGACCATCAGGGCAACGAATTCGGATTTGCGGTCTTCGATTGCCCGGCCGAAGGAGGCCAGTGACTTCGACCGCAGCATCGCATCCGACTTCCAAGCGTATTGCGCCTCGACCGCCGCCAGCAGGGTGCTCTCTATCCGGTCTTCGTCGGCCAAGGGCGCTTCAATCAGGACCTGGTCCGGCTGGAATGGATTTTCGCTGATGATGGACTGACTCGACATTGTCTTCAGGCCGAGGCATTCGCTGAGGTAAGCGGATTTCCGCTTGATCCGGAGTCGGCAATGACTTTGCCGTCAGCCATCTC
>Ga0105046_10015191_pt1 | contig 11844 bp, 9 predicted proteins | sample MAT03_FD_78385 | JGI IMG/M metagenome (GOLD analysis project Ga0105046, IMG submission 78385) | Freshwater microbial communities from Lake Fryxell liftoff mats and glacier meltwater in Antarctica - MAT-03 (megahit assembly) | ecosystem: Environmental > Aquatic > Freshwater > Ice > Liftoff...
ATGGCGGCTCGGCCCTGGGGGTCAGCGCCCCCAAGGGCACCGACATCCGGGCGCTGACCGCAGCGCTTTACAGCCAGGGCGGGGTGGTCGAGCCGGGCGACCCGTTTTTTGCCGGCACGCGGCCGGCACGGCACCACCTGCGGATCGGCTACGCGTCGATCCCAATCGAGCGCATCGAGGCGGGTGTCCGGCTGATCGGGCGTGCGCTGGCCGCGATGGCGTACACGCAGCCCGCGCGAGGATCGGGCGTCGGTCGTCAGACCTGAGACCGTCCCCTCCTTTTGATAGGGCACAGAACCGCCAGCCAAACCTAGGATGCAGCCGCCGCCAGTCCCTGCGTTGACTGCGGGCCGCCACATCCACCAACGAATGAGGAGACGAGCTTGCACCACCAAGATTCAAACAGTCTGATCAAACACGGGCTTGCAGCCATGATGGTTGCACTGATGGCCGGCATGTGCCTTATCTTCGCCATGATCGGCGGCATTTCGCTGTCGCCGTTGCCGGTGTTCCTCGAGTGGACGATCCCCGGCACCGTGCAGGGCTGGCGGGCGGTTCACATCGGCATGCTGATGAACGGCATGATGGCCATTCTGCTGGGCGTTGCCGGCCGGTTTGTGGTGCTGAGCAACCTGCGGGCCTCGGTGGTCTGCTGGGGCACCATCATTGCGGTCTGGGGCAACTTCTGCTTCTACCTATTCGGCATGTTCGCCCCCAACCACGGCCTGACCACGGGCGCCAACCGGCTGGGTGAAAGCAACTGGCAAGCCTTGCTGGCGTTCTTTCCGGCCTTCCTCGGCATCTTCACGCTGTTCACGGCCCTGTTCATCTTGTTCGGCGCAAAACTGAACTCCGCCCGCCACGGGGCCTTGCGGGTCGAGTCATGACGGGCAAGCCCGATCCGTCAGCCCAGGCGGTAGACCTGGCGCAGGCGTTCGAGGCGCAACGGGCCGCCTTTGCGCGGGATCGCTGTCCAAGCCTGCTGGTGCGGCAAGAGCGGCTGATGCGTCTGCGCGAGGTTGTGCTCGATGGCCAGCGTGAACTGCAAGACGCCATCTGCCGGGATTTCGGGCACAGGTCGCTGGATGAATCCCGGGTGGCGGAGATTGCCGGCACGGTGGCGGCGATCGACTACGCCATCGACCACCTGCGCCAATGGATGCGGCCGCGCAGCCATGCCACCTCGATCTGGTTTTTGCCGGCCAGCAACCGGGTGACCGCCCAGCCGGTGGGTGTCGTGGGCATCATCGCGCCGTGGAACTACCCGGTCAATCTGGCACTGGTGCCGCTGGCGTCGGCGCTGGCCGCGGGCAACCGGGCGATGGTGAAGATGTCGGAACTCTCCGAGGCCACCACGCAGGTGCTGGCCCGGTTGATTCGCCAACGCTTCAGCGAGGACGAGGTCGTGCTCGTCGGCGGCGATGCACGGGTGGCCGAGTCTTTTTCGGCCCTGCCGTTTGCGCACCTGCTGTTCACCGGCTCCGGCCGTGTCGGGCGCATGGTGATGGGCGCGGCCGCCAAAAATCTGACCCCGGTCACCCTGGAGCTGGGCGGCAAGTGCCCCGCGATCGTGGGCGACGACTACGCCATCTCCGAGGCGGCGCAGCGCATCCTGTGGGGCAAGACCTTCAATGCCGCGCAGACCTGCATCGCGCCCGACTATGTGCTGGTGCCGCGCGGCGAGGCCAATGCCTTTGTCGAAGCCATGATGGGGCACTATGCCCACCGGTTTCCCCAAGGCGCGCTGGACGGCAGCTACACGTCCATCATCGACCAGCGCAACTTTGACCGCCTGACCGCCCTGGTTGATGAAGCGCGGGATGCGGGCGCCCGCATCTTTGCCGCCGAGCGACCGACGCAGGCGCTGGCGGCGGCGCGCAAGTTCCCGCTGACCCTGGTGCTGAACGCGCCGGCCGACGCCCGCGTCATGCGGGAGGAGATATTTGGTCCGGTGTTGCCGATTCTCGAATACGACACGCTCGACGACGCGCTGCGCCTGATCAACCAGGGCGACCACCCCCTGGGGCTGTACTACTTTGGCCACTCGGCCGCGGGCCAGCGGCAGGTGGTCGAAGGCTCGCTGTCGGGCGGGGTGGCCGTCAACGACGTGATGCTGCAGTTCTTGCAGGTCGATTTGCCGTTTGGTGGCGTGGGCGCCAGCGGCTTCGGGCGCTACCACGGCCGTGCGGGCTTCGACACCTTCTCCAACCTGAAGTCGGTCTTTGTGCAGCGTGGCATCGGCAACTTCACCGGGCTGAAACTGCTGTACCCGCCCTATGGGAAGCTGGGCAGAATGGTCATCCGGCTGATGGGGGGCTAGCCCCGCAAGGCCTGGGTCTCGTCAGGATTGCTTTGCATGAGGCGCCCCATGCCACGTCGAGTTCCCCCTCCGCAGCCGCAAAGCCTGATCGCCACCAAGACCATCCCGGCGCAATTTGACCCGCGCTTCGTTTCGCGTGCGGCACTGCTGGCGGCGTTCTTGAGCGAGGCGGGTGGTGGCGGTGTGGCCACCCTGGTGGCCACCGCCGGCTCTGGCAAGTCCGTCTTGATGGCCGAGCTGAATGCCCTCCTGGTGAGCCAAGGCAGCCAGACCTGTTGGCTCAGCCTCGAAAGCGATGACGACCGACCGGCCGCAGTTGCCGCCTACCTGGTGTCGGCGCTGCATGCGGTCGAGCCCGCCTGGGTCGCCCACGAGCTTGCGCTGATCCGTGGCAACTCGCACCGCGACATCAAGGACGTGCTGGACCAGCTGGTGGGCACGCTCTCGGGCATCACCACACCGCTGACGCTTTTTTTCGACGACTTCCATCACCTCCACAGCCCGGACCTGCTGGCCTTCTTCAACAAGCTGGCCAGCCACCTGCCCAGCTGCATGCGCATGGTGATTGCCAGCCGCAACCAGCTGGGGTTGGCGCTGGGCCGGCTGCGCCTGCGCGGACGGCTGTTCGAGCTGGCGCAGCAAGCGCTGGTCTTCGACACGGCCACCACCGGCGAGGTCTTGCAACGGGTTCATGGCCTGAGCCTTGCACCCGGCGACCTGCAGGCGCTTCAGGCCACCACCGAGGGTTGGGCCAGTGGCGTCCAGCTGGCGGCACTGGCGTTGCGCCGCCACCGCGGTGCGCCCCGCACCTTGATCGACTCTTTCTCCGGTCGTGACCAGGGCTTGGCCAGCTACCTGCTGGAGAGCGTGTTGCGCAGCCAGCCCCCCGAGGTGATTGATTTCTTGATGCTGACGGCAGCCCTGCGCCGCATGTCAGCGCCCTTGTGCGATGCCGTCACCGCGCAGCCGACCGGCGCGGCCATGTTGAACCACCTGGGCCGCTGCAACCTGTTCTTGATCGCACTCGATTCGTCCGGCCAGTGGTTTCGCTACCACCACCTTTTTGCCGAGTGCCTGACCGACGAGCTGAGGCGCACCGACCCCGTCCGGTTCAAGGCGGTCTGGGCAAGCGCTGCCCGCTGGTGTGAGGCAGAGGGCTACACGACCGAGGCGATCCAGTACCACCTGGACAGCGAGAACTTCGAGCAGGCCAGCAACCTGATTGCCGAGCATGCGCTGCCGCTGGCCCACCGTGACGGCGACCACTACACCGTGCTGGACTGGATGGGCCGCCTACCGGAATCGTACCGGTCACGCCGGCCCGAAATACTGCTGAGTCATGCCTGGTCGCTGGCGTTTTCCCAGAACAGCTACCGCGCCATGGAGCTGTGCAACCGGGTGGTGGCCCTGATGCACGATGGCGACGGCGCCGCCTGGCGCCCCGGCCAGCAAGCCAACTTGCGCCTGACCGCCCAGGTGACGCACGCCGTCGCCGAGGCCACCGCCGACCAGATCGACACCTGCATCGCGCGCGCCTCGGCACTGCGGGAGAAGATCCCCGCGCACGAGGGCTTCCTGTTGGCGGCCACCAGCAACTGCCTGAGCTACTGCCACTTCGCCAGACGCGAGTTCGACAAGAGCGCCAGTGCTGCTGCCGACGCCTACCTGTTTGGACACCGGGTCGGCGCGGGCTTTGCAACGGCCTGGGCCGACTTCCTGCACGGTCTTGCCGATCTTGGCCGGGGCCGGCTGCACAGCGCGCAGGAGCACAGCCAACGGGTGTCAGCGGCCGCAGGCCGGCGCGGCGCCGCCCAGAGTTATTCGGTGGGCCTGGCCGCGCTGCTCAACGCTGAGCTGGCGCGCCAGCTCTGCGCGTTCGACGATGCCAGCGCCTGCCTGGAGAGCGCGCAGTACTTTCCGCGTGTCTTTGGCGCGCTCGAACCCCTGCTGCTGGCCATCCGCAATGAGGCCGCGCCACTGGCACGGGCCGGACGCAGCGACGCAGCCCGCAGGGTGCTGATGGCCGGCCAGGACCTGGCCTTGCGCCTCGACCTGCCCCGGCTGCACGGCCACCTCGCGATCGATGAAGTGGTGCTGCGCCTGCATGCAGGCGATACCGCCGGGGCGTTTGAGTCGGCGCAGCGCAGCCGCGTGCACGACCTAAACGGCGCTGCTCCGCCGCTGGTGGCAGGACACGGTGGGGGCCAAGACCTGCAGTTGCTGCAGGCGCGCCTGTTGCTGGCCGGGGGTGAAGCCGCAGCCGCCCTGCGCAAGCTGAACCTGCTGTACAACGCCCCCGGCCTGGATCGGCGCAGCGGCGTGGCGCTGACCGTGATGGCGGTCAGGGCGGTGGCGTTGTGGCAAAACGAACACCACACCGAAGCCTTGCGCGAACTGGACCGCGCGCTGGCCCAGGGCGCGATGGAGCAGCACGCCTTTCCCCTGTTTGATGCCGGGCCAGGGCTGCTGCCGGTCCTGCGGGCCACGGGCGACCGCCCAGAGGCAGTGGTGGCCTCGGCGCAGCAGCTTGCCAAGGACCAGCTGCGGCGCTTCCTGAGCGCCTTGCTCGGTGGCGCATCGGCTGCGGGGAACCCGTCTCCCCCAAATCCAGCCGCCTGCCAACCCCACGTGCCGGGGCTGTTGGCACAGGTCACGGAGCGCGAGACGCAATTGCTGCGCCTGGTAGAGGCGGGGTTAGGCAACAAGCAGTTGGCCGAGGCGTTGCTGATCACCGAAGGTACGGTGAAGTGGCATCTGCACAATGTGTATGCCAAGCTGGGTGTGCGCAGCCGCAGCGCCGCCACGGCCAAAGCCCGCGCGCTGCGGATGATCTGACGGCGCGCGGCACACGCACAACGGCGGTGCCGCGGTGAGGTCAGCGCGGTGACCGTGGCGCCAAGCCCATCATCTGCGCCATCTTGTCGTGGTCGATTGCCAACACGTCGCCGCCCTCGGATTCAAACTTGCGCCAGGCGACTTGAACACGGTTCTGCCGGGTGGTCACCCGCGGATGGCGCCTGGGGTGGTAGTTCTTGCGGAACACCGGCAGCGCGTTGGCGAGCAAGCGCCACAGCATGTGACTGCAGAAGAACATCGTGGACACCGCCTTGAAAGGGTTGCGCAGCCAGCCCTCCAGCCGCGCCATGTGCACATAACCCCGGATGGTCTCCAGCGCAATGTGCACCAGCGCATACAACACCATCCACTTGCGGTACAGCTCGTCCTCGCCGTACAGGTGTTTGTAGACGTTGAAGGCCACGCTGCCGTGTTCGACTTCTTCCACCTGGTGCCAGACCCACATGGCCTTCATCACCGGGTCTGAGTCCTCCAGCCACTCCTGGTAGTTGTCCAGAATGATCAAGCCCGCCAGAAAGGTGAAGGTCTCGTAGCCCGCGGTGAAGCCGACCAGCCGCTTGAGCGAATCCTCTTCGGCGTGTTTGGCAAAGTAGGCCTTGGCGTCGCTGTCGAAGCGGGCCACCTTGGGGTAGCGTCTGGCCAGCAGGGCGTTGACCGCCACGAAGTTCCTGGCGTGGTTGGCCTCCTGGCCAATGATGCGAGTCATGTCCTGCACCAGCTCCTTGTCCTGGACCTGGGGCCGGGCCTTGCGCATCGCGGCGATGAGGTAGCGCTCGAAGTACGGCACATGCACGCCCAGCGCGTTCACGAACACCGCAAACTTCGGGCTGGTACGGCTCCACACCGGCTCTTGATTTTCGATGGCATCGACATCAAAGAGCAGTGGACGCACCGGAAACTCGTCCATGGGATGGTCGGCGGCTGGTTTCACGGTTTTCCTCCAGGCAAGGCCCGAGTATTGAACTTGCCCGCAGCATGCGTGCCTAACTTTTGATCGGCAAGTGAGCCGCGCCTGGCGGGCGTCGACGTCGAAGGCCGGCACGGCGGCTAGGGGTTGGACCGGCGCCGACACACAATACATCTTGACCATGCTGCAGTACCAGACCATCCCCGTCACCCCTTTCCAACAGAACTGCTCGTTGCTGTGGTGCGACCAAACCCGCGAGGCCGCGGTGGTCGACCCGGGCGGTGACCTGCCACGTATCCACGCCGAGGTGGCCCGCCGCGGCGTCACGCTCAAGCAGATCTTGCTCACCCACGCCCACATCGACCATGCCGGTGGCACGGGCACGCTGGCGCGTGAGCTGGGCCTGCCCATCGTCGGGCCGCACCCGGGCGACCAGTTCTGGATCGACGGCCTGGCGCAGCAGGCGCAGATGTTCGGCTTTGCGCCGGCCGAGCCGTTTGCGCCCACCCGCTGGCTGGCCGATGGCGACACCGTGGCCGTGGGCCACAGCACGCTGGCGGTGCGCCACTGCCCGGGCCACACCCCCGGGCACGTGGTGTTCTACAGCGCCGAGGCTCAGCGCGCCTTTGTGGGCGATGTGCTGTTTGCCGGCAGCATCGGCCGCACCGATTTCCCGGGCGGTGACCATGGCACGCTGATCGCCAGCATCACCCAGCGCCTGTGGCCGATGGGCGACGCCACGGTGTTCATCCCCGGCCACGGCCCCGAGAGCAGCTTCGGCCGCGAGCGCCGCATCAACCCCTACGTGGCCGGTACCTGACCAGTGGCCCAGCCGGGCCCGCCCGGCCCGACCCGCCCGCGCACTGCCGGCCGGCTTGGTGAATCCATCACCAGTTTGCATGTGGCAGGCATCACGACCTGGCCGCGCCGGCGCTTTCTATGCTTCGTCCCATGCAGCCCGGCCTTGCGCTTCGCACCGCCGCTGCCACCGGAGAAGCCAAGATGCTCAATCTGCTCGAACCCCGCCCGGCCCAGCCTGCGCTGCATGTGGCGCTGGCTGGCCAGCCGGCTGTCACCCGCTTCACGCCAGCCCTGCCGCCTGGCCAGCCGGCGCCGGTGCCATTCAACCTGCCGCGGCCACAGGGCTGGGCCGGCCCCGAGCGGCGCGGCGCCTCGGCACCACAGCCTCGGCGCATGGCGCAAATGCTCGACACGCTGGACTACGGCATGCTGCTGCTGGCCGACACCAACCGCGTCAGCCATGTCAACAAGGCCGCGCGGCGGGACCTGGACGAGTTGCATCCGCTGCAACTGGTGGGCCCGGCGCACGGCCCGCACCAGTTGCAGGCGCGTTACGGCTTCGATGTGCTGCCCTTGCGCGAGGCGCTGGTAGGCGCCAGCCAGCGCGGCCTGCGCCGGCTGCTGCAACTGGGCGATGCGCGCCACCGCGTCAGTGTGGCGGTGGTGCCGCTGCCGGCGCTCACCGCCGATGACCCGCCCGGCGTGGCGGTGCTGCTGGGCAAGCGCCAGATGTGCGAGGAGCTCACCGTGGACTGGTTCGCCCGCAGCCACAACCTGACGGCGACTGAAACCACGGTGATGAAGGGCCTGTGCGCCGACCTCACGCCGCAGGAGATTGCCGCCCGTCAGGGCGTGGGCCTGGCCACCATCCGCACGCAGATCGGCAGCATCCGGCTGAAGACCGGCGCGTGCAGCATCCGTGCGCTGGTGCGCCAGGTGGCCCTGCTGCCGCCGCTGGTGAGCGCCTTGCACGGCGGGGCGATGCTGCAAGCCTGACGTCGGGCAGCGGCTTGGCCGGAGGCTCGGCCAATTGGGGCAATTTGTGGGCGGTTAGCATGCCGGCTGGCGTGCGGCCGCCCTTCGGCCGTGGCCGCTTGCCGATGGCCCCACGCCCCGACCCCGCTGGAAGTTCCTTGGCCACCGCCGCGCCGGGCGCCGCGCCGGCCGTGATGTCCGAAGCCCTGCTGGCGCTGGTCGAGCGCGGTGAAACCCGCCGCTACCGCAAGGGCACGTTGCTGATCCAGGAAGGCGACTTCGGCGACACGATCTTCATCATCCTCAGCGGCCGGCTGCGCGCCTTCAGCGCCGGCGACAACGACCGCGAGATCACCTACGGCGTGTACGGCCCGGGTGAATACATGGGCGAGATGAGCCTGGACGGCGGCCCGCGCTCGGCCAGCGTCATCACGCTGGAAGCCAGCACCTGCGCGGTGGTGGGCAAGCGCACCTTGGAGCGCTTTCTGGCCGAGCGGCCCGAGTTCGCCTTCGAGCTGCTGGCCAAGGTGATCCGCCGCGCACGGGTGGTCACGCTCAGTGCCCGGCAGCTGGCGCTCAACGATGTCTACGGCCGGCTCAAGGCCTTGCTGGGCGCGCTGGCCGCGCCCACCGCCGACGGCACCGCGCCAGTGGGCGAGCGCCTGACCCACCAGGAAATGGCCAACCGGCTGGGCTGCTCACGCGAGATGGTGAGCCGGCTGATGAAAGACCTGGAGCGCGGCGGCTACGTCGAGGTGCAGGCGCACCAATTTTTGTTGAAGAAGGCGCTGCCTCAGCGGTGGTGATGTGGCCCCCCGACTGCCGGTTACGGCAGCCGACCCCCCGAGGGGGTGGCGGCCCGGCGCTCGGCCCGCGCCGCTTCGACGGACGGGGCCTGGCACGACACATCAAGTCAGTTGACCAGCACCTCCCGCAGCGCCTGCGCCAGCGTGGCGCCGTCTACCGGCTTGTGCAGCACCCGGTGGCCGCTGGCCTGCAACAGGGCCAACGTGGCGGGCGCGGTGTCGCCAGTGACCAGCATCGCCGGCACGGGGCCCAGCTCGGCGTGCAGCGCGGCCAGCGCGGCCAGGCCGTCACCGGTGCGCAGCCGGTGGTCGGCCACGATCACCTGCGGTGAAAAGCCGCCGCGCACCGCCGCCTGCGCCGCCGACAGGTCGTCCACGCAAACCGGCTCGCAGCCCAGTTGCTCCAGCAGGCTGTGCATCGAGTCGCGGATGTCGGGCTCGTCGTCGATCACCAGCACCCGCAGGGCCAGCGGCGCCAGGGCCTTGTTGGCGGTGGTGGGCGCCTGGCTGGCGGTGGGCGCCAGGTCGGTGGCCTCGCCCAGCGGCAGGCGCAACTCGATGCGGGTGCCGCGGCCGGGCGCGCTGTCGAGCGCCAGGCCGATGTCCAGCAGCACCGCGATGCGCCGCACGATCGACAGCCCCAGCCCCAGGCCCTGGCTGCGGTCGCGCGCCGGGTTGTCGGCCTGGTAAAACTCCTCGAACACCCGCTGCAAGTCGGCCGGGCCGATGCCGATGCCGGTGTCGACCACCGCCAGCAGCGCACGGCCGTCACCGCCCGGCTGGGCGATCAGCGTGACGCCGCCGCTGCGGGTGAACTTCAGCGCATTGCCCAGCAGGTTGGTCAGCACGCGGCGCAGCAGGTCGGCATCGCTGCGTACCACCAGCGCCTCGGCGGGGCGCTGCACCGCCAGCGTCAGGCCGCCCTGCGCGGCCAGCGGCCGAAACTCGTTGCCGATGCTGTCCAGCAGCTGGCCCAGCTCGATGTCGCGCCAGTCGGCCTGCACCGCGCCGGCATCGAGCCGCGAGACGTCGAGCAGGCCGTCGAGCAGGCCGGTGCTCTGGCGCAGCGCCCGCTCGATGCTGTCGGACAGCTTGACGATCTTGGGCTCGCCCTGGCGGCGCGCCAGCAAGGCCAGCGCATAGGCGTTGATCGACAGCGCGTGCAGCGGCTGGCGCAGGTCATGGCTGGCGGCGGCAAAAAAGCGGGTTTTCGACTCGCTGGCCAACTGCGCGCGGTCGCGCTCCACCCGCAGTGAGGCGGCCAACTGCTCGTTGTCCCAGGACAGCGCCACCGCGCGGCCCAGTGCACGTTCCTGCTCGGCCGCCTGGGCCAGCAGCGTGACCAGCATGCTGATCGTCAACAGCGCCATCGCCACGCCGACCAGATCGGCCTGCCAAAGCCAGCCCGCCACCAGCACGCTGCCCACCAGCAGGATCCACCACGCCAGCAGCCGTGGCCGCCAGCCGGTGGCCACCACCGCGTAGGCCGCCACACCGGTGCAGTGGGTGGTCACCAGGTAGTGCTCCACCGTGTGCGGCCCGGCAAACACGCCCACCACCAGCAGCGCCTGCATCACGCCCACCGCCATCACCGCATGGGCCAGCACCCGGTTGCCCTGCGCGGCGCTGGCTGGCGGCTGCCGCTCCCAGCGCTTGACCATGACCCAGCGGCCGAAGTGCACCGCGCTCATCAGCAAAAACCACAAAGGTGCCAGCGCCTGCCAGCCGGTGCGCCACAGCAGCCACGCCGCGAACAGGTTGGACAGCAGCAGAATCGCCGGCACCCGCAGCATGGTCTGGCTGACCAGTTGCAGGCGCAGCGCGTCCAGGCGCTCGGCCTGGCTGCCGGTGTCAAGCAGGTTGATGGCCGGTGTTGGCGCGACTGGCACGGGCACGGCCAGCCCGGGGGCAGCGGCAGCAGTGGCGGCGGTGGCGGCTGGGGCGGCTGCGGCAGTCACGGCGTCAGCGCCTGCCATCAGGCGGTGGGTGGCGCAAAGCGGCGGTCGGGTTTGGCGGCTTGCTCGTAGACCGGATCGAGCCGCGGCAGGCGCGCTTCAATGTCGCGGATGCGTGACTCACCCGACGGGTGGGTGCTCAGCCACTGCGGCGGTGCGCCTTTGTTGGCGGCAAGCATCTTCTGCCACAGCGTGACGCCGGCCTCGGGCCGGTAGCCCGCGCGTGCCGACATCAGCAGGCCCAGCGCATCGGCCTCGCTTTCGTCGTCACGTGAAAAGCGCAGCGCCAGCAGTTGGCTGCCCATGTCGGCCGCCGCCCGCCCGGCACCACCCAGGCCGAACAGCGCCGCGCCGAGTTCGATCGCGCCGCGGGTGGCGAACGACTTGCCCATGCGCTCACGGGCATGCTCCAGCAGCGCATGCGCCACCTCGTGGCCCATGATGGTGGCCACCTCGTCGTCGTCGAGCTTCAACTTGGCCAGGATGCCGTAGTAAAAAGCGATCTTGCCGCCGGGCATGCAGAAGGCGTTCAACTCCTGCGAGCCGATCAGGTTGACATCCCAGCGCCACTGCTGGGCGCGTGGGTTGCAGGTGATGGCGAACGGGATGATGCGTTTGGCGATGTAGCGCAGGCGCTGCACCTGGGCGTTGTCGGCCGGGCCCAGTGCGCGCTGTTCGGCGGCCTGCTGCAGCATCTGGCGGTATTGCTGGCCGGCGGCCTGCTCCACCTGCTCGGCGGAGGCAAACTTGGTGAAGGCCGATGGCTTGCACTCGGCGTCTTGCGCCCGCGCCGGCCCCGGCAAGCCCAAGCCCAGCGCGGCCAGCGCGCCGCCGCCGATCAGCGCGCCACCCAGCCGGCGCCGGGCGTGCAGTGCGCAGCGGCAATCGTGTTGATGCACCAGGGCCGGCACGGCCACGTCGGCAACGGTTGTGAAATCAGGTTGGGCCATCGGCAGGATATGGGGGTGGGGCGAGCGGGCTGCAAGGGCCGGCGGCGAGAGCCGGCAGTGCTTGTGGGGCCACAGTGTCAGTCATCCAGCGGCGCGCCGGGAATCACCTCCAGCCGCCGCACGCTGGCGCGCAGGGCCCACAGCAGGATCAACGCCGGCAGCGCCAGCACGGTGGACACGATGAAAAATACCGGCCAGCCGATCGATTCGGCCAGCACGCCGGCCAGCGGCCCCACCCAAACCCGGCCCACCGAGGCAAAGGCGCTGAGCATCG
>Ga0105046_10015192_pt1 | contig 11843 bp, 9 predicted proteins | sample MAT03_FD_78385 | JGI IMG/M metagenome (GOLD analysis project Ga0105046, IMG submission 78385) | Freshwater microbial communities from Lake Fryxell liftoff mats and glacier meltwater in Antarctica - MAT-03 (megahit assembly) | ecosystem: Environmental > Aquatic > Freshwater > Ice > Liftoff...
ATTTATCAGGGTTCAGTTTATCAGGGTATTTATTGATAAACCTTAACCAGAAGGTGTTCCTCAGTGCTCACTTTTTACAAACTCAAATCGGGAAATTTCAAGGTTTGAAATGTATTATGGTTTAAAAATCACTGGCTTTATGTCAGTGTTATCTACACAATTCGCTACCACTGTTGACCTCCCAATTAAGTTGGGATGGTAGAAAAACGAGCCCCAAAGCGAGTTTTTCCGGGAGGGCGAAAATTGGCTGCGTAAAATTGGTTTGAGCTATCGATATCCTCCCCTTCCCGACGTGACTATCGCCCGCCGACCCTCTCCAAACTACCTTTCGGGACGGTTAAAGATAGGAGATCCCAAGAAGTTAATTGCCGAAATCAGTAAAGCCGAAGTCCTTATTCGTCTGAAAATGCCCAGCATCGAACATCAGAATTTAGATCAAAAAAGCGCCCGCTCCATCGATTGGCTGAAGGCTGAATTGCGATTTCTCGAAGCGGAGTTAGTGAGGAAACGCAGTTTGATTAACGCACCCACGAGTAAGAAGTATTAAAAAATGCGTTACATAATAATGCCGATGGGGAGTGCGGGAGATGTCCATCCCTTTATTGGTTTGGCGATAGAGCTTCAGCGCCGCGGGCATCAGGTAACCTTGCTGACAAACGGGTACTTTTCTGAGCTTGCAGCTAGGTTTGGCTTGGAGATGATTGAGTTGAGTTCTAGCGATAATTTTCATGCGGGTATTGCTTCGAAGGATCTTTGGCATCCTATTCGAAGTTTCTCCCACCTTTATCATCAGCTTGTCTACCCTACGATTGAAAAGCAGTACGAAGTTATTGAGCGCTTCGCAGCGGAAGGTCCGGTAACTGTTGTCGCCAATTGTTTTGGTTTCGGAGCTTTAATTGCTCAAGACAAGTTGGGGGTGCCGGTAATTTCAGTCCACCTTCAACCGGTAATGCTTTGGAGTCGGCACCAGCCTCCGCAAATCGCTGGACTACATGGACCGCGGTGGATGAAGAATCTAGTTTTCTCCCTGTTGCACCGATTCGTTATCGATCCGATCGTCCTGCCTAGTCTCAATCCTCTTCGGAAAAAATATAACCTTCCACCTGTGAAGGGAGTAATGCATTGGTGGCATTCCAAGACGATAATACTGTGTTTGTTTCCTAAATGGTTTTGTCCTCCTCAATCAGATTGGCCAAAACCACTTCATCAGGTCGATTTCCCGATGTGGGATGAAAGCGAATCCATCGATGGAAGGCAAACAGCGATGCTGCCCGAAGCGATAGAAGAGTTCCTGAGCCAGGGGGCGGCCCCCATAGTTTTTACGCCCGGCTCGGCAAATATTTTTGGAGGCGACTTCTTCAAGACGGCCGTCGAAGCCTGTAGGATCTTGGGGCTACGAGCTATTTTTCTGACTCGTTTTTCTGAGCAGATTCCTGACCCACTTCCAGCGTATGTTTTGCATGTCCCTTTTGTACCGCTGAGTCAACTTTTACCCCGCAGTGCGGCATTCGTTCATCATGGCGGAATTGGGTCTGCGTCTCAGGCGATGTATGCAGGAATTCCTCAGCTCGTTTGGCCACTTGCGCACGATCAATTCGACAATGCGATTCGTATTAAGAAGCTTGGGATTGGTGATAGCCTGGAGCCTAAGTATTTCACCCCCAAACGTTTGGCGGCCAAGCTCGACTTACTTCTCAAGTCGCCATCGATCGCAATGCAATGCGAGATCGTCGCGAGTCGAATTCAGCGAGGAGAAGGAATCGCTGAAGCAGTTGATATTCTCGAGAGGCACGCTAGTTTCGTATCACGGTGAATGCCATTAAGTTGGCATTATCTGGTTAGATTGGGCCCGTAGAAATACGTTGACTTGGGTTGCAATCCTCAATCATTTGAAAACCTGTGCGTAGGGCTTGTTGGTATATCCATAGGTCGGCCAGGTAAACCAGGATCTGATAACCGTTTGAAGGACCTTTGGCAAGTTCCGCTGGATCCATCAGGCCAAGGACGGACGTCTTGTTGTTTTTCTTGCAAGCGACTTGAACTCGCCGAAGCGCGTCCAAGAATACAGGGTTTTTGAATTGTCCAGGGATTCCCATGGAAGTACTGAGATCGAACTGGCCTACCCAGATCGCATCTACACCTTGTACACCAGCAATCTCATCGCAGTTTTCCAAGCCTTCCACTGTCTCAATTTGAGCAATCATAAAGAGCGATTCATTGGCGGATCGCATCTTTTCGACAATGTATCCTGGTTGGTAATCATCATGGCTTAAAACGAACGCGCAGCCTCGTCGACCCATGGGAGGGTACTGAGCATAAGAAATAGCTTCGCGCATGTGTGCAGCATTCTTCACCAGTGGAATGACAATTCCGCCAGCTCCCACATCCAAGACATGGGCAATGTGATGGTAGTCCGATATGGGGACTCGTACGATAGGTAACATATCCACCGAACGACTGGTTGCGATTAGCAATCGGATGGTTTCCAGTGACCATCCGGTATGCTCCATATCGTAGACAGCGAAGTGCGCTCCAGCACTAGCAGAAATCCTGCCGATACCAGTAGATGCGAATTCCATACACATGACTCCGTAGGCAATTTCGCCAAGTGCAAGTCGTTCTTTGAGCGGATTTCTCTTCATTGATTTTGGCTTTTCATGTTCATCAACGGCCATCTTGTGGGGAGATGCGTATAGTAGGGTTCTGACGAGAAGGGTCGAAAAACGAGCCTTAAAGCGAGTTTTTCAGGGAGGGCGAAATATGACAGCGTATAATTTTTTTGCGCTACAACATCCTCCCCTCCCCGGCGAGGCAGTCGCCCGCCGACCCTCCCAAAACTACGTTTCGGGGGGGTACAGCCTTCTGTCTAGGTGGTGGCGTTGAGCGAGAAGTCTCGAATTTGTTTACGATCTTAAAAACTAGAAAACCAATGACATTACAGACAAGAAGGAAAGCATGATCTCAACGATTTTACTCGGGACAACCAATCGCAAAAAGATTGTTGAGATGCGTCCGCTATTGGAACCACTCGGTTACTCGATGGTTGATTTGTCAGATATGCCTGCTACTGCGGAGGTTGATGAAACTGGAGATGATTTTATTTCCAATGCTCGACTCAAAGCGGTGACCTATGCATCTCGTTTCAGCATGTGGACGATAGGAGAAGATAGTGGGCTTTGTGTGCCCGCGTTGGGGGGCGAGCCTGGAGTCTATTCGGCGAGGTACGCAAGCCTTCCGCACCATGCAAATTTGGTCGCTGCGAATGACTCTCTGACGATGACTCAAGACCAAGCAAACAATCGGCTTCTTTTGGACAAACTTTTGAGTACATCCGAACGAGCTGCCTACTATGTTTCGACGATTGTGCTCGCATCTCCGAGTGGTGAGTCTTTGATTGAGTCGAGCGGCGAATGCTGGGGACGGATTATCAAAGAACCGCGAGGGGTGGGTGGATTTGGCTATGATCCACTTTTTGAAGTGGCAGAGTACCACAGGACATTTGCTGAACTGGGTTTGTCCGTGAAAAGGGTGCTGAGTCATCGAGCCAGAGCACTCGCTAAGTTTCTTCGGTTATTGCATCAACTACAAAACTGAAGTCACTCTGGAACGTTGATACGTTGGTTCAATATGCGTCCCGTTCCAATTTCTTCGCATCGGATGAGCAGTGATTGACCACGATAACTAGACGCGTCAGGTAAAACAATGGAGCGAGTGCTTCGCTCGCCTAAATTGATAACCTGAATCCTTTCTCGCGGTTTGTTTGGAATATGCAGTGTGCAATCGAACGAAGACTGTTGTCCGCTCGAGTTAATCATTTCGAGTTCAACAACCAATCGTCCACGATCGTCCAGTCGTGTCTTGGTCTCTAGTTGAAAGTTTTTTAAGCCCAGACTAACTGGTTTGCGGGTAGAAAATCTTGAGGGAGGTGTAGTATCTAGCTCGACAACGATCTCGACTTGTTCGCTGGACCGGGCGACATCGCGGCGAAGGGTTATTGGGACATCTACTACTGTTTGGGCATTTGGAATCGCGGAGAATTTCTTCTCGGCAATACCACCTTGAATGAGGTCTGGAGCATGTATCTTTATGTTTCCTTTGACAAGCTTATTCGAGGGGTTGCTTATGGCAACGAGTATGGGGTCCGACTGTCCAACGCGATTCTCGATTATCTGGTTTTCAACAGTGACCTCCATTTGCCATTTGATAATATCGCGATTGATGTTTGTCACGATGATGGGCCATCGGCCAACTTCGATCTGCTTTGCTTTAATGGAACTCGTTTCATCAAGTCGGATGGGAACCGGTCGCCCCCAGATGTCAACCGCCGTCCACTGATCGCCCCATTGAGCATTGATCCATTTCGATTCATACGCCCACAAGATCATATGGTCGGACTTATTCGACCGAAAAGCGGCATTTTCAATGAATGGCGAGTCTGTATGAAATGAAATAAAGTCATATGCTCCGGTAAGGGTATGGGAAAGCATTCGCAGAGGCAGGAGAAGGTCTTCCGGTCCACCCTGTGAGTCTAGAATGCCAATACGATCCGAGCACGGGTTCGAAATCCAGCCCGTTTCCAACCCGCTGGCATGAACCGCGATCATGCGCTGAACCAAATCTCGCACGCGATCGTCGATCGAATACTTACTGCTGTCAATCGGATCCAGCGAGATCCAATTTCCCGCCAGCTTTTTGCTACTTCCGTTGTCTATCAACTGCGTAATTTCGGCCCCGGTCAGCGGTGGGGTACTAGAAAGCATGAGTCGATTGTTTGGATTTAGGCTAGATCGTTCTTTAGTCGGCGGCAGATCGATGATTGCCCAGGGAACTATCAATTGAGACTCTGGCGCAAATTTCCGGACCTGAAGTTCTAGTTTTTGGAGTACTTCTTTCCAAGTACCATTGTGAGCAAGGCTGAGATCATCGTCCCAACCGACTTGGTAGTTGACAAGAAGAAGTGAGGCTCTGGTCCAGAGTGGCTGGAAGATTGTATCGAGGGTTTGAGGATCCTCTAAGATCGTCGCTAATCGTTCAATGGTTTCGGTCTTTGAATCACTAACGATTGGCCGTTTCGAAGGACTAGGTGCTTTGTTGCTCCGTTTTGCATCGTTCGATTTCGACTCACTGGAAACCAAAAGGTCTAAATCGCGAGGTTTTACTTGAGTTGCTTTGCCGACACGTCTCCACTGGGGTTCCGAAGTGATAACGCCCGAGCAGTCAATGTTTCTTGTCGAAAGAGTTTCTATTAGCCAATCAATCGACCGCTTAGTGGGTGAATTGGAAAGGACTAGCCAAATTGAAATTTTTATGCGTCCAACATTTGCAAAGCTGATCAGTCCTGGAAGGTCATCGACAGCTAAATCAACCGCCGTTGTTGGTAGGCTCCAGCCGAGTTTATGATTTGCAACACTGCTAAGCTTTGCTTGTTGATTAGCTGAATAGGCGACGGCTGTTGTTGATTTCGTTAAACGAATCGGTGATCCTTCGGTGGTCTCGACATGAAAACGATAGAAACCTGCTTGATTTAACGGCACTTTCCATTCGACGGTTTCGGGAATATTTCTACTCTTCTTGCTTGAGTCGTCTAGAGCCGTCTTGGAGGCATTCTTTGATGCCGATTTTAGGTTTGATTTCCATGCAACGATCCCATTGTGATCGACAACGCGTAGTCCGATATGGTTGGATTGATTGTCCAAAGCATCCAGTTTGCACTGCAGCGTAACCGTTTCTCCCTCTTGAACGATTCTGCTTTTTGGAATCATCTGCAGGTCGATTCTCGGAATGCGATCCATAGAAATCGAGTCGAAACGGATGGTTCCAAATAGAGAGTTTTTCGACTTTGGAGACACTTGCAATCGAATCTTTGCGAATCGAGCGTCTCGAGGAATATTTGCAAGATTAGGCAGACTAAGCATTTGCCAATTGCAAGTGCGAGCTATTGAATCGGTAGATACTTCTCCAATTTCCTCGCCCGAAGCGTCTAGCCATAGGATAGAAATTTTTATTTCGAAAGGATCTTTTAGGTCGCATGCAACCTTGCCATTCAAGCGGTAAGCTTGCTCCGGAATAACAGGTATTAATGGCCCGTCAACTTTCGCAGACCCGCCGTCCATGCGAATTTGAAGGCAAGGATTGAAAACGGTAGACTCAAGAAAGTTGTCTACTGGTTCTGGAACCGACTCGGTAAACACATCTCCCGGTAAACGACTTTGTTGGATTGCGACGTACCATTGCGCAAGCGAGCGGCGAATTGCTCGGATTTCTTCTTCCTCCGCTCCGAGCGATTGAGTAACGATCTCCATTTTCAAGTAAGGGGGATGCTCTCGGTCGGTATGACGTTGCCACTGATCGGGCCATCGGTCTCGATTGGAGTCTTCATTTCGACTAAAGTTTGCCTCGAAAAGGCGTTCTATTGCCTGACATTGTGTGGTGATTCCAATCATTACCCCTCTAGGTCCCGTGGACGGTCCTACTGCGCCGACTAGAATGGAGAATGCAGCTAGCAAGATTTGACTTACGAGCTGCCGCTTTGAGACCAAGGGATACAAAATCTAGTGCCTGCAATTAGTGTTGGAGTTCAGCTGTCTTCCTTCGGGCTTCCGTTCAAGCAGGCAATCCAAGTTGCTGCTGCAATGGGGGCCGATAGTGTAGAAGTCGACGCTCGCAGCGACTTACGTCCATCTGAATTGAGCGCTACTGCCCTACGCCAAATTCGAAAGCTGTTAAATGATCTCAATTTGCGGGTTGTAGCGGTTCGCTTTCAAACCAGCCGCGGCTACGATTGTTCTGACGAGCTTGAGCGACGGGTGGCCGCGACGAAAGCGGCGATGAAAATGGCAAGTGATTTGGGGGCCAATGTAGTCGTGAACCAGATTGGTGTTATTCCAGAGTCGCTGGAGGACTCTTCTCACCAAATGCTTCGAGACGTTTTGTTTGATCTCGGACGCCATGCTCAGCATGTTGGAGCATTCCTTGCTTGCGAGACAGGCTCGGAACCGCTTGCTAATATCAGCGGCCTCATCGAGTCTCTACCGGAGGGTTCGTTGGCTGTCACGCTCAATCCGGGCAATTTGATTGTAAACGGATTCGATCTGACTGGTCTTCGAAAAATCGCTCCTCACGTGCTATTAGTTCATGCGAAAGATGCTGTCCCGGATCGAGCACGCGGTCGCGGTACGGAGGTCTCTCTAGGCCGAGGATTGGTGGAATTCCCTGAAATTATGGCTACCTTGGAGGAGCAACACTATCGCGGCAGCTATGTCATTCAGCGCGATGGATCCAAAAATTTTCGCGATGAAGTCGCCCTCGCAATCCAATTCCTTAAAAATATCTAGTAAGCATTCGACCAGGATGAATGAACCGCCTAGGATGAACGAAACCATAAAAGACGCAGATCTTGAAGATAAAATCAGAAGTTCGGTTGTTGCAATCCATCAGAAGTCGACGATTCCGGCGCGGATTGGAATCATTCTGGGGAGCGGGCTAGGTGATTTTGTAAAGCATATTCAGCATCCGACGGTGATTCCCTATGAAGAAATCCCTTTCTTCCCAAAGTTGTCCGCAGCCGGCCATATTGGCGAACTCATTCTAGGCTACTTTGGCCAGCTTCCAATTGTTGCCATGAGGGGACGCGCACACCTTTATGAAGGACATGACCCTTTATGGGCTACCTACGGAGTCCGCGTCATGAAGGCCTTAGGCGTAGAAATTCTTGTCGTTTCAAATGCAGCTGGGGGCGTAAATCCAAGGTTTTCCGTAGGGGATATCGTCCTCATCGACAGTCATATCGATTTAATGTTTCATTCGGGCGTGAGAGCAAAAGATACTCCAAGCGAGGCTTCCTCCCTCGGTATTGCGAATCGGCTCGCGAATACATACGACGAGTCGCTGATCAAGGAGACGCTCGAAGCGTCCAAGTCGGCCGGTGTATCGCTCGATCGCGGCACCTATCTCGCGACGCTCGGACCAACCTATGAAACTCGAGCCGAATATCGCACATTCCGATTACTCGGCGCCGACATGGTTGGAATGAGTACGGTTCCCGAAACAATTCTGGCAAAAGCGATGGGGCTTCAAGTTCTCGCATTTTCCGTAATTACCAATATCGCCGCCCCTGATTCCACGACGGCTACTTCCCACGACGAAGTGCTTCATGGTGCCGCGACTGCGCAAGCCAAGCTAGTCAAGCTTCTGCAGACACTCTTCAGCCAATGGTCCGGCCCGCCCGATTGAGTATGGTAGAACAGGGGTCGAAATATCCGTAGAAACGTCGGAATAATGCCCTCCCGACAAATTCTCAATTCCCGTACAATTAGGTTTTTAGTGGCCAATGCTTCTACCTCTCCTTGTCTGACGGGCGGGATCGTAATGAAGACTTAGGCTAGGTTTCTTGCCAGTTAGAAACCGTACTTACCCACCTCTAATTTAAAAGGCCCACCGATGCGTTCCCACCTATTAACGTGGATACTAGTCGCCGCGACATCGTTCGCATTTCAACCAATTTCTCTCAATGCACAGGAAACACTGTTGACTCCAGAAGCTCTCGCTGCAAAAAACTCCGATAATCCCTCTTACCTAATTGGTTTTCAAATCGGCAAACAGATGAGTGGGGGCGGCTTTGTTGAAGCTGACATCAAAATCGAAACATTGATGAAGGGAATTGTCGACGCTCTGGCAAATAAGGAGATGGCTTTGTCGCCTGCGGAGGTTCAACTTGCAAGCGAGCAACTTGACGCACTCATGGCAGCGAAACAAGCTGAAGCGAAGGAAAAAATGCAAGGGATGGCCAAGACCAACCTGGAGAAATCGAAAGCCTTCATGCTCGAAAACGCGAAGAAGGATGGAGTTCAAACGCTCAAGTCGGGTCTTCAATATTCGGTCATTACAAAAGGGAACGGAAAATCTCCGTCGCTTACAAGCGAAGTCAAAGTTCACTACGTTGGAAATTTGATTAGCGGTAAAGAGTTCGATAGCTCGTTAAGGAGAAACGAACCGGCTGAGTTTCCTGTGAACGGAGTGATTCCCGGTTGGACAGAAGCTCTCCAACGGATGGTTGTTGGAGACAAATGGAAGCTCTTTATTCCGCCAGAACTTGCTTACGGAGCTAAGGGGAGCCAAGGTGCGATTGGACCAAACGAAGCTCTCATCTTCGAAGTTGAACTGCTTGAAATCGTCAAATAGAAATTTTTCTCAAGCAAGCTCGATGTACGCGTCATGAAGACAATACAGCCGTTGAAGAAGCCCCATTCCAAGCGGTTGATCGAACTTGCCAAAGAGCTTAGTGCAGGACTCAAAGCGATCGATTTCTCATCGGTCGCTTTTTGTATTTATGATCCGCTGCAATACGCGTGGGAATCCCACAAAGAATACTTGAACACGTTCGTTCATGGGCAAGTTCGTGTTCTCTACCTCGGTATGAATCCAGGTCCCTGGGGGATGGTTCAAACCGGAGTTCCATTTGGAGAAGTTGCTGCTGTGAGAGATTGGCTTCAGCTCAAAGCGACCGTAACTCAGCCTCTTGTTGTTCATCCAAAGCGTCCCATCCAAGGGCTTCTCTGTAATAGATCCGAGGTCTCAGGAAGACGTCTCTGGGGATTATTTAAAGAACGATTTGGAACGCCGCAGGCTTTTTTTAAAACACAGTTCGTTGCCAATTATTGCCCGCTTGCATTTATGGATACGCAAGCCCGGAATTTGACGCCAGACAAGTTCCCCGTAGCAATTCGCCAGCAGATCGAATCGGTCTGTGACGAACATCTTCGGAAAATGATTGCGATTCTTCAGCCAGAATACTTTGTCGGGATTGGTGGTTTTGCGGAAGCTTGTGGCAAGCGATGTATCCCTCAGGAACTCACCGATCGAACGAAACTTCTACGAATTTTGCATCCAAGTCCGGCATCTCCTGCCGCTAATCGTGATTGGGCTGGAAGCGTGACCCGAACACTTGAGGAAAATGCTGTTTGGTAACGCGTTGTTGATACGGTCTGAATGCCATCGGATTCTAATAACTCAAACATGCCACAAAACAAGTCTTACTTTGAAACCGCTCGCACGCGGAGGGTTTTACCGACAATTTTTCCGTTCGTGCATTGGCGATCTCCCGCTCGTGATCGATACGTGTACCTGACTTTTGATGATGGCCCTACGCCCCATGTGACGGATACGATCCTGCAAATCCTTGAGTCCTTCAAAGTGAAGGCTACCTTCTTTTGCATCGGAAAGAAGGCAATGGCTTACCCCACGCTACTCCAAAATATAGTTAACGCTGGTCATGCCCTTGGAAATCATACTCAGAGTCACATCGCAGCGTGGGAGACCAGCAATTCGCTTTATACTCGAGATATTGCTCAATGCGATGAAGCCCTAAGTGAAGTCGTGGCTTTGGAGTCCGGTTTTTTATCGCCCTTTCGCCCACCTTTTGGACAACTCACATTCAATTCGGGGTGGAAGCTCGCTAGACAACGACCCGTGGTTATGTGGGATGTGAATAGCATGGACTATAGAGAAGATGAATCCGTTGCTACGGTTACAAAACGCGTTACGGAAAATGTACGTCCGGGATCCATTGTCTTGATGCACGATTCGTTTCTCGCCGCGCCGAGAACGCTTGAAGCATTACCAAAGATCCTTACGACGCTATTTGAGCAAGGTTATCGGCTCGATCAAGAATTACAGTGGTATCGCAACCAAAACGGTAAAGTCAGTAGTAATACTATCTGAGTCGACGGAAGTTGCTTGTGAACCACCGATGAGCAAATAGCCGCGATTGACCTCGCCTATTCGGCCAATAGATTTCGGAACGATGATTCGTGTCGACTTCCAAAGCTTTTGACTGTCCGCTGTCGGAAGCCATTCTTCGCCGGTTTCGGATTTGGTAATCTCACCTATTTTTATAAGATTAAAACCGCTCTGTAATGCAAGATTCTCTTTCGATGCCGGTTCGGATTTTACTGCCTCGACAGCTGCTTGGCTTAGGTTCTTCAAGCCGACTAGCAGTTTGCCATTCTTAGTGGCTGGTGTTGTTGTCTTTATAGCCACCTGCTGCCAAGTTTTAAAAGATGGTGAGTTTTCCGAATGCAATGCAAACAAATCTTTTCCAACTGATCCCATAGCCTCATAAATGGCAGGCACGTAATCGTTTGTTTTGGAATCCGAGGCCAGTAACTCACTTAGTTTCGCGATAGACTGCGACGGATCGAGGACTGGCAGCGAAGCGGTGAGATTTTCTGCAACGTCAGGCGATTCTATTGTTAAAGCTTTAGGTACTTCAGCCGCAACATCGCTTGGTTTGAGAGTCGGCGGAACTTCTACTTTGCGCCCCGTAGCGGGAGATTGCACTTGCACCTGTGGCATCGTCCGCGGTCCAGTGGATGTTGTTGAACCTAAAGACGAATTGTTTGGCGACGATCTTGAGCTGTTCGTCGCAAGCTGCGATGGCACGATCCACGGCGCAATATTGGCAACCATTGGCCCTACCTTGAGTGGGTCGGTTCCGAGCCAGTACCACATGAGTAGGATTGCCAGCGGGATAGCCGCAAAACCGCCGCCAACTATTTGTACGAGCAGTTTAATTGGCGATTCCTGTTTCCGTTTTCGAGGGAGCTTTCCAAGTGGGTTAAATGGATCGCGGGCCTGAGCCGGCGAACTCTGAAGCGGTGCCAGAAGAAACGGCGCGGCATTGACTTCGTCATTTTCATTTTCTCTGGTGGCCGTGCTGAATTCGGGTGCCAAAGGTTCCATAAACTCCAGCTCATCAATCGATTCCAACACCTCTTCCGAATCAAGGGACTCATCGGCCTCTAAGACGATTGAATCCTCTTCGAACATGAGTTGGACTGCATCGC
>Ga0105046_10015194_pt1 | contig 11843 bp, 9 predicted proteins | sample MAT03_FD_78385 | JGI IMG/M metagenome (GOLD analysis project Ga0105046, IMG submission 78385) | Freshwater microbial communities from Lake Fryxell liftoff mats and glacier meltwater in Antarctica - MAT-03 (megahit assembly) | ecosystem: Environmental > Aquatic > Freshwater > Ice > Liftoff...
GTATTTCTGGGCGGTGGTCATAGTCAATGGACAGCGGTTGCCGCAAAGCCAATCTGGGCAAGAACTTTAGGGAATTTGCCTAACAAATACACTTATTGACACTTTTTCAAGGGCGGTCGTATACTCCGCCGCCTTTCGGTCACCCCGGCGAGTTGCTTGCCGGGCGTGTCGTTGCGTGTCCCACCTGCAGCCTCTCAACCCCTTCGCGTGACCGCGTTTTCGAGTCTCACGCTCCACAGTCGCAGCTCGCCGGTTCTTCCTACCGGAACTCCATTTGTGAACTTCTCCGCGATTCGACCCTCGACGCTTGTGGCGCTGTTAGCGCTGGCGCTGGGTGTCTGCGCGCTGGCTGTGGCACACGCCCAGACGCCTCCGGGGGCGGGGCATAGTCTCCCTGCGTTGTCACGGGTCGAGCGGGCCATACTCCAGCCCACTTCGGAAGATCAGTCGACTCCCTCGGTAACATCACCCAGCGGAACCGCTGTCGAAGAGTCGACTCAGCTCCCCCCGCCGACCGACCAGATCTCGATCAGTTACCAGTATGCCTGGAAGTGGAAAGAGTCGGGGCAGAATGTCCTGTTTGCCCGCGGTAAGTGTCGCGTGATGCAGGGCACGACGGTTCTGGAAGCCGACGAGATGGTGTTCTGGGTGAGATCAGTAGATGCTTCCAGCACAGCTGGTTCGACCCCAGAGTACCGGCTGACCATTTACATGGATGGGGATGCCCGGATCGCTGAGCCGGATCGGACGGTGCATAAGCCCAGCATGCTTCTGGAACTGCATTCTCAACTCGCAATGATTTGCGAAACGGCTCCTGAGAAGCGGTCGATGGCCGACGCTGCGACCTATCACCGCGGAGATGAACGCCGCCGATCGAGCCGCAGTGATCTCCAGCAGACGCAATACTCTGAGGTCGCTCCCGATGGCCCGCTGTTGTTCGACAACGGTTCGATGCTGCTGGGGCAGCAGACGACGCAGTCGCTGACCCCCCGGCGTGTGACGATCAACCCTCGCAACCTCGGAATGGACTTTAAGGTCCACAGTGATGTCGACAACAAGAAGCAGCCGCCGGAATCGATGACTACCGTTCAGGGCGGCGTGAATATCATCGTGGATAACGTGCCTGGGATGCTCAATGGCCAACTGGTCCTGACACGGATCGATCTGTCGGCAGACCGGGCGGTAATCTGGACATCGGCTCAAGGGCTGGGGAACCACGGGAGTGGGTTTGAGCTCGATGCCAATACTCCGCTCCAGGTCTATCTGGAGGGGGACATCGTCGTGCGACAGGGGAACAGCGTGGCGCGGGCCAGCCATGCTTTTTACAACATCCGGGACCAACGCGGACTGCTGATGAACAGCGAGTTGCAGACCTATATCCCCGAGCTCGATTCGACCCTGCGTGTCCGCGCGGACACGATTCGGCAGACATCGCAAACCAGTTTTCAAGCCCAGAATGCCTGGCTCACGACCAGCCAGTTCGGGCGTCCTGGCTACCGCTTGCAATCGGGATTCATCACGATTGACGACCGTCCCAGCTCCTGGGGCAATCGGGTCGATCCCAGCACGGGTCAGCCTGCGACCTCGCAGTACATCACCTCGACCAACAATACGTTGTTCATTGAGGAAGTGCCGGTGTTCTACCTGCCCAAAATCAGTGGGCCCGTCGAGGAGGCGCCGTTTCCATTGGAGTCCGCGTCCGTCGGTTTCAGCGGGATGTTCGGAGCCGAGATCAATACCGTATGGAGTGTCGATAAGCTCTTCGGGTTTGATCTGCCCCAGGGAATCGACTGGGATTTGCTGTTGGATGGCTACACCCAGCGGGGTCCAGCGATCGGCACGCGCGGGAACTACGATGTCTATGGGCAGGTGCTGGGCCTGCCAGCGCATATCACCGGGGAGGGCTTGCTCTATTACGTGCATGACTCGGGTTCGGACCGGCTGGGATTGGGTCGCAACAGTCTCGCCTTCCCCGATGCCAATCGTGGCCGGGCCTTGAACCGCAGCCGGACCGAATTGCCCTACGGCGTTACGCTGTCGAACGAGTTCTCTTACTTCTTCAACAACGATCGTAACTTCCTCGAACAGTATTACGAACCGGAATTCGATCGTGGGAAGGACCAGGAAAACCTTGTCAACCTCGCCGTTCAAAATGACAACATCACAGCTGGGATCCTGTTTCAGACCCGGCTCAACGACATCTTTGATCAGACCGAGTGGCTCCCACGAGTCGATCTGACTGTCCTGAGCCAGCCACTCCTCAACGACACCCTCACTTGGAGCAGTCACAGCTGGGCCGGTTACGGGCATATTCGTCCGGCTCAAGCCCCGACGGACCCGGCGGACACATTCTCGGCATTGCCGTACTTTCCCGATGTGCAGGGGTTGGTGACAGGAACCCGGCATGAGCTGACTCTGCCCTTCCAACTGGGAGCTGTGAAGGTGGCCCCGTACGCCTTGGGTGAAGCCGCGTACTGGCAGCAGGGCATGGCTGCGAATGACATTTCGCGGCTGTATGGGAGTGCGGGTGTGCGAGCGAGTCTCGAGTTCTGGCGGGCGATGCCGGAGATTCAAAGTTCGATTCTCGGCCTCAATGGTTTGGCCCATAAGGTGGTCCTCGACGCGGACTATTCTTACTCCCGGTCGTCACAGTCGCTGTCGAATATCCCCCAGTACAACTCCTTCGATGAAGACGCTCAGGAGCGGTTCCGCGAGCGTTTTCTCAATCTGGAATTCGGCGGCGTGCTGCCTGCTCAGTTCGATCCCCGGTTCTATGCCGTGCGCGCCGGAGCGGGCCAAAGCGTGACGGCGGCCTACCAGGAACTAGTCGACAACCAACAGGTGCTGCGCCTGGGCCTGCGGCAGCGGTGGCAAACGAAGGAAGGCCCCGTCGAGCGACAGCGGATCAAGGACTGGATGAGTCTCGACTTGGAAGCCAGTGTTTTTCCCGACGCGAATCGGGACAACTTCGGCGAAACTCTCGGGCTGCTCACTGGACGTTATGTGTGGCAGGTGGGCGAGCGGACGCAGCTACTGGCCAACGCGGTCGTCGACCCGTTCAATAATGGCCAGCGAGTCTGGAACGCCGGGGTGCTGACTCAACGAGGACCACGTGGCAGCTTGTATGTCGGTGTCCGCCAAGTCGATGCCGGTCCGGTCAATAGCCAGTTGTTGACGGCCAGCTACAGCTATCGCATGAGCGAGAAATGGATCTCCACTCTAGGGGCCTCGTATGACATCGCCGAACGGCGTGATCGTGGCCAATCGCTCACGATCACCCGCATCGGGGAATACATGCTGTTCCATCTCGGGACCGGTTACGATCGCAGTCGGGACAACTTCAGCATCAACTTCATGGTCGAGCCGCGACTGGGCAATAGAACCACGTCGACGCAGATGACTCCCCTCATCGGCGGCGGGTCGTATTGAGAAACGGTTCTGCTCACGCAGGCCTGGCATCCGCAGCGGTGAGGGGAGCAAACGACATGAGCGGGTTGTCGCCGAACTTCTGCTGACACTTCGGGCATTTGGCCTTGGCCATCCCCTTGCCGTCTTTGCCACCGAGGTTGTCCTTCGCGCGGCCGGGTTCACTGAGTGTGAGGCTACACGAACCGCATTTGTAACCCACGGTTGCGAGTTTGAAGCTGGGGTCGCTCTTGTAGTAGTCCAGATTTTTGAGGACTCGGATCGGCGAATTCAACGCGTGACATGTGAACTCGTCGAACGCATCTTCCAGTGGAGCGCCGCAGTGGACTCCAAACCCTTCGATGCCGAATCGCTCCTGAAGCGCTTTCGCGAAAGTGCGAAACTCCGAAAGGGAGAAAGACAGGTATTGCGGAAGCGCCTTCGGGTCATCGGAGTAGGGCAAGTGGACCGCAATGCGTCCTGTCCCGAAGACCGGAACTCCGGCAAACAGTGACTCCGCCCGATTCGCCACAGGTTGGACGACTCGCAAGTGACGGATTTGTTCGACAGTGAAGACCTGCTTGTCGGCTCCGGGGATTTCTGGAATCGGTTTGCCGTCTTTCAAGTGTTGAAGCATTGCATCGCGGGCTTCGGCCTTCTTCTTGTCTCCGCCGCCGCCGAACATGCCTCCCCCGCCCTTCTTGGCGATGTTCACGATCAGCATTTGATCCGCAGAGAAAGCGACATCGTACTCCGCAAACTCTTTCAGCAGGCTGTCGGCTTTCAGCTTGAGCTTATCGGGGCTGAATGTGTGCTGGTGCAGGTCCTTCATCCAGCCCGAGAATGCTCCGGCGGCATCGGGTGGTCCCCCGGCTGCGGCGGCTCCAGCTGCAACGTCGGCGGTCTTTTTGCTGACGGAGTAGTCGGGTGGATCCACTGGCACCATGAACGGGGCGCGGCAGCGGGGACATTTCCCCTGCATCCCGCGATACGAGTCCTTGACCTCGAACCGGCATCCATAGGGGCAATAGATGATGAAGCCGCCGGCAGCAGTTCGAACCCCGCCAGCCATGCTATTCGGGCGGCGTTTCTTTTTGCGTTGTTCCGACTCAGAGACATCCTGCGTCACCATGTCGAACAGAGCGTCGTCCTCGGACTTGGGGCGTTCCGATTTCGCTGAGGGTCCGGTGGGGGTCAGCGACGGAAGCGGAGAGAATGACAAAGAAGCACCGAGTTCCCCCAGCGGCATCAGCGGAGATGGAACCAAACCGGGGAGATCCGACGTGTCGCTCGGTGGTTCGATCCGTACCTGTCCACTCGATGGAAAGGTGCGAATGGGCGGAATCGTAAAGGCCATCGACTGCGCCAGCGGGACCGTCAACTCGAAATCGTCATCGTCGTCGCCCGCCAGTGGCAACGCTCCCATGTCCTTTTCGCTCATCTCCAGATAAGTGAGCGGCTTGGGATTCAGCTGCATCTGCTGGTATTTAACGGCCATGTCTTTCCGCATGAAACCGCCACAGTTCCAGCACCGAACGGAGTTCGGGCGGACCATTTCACCGCAATCGGGACAGGGTTTTTCGCCCGCTTGATTTCCCTCATTCGCCATGGCCGGATGCCTTTTCGGATTCCACTTGAGCTGCGGTGACTCAGAACTTGCAATGAATGAGACAGAGATCAGCCACTCACTGACACCAAACTTAACCGCTGGCCCCCTCGCTGCTCCAGTCCCATCTTCAAAAAAATGAGGAATCCAGAGAGGGACGAACGTGTCAATCGGATTCCCGAGCATTCGAGGGCTGCCAGAGGATCAGGCAAGTCTTTGTCTGCCCCTCCTCCGTGCGGTTCACTTTCAGAAGCAGTGGTCCCTTGGAATCCGCCAGAATTCGATCGAGGTCCGCCGGTTCGCGAATCGGCTGGCGACCCGCCTCTTCAATAACGTCGTAAAGATGCAACATCTCCGGATGATCCGCCCCCCCCTCGCAACGCGTCACAAGCACGCCACGCACACCCGGACGACAGCCGACCTGCAATGACAGCGACTCATCCAGAGTCACCACCGTCAGACCGCTGGGCGTGGCACGGCGTTCCGAGAAGTCGTTGATTTTGAACGGGGCGGGTGTCTCCAACCGCTGGCTGGTGGTGTTCGACTTTCGTTCCGAGAGCCGGACATCGACGGTGACCCGTGAGCCTCCTCGCAGCACTTCCATCCGCACGGTCTTGTTGACGGGCGTCAGGCTGACCAAGTGAATCAAGTGGCTCTGGTCTTCGATCCTCTGGCCATCGAACGTCAACACCACATCGTCGATCTGCAAGCCAGCCACCTCGGCGGGGGTATCTCCATAGACCTGCACCACACGAGCCCCTTGGAGTCGCGTCAGCCGCAATCGCTTAGCGGCAACATCGTCAAACTCTTCGTCGAGTCGGACGCCCAGGAAGGCCCGCTGCACACGGCCATGTTCTAGGAGCTGTTCCACAACTTGGCGGCACAGGTTACTGGGGATGCTAAATCCGATCCCTTCGTTTCCGCCGCCTTGAGAGGCGATCGCGGTATTGATCCCCACGACTCGACCTTGAAGATCGATCAGCGGGCCTCCGCTGTTGCCGGGGTTAATCGCTGCGTCTGTCTGGAGGAAGTCCTGGTTGATGACATCCTCGCCTTTTTCCCCCAGGATCAGGGAGCGGCGGCCCTTGGCACTGATGATGCCGAGCGTGACTGATTGGCTGAGACCGAACGGGCTCCCCATGGCGAGGACCATGTGCCCGATATCGAGGTTGTCGCTGTCCCCCCAGCCGCAAGAGTTGAGATTCGTCTCCCCGAGAATCAGCACCGCAACATCGGTCGGAGAATCTTCAATGACTTCCGTCGGATGGGTGATCTGACCATCTTGAAGCTTGATGCGAATTCGTTTGGGAGTTGAACCCAAGATGACGTGTCGGTTGGTCACGACGAACAGCTTCGAAGAGCGGGCGCTCCTCATAATGATGCCCGATCCGGTCTCTTCGATCGTACCGCCGCTTTTCCCTTCTCGCTTACTCTCGATATGTACGACGGATCCCTGCACGGCGGCTGAGATTCTCGACAGCTGTTCTCCGGCGTCGTCCAGAACGCCACGCGGCAGGACGTCCCGGACCCGACCTGTTGAAGGTGACTGGGCCCGAGCAGGGTCCCCGGAGATTCCGGGAATAACCAGGGCAGCGCCGAGGAGGCCGATCACCAAAGCGGTTCCGAAGAAGATCGGCTGGCGGTGTTCCATCGTACTCATCCTGACCTGAATTCAATCATCCGTGTGATCAGAGCCGGGGATCAACGGTCGACTGGAATGCTGAGAGTTTCCAGCGTGGTTTCGACATCGCGGGCTCGCACTTCGTCTCGCCAGGCAGAGGTCCAATCGGTACGAGTGCCCTTTTTCCGACCGCCGCGTTCTTCACTGCGCTGACATTCGATGCAGGTCGTGGAGTGCGGAACGGCCTGCAACCGGGCGAGCGGAATCGCCTTCTGGCACTCCTCGCACGTGCCGTAGCGGCCGAGCTTCAAAGCTTGGATCGCAGCCTCAATCTGTTCCAACTCGCGACTCTCCAGAGACGCCAATTGGGTACTGAGTTCGCGTTCCACATCTCCATTGGCAAGATCCGCTGAATCCCCCATGGCGGCTCCGGAGTCGCCCGCATGGGAGATATCGAGAGCCAACTGGTGTTGCAGTTCGGTTCGCTGAGCCAGGAGTCGTCGGTACAACCGCAGAAGAGCATCTTGACGTGGCATGTCACCCTCAACTTCGTTCGTGTCGTCCTCCGTGACGCGGTCCTCGTTCGGTGTGGAAATCACAGGGGGTGATTTCGAGACGTTCCTCGCCTCATTCCAATTTAAGTCCCTCCGCTGAAGAGGAACGCAAATTGGAACTTCACCCGTCAGGAATTCTACGCGGATGTCGATGTCGCATCGGAAAGCAATGACTGGTCCGGTCGATTCTTGATGAGTTGTGACGAATCTGAGGATCGGAGCGAACGATCCGAGCCTGAGAAATGTGGGGGACACTCCTTGCGCACGGAGACACTTGGGAGTGCTCTTCTTTTCAACCCCATCGGCTGGTCGACGACACTCCAGCGTGGGCGACCCCGCTGAAGTCTCGATTTCCGCCAGGAGTCGTGTTGTTCGACCGGCGGCTTGTCCCATTCGTCACGACAGAAGTCTTCGGACTATTCTGCGCTACTGGCAAAATCGGGTCATTCGGCATGACTGGCACCCTATTGAGCCGTCATCAAAATGATCTTTGTCGTTTTACTGGCATGACATACAACACATTCCGCCTGTTCAGATTCCTGATCTGCTCGCCACGTTGTCCGAGTGGGACCGAGAAGGCACGCAGCGACCCTTTGATGGAGCCCAGGTCGATGACACGAGACCCACGAGCGAGCCTGATCTGTCTCGCACTACTCGGCTTCCTGAGTGGAATGCTGGGTTTTAGCCCCCTTGCTCTCTCCGAGGACGCGAAGACTTACCAGTTGCGGTACCACTTTGCCAAGGGGCAGGATTTGCACTACGTCTGCCCCAATGGGGCTTCGTATCTGGTCCAGTTCGCCCAAGCCGAAGAAACCATATTGCACACCTCCATGTTCCTCCGCCGCATGACCGTTGTGGATCTGAATCCAGATGGCACAGCGAATATCCAACTCGTCTTGGACCGAGCCTATTTGACAGCCAAAAACGCAGAGGTGAACTCCATTTACAACAGCGAGAAGCCCGACCAAGTTCCCACTGAGTTTGAATCCGTACATGCCTCCATCGGGAAGGCTCAGAATTTCCGGCTCTCACCTCTGGGAAAAATTCTGCCGATCGCGGGTCAGCCAGACTCCGTGGAGAAAATCGACCTCGTGTTTGGACTCCCGGAACAGCCGATTGCGATCGGAGCAACCTGGAAGGATCGCATTGAAGTCAGTGTCCCCATCAGCAAAGACAGCAAGCTGTTTCGCCCCGTCAAAATGGAACGTCGTTTTGAACTGCAAGGGGTCGAGCAGGGAATCGCCACGATTCGCATGTCGACGGTCCTACTGTCGCCTGTGAATGATCCCTATCAAGAATCTCTGATCATGCAGCAGAGACCGAGCGGTGTGATCCGATTTGACATCGAACAGGGTCATATGGTGGACCGGCGTCTCCAAATCGACGAAAAAGTTGTCGGACATGAGGGTCCGGGAAGTGCCCTGACAATCAGAAGCGTGAGAGTGGACCAACTCATCGGCATCGATCAGGCGAAACGGGTGGATTTGTCGAAAACTCCTGTCCCGAAATCAGTTGCAGAGAAGCCGTTGGACTCTCCGAAGTAGTCCCTAGGACTTCCTGCCGATGACGGTGGAGAGTCTCGATCGGCCTCTTCTTGCAACCACGATTCGGCTAGAATAGAGTCGGTTGGGCTCTCGGCTGTCGGAACGCGCCAACCACTCTCTCATCCGCCCGCGCGGCGGGAGCTTGTTCGATTCAAAATGGAAATGACCATGCGGCGTCGAGTTGTTGTCACCGGAATGGGTTGCGTCACCCCCATCGGCAAGTCGGTTGACACGATGTGGAAGTCCCTTCAGCAAGGGGCCAGCGGGATCGATCGGATTACGCACTTTGACGCTGCGAACTTCCCCACGAAGTTCGCAGCTGAAGTGAAGAACTTCGATCTCGCGGAGTACATCCCGGACGCTTCCCGGTTTGAACACACCGGGCGAAACATTCGCTACGCAATTGGAGCTGCAGTCCAAGCGGTCCAGCAGTCCGGAGTGGGCGAACTCGCTGATCCCACGCGGTTCGGGGTTTACCTCGGGGCCGGAGAAGGCCAGCAGGACTTTTATCTCTTCATGCGCATGATTGCCCTCTCTCAGAAGGGCGGCGAGTTCGACATGGAGAAGTTCACCAAATATGGACTCCAATTCCTGAACGCCAAAGAAGAGATGGAGCAGGAGCCGAACATGCCCGCCGGCCACCTCGCGAGCCTCTTCAACGCCCAGGGACCGAACCTCAACTGCCTCACCGCCTGTGCCGCCAGTAGTCAAGCCATCGGCGAAGCCAGCGAGATTATTCGCCAGGGCGAAGCCGATGTCATGCTCTCCGGCGGAGCGCATAGCATGATCCACCCGTTCGGCGTCACGGGCTTTAATCTGTTGACCGCGCTCTCGACCAACAATGCTCATCCGCAGCAAGCGTCCCGCCCCTTCGACCGGGACCGCGATGGCTTCGTCCTCGGCGAAGGAGCCGCCATGCTGGTCCTCGAAGAACTGGAACACGCCAAAAAGCGCGGGGCCCAGATCTTCGGCGAAGTCGCCGGATATGGCTCGACGGCGGACGCCTACCGCATCACCGATATCCATCCCGAGGGGCGCGGGGCCACAGCTTGCATCCGTCTGGCTCTCAAAGATGCCGGACTCAACTACGATCAGATCGACTACGTCAATGCCCACGGCACCAGCACTGCTGTGAATGACAAGGTCGAGACTCGGGCAATCAAGCAGGCTCTCGAATCCTCCGCCTACAAGACTCCTGTCTCCAGTACGAAAAGCATGATGGGCCACCTGATCGCAGCTGCGGGGAGTGCCGAGGCGATTGTGTGCTTGATGTCGATGCGAGATGGTTTGCTGCCGCCGACGATCAACTACGAGAATCCCGATCCCGACTGCGACCTCGATTATGTGCCGAACAAGGTCCGCGAAGGGAAGGTCGAAACCACCCTGTCGAACAGCTTTGGTTTCGGCGGCCAGAACGTTTCGTTGATCTTCTCGACGTTCCGCGGGTAGAGAGCCGTCGGGCTTGCCCGACGTACCCCAGTTGATCGCGAATTGAAAACTTCCCATGAGTGACGCTGATCTTTCGACGACCCCGCGCCGCCACCCGACGGTCCCCTGGGCCACGCTCATGGGACGCGCCTTGCGGCTGATGTGTCCCCGCTGTGGCGCGGGTCCCATGTTCAACGGCCCCCTCTCGACCTTAGAGCGTTGCCCTCATTGCCAGCTGAAGTACGAGCGAGCGCCCGGATATTTTCTCGGTTCAATCTATATCAACTATGCCCTCACCGCGTTTGCGATCACCATCGCCTACAGCGTGCTGCACTTCGGCTTCCGCTGGTCGAACACCCAGCTCGCATTGCCTCTAGCGGGATTCTGCTGCGTCTTCCCCGCTTTGGCATTTCGACACACCCGGGCATTGTGGCTCGCGATGGACTGCCACTGGGATGAGTCGCTGATGGAAATTGGTGACCCCGGCGAACTCGATCATCACGAGTGAAGGCTTCGACGGTTGTCCAAAAAATACCTCTGGAAGCGGGTCGCAACCAAAGGCTTTATGAGGGTAGAGCCAGCATGTCGGGCAACCCCTTCGGCACACACTGAGAACCTAAAACCACCCAGCCTCAACCAGAGTCGAGTAGTGTTCAGCCGAGTGCTATTTGTCAGCCATGGGATACAGCCCTTTGAGCTTCACTCGGGCATCGGACGTGGTGAAGCGCCAGGTGGCTCTGAGGTCTTTCTCGTTGCGGGTCTTTTGCCAAGCGGCGATGGCTTCGCCCATGTGGTTGGATCCGTCGAAGCGACGATTGAGGCACTGCCGGGTGAGGATGCTCAGTTCCATTTCGGCCATGTTGTCACAGCTGCCGTTGCGGGGCATGCGGACGAGGCCGGAGGCGTTTTGTTCAGACGCTGGGCAGTCTCGGCGTCGAAGGTCGCTCAGTGCCCCTCCGGAAAGTCAGGCGATGTGAGTGAGGCGGTGTTCGTTTTCGTGGGACCGATGGGTTTGTCGAGTGAGGCGGCGGAGCATGATGTGGGTCAGGCAGAGGTGGACATCGCTGCAGCTGCTGGTCACGGTGGCTTGGTGTCGCGGCACATCCAGCGAAAGCGGCCGAGCCAACCGCAGGTGCGTTCGACGATCCACCGATGGGGGAGGACCACGCACTCCGACATGTCGTCGCTGCGTTTGACGATCTCCAAAATCCCGCCGAATTCGCGGCGTGTCGACTCGACGAGCTTCCCGGCGTAGCCGCCATCGGCTTAGACTTTTTCCAGACGCGTCCCGCCTCGTGCGGCAGCGAACACGAGCTTCGCCCCATCGCGATCTTGCACGCTGGCTGCGGTGATCGCAACGGCGATCAGCAGGCCGAGCGTGTCGACCAGGGTGTGTCGTTGGCGGCCTTTGACCTTCTTCCCCGAGTCGTAGCCGCGCTCGCCACGCGTCTCGGTCGTCTTCGCCGACTAGCTGTCGAGGAGGGCCGCTGAGGCGGTGGGTTCTCGCCCCGCGTGGGTTCTCACCGCCACTTTCAACGTATCGTGCAGACGCTGGAGAACCCCGGTTTTACTCCAGCGCACAAGGTCCTCACACACGGTTGATCGCGGCGGCAAATCATGCGGCAACATGCCCCACGCACACGCCGTTCGCAACCGGTAAAAGATCGCGTTCACCACCTCTCGCA
>Ga0105046_10015196_pt1 | contig 11842 bp, 10 predicted proteins | sample MAT03_FD_78385 | JGI IMG/M metagenome (GOLD analysis project Ga0105046, IMG submission 78385) | Freshwater microbial communities from Lake Fryxell liftoff mats and glacier meltwater in Antarctica - MAT-03 (megahit assembly) | ecosystem: Environmental > Aquatic > Freshwater > Ice > Liftoff...
AGTGGGTTCAAGCATTGGCGATTGCTCTTTGATCAATTCAAATTTTATTTGCTGTGCAGTAAACTTCATAAAACTTAGCTGTACGGATGTAGGCGTGTGACCTGGGAGGGCCTGCCATATCAAATGAATATATGTATTCATTATACAGAAAGCATTTAATTCTATGCGCTTATTTTGTACGAGGAAGTAGAGACTATCTGTAATTATCTTTTTGTATTTCTCTATGCCTAAAAGGGGCAGCCAGTTATGAAGAGTGGCGGTGAAGAATTGAGGCCATTCTGTTGGGTAACGAAATTGCATTCGCTAATGTAATGGCAAAGATTTAAATATACAAGTAGGAAGACTTTCCCGAAGTATCACTTCAACACTCGTAAAGCTGCCGCCGGCTGGTGTTATCACCGCCGGCATTGTGCAAACTGAAATCTACTGGCGCTTATATAAATGGTGTGTCGATAACTATCGGTAACCAAGCGGCAACGTTCTGAGTGCGCCAGTATGGCTTTTGCGAAATGGGAACACCCACAGCGGATTGCCTTGCAAATAACAGGTACAAGGATATTATTATCAATTGCCTTCAAACCATGGTTGCTAATAAACAAATAGAATTAAATGCCTTTGTTTCCCGATAGCTATCGGGAGAGTAATCACATTCATGTAACTTGCCGGCCAGGCAGGGCTGGAATATATACATGATAATCCGGTAAGAGCTGGATTAATAAGTTATGCTGAAGATTACTATTATAGTTCAGCAGCATTCTATCAAAATGGAATTGACCATTTTAATATGCTCGTTCATTATTCAGGAAATTAATCCTAAGAGCCTGTTTCATGGCTCGTCGAAGCCGAGGCCTTGGCAGTTAGTTTTTTATTAGCGGTGGCCAGGGCAAGTGGAGGCTGTCTGTTATTATGTTTTTATATTTACCAGTAGCTAAAAGCGTCAACCCGTTGCGGATAGATGCTGTGAAATATTGAGGCCACTCTGTTGGATAAGGGAAAGTCATTAACTAATGTAGGGAAAAATTAGTTAGATTACAATGGTTGTGATGCAGGTGATAATTGGTAGACCGGCAAACAGACCAAACGGCTTATGTACCAGGAAACCTCACCTCAGCAAAGAGAACGACGAAAATACGAGAATGCCATGCTGGCATCAAGATAAAACGAAAAGAATCTAAACTTTTATACCATGAACAAAGCAATTCGAACCACGCTGTTTTCTATTTTTATTTTGTTGATTACTATTTCCTGCTCCGAAGCGCAGGTAAGTATTGGTGCCCCATCACCAGCCGCATCGGCCCAGTTGGATGTTAGCAGTACCAATAAAGGATTTTTGCTTCCACGTATGACACAGGCCCAAAGGGCCAGCATCACCAATGCAGTGCCAGGCCTGATGATATGGTGTAACAATTGTGTTGCCCCAGCAGGCGAATTGCAGGTTTTCAATGGCGTAAGCTGGACCAATCTTATCGGGGGCACAACCCCTTCGGGTACTGTTATCCTGTGCAACAAAGCATGGGCTGTTAAAAACCTTGATGTAGACAGGTACAGGAACGGCGACCCGATACCGCAGGTAACAACCGATTATTTAACATGGGCAGGCCTAACCACAGGAGCTTACTGCTATTACAACAATGACTCTGCTACCTATGCCGCCACCTATGGGAAATTATACAACTGGTATGCTCTTAACGATCCAAGAGGGCTAGCCCCGGAGGGATGGCATATACCCAGTTATGCCGAGTGGACAACACTTTTCACCTGTTTGGGGGGTGAATCCATTGCTGGCGGTGCGATGAAAGAAACAGGCACCAGCAATTGGTTACCACCAAATACCGGGGCCACCAATAGCAGCGGTTTTACTGGCCTGCCAGGCGGCACACGGGATCAATATGGTGTATCATTTGGAGGTATAGGTGCAGCGGGCTGGTGGTGGAGTATTACTGAAAACGATGCTAACACTGCCTGGAGTCTCATCTTGTTGAACAATTTTGGCAACCTTGCCTTCACTACCCGGGATAAGAATTTTGGTAAGTCTGTTCGTTGTGTCAGGGATTAACTGGCAAGGCAAAGCAAAAGTCCAAATATATTAGCCCTTAAAATGGCCACTGGTTTGTTAATATTCAGTGTTATTTTTTTTGTAAGTTGCGCACAGAAGTAACAAAAGTTTAATAAAACGGAAATGGTAAAAACTGAAAACTTCATACAAATTGAGATTTGTTCGGCTGCTCAACTAAGAGAATGGTTACTACAAAACCATACTCAAAAGGAAAGTATTTGGTTGGTAACTTATAAAAAAGAGATTAAAGAAAAATACGTTTCTACACAAGAAATTTTAGATGAAATACTTTGCTTTGGCTGGATAGATGGAATAAGAAGAAAATTAGGCGAGGAAAAAACTATGCAACTTATTTCACCAAGGCAAGTTCAACATTGGACAAAGACTTATAAAGACAGATTTACAAAATTAGAAAAGGAAGGGCGAATGACAGATGCAGGCAGAGAAGCAGTTTTGGTTTCAAAACGAAATGGTCTTTGGAACTTTATGGACGATGTTGATGCACTTATTAAGCCACCAGACTTTATAAAATGTTTAGAAAAAAATCCACCTGCCTTGAATTGCTTTGAAGGTTTTGGAGCTTCAAGCAAACGTTTCATGTTGCGTTACATTAAAATAGCTAAAACAGCCGACACAAGAGCAAAACGAATTAATGACATTACCTTATTGGCTAAACAGAATAAAAAAATGCCAGGAAGTTAATGCAGACACAAAAAAGTAAATATGGTTTATGTTTTCAAAACCTCTTCGCCGCCGTTGGTCTTCCGCACTTAAATCGCTGCCGCCGGTTGGTGTTATCACCGCCGGCATCGCATTACAGGTGTTGCTACCTAAGGTAACGTGTTAGCATATTGAAGTTGTCCTTACCTTGTTCCTCCGTTGATGTTCCAAACCCTCAACTCTAAGAATGCCCTCGCCTGGAGTCTACCTGTCGGCAGATAAATGGTCACCAGCGAGACGAGCATTTCAGGCTGACAATCTTTTTTTATATTTTCGTGGAGTTTTTCAAAACTTAGTGAGTAACAGCAATTGTTTCCTGCATTGATAAATAAACGGATCAACTACTTCTTTATTATTTATGAAAAGACATTGATTACTTGATGGAGCATACTCATTTTTTGGGGTAAAGTTCGCAGCGCTACAAACCTTGCGTCGCTGGAGACAACTCCAGGCGACGGGAGTCTGAAGTTTGTAGCGCTGGCTTGGTTGTGGTGGAAGAACACCAACGAAGGCGAAACACCAACCGGCGGAAGAAGGAAAAAACAAATACTTTATTTTACGAAAAACCATTTGGGATTTGATAAGGTCCATTCTACTTGACCTTTGTTATTTCTTTTCCATAATAACTCTCTGGAATTTGCGTCGTAAATGTTTGCTACATAAAAATAATTATCAACATATGTTTCATTTGTAAAATCTTCTCTGGTTGATAGAGTCAAGAAATTTCTGAAAGACAATGGCGAATTTTCCTCATTAAATGAATTATACTTTAAAGTACTAGTTTTATCACCGTTGTGTCTTTCTAAAGTCCCTAACGAGTAAGGTTTTTTAACAGGCACATTCGGATATATAAATAATTTTGACTGCACCCTAGTAATTCCTGAACTAGGGGTTAAAAAAGTTATTCTTTCAGGTTTCATCGTTCGTGATGACCAAACTCCCTGACCAATAGAAACTGCAGTTTCATCATTTATAATTCCCGAAAATAGATTACTAAAATATGAACCACTGTTTCGAACTTCGTCTTTCCAATAGTCAACTTTACTGCCATTTCGTACCATTGAACTCTTTTTCCAATCAATATATATTGGAATATTTAGTTTGTTGTACACACTAAAAGCCATAGTTCCGTTTTCTGCCCAAAATGAGTATGTAATTTTAACTGTATCATTTTCAAAAGCAAAAAATTTCCCATTACTCACTTGCTTGGAGACATTTTTAACTTCATATATGTAGTAGTGTGGAGCGCAAGAACTCAAAAAAGCAAGACAAATGGTAGTCAGCAATCTTAACATGTTAATTTCTTTATCTCCAAAAATAAGCATTTCTACCTATCATCTTTCTTTGTAGAAGACTATAACAAGATATTGTTTAAGGACTCTCCGTTGCCGCCGGCTGGTGTTATCACCAACGGCACGTGTAAATAAGAGGGCCCCGGAGCCTCTATAAGTGTGGCGTCGCAGGTGATAACACCTTGCGACGGCGTCTCACGAGTTGAGCGCTAAGACCAACGGAGGCTGAAAATTTCACGTCGCTGGGATAACTCTAGGCCTTTAAACGTTGCATTGCTGGTATCTTTAGGGTAGACGAACACCAACGAAGGCGAAAAAATATAATTTTACACATTTCAATAATATAGTTTTAGTAAATATAGAAATATGGGCTATGCAGATTTGTAAACTTTGTAAAAAAAATGAAGCAACTAAAACCAACTCACATTTAATTACTTGGGCCTTAATAAAAGATTCCGTAAATCAAAAAGGATTTAAAGAGCGGGGTTATGATTTTGTTTTTTCAATCTCAAGTTTTAATACATCTAAAGTACATATAGGAAGAAGTGTTTTACCAGAAAAAATTGAGGATATTTTTGGTTCTTCAACCAGTAACAGGGACGAACTTCAAATTGCAGATCCATTTAGTAGAGATTTTATTTTTTGCCCATCTTGTGAAGATGGAATCGGCAGAGTTGAGAATGAATTTATGAGTCGTGTCTACAGCAAATTGGAGAAGGTAAATGGTGATCAGTTAATTTTTGATAAGAGAGGAAACAAAATGTTTCCTACCTCATATTTAGAGTGGAAATTAACAATGCTTTTTGCGTACTCGATTTTTTTTAGAACTTCAATAGCATCTTTTAATTATCAGTCTCTAGACTGTGATACTGAAGAAACTATACGAGATCTTTTATTGTCAAACTTGCCCGAAAATCGCAAGGAGTTAGAAATCTATATTCATAAGCTGAGGTTAAGTGATTTCAGGTATCCTCTGCTGGTCTCCTATTTGCAAACTTATGATTCGGATGAAAATATTATTGTTCAAAATCACTCGGTTATGCCATATTTTATATGGGCGAACAGACTTGCGTTCCAACTTTATAAAAAGGAAAAACACCTTAATTCATCCATAGAATTCTTCTATGGACTATCTCTCTTAATAAACCCTAAAGAATATTTTCATTGCGATATTTCAGCGGTATTTAATATTTGTATTATATCAGATGAAAAAAGAAAAAAACTTATTCAAAATGCGTTGCTAGAAATGGATATAGTTAGAAAGAATTATATAACAAGAAATTTTACTTCCGCTTGCAAGAAATTCATTTTTCGAAGGCCAACTCTTCAGGAAAGGGATATATTTTACAATTACTATCTTCAATTTAAGGAACAGGATATTCATGAGAACTGGAAAATTTCATTTGTTAAGGCATTTAACAGAACTTTTAATTTAAAGTCTACAACAGATCAACTTTCGATATAAATTTTCTTGCCATTCTTTCCAAAATTTAGCACCACGATTTATTTTGCCTCCCTCTCCTCAGTACGACCCAGTCTGAAGGTTGTAGCGCTGGCTTAGTCGTGCTGTACGAACACCAAAGAAGGCTTAGATACCAGTGAACACCTTCGCTTGAGCACTAGCCAGGCTGGGGCAGTTTAGGGTAGAAAATATTCAATGCAATTTCGAAACTCTATAATTATATTTAGCAGATGAAATATTTCTTGTTAGTAACATGTTCCTTATTCTCTCTTAATTTAAGCGCACAAGTTATTCCTAATGGCGCTAATATAATTGTCATTAAAGACGTAGGCTTCATTGAAGTTTGTAACGCACTGCTAGATTCAGGGTATAATATTAGTAAAAAAGATAACGAATTGCATACGGTTTCGACTGAAAGTAAGGAGTACAAAAAATTGTGGAATGCGAGCTATAAAATAAATATCAGGATCAAAGACTCGGTTGCCTATGTTTCAGGAACTGTAACTTCTCCACCAAATGGGAGTGGCCTTTTTGTTAATGAACCTGTTTTTAATCACACCAGTGCAAAAGGAAAGACTTTTCCTAAAAGCTTGTATGGCTACGCTTTTAATATTTTAAATAATTTTGCTTTAGGTTTCAGAAGAGAGGTGAGTTATGAGAAACGATAATTAAATTAAAATTGTCCATTCTAGTTTCTGGCGCCAGTTGGGGAGAAGTTTGCGACGGTGTCTCACAGGGTGAGCGCTAAGACCAACGGAGGCGGAAGTAGCCAACCTTCGGTTGAACACTGGCGCCAGAGGGGGTCTCTGGTATAGAATAGAATTTAATACCCTCCATTACTGTTGGCGTATTCAGTTACAATATTTTTTAATCAAATCATACGCTTCTTTAACGCCTAACTCTCCAGCCTTACTCCAGTCTAAACATGCTCCATCTTTTTCTTGTAAAACGTATTTGGCATTACCTCTATTGCGATAGGCGTCTGCAAATTTTGGGTCAAGCTCAATTGCTTTATTAAAATCTTGTATAGCTCCCCGGTAGTCTTGTAAACCGTGTTTGGCAGTACCTCTATTGAAATAGGCGTATACATATTTAGGATCCAGCTCGATTGCCTTGGTATAGTCTGCTATTGCACCACGGTAGTCTTCTAAATTAAATTTGGCATTACCTCTATTGTAATAGGCATATGCAAATTTCGGGTCCAGCTCAATTGCCTTGGTATAGTCTGCTATTGCACCACGGTAGTCTTCTAAATTTAATTTGGCAGTACCTCTATTGTAATAGGCGGCTACATATTTAGGATCCAGCTCAATTGCTTTGGTATAGTCTGCTATTGCATCACGGTCTTCTTCTAAATTTAATTTGGCAGCACCTCTATTGTAATAGGCGGCTACATATTTAGGATCCAGCTCAATTGCCTTGGTATAGTCTGCTATTGCACCACGGTAGTCTTCTAAATTTCTTTTGGCAGTACCTCTATTGTAATAGGCTGCTTCATATTTCGGGTCAAGCTCAATTGCCTTGGTACAGTCTGCTATTGCTCCCCGGTAGTCTTGTAAACCGTTTTTGGCAGCACCCCTACTGAGATAGGTGTATGCATATTTCGGGTCCAGCTCAATTGCCTTGGTATAGTCTGCTATTGCACCACGGTAGTCTTCTAAATTGAATTTGGATTTACCTCTATCGAGATACTCTACAGCCGATTGACCGTAACTAAAAACTCCTGATAAACAAAGTGTTAATACTAATAAGGGTCTCATTGCTACTACTTTTTAGGTATTGGTTTAATATCTCCGTTCTTTTTCTCATACTTAGATACTGTCTCCTGTAAAGCTGTATTTACTACATCCTTTATTAAGCATCTATCCCAGTAGTCTATAGCTTTAAGTTTCTCCAGTAGCTCCTCATTTATTATAAACGTGGCTCTGGTCTCATTCTCTTTAGTTCCCTCCTGAGAGCTTTTAGTAATCTCCTTAATCTGGGTTACCGGTCTGCCTCTCTTAACTCTGTCTGGCTGGTCTCCCAGTAAAGAATTTAAGCCTCCTGTAAAGTTCTTTTTACTCATAGTTGTAAATTTAGTTTTATTTATTTTACTTAGTAATTACTGTTTACTTTCTTTTTAATATTTCTTTGCTGAGAGAGACGTAGTCCTCCGCTCCATAGCTTTTAGGGTAGTATCTGAATATATCTAACCCCTGATAAGGAGCATCTGCTAAGCCTATATTATCTCTTACTCTGGTCTTTTATGAATGAACAACTAAATTGATAGGGCTTTGATAAGATGAAATACTAAACTAGAAAGTTTCTTATTTTCTGAACTGGAAAGCAGATTAATACTGCCTTTGTTTCGGAAATGTTTCGGAACAGGAAAAATAAAAAAGGCATTTCGCCGCCGTTGATCTTCCGCACTTAAATCGCTGCCGCCGGCTGGTGTTATCACCGCCGGCATTGTGCAAACTGAAACCTACTGGTGTTTTTATAAATAGGGCGCCGCTGGTGAAAACAGCAAGCGGCAACGTTGTGAGTTCGCCAGTATGGGTTTTTGCGAAATGGGAACATCAACACCGGAAGAGTTACGGCCAGGGCTCTTAAGGCGCCAGTTGTTTACAAGTCTGCGCCAGACGGAGATTCCACTGCTTCATGGAAATACTTGTATTGCTTGCAGTTTGTATTAGTGCTTTATTATTAGTTGTTTTATAACAGGTGGTTTTTTAGTTTTCCTTATAAATGAAAAGATAGCAATTGAAAATAAAGCTCCAAAAAGCAAAACTAAATTCTTTACTCCTAAAGAAGCAAGCACTAAAATAATGCCGGCTAATGAATTATAATTTTGGCCGGTAACATCATAATCTACTCCTTGCTCTTTTTCTATTGCAATGTATAAGGCCCACAGAAAAACAGGGATAAGTACTCCGAGAGCAATTAATGGTTTTTTGCCAGCTTTTAATTTTGAATATTCATTTATGAAAAAGACATTTCCAGGGATAATTTGTTTGAAATACTCAAATATTTCTTCTCTTTTTTGGAGATCGCTAATCTTTAAATGCTCGGAATCGCCTCTAAATAATACTTCAATATAATCCTTGCCGTCTTGTAAATTAATTGTAGAAATATACCTTAATGGAATTCCAAAATAATTTCCTTGAGGAATATTTGAAGTCTTTAATGTTAAGATGTCCTGATCAACCTCGCCTGGCTTTGGATTTCCCTTATATATTGTTTGGTTAAAATATGCGATTATTTTATCGTCTTTTGGATTTTCGGTTTTCCAAATTTGCATTTGAGTTTTTTTACCTTCTATTTAGAATAAGTTTCGAATAATTGTAACCAACGTTAGTTTGTAAAAAAAACTTCTCGTCAAAACAAATATACACAATGTAAATAGCTAAAGCGGCGTATAGTTTTTGTTGTAAAATGGAATACAATTTATACAAGGAAATAACCGCTATCAAACTTATTTGCCAAGCCCTATGATCAGTTGAGACAAAGAGACTGCTTTGCTGTTGGAGAAAGTTACAGGCTTTTAATTTCGTCGCTTCATCAATGTAAGCTGCACCATGCTGCGGTCTCAGATCGCTGGATTTACAAGACACCAGTGACCAACCTTCGGTTGAACACTGGGGCCAGAGTGGGCCATTTTCAGTTGTTCCCCATTCAGTAAACGACTGATTTTTATTCATGATTTTAGTTTCATCCTGTGATAAATTTGATAATCTGCAACCTTTATCGATGCAGGAATAAATCTATAGCGTAAACTACACTTCCAGTATTTTCAGTACAAGTCAAAAATTGGAACTGATATCGAGGCGTGTTATATTCTCGTTTCAAACAATTATCTTTAATTTCTTCAGGCTGTGCTTGAAGACTACCTCCTTTGGAACATTCTTCTTTGAGATCAAAAAACTGTTGTTCTTCATAAGTCATTAATCGTACATTAGAAAATCCGATGCCGGACCTATTTTTGGTAAACATCACAAAGTCATATGTTTGGGAGTTAGAATTTTGTTTTTGATAGTATAGTGTTTGAGATCCCTCTGAATTAGTATCTGTTTGTCTAAAAGAAAATTGTAAGATCCTTAATTCATTTTCTACATCATCAATACCTTTTGCGCTTAAAAATCTTTGCAACTGTTCAAAATATATTTTTGTTTGTGTTTTAAGAAAGTTTGTATTAAGATCTGGATTAAAAACCCATCTGCCCTGATGATTGATGTAGCCCCTTTTTTCATTTATCTTAACCCTTGATAATCCACTTTGAAAATCAAATGCAAGATCATAAATAGGGTCTATTACAAATTCCCCCATTTTATTAATAAATCCCATCTTGCCATTTAAATATACAGCAGCTAAATCTTCAGAAAAATTTGAAGCATAATCATAAATTGAATTAATTTTAATTGCCCCATGTCTATCTATAAAGCCCCACTTTTTATCCTCAACAAAATATGCCATGCCATTATGAAAATCCCCGTTTATGTTCGAAAATTTAGGAGGGATAATAAATTTTCCGGTTTTATCAATTCCGCCCCAAGCAGTCGAGTAGTCTTTATTAATATTCTCTACCATAGCTATTCCTTCATTAAAATCACGGGCATTCATAAATTGGTAAGGAATAACCAATTTACCAGACTTGTTTACATATCCCCAACCTTTTTTCATGCTTAAACTCGAAACAGGGGCAACTCCATCATGAAAACTTCCTGCATTTAAAAATTGTGGTTCAATAATATATTTACCAGATTTATCAATAAAGCCATATAGTTTAAGTATGTTACCGCTAATACTGTGTTTATATTCAACACAGACTGCAGCCAAACTTTCTGAGAAATCTCTTGCATCGTAAAATTGAGGTTCTATTACCACTTTACCTTGCTTGTCAATAAAGCCGTACTCTCCATTAACTTTTATTATGGCAAAACCTTCCTGAAAAATATAGGAGTCGTTATACTCAAATGGGATGTCAACTTTGCCCGCATTATTTATATATCCCCATTTCCCTGCAAGTTTAACTCCTGCTAGGCCATCATGAAATTCACGTGCATCTTCAAATTGTGGTTCTAAAACCATTTTACCTGTCTTATCTATAAAACCAAATTTATTTTGTATCTGAATAGGAAATAGAACTGAATTATTAGTTAAAGTTTTGTTGCTATTAGGAGGAGTATTTCCAAGTTTACTAACTGCCAATATTTGATTTACAGGGATTGCAAAATTTAAGTTTTGTCCCTTTGCTATTGTTGAAGTCGTAATTGCAATAAGTTCTCCTTTAGCATTTACTAAAGCCCCACCACTAGAACCAGGAGATATTGCCGCTGAGATTTGAATAAAATTTTCTGTTTTTTCTTTATTAGTCCTTAGGCCACTTATAATTCCTTCAGATATTGTATTTTCTAAGCCAAGCGGACTCCCAATCGCATAAACTTTTTGCCCAACTTTAAGTAGGGCACTATTGCCTATTGGGATGGAAGGGAACGAACGGTCTGCAATCTTTAATATCAAAATATCTTTTTCAGCATCCATTGCTAATATAGTAGAATATGCAACAATTTTATTTGCATGTTTTATTACAATTTTGCTTGCTCCTTCATAAACATGGTAATTCGTCACCACCCATCCTTTTTGATTTAATACTACTCCACTACCTTGAGAAATAGGATTGTCATTGTTGTCAAAAGTATAAATAGTTACAATCGCATTATTTGTTTTTGAATAAACCTGGTCTGCAGTTAGGGTTTGGGCATAAGTATTACTTGTGAAGAAAACGAATTTTAATGAAAAAAGTAGTAAATATTTCATATTGCCAAAGAGGTTTAAAGTCTATCTAATCTACAGAATATGTCACACAAGCTACGAATTTAAGACTGGCCGTGTGGGTTGCTTACAACGATAGGGCTTGGCGATGTTGGGGGATTTGAAAATCGTCCGTCCAGAACCGCAGCCGATTGAAAAACAAATGTACAAGACATAACCTACAAATGCCCAACGGTGTTTGTCCTTCCCGAACAACTGCTGCCATGTTGCTAATGATGAAGATAACAACGTCCCCAATATTGCCAAACCCCATGTGTGTGTCCAGCGAAGCAGCCTTTGCGATGAGAGTAGGCCTCCCGGTGGGAGAAGATGAGCAACCTTCACCCCCGCAGGTGCGGGGCTGCGTTGCTCTAAGGAGCAGGGTGGTGAACACATTCGCTACGATCAGTGCAGGCTGTACAACAGGTGCGTCTGTAAGAGTCGAACGTACAGTGAAGCGGCTGTGAGGTCTCGATAATTGTTACCGATGCAAAAAGAAACGATGCACATGATTGTTTCGAT
>Ga0105046_10015198_pt1 | contig 11839 bp, 9 predicted proteins | sample MAT03_FD_78385 | JGI IMG/M metagenome (GOLD analysis project Ga0105046, IMG submission 78385) | Freshwater microbial communities from Lake Fryxell liftoff mats and glacier meltwater in Antarctica - MAT-03 (megahit assembly) | ecosystem: Environmental > Aquatic > Freshwater > Ice > Liftoff...
AGACGATCGAATCGCGCCCTTGTTGGCCATGAACGCGAGCGTGTAGAGGACGCGGAACGATGGATACGCGTACGCGGCGATCATCGCAGTCTGGCTGCCAGGCGCGCCGAGGTGGGCGAGGATCACCGCGGCGGCGAACATCGGGAATGTCTCGAACGCGTTTTGATGGGCCCAAGTCGCGCGTTGACGCCAGCCGTCGAGGTTCTGTTGCCAGACGCGCGTCCCGAGGTTGTCTCGCGGCGTGAGCTTGCCGAGCTTGGCGGAGAGCGTGGTGAGAAACGGCAGAGCCGCCGCGATGACGATCGGAATGACGACGTGAGTCAGGGCTGGCACCGCGCGGATGGTACACGCGAACGCGACGAGGCGGCAGAGCGGTCGAGCGACAGCGTGGCCGATCGCGCGCGCCGAGCGTAGCCGGTGCAAACGTCGCTTGGCACCGCGCCGATTGCGTCCCCACAATGCCGCCGCCATGCGGCTCGCGACACTCCTCGGCCCCGACCTGAAGCAGACGCTCGCCGAGGATCCCGGCGAGCTGCTCGAAGCGCTCGAGGAGTTTCACGCCGAGGACATCGCCGAGGTCGTCTCGGATCTCGAGGACGATGTCGCGCTGAGCTTGATGTTGCTGCTGCCGGAGGAGCTCGCCGCCGAGGTCCTCGAGCGCGTGGACGAGGATGTGCGCACGCGCATCCTGAAGATGCTCGGCACGGACGCGGCCGCCGAGGTGCTCGCCGAGATGAGCCCCGACGATCGCGTCGACGCGCTCCAAGAGCTGCCCGACGACGTCGCCGAGAAGATCCTCGATCGCCTCGAACAGACCGAGCCCGAGGTCGCCGAAGAAGTGCGCGAGCTGCGCGCGTACGACACGTCGAGCGCCGGCGGCATCATGACGACCGACTACGTGTCGTTGCCGCCAGAATCGAAGGTCTGGCAGACCATCGATCACGTCCGCGCGAAGAGCCAGGAGGGCCGCGCCGAGACGATCTCGTACATCTACGTGCTGGCGTTCGGCGGCAAGCTCGTCGGCGTCGTCTCGCTGCGCGATCTGATCCTCGCCGCGCCGTCGAAGTCGCTCGCCGACATCATGACCGAGAACATCGTCCGCGCGCCGCCGACGGCGGACCAAGAGGAGGTCGCGCGACTCATCGCGAAGTACGACCTCTCCGCGGTGCCGATCGTCGGCGAGAACGGCGAGATGCTCGGCGTGGTCACCGTCGACGACGTCGTCGACGTCGTCATCGAAGAGGCGACCGAGGACGCGCAGCGGATGGGCGCCGTCGTTCCGATCACCGACTCCTATTTCGAGACTGGCTACTGGGAGTTCGTGCGCAAGCGCGCCGGCTGGCTGGTGGTGCTGTTCCTCGGCGGGCTGCTGACCGCGACGGTGATGCGCGCGTTCGAGCACGAGATGAGCATGATGATCGAGCTGGTCGTGTTCATCCCGCTGATCATCTCGTCGGGCGGCAACACCGGCTCGCAGTCGTCGTCGCTGGTCATCCGCGCGCTCGCCGTCGGTGAGGTCGTGCCGGGCGACTGGTGGCGGGTGTTCTATCGCGAGGTCTCGATCGGCATGACGCTCGGCGTGCTGCTCGGCGTCGTCGGCTTCGCGCGCGCGTACTTTTTCGGCGGTGAGGGCAGCATCGCCATCGCGCTCGTCGTCTCGTCGAGCGTCGTCGTCATCGTGCTGATGGGCACGGTCGTCGGCTCGCTGCTGCCGCTCGGCATCAAGCGCATCGGGCTCGATCCGGCGGTGTCGTCGACGCCGTTCATCGCGTCGCTCGTCGACGTGCTCGGGCTGCTCGTCTACTTCTCGCTCGCGACGACGATCATGAAGGCGTTTCGGTGAGCGCCGCCGACTCGACTCCAGACACGAGCCCACCGCCGGACGACAGCGCCGCGCGCCTCTCGCCGACGGTCGTACGGCTCGGCTTCGTGAGCCTGCTCACCGATGTCGCGAGCGACATGATCGTCCCGCTGTTGCCGATCTTCTTGACGACGGTCTTGCACGCATCGCTCGGCTTCGTCGGCGCGGTCGACGGCGCTGCAGAGACCGCCTCATCGCTGCTGAAGATCGTCTCGGGTCGCCTGTCCGATAGGGTGACGCGCCGAAAGCCTTTGGTCGTCGCTGGCTATACGCTCGCCGCGCTGGCGAGGCCGCTCGTCGCGCTCGCGTTCTCGCCTTGGCACGTCCTCGCGGTTCGCATCACCGACCGCGTCGGCAAGGGGGTGCGCTCGGCCCCGCGCGACGCGTGGATCGCCTCGGTGACGCCGCCAGCGCTGCGCGGCCGCGCGTTTGGACTGCACCGCGCGATGGACAATCTCGGCGGCTTTCTCGGGCCTCTGCTCGGGTTGCTGCTGCACGTCGTGCTCGGCCTCGATCTGCGCTGGACGTTCGCGCTCGCGTCGATCCCAGGCTTTCTCGGCGTGATCGTCTTGCTCACGGCGCGCGACAGCGACGCGCTCGCGGAACGGGAGCGCGACGCAGCGAGGTCACCACCTGCGCCGCCTCCCGCCTCGACGGCGCTGTCTGCGACGGCACTGTCTGCGACGCCGCTGTCTGCGACGCCTCCCGCCTCGACGGCACTGCCAGCGGGACCCACCGCGCGTGCGCCACTGCCGCGCGCACTCGTGCTCTTTTACGTCGTCTTGTTCTTCTTCGCGCTCGCGGGCTCGTCGGACGCGTTCGTCATCCTGCGCGCGAAGGAGGCTGGCGCGAGTGACACTTGGGTGTTGCTGCTGTGGACGGGCTTCTCCGGAATGCGCGCGCTGCTGGCGACGCACGGCTCGATGTTGTCCGACAGGTTCGGGCGTCGCGGCACGCTGCTCGCTGGCTGGGTGCTTTACGCGCTCGTGTACGTCGCCTTCGCGTTCGTCGATGGCGTCCCCGGATTTGCGGTCGTGCTCGCCGTCTATGCTGGCTTTTACGCGCTCACCGAGGGCACCGAGCGCGCGCTCGTCGCCGACCTCGCGCCGGCGACCGCGCGCGGTACGGCGTTCGGGATCTTTCACGGTGTGATCGGGCTCGCGGCGCTGCCCGCGAGTCTGTTGTTCGGCGCGATCGCCGATGTCACGAGCTTGCGCACCGCGTTCCTCATCGATGCTGGCATCGCCAGCGTCGCTGCGCTGATGCTCGGCGTATTGCTCGCCAGCACCCGTCGCAGCGCGACTGCCAGCCGAGTTTAGGTAGCGCGCCGCGCGCTGCTCTCTGCGTGACGCATGCGATCCGCGCCGCATACTGCGCCGATGCCGCCTGCTCAGAATCCGGACGCGCCGCCAGTCGGCTCTGGCACCCGCCGTCGTCCGCTCTGGCAGCGGCTGCTGGCGTGGCTCGCGCTTGGGATTGGCTTGCTCGTCCTCGCGTTTGGGATCGCTGGCGCGGTTGCCAACGAGCCACGACCTCACCCGCTGCCGAGCGATGAAGCGGATCAGCTCGCCCACGCGCTCGAGCGCGCCGTGAATGTGGAGGCGTGGGAGCGGACCGGCGCAGTGCGCTGGTCGTTCGCCGGCAAGCGCTCGTATCTGTGGGACCGCAGCCGCTCGCTCGTGCGGGTGCGCAGCGACGACGTCGAGGTGCAGCTGCGCGGCACCTGGGGTCGCGTGTGGCGCGATGGTGGCGAGGTGCGCGGGCGTGAGCGCAACACGATCCTCGCGGCCAGCTGGGCGGCGTTCATCAACGACTCCTTCTGGCTGAATCCCTGCGCGAAGCTTTTCGACGACGGCACCACGCGCGCGCTGACCGCGCTCCCGGGCGGCGCTCGCGGGCTGTTCGTCTCGTACGCGTCGGGCGGCGTGACGCCTGGCGACGCGTATCTCTGGGAGCTGCCGCCGGCGGGCCGCGGTGACACGCCGCGCGCGTGGAAGCTGTGGGTGTCGGCGCTGCCGATTGGCGGCGTCGAGGTGAGCTTCGAGCGCTACGTCACGATCGCGACGGGTGCGCGCATCGCCACGCGGCATCGCATCGGCCCGGTGACGCTGGCGATCAATGACCTCGCCGGCGCCGCGACGCTCGCGCAGCTCGAGCCTGGTAACGATCCGTTCGCACGCTTGCTCGGCCCCTGAGACGCGGAGGCGACTGCGCGGACTACTACATCGGCGCGGGCGACTTCGAGGACGATGACCGCGACGGCGCCCCCGTGCGGAAGCCTCGAGCCGGCCGGCGTTCTTGCGGAGTCGCCTCGACGCGCGTGATAGCGTCGCGACGTGCCGTCGCCACGCAAAGCCGCGAGCTCAGCCGCGACGCTCGACGTCAAGAAGGCGCAGCGTCGGGCCGAGCTGCTGATCGCCGCGCGCGATGTCTTCGCCAAGAAGGGCTACGCGATCGCGACGGTGGACGACATCGTGCTGAGCGCCGGCGTCGCCCGCGGCACTTTCTACCTCTACTTCAAGGACAAGCGCGATGTCTTCGGGGCGCTCGTCGACGACTTCTTCGCGCGCCTCGCGGTGAGCATCCGCTCGATCGACGTCGCGCACCCGACCGAGACGCCGGTCGAGCAGCTGCGCGCGAACCTGTCGCGCGTCGTCGCGCTCGCGCTTTCCGAGCCGGCGATCATGACGTTGGTGCTGCGCGATGTGGCGAGCCTCGAGCCGGAGCTCGGTGGCAAGCTCGAGTCGTTTTACGTGGGGCTGCACCAGCTGCTCGACGAGAGCTTCGCGCTCGGTCAGCGCATCGGGCTGGTGCGCGAGGGCGATCGCCGCGTGATGGTGGCCATTGGACTCGGCGGGCTGAAGGAGCTCGTCTACGACGCGGTGCGCGGAGCGATGCCACGGAGCGCGGAGGTCCTCGTCGACGAGATGATGCGCTTTCTCGCGATGGGCCTGCTCGCGCCGCCGCCAGTGCATTCACTTCCGCGCACCGCCTCGCTCGAGCCGCCGGCAGCGCGTGGGTCCAAGCCCGGCACGCGCGGCGGCCAGCGCTGAGAGACTCAGAGCCGGTCGCGAACGCAAAAAAGGCCGCCACCTTTGCAGGTGCCGGCCTTCTTCACGAGCGCTGCGCTGCGCGACCGCAATCGCACCAGCGCGCGCTACCCGTTCAGCCGCCCGCCGAGCCGCTCACCGAGGCCGAGACCTCGATACTGACCGAGATCGAGCCGGTGGCCGGGACGAGCGCCGTCGCGGCGTTCGACACACACGACGCAGCCGAGAGGCCGAGCGTGCCGACTGCGCCCGGCAGATCACGCGCCGTGCGACCCATCGCGTTGGCGGCCGCCGCGAGACGCTCGAGCTTGAGCTTCACCGCGAGGATGTTGCCGAGGCCCAGCTTGAGCGCTGCCTTGAGGTGGTTGACGCGCTCCTCGAGGTTCGACGAGACGTTGCCCGTGATGGTCACTTCGACCGAGCCCGGCGTGCACTCTGCCTGCGCGCTCATGCGCGCGTCACACGACGCCTGGCACTCCGCCTCGATGCGCGGTGGAGTGACGGTGCCAGTGCAGCGCGGCTCGCTCATCGCGACCGAGCAGCCACCGCGGCACTCGCCCGAGCAGCTCGCCTGCGCGCGAACGACGCACTGGCCCGAGCACGAGCCGGTGCAGCCCGCCGAGCAGGTGCCGCTGCAGGTGCCCTGACACGCGCCGTTGCACGAACCGTCCGCCGCGCGGGTGCGGCAGGTGCCTTCGCAGGTGCCCTGACAGACACCAGTGCAGCTCGCCGAGCAGGTGCCTTCGCACGTGCCCGAGCAGGTGCCGCTCGCCTCGACCGAGCAGCTGCCCTCGCACTGCGCCGAGCAGCCGCCGCGGATCTCGCCGCCTTCGCACTGAATCTGCGCGCTGCCGGGCGTGTAGGTCGCGTCGCAGCTGCCCGCGCACTCGGCGTAGGCGTCGATGCGGACCTCGCAGACCGGCGGCGTCGAGACGACCGCGATACGCAGGCGCGCCGAGCCACGCAGATCGTTCATCTCGGAGCGCAGCTTCGCGCTCACCGCGTCACAGGCGGCCTTGACCGCGGGCGTGTTGCCCGACGCTGCCATCTCGCTCTCGGGAATGCCGAGCTCCGCGCCCATCTGCATGCAGGTGTCCTTCAGCGACGACTCGAGCTGCGCGGCGGTGCCGACGAACGTCGACGTCGCGAGCAAGAACGCTTCGAGCTTGGCCGCTGCCCCGCTCGTTCCGAAGTCCCCGGTGCAGGACGAGTCCGTGCCGCCTGCGCCTGCACCGGAGAGACCGCCGCCGCCCGGCATGCCGCCGAGACCGCCACCACACGCCGCCGAGAGGATCAGTGCCGAGCATAGAACTACACCGAACTTGAGTCGATTCATCATCTGGATCCCCTAGTAGTTCTGCTTCTTCGCGTTGCCGGGCCCAGCTTGCTCGCCGAGACCTTCGACCACGCTGCCGCTCATGTCTTCGTAGCGAAACGCCTTCGAGATGCGCCACGCGGGCCCGTTGTCAGCCCGGATAGTGATATCCACCGCGCCTGCTTCGTCCACCTGTGGCGTGACGGCCACCAGCGTCTGCGGATCGATGATCGTCACGGTTTCAGCGCGTTTCGTGCCGAAGTAGACCGTGTAGCCGATATCGGTGCGGAAATTTGCCCCGAGGATCTTCACCGGCTGGTCGCCGAGTGTGGCGCCTGCGCGCGGGTCGACGTTGAGGATCGCAGTTTCGCCTCCGCCTTCACCGCAGCCCACGGCGGTCGTCGCGAGCACGCCCGTGAGTAGGGCGATGGTGGCGATGAGGCCTGACAGCGAGGCAGTGCGCGCGCGATGACGGTTCGTCATTCTCTCTCCGGTTCGGTGGACCTCGGGACAACGATTGCGGCCCCGTTCGGACGGCCGGCACGATACGTTGCCCCCGCTTCGCAGGTCAAGCCGTGCTTGACACCCAAAGACCCCGCTCTTCACACTGTCGCAACTCCGGCCGGCGACGCGTCACTGCAGCCGGTGACCTGGTCGAGAACGGCACGAAACAGCCCGTGGCGAAACAGAACTTACTGCTCGTCGATGCCGATCCGCGGAGCCTCCGCGTGCTCGAGGTCAGCCTGCGCAAAGCGGGCTACAGCGTAACCGCGACTACAGATGCCCAAGGCGCGCTCGACATGATGGCGTTGTCGGTGCCGGACCTGATCTTGTCCGACACGCGGCTGCCTGGGAGTGACGGCTTCGCGTTCGTGCAGCGCATCCAAGAGCGGCCGGACCTCGCGACGATCCCGTTCATCTTCCTGTCGAGCGATCCATCGGTCGAGAGCAAGGTCCGCGGCCTCGAGCTCGGCGTCGAGGACTACCTCACCAAGCCGATCTACATCAAAGAGATCATCACGCGGGTGAACCTCGTGCTGCAGCGCAAGCAGCGCGAAGGCCTGAAGAACACGCTGAGCAAGACGCGCTTCAGCGGCTCGCTCGCGGACATGGGGCTCGTCGATCTGCTGCAGACGATCGACATCTCGCGCAAGAGCGGCGTGCTGCATCTGGAGAGCGGCCACACGCACGGAGAGATCTTCTTCCGCGAGGGTAAGATCGTCGACGCGGAGGTCGGGCGCTTGGTCGGTGAGCGCGCCGTTTATCGCGCGCTGGTGTTCAGCGACGGCACCTTCGAGATCGACTTCCGAGCGGTGCGGCGCGAGGAGCGCATTCAGATTTCGACGCAGGGCATCCTGATGGAGGGCATGCGTCGGCTCGACGAGTGGGGCCGCATGCTCGAGCAGCTGCCGCCGCTCGACAGCGTGTTCGAGGTCGACGAGGGCCAGCTGGTGGAGCGCCTCGCGGAGATCCCCGACGAGATCAACGACGTGCTGCGGCACTTCGACGGCAAGCGCGCGCTGCTCTCGGTGGTCGACGCGGCCGAAGCCGACGATCTGGCGACGCTCACCGCGATCTCGAAGCTCTACTTCGAGGGGCTGATTTTCGACAGTGGCCGGCGCGCGTCGATCGTGCCCGAGGACGTGCCGCCGGCGATCTCGGTGATGCCACCGCGCGGCGACGATCACGACGAGGTACACGAGCTCGTGCCGGGTGGCGGCGAGTCACTCGCGCCGCCCCGCATGCCGTCGATGTTGCCAGCGACGACCGACCGTGCGCCGCCTAACGCCCTCGTGGCAATTTCGGCGCACGATGTGCCAGATCGCGCCAGCGCTCCAATCTCCGGAGCTGCACAATCCAACGGAGAATCGCGCGCGACGGTCGGAGGCACGGCCCCTGCATCTTATGACGAGCGCACGAGCACGGCTTCTGATCAGCGCACGAGCGCCGCTGCGGAAGACTTCGACGAGACTACGGAAACGGAAGACCCCCAGGCCGACGATGACACGGGCTCGCACGTCGCGCGGAGCAGCACTCCGGCGATTTTCCCGCCTCCGGCCACGCCCACAGACGAGCCGATCAGGCTGAAAGAAGAGGATGGCATGGCGAAGAAGGGCAAGCGCAAGAAGAAGGCCGGCGGCGCAGATGAGTCCACGGTCGTCGCCCAGCCCGAGAGCGTCGCTGTCGAGAGCAGCAACGTGATCCAGTTCCCCGCCAAGGGTGCCCGTGTCGGCGCTTCCACGGCGCAGCTCGCGATGGGGAGCGGCGCCGTGGTCGCAGAGGAGCACTCCGGCGGCGAGGACGAGCAGGACGACGCGCCGCGCGCGGACGAGACGCGCGAGACGAAGAAGTCGGAGCGCGCCGAGGCCGACGAGATAAAGGCCGCGGAAGCGAAGGCTGCGGAAGCGAAGGCCGTGGAAGCAAAGGCCGCGGAGGCGAAAGCCGCCGAAGCGAAAAAGGCGGCAATCGACGCAAAGGCGACGGAGCCGAAGGGCAAGAGCAAGACGCCGACTCCAGTGCGTGGTGTGTCGACGGGCACGACTGGCCCGCACGGCGCCATCAGCATCACCGGCGAGCACAAGGCGGTCACCGAAGATTTCTTCAGCGCGGAAGCCTACGAGAAGCTCGGCAAGACCGAGCACGAGACGTGGGACGACCTCAAGAGCGGCGAGTTCGCGCCGCCACCGAAGCGCGGCATGTACGTGACGCTGGGGATCGTCGCTAGCTTCCTGCTCCTCGGCGGCGTTTACCTGTTCGTCAACAAGGTGATCCTGCCGCAGCCGGAGGACATCGGCGGGCCGCCGCCGGTCGCAACGCTGCCGACGCCGATCGCAGCACCGAGCGAGGAGAGCTTGCCGAGCGAGCCCGTTGCGGTGGTCGCTCCGGTCGAAGGCGCAGCTCCCGTGGAAGGCGCAGCCGTCGAAGGCGCCATCCCGACGGAAGGCGCGCTCCCTGTCGAGGGCGCCGTCGCGGCAGGCACGCCGGTCGAGGGCACGGCTGTCGAGGGCACGCCGGTCGAGGGCGCGGCGCCGGTCGAGGGCGCGGCGCCGGCGGTGGCCGTCGCGCCGGTCGAGGCGGCTGGCGACTATGCGACGCTACTCGCCGATGGCCGTCGCCTCCGCGGCGCGCGCCAGATCGCGGCGTTCGAGCAAGCGGTCGCGGCGAACCCGAACGGTGGCGAGGCGCTCGCGGAGCTCGGCTTCCTCTATCTGAATCGCGGCGACAATCGGCGCGCGCTTGAGTACGGCGAGCGTGCCGTAGCGGCAGATCCGACCAGCTCGCAGGGCTGGATCACGGTCGGCGCCGCGAAGCAGGCCCTGCGCGATAGTACGGGCGCACGCGAGGCGTATCGCAACTGCGCCGAGCGCGGTGTGGGCCGCTACGTCCGCGACTGCCGGCAGATGATGTAGCTGTTGAGCGCGTCGCGACGCACAGCGACACGACGGATGCGCAAACAGGGGAGGCGAGTGCCTCCCCTGTTTCATTGGTGCCGAGCCGTCGGCACCGACGGCACTGCGCGCCTCAGTTCGTGCAGGTCGTGAAGAAGTTGCCCGCGGGATAGACGTAGATGCCCGAGTAACACATCTCTTCCGCCGTGCTCTCGCCGAAGCTGATCGCCTCGCCGGGGTTGTCGTACGTGCAGGTGACCTCGATGCGATCGCCAGGGACGAGCGCCACGCCGGGCGCGATGTTCCGGTAGTACTGCTCGTCGAACGTGTAGTCCTCGTCCATCAGGATGACCGGCGCGTCGCTGCCGCGGAGCAGCTGCACGCGCTGGTGCATGCCGGTCTGGTGCATGTGTGGGAACAATGCGAACAGCGTCGTGTTCGCCGTGACGTCGCAGGTGCCCGTCTGCTCGCTCACCGTGCGCGGCGCGACGACGAGCCCGACGTCCTTGCCAGCGAGCGTCATCTCGGCCTCGTGCTCGATCGACGCGCCGTCGATCACCCGCGCTTGCACGGCCGACGTGCCGCTCAGCGGTGTCGTGTCGAAGTTGAACAGGTGCAGGTTCAGCAGCAGCCGCGATCCGGCGGGGATCCGCACCGCGACGCCCTCCGGAAAGATCAGTGGATTGGTGCCGAGGCCGGAGCCGTAGATCATCCGCGGACCGTTGGTGAAGCCGTCGCACTCCGCTGTCCCATCGGGGCCGGCTCCGTCAGGTGCGAAGGTGAGCACGGTGTGGTGGGTGCCGACTGGAATCACCGGGTGAAACTCGCTGACGAAGATCTCGTCGGGGATCGTGACGAGCACGCAGAAGTACTTCTCGTTCATCGGCGGCACGGTCCAGTCGAGGCTCGCGAGGGTGCGCAGCCCAGGCAGCGCGCCCATGTCCGCGGGAGTCGCGCCGAGATCCGCGGTCGTGCCGAGATCCGTGACGGGGCCGGCGTCAGTCATCGGCGTCGCAGTGGCGTCGTCCCCGCACGCGGCGAGCGCCGATGCGATCAGGAGTGCCGAAACGTAAGGAGTGCGGAGCTTGGTAGGTGTCATGTCGGACCTCGTTGAGGGCAGTACGCTCGAGCGCGCTCAGCGTCGCATGGCCGCGCTCGGCTGCCAACGTCGACGCGGAGCCCAAGGCGATCGCAGGTCTGGCGCTGCGGCTGCTACCGTCGCCGACATGCTCCATAAGCGCCGCGTGCGACCCGTCTGCAATCTCCGCTTCGTCCGCGCGACGCGCACTGTCGCATCGTTCGCGCTGCTGACGTTCGCCTCGCTCCTGTCGACCGCGCCAGTGCGCGCCGACGTGCTCCCGAGCGAAGACTCCGTGCGCTGTCCGCCCGGCGCGTCAGCGGATCCGCACGCCGCGCGCTGCGTCGCCGATGCCTGCGCCGGAGACTGCGGGCCGATCGCCTCGTGTCTGCCGCGCAAGCTGTGCGTGTCGCGCGGCTCGACCCAAGGTGGCTCGGTGACGGTGGTGCACGCGGTCTGCGCGACGACGGAAGACTGCGGCGAGCGCGGCGTGTGCGAGGAGCTCGATGTGTGCGTGTATCCGGGGGACGCAGCGCCGCGCCCGAGCCCCGGACCACGCGGCTGCGGCCAGTGTGGCGTCGCGCGTGAGTCGTCGGGCGCTGTGGCTGGCGTGCTGCTCGCGCTGTTCGCGAGCTGCGCCGTCGCGCTGCGCCGCAGGCGTTGATCGCGCGCGGCGGCGTCACCATACTGCGCGCCATGTCCAACCGCTCGCTTGCCCGCAGCGCGACCGACGCGCTCGTCCTCGACGCCGCTCGCACGCCCATCGGCCGCCACCGCGGTGCGCTCGCGCGGGTCCGCGCAGACGACCTCGCCGCCGATCTGATCTCGGCGCTGCTGGCGCGAAATGTCGGCGCACGCGAGGCCGTCAGCGAGGTGATCCTCGGCGCGACCAACCAAGCCGGTGAAGACAATCGCAACGTCGCGCGCATGGCCGTGCTGCTCGCGGGGCTGCCCTACGAGGTCACCGGCGTGACGGTGAATCGGCTGTGTGCGTCGGGGCTCGAGGCGGTCGTGCAGGCGTCGCGCGCGATTCGGCTCGGCGAGGCTGACCTGCTCGTCGCAGGCGGCGTGGAGTCGATGACGCGCGCGCCGTACTCGATGCCGAAGGCGGACGAGCCGTTCCCACGCACCCCGCCGCCGGTCTAC
>Ga0105046_10015199_pt1 | contig 11839 bp, 10 predicted proteins | sample MAT03_FD_78385 | JGI IMG/M metagenome (GOLD analysis project Ga0105046, IMG submission 78385) | Freshwater microbial communities from Lake Fryxell liftoff mats and glacier meltwater in Antarctica - MAT-03 (megahit assembly) | ecosystem: Environmental > Aquatic > Freshwater > Ice > Liftoff...
ATCAAACATTTTCGTAGGATTTTTTCTCGATTTGATAAGGCTGCTCAATCTTATTTATCTTTTTTATATTTTGGAGGAACTCTAATTTGGCTCAGATAAAATTTGGTTCACAGAACCTAGTTATATTGAATGGAAAGGTAGAGATATCTTAATAGGCAACAATTCAACAATTGAGATCACACGCGAAAAAATAGATCTTTTTATATTGCTCAATAAAATTCAGTTAAACAAAGATCTTAAAAAATTAATGTTAGCTTTAGATCGAGCGGGAAGTGGTTTTGGATTTGATTTAGCCGATTATTTACATACAAAAAAAGACATCCTAACATTTACTGATTTCGTAAGGAGGGCGATTGATCAATATAATCAAGAACGTAAAGAAGATTGGCAAAGTACCGGAGATCTTATGGAGAAATTTTATCAAGAGCTTGCTAGAATTGAGGAATCTTTTCCTGATAATAATATTTTAAAATCTAAACAGACTATTGTTGATATAATCAACATAGGAATTACATATCTTGAAAGAGAAAACAACATAACTTTAAATGAAAATTTAGTTAAAATAATGAAAAACTTAAATAGAGCAACTAGTCGTTTGGGATTACCTTTAAGAGAGTATTTACAAACGAAAGAAGATATTGCATTATTCATAAATTTAATAAAAAACGCAATTGATAAATATAATCAGATTTGTCAAAATGCCCAACAAACAACACGTGAACGATTTGAAAATTTCTATGAAGAACTTGTCAAAATAGCCGAATCTTTTGGTGATTAAATTATTTTAGTTTTGAAAAATGTTAAAATTCTTCTTTTTAAGATTAATCCTTTTTTTGAATTGAATCTTTTTTTTTATTTTTTGCCAATGTCATATGGAGACAATTAAGATACCTTCTCTAAAATTCTTTCTTGCTCAGGCGTAAGAAAGTTGTACGTCCGGTCATCTAGCTCTTCATGCAATTTCAAGTAGCTTTTAGCTATTTCTTTCCAATTTATCTCTTTTTTTGACTGAGCTTCATAACTTTTTAGCTTTTGAGCTAACCAATATAACTCATTAAAATATTGTATGCGTTCAGTCCAAAATAAATATTTATCGTTCAATATATCTTCTTCGAAAGAGATAGGTTTATACTCTTTTTCAGCAAATTTCTTTGCATTATTAATGCCATCATCGATACTCAGTCCCAAATCTAAGACTGCAAATCGATTAGCTTCATCTTCAAATTTTTTAAGAAATACATTTTCGAACATACGCATAAAATGCAATTGCCTCATGGTCATTTTATCATTAGCTAATACCCATATTAGCTTTTTATATTTTGCTATGTCGTAAAAATGACCTAAGACATAACGGCCTAGTTCGCGGCCAAGGCAAAATCGTTGCTCTTCCAGAGACCATTCAAAAGCACTTTCTTCTACAATAAAAATAGGAAGGCCGTCTTCTTGTGAGAAAGAAATACCAAATCCATATCCATCTTCATAGAGTATTTGAATATGGCTTAAGCCATTAGGATCAACCGCAATAATTTCTTCATATAATTGACGATCGATTGATTTAATTATCTGGAAAATATGGGTTGTTCTTTGGATACACAAAGAAGCCATTTCTAATGCGTAATTGGGATCTATTGAAAAAAGCATTCTCAGAAATCCCTCATCGTAATGTAATAATTTAGGATCAAGTAAAAGATTAAGACAGTCATCTTCGTGCCCAGGAACAGGTCGAACATCGAGTAATTGATCTTTGAATCTTGGATTTTTATCTATATATTTTTCTAAACTAGGCTTTGATGTTAGCATTTCATATGCTTTTAGTTTATTAAAGGTATGAAAATTTACTTTAGAAATTATTTCCATAAGATACTCATACTCTTCGTCAGAAAAATATTTTTCTTTCTCAAATTCCGTTGAAAAAATTTGACTTTCAAAAGCAAAAGTTGATAAAAAAAAGAAGATAGCTAAAATAAATTTAGCTTTCCTACCAGAAATGTTCATTGATATTTGTCCTAATTAACGGTGAAGCTCTAAAAAATTTAATGGGTAATTATTGATATAATTCTATAATACACAAAGCAAACGGAATTGCAATGTTATTTATAATTTTTAAAATATTACAAATAAAATAAAATTGAGCGTTGTTTAGTTAACAAGCAATATTACTCATTCATTAATCTTTGAAATTGCTTCTGATATTACAGTATTAACTTGTTCCTCTAAATCTTTAAAATATGAAGTTAAATCAACAAAATCTATTTTATGTTTATCAAAAATATCACTATGTTCATCTTCAAACTCATTAATATATCTAATTGCACTGTCCAAAAAAAATTTTAGTTCATTCAAAAATTGAATAATAGAGTCAACCTCCTGTTTATTTATATCTTTGAATTGATTAAACGAAATAATTACCTGAGTTATTTCTTCTGTTGTTGGCAAAGCATTTCTTGCTTGTATAAGATTTTTGAAAAACGTTGATTCTTTAATGCGCTTATTTTTAGGTTTCATTTCAAGAAATTTGATAAATGATACAAGATGCTTTTTAAATTTCCCAAATTTTTTTTTATATTCCATCAAAAAATGTTGGTTCTTTTTTACAACCTCGTCGAAATTGTTCATTTCGGTTGCTTTTGATAAAACTTGTTGCGATAAGGCAATATGAAGTTCATTTAATTTTTGTGTAAGCTCAGATAAAGTCTTACTCAAAAAATCATCACGCATGGTATATGAGATGCTATATAACAACAATAGAATACATATTAAAATTTTCTTCATAGTGAGCCTCAGAACTATTTTTATCAATTTCCTTTTTGATATTGATAAAAATGAGTGATTATTTACAAGAGATTTTCTTGCAACATCACCCAATTTGGTGGAGCTGACCGGGGTCGAACCGGTGGCCTCATGAATGCCATCCATGCGCTCTACCAACTGAGCTACAGCCCCAATAATTGTTTTTTATATAATTAAGTTTACAGAAAAATGTTTTTATTGAAAAGAAAAATTACATCTTTTTTATGCATCAAAATTTAACCAATCATAAATACTTTACCAAAATCTTTTCTTTGCAAAAGCATAACCTGAACCGGATTTAAGATATTTTTCGAACTCTAACGCCTTAGATTCTTCATCAAATCCAATAAATGTTATCAACTTCCAGGGTTTATATTTATTAGTATGTTCTGAGCCGCTAGAATTATGACATGCTAATCGCTGCTTTAGATTAGTTGTATAGCCTATATAAGTTTGAGATGAATCTTTTAATGATTTAAGTAAATAAACATAATACATATGAACCGCCCTACTACGCTAAAGCTACGAAGGGCATTCTTCGCTTTTCAATATAAAGTTATCTCCATTAAATAACCGGCTTGTCATTCGTAGCCTTGGCGAAGAATGATTACCTCATGAATGCCATCCATGCGCTCTACCAAGTGAGCTACAGCCCCAAAAAGCTATGAAATACTATGATTTTTTATAATTTTTCTTTATCCTATTTGCTATGTAGTGTAATTGTAAGCGCAAAAAAATTCAATAAAGAATTACTAATTTTCTATCCACCACTTGCCAGTTGAGGTCAGCACCATGAGTACTAAACAATTTGTACTATTTTCAATCATTTTTATTACCAACATTCAATTAAATCTTTTAAGTGGCACACTTTCAATGTCATCTAAACTCATTGAAAAAAACATGTTAGAAATTGTTGTGCATGCAGAACTTGAACCACAAGAATGGCTTTATAAAGAACTCTTACATTTTTCTGTCGACAACCCAAATGTTAAGCTATCACCATGGCAAAGCTCACAAGCAGCACATGCTCAATACGACCCAGCGTTTAAAACAACAAAAAAAGTATTTGAAGGAAATGTTGATTTCACTATGCAAGCCATTGCACACGATGAACTTTCAGCAAATGATGCTCACTTGCACATCACCTTTTATCGCAATAAAAATCATAATCCCGAAGAATTAACACTCCCTCTTTCATTTAATAATCCACAACAAAATGTAGTTGAAGAACCGCAACAAGAACCTTTCGAACAACAAAAAAATAATCAGTCCGTAGCAACAGGTCAATCAGAAAAGCATGCAGAAATTACTCATGAAAGTTTTTCATTTTCATCGTATTTATCAACCTTAGTAAAACAAACAGAATCTACCACAATTCGTCTTTTATTAGTGTTTTTATTAGGAATTCTCTTAAGTTTAACCCCATGCATTTATCCAATGGTGCCGATCACTGCAGGTATTTTGCAATCACAAGGCGGTAAATCATTAGCTTATAATTTTTTGCTTTCTTGTTCGTATACTTTTGGCATGGCAACAACCTTTGCGCTTTTTGGCCTTCTAGCTAGCTGCACAGGACCTCTTTGTGGGCGATTGCTTATGGAACCATTATTTATTATTGGTCTTGTTATCATTTTAAGCTATCTCGCACTCTCTATGTTTGGTTTTTATGAAATTACCGTGCCAACATTCTTTAAACCATCTTCCAAATCATTAAAGGCTGGTTCACTCATTTCTACTTTTATTTTTGGCGCGGCAAGTGGAACCATCGCTTCTCCCTGTGTTTCACCAGGATTAGCACTTTTACTCAGTGTTGTTGCAACCTTAGGCAGTAAATTTTTAGGTTTTCTTTTATTGTTTGCATTTGGTGTCGGATTGAGTATGCCTTTACTCATTATCGGTACCTTCTCAAGCTCAATAAACTTACTTCCTCGTGCAGGTTCTTGGATGATTGAAATAAAAAAAATATTCGGCTTTATCATGCTTGGCATGTGTCTTTATTATCTAAGTTATATTGTTTCACCATCCATCATACGATTGATTACTGCGCTCTTTATAGCATTAACCGGATTTTATTATCTTTATAATGCACAAAAAAAACAGTCATTATTTTGGAAAAATAGTAGCCGCCTTCTTGGATCAGCGCTTGTTATTGCTTCTTTTGTTATATGTTTTTATGCACTCAAAGAAGAATACGCACCTCATGAATTGAAAAAAGATAATTGGCATACTGATTATGCGGTTGCACGTGAAGAAGCAATTAAAAATAACAAAAAATTATTCATCGATTTTTGGGCAACCTTTTGTCCCGTTTGTTTGGCAATTAATAAAACAGTATTAACCAAACCTGCAATCCTTAATGCATTAAGCAATTTTGTGATGCTCAAAGTTAATGGTTCACATGCTTCAAATCAACCCTACGCTCAAATAAAAGATAGTTATCATATTCCAGGCTTTCCTACCTTCTTAATCGTTGACCCTGAAACAGAAACAGTTATCACACAACTTGGCGGGGAAATATATGAAATGCCTGAAAACACCTTTATTGGTATATTAGAAAAGCAATATTCACCTTCATAAAAATATATCTAACTATTAAATAGAAACATCAATAGAAATTAGTACCCCAAAACCACAAAAAGTATTGATTTCTATTGATGTTTTTTGCTATGTTTAAAATAGAAACAACCTGGAAAAACAGGGAAGAAAATTATTAAAAAAAACTTAAAAAAAGGATGGGATATGAAGATTTCTTCAAAAATTATATTAGTGGCCCTTTTTGTCACACATTTATCACTCTTACAAGCAGCAGATTATACAAATGCCAACAATTCAGCACTTTATAATATTGCAAAAAGCTACCTCTCATCAGCGCTAAACAAAGAAACGGCACAACCAGTAGCAAAACCAACTTTTTGGGGCAAACAAGCTTTAGAAAAACAGGTTCAACAAAAAACTGTTGAAAATAATCAATTTTCAACTATTAACTCACTGCTAGCATCAACACCTGATTCAGTAAAAGCTGCTTTTCTAAATAAGATTCCTAATGAATATAAGGGTTATCTTGTACAGTTTATCGAATTCATAAAATCTATATTTGGTGCGGATAAAGAAAAAACAGCAACCCTAGATTCTTTAAAAACTTTATTGCAACAAAATATCGCAGAATCTAACCAAAGCTATAATCCAGCAATACCGGCACAATAGTCTCGAGCTAAAGCATATTAATTAACGAAAAAAAATGAAAACTACAAAAATTAATTCAATAATATGTAATTTCTAAAAATCAAAGAGAGAGTGATCCTACTCTCTCTTGTTTAAACCTTTTTTATTATTATCAACACGCCTTTGCTTCTCTTTATGCATGCGCTCAACCATAATATCGACTACTTCATCAATCAGCTTATACATTTCAGGACCCTCACGGTGCGCATGAAGATCATAACGAGGTGATTTTAAATTAAATTCAACACCATGATGATGATGAATTCTTTCAGCTTCAAACACTATTCGAATATAAATTGGCTCTCTTTCCTCTTCTTCTTCAAGAAAGTGCTCAATTTTTTTTAAATGTTCTTGGGCATATGTTTCCATTGCTGCAGAATGTTCCATACCCTTAAAAGTAAATTGTTTATTCATTATTACTCCCTACACTAATTATTTTGACATATTTAGTTTATATCATTATAACGTAGCAAGTCACAATAAATTTTTCTAACAAATTAAAGAAAAAAATACTTAATCTGTTCTGCGAGGAATAAGTTTGACTGGAACACCCACTAAATCAAATTGAGCTCGCATGATATTTTCAAAAAATGATAATTGACTTTGACCAAACCATTTTGGGTCATTAACCAACATCAAAAAGGTAAGCGGGGCTTTTCTGATTTGTTTTACTTTACGCACTGCCAAGCGATGAGAACTATAATATAACGGCGTTCTTATTAAGGCATTCTTGCATACTTCAGTTAATTGTTCAGGAGTGAATGATTGAATGGAACGTTGCCACACTTTTTGAACAAGCGGTAAAATTTTTCCAATATTCTTTCCCGTTTTACATGAAATATACAACGTAGGAATTTTTTTCAAGAAATGTTTATATTTTGCAGAATCAAATTCTAAATCAGCACGTTGTTGATCAGTAACCAAATCATCTTTATTCACCAGCAAAATCAATGCTTTATCATGTTCAAATGCATAAAAAGCCAATTTCAACTCTTGATCACTTAGTTGCCCCTCAGTGCCTTCAATCATTAAGAGAATAATATTAGCATTGTCGACTGCTCTAAATGATGATTTAACCATTAATGTTTCAAGAAGCTCTGTCACGCCTCGTTTTCGACGAATTCCTGGCGTGTCCGTTAATTGAATTGTCTCTTTATAGAATCGTAATCGTTCTGAAATTGCTTCTCGTGTTGTTCCCGCTTCTTGTGCAACAATTGATCGTTCTTCTTCAAGAAGATAATTCATGAGCGATGATTTACCGACATTTGGCTTACCCAAAAGTGCAACGGAAAAAACAGGCTCATCTTCTTCATAATTAACGTCTTTTTTTGATACTTTTTGAATTACAGCATCAAGCAAATCGCCTGAACCAGTGCCATGTTGTGCTGATACTTCAACCACTGTTTCATGACCTAATTTTTCAAACTCATAACGACGTTCTTGTGCATCATGGGAATCAATCTTATTGATAACAACAATGACATCTTTATTTTGTTTTTGAAGAAATTTATTAATCTCACGATCTTCTGGCAACAAACCTACTTTTCCATCACAAACAAAAAGAACCAAATCAGCTTTTTCTATTAAAGATAAAGCTACTTGTCTTACTTTTTCAGATAATGAATCATCAAGTTTTTTAAGGCTTATGCCGCCGCTATCAATAAGTTCAAAAGAAAAACCTTGCCAAAAAACGACATCCGATAAAAAATCACGGGTAACACCGGAAAAATCTAAGGTCAAACTTTTTACATTAACGGATAAACGATTAAATAAGGTAGATTTTCCAACATTGGCTCTACCGACAATAACTACTTTAGCTAATTTACTCATGATGACTTTCTTTAACTTCTTGTAACGTACCAGGGAAATGCTCAATAACTAACGGAGCATTTTTCCACACTGATGCATCTGAAATATCTATAGATGATGAATTTTTACTTGGTTGACGACGTACCACGTTTGACGTAAATGATTCTTTCTGCTTTATCGGTGTTGCTGATGTTGGCTTTACGCTTGCCGCTTGAGACTCGTGTGTATTGTGTATTTTTGGCTCATGATCAAATGCTATTTTACCTTGAACGGCCTGACCGAATATTTTTTGTAAAAGTGGTCTCCAGGATGCAACAGTATTTTCCAACCATTCATTAAAAAAAATAAGATCTTTTGAATAGCTGATTATTAACACTGAAGTGGGAGCATTAAATGATAATGAGTGTATTTGTTTGAAGATAGAACTCAAAAGTGGATCATTTAACGGTTCAATTAACGTTATAAAACTCTGCCATTTTTGTTCTAACGTGTCATCTTGGCTAACGGAAACAACTGGATTTTCTCGTGGTTGCTCATTTTTAACGGTATTAATTGGTGGCACTATTTTTTTTATTGGTGGATTTGAGAAAGATTCTCCTGAAGATCCAGATTTTTTGTACTCGAGAGAATCTGCACAAAAATCAAGAAGCATCATTTCCAGAAAATTATATTGCGCACGTGTTTTGACAAACAAAGGTTCATGAGTGAATAATAATTTTAAAAAGCAGTTCACTAATGCTAATGAATAATCAGTAGTAATTTTTTTTAATCTTGTTTCATGCACTATAAAATAAGGAGATGGCAGGCCAAAATGCGCTGAAGTAGCAGCATGAGCTGCATGCATAAGACCATTCCATAACGATTCAACAGAAACTTTTTGCAAATCATGTTCATGCATACATGCTAAAATCTTTTTTTCATCGCGCAAAAGAATACACTCAAAAAAATCAAGAAGCACTTCATCTTCAACATGACCAAGAACACTGCTCACACTCGCTTTTGTGATACTTGGCACAGCAAAACGTACTTGTTCCAATAAATTAAGAGCATCACGCACTGAGCCTTGCGTCTCTTGAACAATAAGTGCCAACCCGTCAGATTCATAAGGAATATTTTCTGTTGCACAAATGTGTTCTAAGTAATTGATAAGCACGGGCGATTTTACTGCCTTGAAAAACAACTGAAAGCTCCGTGATTTAACGGTATCAATTATTTTTTGTAATTCAGTCGTGGCTAATATAAAAAGGACTGATGCTGGCGGTTCTTCCAAAACTTTTAAAAATGCATTAAATGCTGCTTTACTCAACATGTGTGCTTCATCAATTAAATACACTTTTTTTCTACCAATGAGTGGCAATAACGCTGCCGTGTCAATAATCTGACGAACGTTATCAACGCCGGTATAAGAAGCAGCGTCAATTTCAATGAAATCAGGATGCTTACCTTCCGCCATTGCGCAGCATGAGGCACACACTAAACAAGGCACGGTAAATTGTTTGGGATCTTGTTGAAATTGAGGTAATTTCTCACAGTTTATTGCAGCGGCAAAGATTCTTGCCATCGTTGTTTTACCACAGCCTCGCTGACCCGCAAACAAATAGACCGGAAAATAATGATTAAGATAAAGACTGTTTTTCAAAATCCGTACAGAAATATCTTGACCAACAAGTTGGTCAAAACTACGAGAACGCCATTTTCTGGCAAAATTAAGCTGTACATTCATTGTCTAACCTAAAATACAATTAAAAAAGAAAATTCAGAAAAGCGTATTAACCAGAAGCATTACTAATTAAGAAAACTATTATTATTAATTGTATCAAAACAAATGACAAATAAGAAGGAGAAGTATATACAAAAACTAAAGTACTCTTGCTGCTTCCTTTCGGACCTGACAAATTAAATACTCGTTTCTTATATACTTCCCCAATTTTTATACCTGAGAAAGAAGCTTTAGCCCTACTAGGCTCTTTGAGCTTCGAAGGGCATACTTCGCAAAATTTCAATTATTTTGTTATTTCTTAAAATAACTGGCCCGCCATGCGAAGCCTTGGCGAAGTATGGTGGAGAGAGAGGGATTCGAACCCTCGATGCCTCTTTCGAAGCATACATGATTTCCAATCATGCTCCTTCAACCACTCAGACACCTCTCCGCTATTAGATGCTTTAGTCTTGAGTGATTTATATTAGTTCTTTTTTCCGCCAATATCAGTTTTTAGCTTAATTGGCTCTTTAAATCTCTTAACTTTTGCAGCTTTAAGCCCTTCATCTGATTGATCATCTTCAGTGGTTTCAAGCATAACTACAACGTCTTCAGTTTTTTCAACAATTTCAGCAACTTCTAGTGCTTTTTTACCTTGAGCAATTGCTTTATCTTTTGCTTCTTTAACTGCTTCAGCCAAATAATCTATGATGATTTTAATTGATTTAGGAGCATCATCATTTGCTGGAATAACATAACTAACTAATGAAGGATCAGTATTTGTATCAACCAAAGCTACAACAGGAATTCCTAACCCTGCAGCTTCTTTTAATGCTGCTTGCTCTTTACGAGCGTCAACAATAACCAAAGCCCCAAGAGGCCATTTCAAATTAAGAATACCACCAATGTTAGCTTTTAAGCGACATTGTTTTTTTTGCAAAGTACTAATTTCTTTTTTAGTATAATGTTCATGATCAGTTTTTGATAAAATATCTTCAAAATGTAGCAACTTTGTTACTGATTTTTTTACTTGAGTAAAGTTAGATAAGGTACCACCAATCCAGCGATGAGCAACAAAAGGAGCATTAAGTGATTCTGCTGTTTGTTGAATAATTTCACGAGCAGGCTTTTTAGTACCGACCCACAAAATTGATTTACCATCCATAACAATTGATTTCAAAAATGCAGCTGCTTTTTCCATTTGATGTGCTGTTTTTGAAACATCAATCAAATAAACTTTGTTTTTATGTCCCCAAATATAAGGAGCCATTTTTGGCGCCCAACTTGATGTTGGATGACCAAACGGAACACCCGCTTGAATAAGTTTTTTAAGATCAATTGACATCGAGAAATACCTTTCTGGGTTTTAACCGTACTTTTTGGCCTAATTCATGCTTATTGAATTAACTGCCACCCATAATAAAAAGTAAGGATTTTATTATAAAATAACTGTAATAACTGTAGCAAAATTCAAAATAAATGCAATCAAGATTGTGATGGCTCTAACCCAATAACTTCATTTTTTGCTATCGCCTTATTATAACGATTACCAAGCAATAAAGCCGTTAGAGACCAACAACCAATTATCAATGCAAAAAACACTGAATGTAATGTTAAAAACAAAGCCGGACCAGCTGCTTCTGCAAAAACAACAAAGGTTGAGCCAACACCCTTTCCAAAGCGAGACCCAAAAGAATCGATCCATGATTTTGATTTAAACTTAATATCTTTAACCGTTGGAATATATAAACTTTCTCGAACTGGTTGAGCGAAAGCATAATTTACTGCTTGCAATAAGATGATACTAAGAATAACAGCAAATGGCGTGTAACTAAAGATAAAATAGGTTAACAATATACCAGTGCTTATAGGAATCAAAATAAGACAGACTTTTTCACCAAATAAGTTTAATAAGGTTCTGGTTCCCAAGAATGAAATAAGTATACCAAAAAAATGTTGAATGAAAGCTACTTTAAATAAGAAAGCGCTTACCCCAGAAATATCCGCAGAATTATCTTGAGCAACACCCAATCGTTGATAACTCAATACCGTGCTTAAAATTTCATAAAAGAACAACATGCCGAATATTCCCAAAATATAAGGGAATCTCATAAGTAATGTTAAACCAGCAAAAATACTAATTTTTTCGTCACCCGTTTTTTCTTTTTCTTTTTCGAATTTGTAAACAGCTTCATACCCATGTAAATATTTATGAGGGACTTTTGTAATTAAAAGATACACAAGCACCGGAACAAATAAACTGAGTAAAGAAAAGAACCCTAAAATAATTTGATGAGTTTGAACATCATTCAGCTCATA
>Ga0105046_10015200_pt1 | contig 11839 bp, 9 predicted proteins | sample MAT03_FD_78385 | JGI IMG/M metagenome (GOLD analysis project Ga0105046, IMG submission 78385) | Freshwater microbial communities from Lake Fryxell liftoff mats and glacier meltwater in Antarctica - MAT-03 (megahit assembly) | ecosystem: Environmental > Aquatic > Freshwater > Ice > Liftoff...
CCGCCAAGGCTTTCGAGTAAATTCGCAACAAACTCAGAAACTTCGCCATTCACTTTGTACTTACTGCAATACTATTTGTAATAAGTTCCGGGTAATGATGAGTCCGGCAGAAAGGACCTACTGTCTGTACTTCCAGTCGCAGGCGGATTCGACCAAACCGGCGGTGACGGCGGTACGGAGCATGGTGCCTGCCTGTCTTTCTTTCCAAGGCAATGAAGCAATCGTCGCATTTCCGAGCAAACCAGCCGGGTGTAGCATCCCAGCCGGATGTCAGGCACCGCGAAACGCAGGCACCGGGGAACGCAGAAAAGGGTCAGCCGCTGTGGCTTTGCCGACTCCAAAGGTTGCAAAGTCACATGGGCCACCCTGCGTTTTTGCGTGTTTGTTGCGGAAAATGTTTGTTTTCATTGTAACAATTGACAATCTCGCGCATTGATCTCTCTGAAATGACCGACATCCCTTCCAAACCTGCCGACTGTGTCACAGACAACCTTGTCGTGCGGGCTCGAATTGACCGGGAGGCTCTTGGGGAACTCTACGACATGACTTATCGTCCTGTATTTCGTTATTGCCTGCGTCGATCCGGTAACCGGGGACTGGCGGAAGACGTCACTTCGACGGTGTTCCTTAATATTGCGGGCAATATTGCGAGCTTCCAGGGGACGACCTTTCAGGAATTTCGTCGCTGGGTGTTCACGATTGCAACCAACGAAATCAACTCGGATTGTCGCAAGACAGCGCGACGCAGGGTATTGCTGGAAGACGCAGCAAACTCGGGGCAACTGCGAGGGCATGCGTGCGGTGAAGGCATCGATGAGAATCGCGAATGCGACATGCTGCAAGCCGCCTTGTTGAAACTCAGCGACCGAGCACAAGCGATCATTGCCCTGCGGTTTTTCTCAGGCCTGTCCTACGAAGACATTGCCCTCGTCCTGAGCATCTCGCCAGGAACAGCTCGGACCGCCGCAAGCCGGGCACTCCAGGAAATTCGGGGCGACTTAGAGTCATATTCAGAATCATGAGCGCACCATGCACGTATCGTTGTTGCTCGTGTCGCCGACGCGAGTCTTCCCACCACGAAGTGACGGGCAACTTCGGGTTGCGGGCAAAACCCGCGTTAAGGCATAAAACATGAATTCAGACGATTCGCAGAAAAGTGAACAGGTACTCTTTGACGAGTTGCCGGGCAGATACCAGTTTGACGACTCAGTGCACGAAAAGCACCAACGTGATCTTCGCCTGCAGTTCCTGCAGGCGTTTGACAGTTCACAGTTCGACTCAAAGGTCGTCGTCGCTTCTGTGGCAAAGACTCGAAATGCAGCGCAGGTGATCGGAGTGGTCGCGGCGCTGACTGCCTGCATACTCGGCGTCGTATCGCTGCTGCTCATGAGAGATCGTCATTCCTTCAGCCATCTGGTGACAGAAATTCCACCTGACTCCAACGAACCTGTCGATCACAGTTTTATTGCTTCGCTCGCCGAAGTTGATGCCTTGCGAGAAGAGCGGCCCGCCGAATTGTTTTTCGATGCATTATCGATCTGCCAGCACGAGCATGAAGCACGAAAACTTGATTCCGAAGCGAAACAGATGCGTTTGTTTTACGAATCGTTCCTTTTGTCGTTACCCGTCACGTCTCCGAAAGGTTAATCCCATGCGTACGCCAGTGCTCGTTTTTTTATGTCTTCTGTTCCCTGCGATCGGCCAGGCCGATGGTTGGACGCCGCCGAAAAATCCAGATCCTTCCGCCATCCTGGAGGAGGCGAAAGCCGATGCCACTGCAGGGAAGTACGAAGTCGCGTTGGCAAAACAGATTTGGTACCACGAGAACGCCCTCAAACTGAATCCCGGTCAATCAGGCGTACGCCTCTCATTTGCGCTGATGCAATGGATCGAGTTGGGCGAAAGCTATCCGCCAGCACTTGAAAAACTGATCGAAATTCGTGACGAAACCGAAAAGCAGATTCGCGACGAGAATCGACTGCGAATTCGCTTCGAAGACTTTCACGACTTCACTGCACTTAATCGGACCTTGCGACAGGAAGAACGCACGGTAGAGGTGTTTAAATGGCTCAGCGAAAAGAATGCCGAAGACGCCAAAACGATGTACGGCATTTCGGAAGCGGCATTGATCAAACAGAAGGAGTACCAGTTATGTGGAAAGTACATTGATCCGGAAAAAGATGTTGAGCGGATTGGTGAGAGCTACACAAGTGGTTTGACTCTGAGCAAGCGGTTCGGGAAGTCGCACCAGGACTTTGTCGAACAGAAGATCGTCAATGATGCTGCGATGCTGGTCGCGATTCTGGTGAAAAACGACCGCCTACCCGAAGCTCAGGAAGCGGCAGATGAGTTTAAGAAACTGGTGACGGACGGCAAGTTGTTAAAAAAGCTCGAACGTGAACTGGACGCAGCCATGAACGGCACTGTTCCAGCGCCATGGCCATAAACAAACTCGGTCTTCGCGATTTTTTCCCGTAACATCTCGGTCTCAGTCACCTTGCCCCGTTTCCTTCGCCCGGACGGACGATGTTGAGCTGTGTCCCACAGTTCACTGATTCTCCAACTTGCAACTCGCCTTCAGAGCTCCTCTTTGCAAAGATACTACTGGGCGATGAAAGAAATGAACGCGGCGAAAAAGGCCATCCGATGATGCTTTCCCTGTTGATTTTCATGCTGATTGACGAATCGGTGTCGCCGTCTGTGAATCCGATCTCCGCCGATCAACTTCGCCAATTCGAAACCGAGGTTCGCCCCGTTCTGGTCGATCATTGCCTGAAGTGTCATGGCGCTGAGAAACAGTGGGCTGGGCTGCGGCTGGATTCCGGAAAAGCAATTTTGCAGGGAGGCGATTCCGGCCCCGCTGTTGTGCCAGGCCAGCCTGACGCAAGTCTCCTCATCCAGGCGATTCGTCACACCGACGAAGATGTAAAAATGCCGAAGGATGAACGGCTCAGCGATCAACAGATTGCAAGCCTCGTCAAATGGGTCGAACTCGGCGCTGCTTATCCTGATCAGGCCCCGAACGCAAAACGACATCGTGATCCTGGTCATTGGGCGTTCCGATCGCCTGCGGAGGTTGCACTTCCGGACGTTCAGGACAACGCTTGGCCACAAACGGACGTTGATCGATTTATACTTGCCCGACTGGAAGGCCAGCAACTGACTCCGGCACCGAAGGCAGATCGGCGGACCCTGATTCGGCGCGTCACGTTTGATCTGACCGGACTTCCTCCGACGCCGGAAGAGATCGACACTTTCATCGCGGATGAAGATCCAAAGGCGTATTCAAACCTGGTCGAACGTCTACTCGCGTCGCCAGCCTACGGCGAACGCTGGGGCCGTCATTGGCTCGACGTGGCCCGTTATGCGGACTCCAATGGACTGGATGAGAACATTGCTCACGGCAACGCATGGCGGTATCGGGATTACGTTGTGGCGGCCATCAACTCCGACAAGCCATTTGATCGATTCATCGTCGAACAAATCGCGGGCGACCTTCTGGATGCCAGGTCCGATACCGAGCGTCACGAGTGTCTGGTGGCGACGGGATTTCTTTCGATCGGTCCCAAGGTTCTGGCGGAAGTGAACCAGCCAAAGATGCGAATGGATATCATCGACGAACAGATTGACACTGTCGGCCGGGTTTTCATGGGGATGACCTTCGGATGTGCGCGGTGTCATGACCACAAGTTCGATCCGATCGATGCAACTGACTACTACGGTCTTGCTGGAATTTTCAAGAGCACTCGGACCATGGACACCTACACCAAGGTGGCAAAGTGGCATGAGTTTCCCCTAAAGACTGCTGAAGCCGCCACGATGCAGGCGGAGTATGACGCTCAGCTTGCCGGCAAGAAACAGGCCATCGAGACCTGTGTTGCCCAGGCAAACGAAGCCGCGCGGGCCAGTCTGCCCGCTGGTCAAACGCCGCCTGAGTCTCTGGAAACACTCTATCCGGAAGCGACGAAAGCCGAACTGGTCAAATTGCGGGATGAATTTGCGACGCTGGAGAAAACGCCGCCCGAGTTGCCATCGGCGATGGGAGTCACGGAAGACGAGGTCGCCAATGTCGCCATTCATATCCGCGGAAATCCCTCGCGGCTGGGTGATATTGTCCCCCGGCATTTTCCTCCTGTGATGATTGGCCCAGCGTCGTTGGTGATGCCTCCCGCACAAAGCGGTCGCCGCGAACTGGCACAATGGCTGACGGATCCGCAGCATCCGCTCACTGCGCGAGTTCTTGTCAATCGATTCTGGCGATGGCACTTCGGCGCGGGTCTTGTCACCACGACCGACAATTTCGGGCTCCTCGGCGAGCGACCAACTCATCCGGAACTACTGGACTGGCTGGCGAAAAGATTTGTCGCCGAAGGCTGGTCACTGAAGTCTTTTCATCGATTGATTCTGAACTCCAGCACTTACCAGCAAAGCAGTTCGGTCTCGGAGAAAGCGGCTGAGCTGGATCCTGAAAACCGGCTGTGGGGCCATTTCCCTGTTCGGCGTCTCGATGCTGAAGAAGTGAGGGACGCGATCCTGTTTGTGAGCGGACAGGTCGATCGGACCATGGGAGGATCGCTGCTGAAGGTAAAGAACCGAGGCTACCTGTTCGATCACACGTCGATCGATACAACCGACTATAGCAGCAAACGTCGCTCTCTGTACCTGCCCGTGATTCGTAACAACGTCTTTGATCTGTTCCAGCTGCTCGATTTTCCTGACCCTGCCGTTCCCACTGGCGATCGATCAACGACGACCGTCGCTCCGCAGGCTCTGATGATGATGAACAGCGATTTCGTGATGCAGGCGGCGGATGATCTTGCCGTCCGCATTTGCACGGACGACACCGAAGATGCGATGCGACTTTCGAAGCTTTATCAACTTGCGATCGGGCGAGATCCCACAGACGCAGAACGTGTTGAAGATCTCGCGTTTCTGCAGCAGATCAATCAATCTCTGCCCGCAACAGAACCCGAACCTGAGAAGCGACATCTGAAAGCCTGGAGCGTGCTCTGTCATGTTCGGCTGGCATCAAGCGAGTTTATCTATGTTCAATAGCAATCCACATTTTCCAAATGATCCCGTGCTCACTCGCCGATCCGCCTTGCAACGATCGGCGGTTGGTTTCGGTTCGCTCGCGATGGCTTCGATGCTGGCAGAACGGTCCGCACTGGCCGATCCGGGATCAACTCACAGCGTGGTTGCTCCGCTGCCGCATCATCCGGCACGAGCGAAGCGCATCATCTTCCTCTTCATGAGCGGAGGACCATCGCAGGTCGATACGTTTGATCCCAAACCACTGTTGACTCGCGACGATGGCAAGCCGCTGCCGTTCGCCAAGCCGGAGATTCAGTTCAACGCGACCAGCAACCTGTTGAAATCTCCCTGGCGGTTTCGGCAGCACGGCGGGAGCGGGCTGTGGGTCAGCGAACTGTTTCCAAAACTCGCGGCGCATGTCGACGACCTGTGCATGCTGCATTCGGTTCACGGCACCAACCCGGCTCATGGCGGGGCGGTGATGAAGCTGCACACTGGCAGTGATAATTTCGTGCGGCCCAGCATGGGTTCCTGGGTCAGCTACGGACTTGGAACCGAGAACCAGAACCTGCCGGCATTTGTCACGATTTGCCCGACACTCGCCTTTGGCGGGATCAACAACTGGAGTTCTGCCTTTCTTCCGGCAATCTATCAGGGCACATCACTGGGGAATGCCAGCGTGCCGTCCGATAAAGCGCATGTGAAGTACATTCGCAACTCGCGACTGCCGCGTGAGATTCAGCAGTTGCAGCTGGATCGTCTGGAAAAGATGAATCGGGATCATCTGGCACGATCCGGTGCGGAAGCGTCGCTGGACGCAAGGCTGGCGTCGTTTGAACTGGCGTTTCGGATGCAGTCTGAGCTGCCGAAGATTGAAGATCTGTCCACGGAATCGGAAGCGACGCAGCGACTGTACGGACTCGACAATCCCGTCACGGCCAACTTTGCGCGCATGTGCCTGATGGCCCGACGGTTCGCGGAATCCGGTGTGCGATTTATTCAGGTCACGCACAATGATGACAAAGTCCAATGGGATCAACATTCCGATCTGAAGCCGACTCACGAAAAGAATGCCCGCGAAGTCGACCAGCCGATTGCCGCGCTGCTTTACGACCTCAAGGCTCGCGGACTGCTGGAAGACACACTGATCTGGTGGGGCGGTGAATTCGGACGAACTCCGACTGCAGAAGGCTCAGGCCCCGGCGCTGGGCGGGACCACAATCAGGAAGGCTTTACGATGTGGCTGGCCGGGGGCGGCGTCAAAGGCGGCATCCGTTACGGAACAACCGATGATTACGGCTACTACGCTGCGGAAAACAAGGTTCACATTCATGACCTGCACGCGACCATCCTGGACCTGCTCGGCCTCGACCACGAACGACTCACATATCGGTACGCAGGCCGGGATTTCCGGCTCACCGATGTCGAGGGTCATGTCGTGCGAGAGATTTATGCGTGAGTGATTTATGCGTGAGTGAGCTGGATCCAGATATGAACTCCGCCCGAAGACTCCGGGGAATGCCGTGATCCCGGACCAATGCCCTGTCACTCTTGCTTTGATGGATCGTGTGGCCGGGCTGGCGCCCTATCGCACTTGGTTTAGAAAGTAGCAGGCACTTTCCAAGTGCCGCGGCCCTTGAAAACGGCCGAATTGGCGGACGGCACACGGAGTGTGCCTGCTACTTCTGAGGTAAACTGAGTGCCATTGGACTAGCGCCCTCCGACCCCGGCCTACTCCAAAATCCATCGGTGACAAAGCATTCGTTCAGTCACGGCAGACGGCCAGAGCTTCAATTTCGATCAGCAGATTTTCGAACGCGAATCCGGAGACTCGAATGGCCGTCGAACACGGTCCGGGCTCGGGGTAGAACTCGCGCTGGACGGCGGCGATCGTCGCCGAGGCCGCGGCGACCTGCTGCCAGTCATCGGGAGCGTAGTAATAGATGTAGAGTTTGGCGACATCGCTCTCATCAAGCCCGCCTTCCGCCAGCACCGCGCGGATGAAGTTGAAGACATTACGCGTCTGTGTTTCGACGTCGTGGCCCACGGCTTTGGATTTGTTGTCGGCCGAGATCTGGCCCCCGATAAAGGCGAGGTTGCCGATCTTCCAGCCCTGAGTAAACTGCGTATTCGGAATGCTCCAGTCCCAGTGATTGTCGGGCTGCAGACGCTGCTTCTTTTCCCCCAGCATTCCAATTCCTTCGACCTGAATCAACTCGTCGGAATTCGGAAAGCCCGTGATCCGCAGTCCGGCCCCCGCTGCGGACGGGACGGACATATAACGGCGGCGGATGTTGGTCATTTTCTCCCAGTAGCTGGTCACTTCCCGGCCCTGTCCAAAGAACCGGAAGTACGTGTTCTGGCGCATCAGGCTGTGACGGTCGCCGCCGGCTGCGCGCAGCATCGTGTCGAGGTTGCGAAACGCATGATCTGTCTGAACCTCAATATCGCCCACTCCCAATTGCTGTCCCATGGGCCCGAGCGATCGTTGACCGCCAACAAAGATGATATCGCCAACCTTCCATCCGTGAGAGAACGGCAGCGGCTTGTCCCAGCTCCAGTGGTCGGGCGGTGACAACAGTTGCTTCTCTCCACCGACGACGGCCCAGGCATCGACCAGAATCAACGCGCCTTCCCGATCCAGATTGACAAACGTCTCGGTCGTGGTTGGACCGGGAGCCGAAAAATACGTCAGTCGAACCGCGTCGAGTTCGGTCATGAAGTTTTCGACTGCCGCCTGGTCGCCATTGCAGTGAAGATAAACATTGTGCTTCACGACGTCGGCCATGCCGGCGCCCGCTTCGGCCAGAACCTTCTTGAGCGACTCGAATGCGTTTTTCGCCTGAGTTGCAATCTCCGCTCCGACCACTCGGCCGTGCTCGTCAAGAGACATTTGTCCGCCGACAAAGATCAGATTTCCGGCGCGTACTGCCTGAGTTCCCGACGAAGCGCCACCAGTATGGCTGGCAGGACAAATGAGCTGCATCGTCACTGTTGATTCTTTCCGTTAATGACACGATTTGATCGGCACCGCGTTGCCCATTCTAATGTCCTTCGCTCGGAAAGCCATACGAGCCCATCGCACTTTTGCGGTTGTCGCTGAGGGAGTGGGCGATGGTTGAAACGTATTCAGTTCAGCGACAACTTTAACTCAGGCGTGAGAAGTTCCCGTAGTTTTTCGAGTGCCTTGAGTTGCAACTGTCGCACGCGTTCCTTCGATAGTCCCATATCGGCGGCAATTACACGCAGGGTCCGCGCCTGACTGCCTGCGGGCTTCAGCCCAAAGCGACTTAACAGAATCTCGTGTTCCCGTTCATCGAGAACAGACTCGGCACGCGCCAGCAAACTATCGACAACTGCTTGAGGATCATCACAGACCGGTAGTTCCAGGTCCTTGTCCGGAACTGCGGAAAGCAACTCAGACGCAGCATTTGGAAATCGTTCCCTGCGACGCTGTCGAGTTTTCCAGAGACGAAAGAAATGGCGCTGAATCGAATGCGTGGCGTATGTACTGAAGCGGAAGCCTCGTGAATAGTCAAAACGGTCAATTGCCCCCATCAGGATCATGCAGCCGTCACTGCTGAAGTCGTCAACATCGCCATTCTGGGATGAAAACTTTCGAGCGATGCTTGAGACCAGACGCAGATTCGAATTCACAAGCTGGTCGCGAATCTGATCAATCAGATTCAGTTTCCGATCGATCTCATCCATGGCCTTCTTTGAAGGAGCCGAAGGAGAGAGGCGACTGCGGATTCTGCTCACGCGGAACCGCAATAGGTTCAGAGCCCGGAACAGCACTTGTTCCTGCTGGAAGGTCAGCAGCGGGGCATCAGAATTCCAGTCGCGGAACATCGGTGATTCGTCCAGATCCATCCCAGCAGTCGCCGACGCCGCAGCGCGATCATGGATGGTTTGTGTTCGAAGCGATTCCATCAAGTCAACTGCCAGGTCGATGGGATTCGAGTCTCCATCCAGACTTTCGAAGTCGCTTGCCGGGATGAATCGCATATCGATCGCCAGCAGCGCGGTCGCTCGAAGTTGAGCTTTCGAACCCACCGTCAGTTTCTTAGGAGAGGTCTCACACAACGCCTGCGAACGGCGATTCGAGGAAGTGCGTGATTTGAGTTTATTCGGCATCGGGCACACTCCGTATTCTTTCAAAAGGATCGTGCTTAAACGGTCAAACTGTAACAAAACATTCATTTTGTTCAACCGTCGTGATTTTGCAACAATAACTGGTGAAAGCACAAAAACTATGATTCAGTTGAATCTACACGAGATTCAGCCGAAACACTTGCGGAAACAGAAACGTTCTCTATGTTGACATAACGTTCACATATCACAGCCACTTGTCAACTGAAAGATATCGGAAACCGCGTGGCTGAAGCGAGAAGACTACAGTTATCGTGTCCAAGTGGTTGATGGGAAAAGGCATGAGTTAATATGACGACGATGCGGCGGTCCTTTGCACGGGATCAAGCGATGGGCTCCGAAAACAAAAACTGTCTAAAGAAAACGAACGATCTCATGATCTCAATTGACTGGGATGCCGACGATCGATGCTACGTGCTGAGATGCTCTGTGGTGCTGCCGCGTTCTCGCAACGAAGTCTTCATGTTCTTCAGTGATGCGTTCCAGTTGGAACAGATCACACCGGACTGGCTGAACTTCCGCATCCTCACCCCGGGACCCATCGAACTGAAAACAGGCAGCCTGATCGACTATCGCATCCGGCTGCACGGAATCACCATCGGATGGCAAACGGAAATCTCATCGTGGGAACCACCCTTTTCATTCACCGACCGCCAGGTTCGAGGACCATATCGGCTCTGGGAGCATCTACATACGTTTGAAGAAGTAGAGGGTGGAACACTCACTGTGGACAGCGTCCGTTACAGGGCCATTGGCGGACGTTTTTCTAATTGGCTGGTGGTAGAGAAAGATCTTCGCAGAATCTTTGAATATCGTCGGCGGCGAATGCTGGAGTTGTTTTCCTCAGCAGTATTGGCTACGGAAGCTGCAGACTCATGACGCAGACTCCCGCTGTCCGTGTCAGAGATCTGAACAGTCATCCGGCTCGCCCGGACGGCAAGTTCGTCGTCTACTGGATGACGGCTTATCGCCGGCTGTCATCCAACTTCGCTCTGCAGCGGGCGACCGAACTCGCTCGCGTCCACCACAAGCCCCTGTTGATTGTCGAAGCCTTACGGCTGGACTATCCGTGGGCAAGTCGTCGATTGCATGCGTTCGTGCTTCAGGGGATGCGCGACAACCGTGACCATGCGCTGCGGTATTCCCATTGTTACGTGCCGTTTGTGGAGACGACTGCAGGCCAGGGCAGCGGAATGATGGAATGGCTTGCATCGCAGGCAGCCGGAATCGTGACCGACGACTTCCCGTGTTTCTTTTTGCCACGCATGATCAATGCCGTTGCGCGTCGCATTGACGTAAAGCTGGAAGCGGTCGATTCCAATGGTCTGTTTCCGATGCATGTCGCAGACACGGAGTTTTCCACAGCGTATGCCTTTCGTCGTTATCTGCAGAAGAATTTGAGCGTGTATCTTCCCGTGATGCCGGAATCGGAACCGCTGGCGAATTCTGAAATCCTGCGGCTAAAAATGCCGCCCGCAGAGATGACAGCACGTTGGCCGTCTGCCGATCTGTCGTTGCTCAACTGCGAAGCGCGAGCACTGGATCGTCTGCCAATCGATCAATGTGTGAAGGAGGCGGCCATGACCGGTGGCCCGCACGCCGCTCGAACGCAGTTAGGCAGCTTCCTTGAATCACGACTGAGCCGATATGCTGAAGACCGAAGTCAGCCGGACGAAGATGCATCCAGTGGTCTGTCACCCTACCTGCACTTCGGACACATTTCCGCGCATGAGGTTTTTCAGCAGCTTGCAGCACAGGAAGACTGGTCGGTCACTCACCTTGCCGATCCGAAGAACACGCGCGGAAGCAGAGCTGGCTGGTGGGGAATGTCGGAGAACGCCGAGTCGTTTCTGGATGAACTTGTGACCTGGCGCGAACTTGGGTTCAATATGTGTTCACGTCGCCGTGATTTTGATCGCTACGAATCACTGCCGGAGTGGGCTCAGACGACACTCAGAATTCACGAGTCCGATCCGCGCCCTGTCGTCTATTCTTTCGACCAGATGCGAAACGCCGAGACACACGATCATTTATGGAATGCCGCTCAATATCAGCTGACATCGACAGGCCGCATGCACAACTATCTGCGCATGTTATGGGGCAAGAAGATTCTGGAATGGTCGGAGACACCGCGCGCCGCGCTCGACACCATGCTTGAGCTCAATAATCGTTTTGCCGTGGATGGCCGCAACCCGAACTCCTACTCCGGTATTTTCTGGGTCCTGGGGCGCTACGATCGCGCCTGGGGTCCTGAGCGTCCGATTTTTGGCAAGATCCGCTACATGACCTCAGAAAATACGGCCCGCAAGCTGCATCTGAGCAAATACCTGCAACAGTTCTCACCGCAATAGGGTGTGTGCAGCAACAGCGGAACACACCATTGACATAAACTTTCGCCAGACCTTGAAAAAGGGGCCTTAAAAAAGGGGTCAGGAACCAATCGTGCGGAGCACCCTGCGGGCCATCTGGCTCGTGCGTGTGTGAAAAATGGCTTTGGAACGGAATCGTCGGCTGAGGTGAAGCCCTACGGTCGGTGAAGAATCGATCTTAGGGAATAACAAGGTGCATCCTGATGTCTGTCGCGGTCGAATTCTCCGGGATTTGGGGCCGTTTTGGCCAGCGGCGCGCGTACCTTTCACTCAGTTGAGGTCAG
>Ga0105046_10015202_pt1 | contig 11838 bp, 9 predicted proteins | sample MAT03_FD_78385 | JGI IMG/M metagenome (GOLD analysis project Ga0105046, IMG submission 78385) | Freshwater microbial communities from Lake Fryxell liftoff mats and glacier meltwater in Antarctica - MAT-03 (megahit assembly) | ecosystem: Environmental > Aquatic > Freshwater > Ice > Liftoff...
GGAGTCGGGCGCGCGGCGGTCATGACGGCGTCAGTGCACGTCCATCGTCGCCTTCGGGATCGGATCGGCATGGTCCCAGGCCGTCTGGCGGACGATCATCCGGTGGACCCGGATCGGGTCCGGGCCGGCGTGAAGGGCGCGGATGCGATCGCCGTTTGACGCGTCGCCGATCGTGGTTCGGGCGTGGTGGCGGACGTATTCGGTCCAGGTCGGGTTCTGGAAACTTTCGTACCACAGCTCGGGGTCCTCGAGGTCGCGCAGCAGCGTCCAGTAGCGCGCGCCGTCGCGCCGGCGGATGCGGTGGCGCTCGGCCATCAGCGTGAGGAATTCGGCGACGTCCGCGGCGGCGATCCGGTACTCTGCCATGATGGCGATCGGGCCGCTGCGCGGGGTGACGTCGACGGCGACATGCGGCTCCTTCCAGCGGTTGAGCGGGTCGAAGTTCAGAACCGACGGGCCGGGGAGGCGGACGACGAAGCCGATGGCGCCGCCCGCGAGCATCGCCGCGGCGGCCCAGTACAGCGCGGCGTCGAGGCCGCCGGTCTGCGCGAGGCGGCCCCAGAGCCAGCTTCCCGCCGCCATGCCGCCGAAGGTCGCGGTCTGGTAGAGGGCGAGCGCGCGCCCCACCACCCAGCGCGGCGTGGACAGCTGGACCGTGGTGTTGAACAGCGACAGCGCCGTGACCCAAGCGGCGCCGCCGAGCAGCATGCCGGCCCCGGTCAGCCAGGTCGAAGGGCTCGAGGCGGCGATTGCGGCGGTGGCTGCGAAGCCCGCGAACGCGAGACGGACGATGGTCTCGGTCGACAGCGCCGCACGCAGGCGCGGGCCGAGGAAGGCGGCAGCCACCGCGCCGAGACCGAACGCGCCGAGCAGTGCGCCGTAGGTGAGCGGGCCGCCGCCTTCGATCTCGCGCGCGACCAGCGGCAGTAACGCGAGGACGGCGATCGTCGAGAAACCGAACGCGGATGCGCGCAGCAGCACCCGGCCGATGTCGGGCGACATCGCGACGTAGCGCAGGCCCGCGCCCATCGCCATGCCGAGCGATTCGCGTGGCAGCGGGTTGGGGACATTCGCGGGTTTCCACGCGGCGAGCACGAGGATCAGCGGCAGGTAGCTGCAGGCGTTGACGGCGAACGCCGCGGCCACGCCGGCGGAGGCGACGATGGCGCCGCCGATCGCCGGCCCGACGCTGCGGGTGAGATTGAAGCCGACGCTGTTGAGCGCGACCGCGGCGGGCACGTCGGACCTTGGAACGATGTCGCCGACGGACGCCTGCCAGGAGGGGTTGTTGAGCGCCGTGCCGCAGCCGATCAGGAACGTGAAGCCGAGCAGCAGCCACGGCGTCAGCAGGCCCGCCCAGGCGAACGCGGCGAGCGCGGAGGAGGTGATGACCATGACAGCCTGGGCGGCGAGCATGACGCGGCGGCGGTCGAAGCTGTCGGCCACGGCGCCCGACGGCAGCGAGAAGGCCATGATGGGCAGGGTCAGCGCGGCCTGGACCAGCGCGACCATCTGCGCCGAAGCGGTCAGCGAGGTCATCATCCAGGCGGCGCCGACGGCCTGGATCAGGCCGCCAAAGTTCGAGGCGAGGGTGGCGAGCCAGATCGCGCGAAAGACCCGGTAACGGAGCGGGGCGAAGGCGCTGGGGCGGGGCTGTGGGGCGGTCATCGGGCCTGCGGCGGTCTCAGAGGTGCGGGCGGCGATCATGGTCGCTGGGGCGTAGAGGCGCAACCGCGCCGCAGATCGCGGCGCCACATCGGGACGCGTGGGCCGGGCCCGGCGATCGATGGGGATCGACGCAAGGTGGTGGGGCCGGGGTCGCTTTGCTGCGGCGGCCCGATGATCTAGGGTGCCGGCAAGGCAGGCGAAGCGAAGGACGGCCAGGATGCGGGCGACAAGACGGGTGGTGGCGTTGGGGATGGCGGCGGCGGCGCTTTCGGCCTGTGCGGGCTCGGCGCCGGGGGTCGGCGGGGGCGCGCGGCCCGACGCGCCCGATCCGGCGATGCAGACGGTCCCGAACGCGGGTTTCGACGCTTGGGTGGCTGGGTTTCGCGGCCGCGCGCTGGGGCAGGGGGTGTCGGCCGGGACGTTCGACGCGGCGTTCGCGGGGGCGGGGTTCCTGCCCGGCGTCATCGAGCGCGACCGTAACCAGACCGAGTTCACGCGGACGCTGGAGGACTATCTCGCGATCGCGGCCTCCGAGGAGCGGGTGAGTATGGGGCGCGCGGCGCTGCGCGACCAGGCGGGGCTGCTGGCGGAGATCGAGGCGCGCTACGCGGTGGAGCCGAAGGTCGTCGTCGCGGTCTGGGGGATGGAGAGCTATTTCGGGACGCGGCGGGGCGACGTGCCGGTGATCTCGGCGCTGGCGACGCTCGCCTACGAGGGGCGACGCGGCGCGTTCTTCGAGGCGCAGCTGGTGGCGGCGCTGCGGATCTTGCAGAACGGCGACGTGGCGCCCGGCGGCATGACCGGCAGCTGGGCCGGGGCGATGGGGCACACCCAGTTCATCCCGACATCGTATCTCGCCTATGCGGTGGATTTCCGCGGCGACGGGCGCCGGGATATCTGGGCCGACGATCCGACCGACGCGCTGGCTTCTGCGGCGGCGTATCTGTCGCGTTCGGGCTGGCGGCGGGGGTCGCCCTGGGGGGTCGAGGTGCGGCTTCCGGCGGGGTTCTCCGGCCCGTTGGGGCGAGGGACGACGCGGAGCGCTGGGTCCTGGACGGCGACGGGTGTGCGCGACATGGACGGGCGGGCCGTACCGGACCATGGCCCTGCGTCGATCATCGCGCCGATGGGGCCGGGCGGACCGGCGTTCATGACATTTCGCAATTTCAAGGTGATAACCCGCTACAACAACGCGGAAAACTACGTGATCGGGATCGGGCACCTGTCGGACCGGCTGGCGGGCGGCCCGCCGATCCGCGGGTCGTTTCCGCCCGATCGGGCCGGGATGACCATCGCCGACCGGCAGGAATTGCAGCGCCGGCTGACGGCGGCGGGGTTCGACACCGACGGCAGCGACGGGGTGATCGGGCCGCGGACGCGCGCGGCGATCAGCGGCTGGCAGACGCAGGCGGGGCTGGCGGTGACCGGGGAGCCGTCGCTGGAGCTGCTCGCGGCGCTGCGGTGAGAGTGTGCGGAAGTGGTGGCCGGGTGACTGAGGACAGGCGTGAGGTCTCGGGTCGGCTTCACGGTGAAAATGATGCGAGAGCTTGTTAGGCCGAGATTTCTCTAAACTTCTTGGCGCATTGCCACGCTACGTGGCGCTGCGTCGATCCTGCCCGTTGAATGGGTCTCTAGTCCGGATCGGGTGTCGAAGCTCACCGGTGGGGAGTTTCAGCAGGAAATGCGCGGGCGCTCGCCGCGGCGATGCCGTCATTTTACCGGGTGCCCCACGGGACGTGCGCGCCCCGCGGAGCGAATCGGGTGAGGACGCGACCAGCGGTCGTGGGGTCGCCGGTGGTTTCGGCTCGGGCGCCGGCGAGGAGGCCAAGGGCGGGGAGGAGCGGCTAGATCTCGGTGGGGTCGCGGCCTGTCGGGTCGGGGGCGTCGGTCTTCGCGACGGCGGCGGCGCGCGCGGGGCCTTCGGGGGAGATGTCGGTGAAGAGTTCGCGGACGGGCAGGCGGAGGAAGGCGGCAATCAGGCGTTGTTGGGTCAAGGTTGCAGTGGTCGTCTCGGCCATGATGCGCGGCGTCTCCTCCTCGGTTGCTTCGAGGTGGCGCGCGAGATCGGTGACTGTGACGCCGGCCGCGTCGAGCGCCGCCTGGAGGCGGAAGCCCCAGCGCGGCGAGCCGTCGTCGACTTTGAAGAAGTTGCCCCCGACATCGGAGATCCGAGCGTAGACGCGTTCGGACAAGAGACCGGAGATGATCCCGACGAAGGAGAGCACGAACGGGTTCAAGGAGACGTCGGCGTCGCCGGCGGTCAGCTTCAACTGGCCGGCGCTGAGGAAGATTAGCACGATGAAGGCGCTCATGCTGCCGATGAAGGGCAGGATGATGAAGCGGCGGATGGTCAGGCCGCTGTCGTTGCGGATGAAGTTCCAGGTTATCGTCACGACGCCGCCGAGCATTCCCATCGCCATCGACAGGCTGAGCACGAGCACCCGGTGCGGCATGGCCATAAAGATGCCGTAGTTGAAGTCGACGAAGAACTGGTAATCTTCGAAGTAGATCAGCAGCGGCGTGTTCTCGTCGAGATTGCGCACGTTCTGCTGGGCCCGGGCGAGGGCGAGGTCGTAGTGCCGTCCGGAGCCTGCGTCGTTCAGGCGGACCCACTCGGATCTTAGCGTCTCGTAGGTGTCGAAGAGATCGCAGATCTTGGGCGGGTCCACGCTGTCGGGTTCGGTGGCGCACCTGCCCTTGAACGTCAAGAACTCGGGAGATGACGTGTAGTCGAAGATGTCTTCGTACTGCGCTGTCGAGCCGAGAATGCCGATCAGCTGTTCGACCTTTCCGTAGATTTCCGCGTAGAGTGGGCCGATTTCAATGATCGCTTCGGCCTCGCCGTCGATCTGGTCTATCTTGAAGAGGTAGTCCTGCTGCGCCTTTCTGACCTTGGCGAAGTGAAGGTCTGGTCCTCCACGCGGTAGCTTTCGCGGATCTGGATGCCGATGGACCGAAGCAACCTGCGCATACCCCCCCCCGCTCCCAATGGTCTGCGCGACGGCGAACGGTCGTCAGAGCCGCGCTGCCTGGACGTGCATCCAGTCGAAGTTGCGGGCGCGGCCGAGGCTGAGCCAGCCTTCGGCCTCCCATGCGCGCCACCAGTCCTCGTAGTCCGGATGAGCGAAGCGGGCGGTCTCGCGGCTGGCCTTCAACGGGTTCTTTTCCGGATCGAAGTCGATGGCGATGCCCCAGGAATGAGTCGAGGGTTGTGTGCCTCCGCGCATCGGCCGGGCGTTGTAGTCACCGCCGAAGAGGTCGAGGCCGAGCCGGGCGATGTTCGCCTCGCCGTAGGTCGCTAGGACCTTGTCGAGCACGCGGCCGAGGCTGTTGGCGACCTTCTGGTGGACCGAAAAATGCTTGCGCGACAGCGCGAAATCCCAGGCGATCTTGAGCTTCCAGCGGGTCGGGACGTTGACGATGTAAGGGGGGGCTGCGCCGCCCTGTCTGCCCGGCGGGCCGTACCAGCCGGTGAGCCCGGACTGGCGTGGCCAAGTGTCCGCCGCGGGGCCGGGCTCGATCTCGTCACGCCACGCGGGGGGCATCGCGCCGGTCGCCTCCTTCGCCATGACGGTGTCGACGGCGAATTCGGTCTGCGGGCCCCAGCGGCCGTCGATCGCGCCGGTCTCGACGCCTTCGGCCTCAGCCCAGAGTTGCAGCACGGCCACCGCCCTGCGCAGGTCGGTCCAGCCGGCCATCGCGCTCGCACGGTCCGCGAGGGCGGCGTTGACGGCGGCGATCGTCTTCGGGCCGCGATCGCCGTCGATTTCTCCGGCATAAAGGCCGAGCGCCTTCAGGCGCCGCTGCAAGGCTTCCGCGATTGATTTCTTCATCAGGTATACCCCATGTCAATGCAGTCTTCGGATCAGGTCAACCGGCGAAGGCGCATAAAATTCGCTAAAGAAAAATTAGTTACGGGCCGAATGAGACGACCTTCAGAAGGTGTGTTTCACCTGATACTTAATCGAAACGTAGCGCAACTACGGATTGGACGCAAATAGAATCCGCAAGGTCGCCTGCGCCGCCGCTTCACGCAAGCAGCGCAAGCGCGGTCTGTTCGTCGGTGACGAAGGTTGTGGGGGCGAGGAGGCGGAGTGCGGCACGCAGGACCGCGACCTTTTCGGGGCCGCCGGAGATCAGGACCTTGCGGGGGATGCGGGCGAGGCGGTCGAGGCTGAGCGAGACGGCGCGGGCGTTGACCGGGTGGTCGATCATTCGGCCGGACGCGTCGATGAAATTGTACAGGATGTCGCCCACCGCGCCGGCGTCGCGGAGCGCGATGCGGTCCGTCTCGGAGACGTGCCCGAGGCGGTAGGAGGTCGTCAGCGTCGAGATGCCCCCCGCGCTGACGATGGCGACGTCGCTAGCTTCGGCCATCTGGAAGATCAGGTCGAGGCCGCAGTGTTCGAGCAGCGCGTGCTTGGTCTGGGGGCTGTCCACCAGCGCCGGGGCGGGGACGAGGAAGCCCTCGCCGTCGAACAGCTCGGCGAACTGCCAGGCGAATTCGGCGGGATTGAAGCGACGGGCCTGGGCGATACCGCCGAGCAGCGAGATCACACGGACGCCTTCGAGCGACCGGCCTTCAATGAACGGCAGCGTCGCATGCAGCGTGCGGCCCCAGCCGACGCCGATCGTCATGTTCGCGGCCATCAGGTCGGAGATATGTGCGCCGGCGGTCGCCGCGATGACGCGCGTCGGATCGACGCCGATCTCGGCGTGGGGGGCGACGATCGCCTGGCCAAGCGCATAGCGCTCCTCGAGGCGGCGTTGCAGGTCGATGAGTGCTGCGAGCGGCGAGCGGATGCGGATGCTGACCTCGCCGCGGCGCCGCGCTTCCGACAACAGTCGGGTCACGGCGACGCGGTTGATGCCGAGCGCCGCCGCAACCTCGTTCTGGGTGCGTCCCTCGATGTAGTAGATCCAGGCTGCGCGGATGCGTAGCTGGTGGTTGGCGTCGGCGGTCTGGCCGGCGCGGGTCCCGACGGCGAAGTTATCGGAAGTTCGCGCCGTGTCCGCCACCTGGTGTCCTTCCGCGCTGGTTCAGTCGCTCGCGGCCCGTAATTGCGTCATCTCCATGACGAGCATAGCGATTTCGTGGGGACGCTCAATATGGGGGAGGTGGCCGGTCGCCTCGAAGAGGTGAAGGCCGACGCGGCCCGGCGCGCGCAGTGCGTGGCGCCACGGGATGATCGCGTCGTCGCGGCCCCAGGCGATGCGGGTTGGGGCCCTGATGCGGTGGAGGGCGGCGGTCAGGTCGAAGCCCTGCGTCCCGTCGGGAAAAAGGTCGGCGGCCATTGCGGACTGGGCCTCGCGCAGGGTGAGGTTCTGGCGGGCGGCCATCGCGGCGCGGGCGTAGGCGTCGGTGATCAGATCGGGGTCGGCGGCGAGGCGCCTCAGCCAGGGGGCGAGACTTTCGACGCGGCTGGCGCGGGCGATGCCGGCGAGGACGGCGGCGTCGATCTCGGGGCCGAGGCCGGCGGGGGCGATCAGCGTGAGGCTGGCTACTCGGCGGGGGCGGGTGTCGGCCAGCGCGATGGCGACCGCGCCGCCGAGGGAATGGCCGACGAGATGGAGCGGGCCGTCCCCCAAGCCGTCGATTGCGCGCCGCGCGCATTGGGCGAGGTCGGCAAAACTGGCGACGGGCTGCCGCGGGGATCGGCCGTGGGCGGGGAGGTCGAGTTTCAAGACGGGATGCCCGGGGGGCAGCAGGCCTTCGAGCATGGCCCAGCCGGCGCTGTCGGCCGCGAAGCCATGGAGGAGGAGGATGGGGGTCCTGTCGCCGTTGCCGGCCCGGGTCAGCGCGAGTTCGCCCTCGGCGGGGGAGGCGGAGGGCGGCGGCGTCCGGAGAAGAGCTGCCTCGACATCGGACCGGGTGACGCGGCCGCGCAGGCTGGTCCCCTTGACGGCCCCAAGGTCGAGGGCGCGCTCGCGGGCGAGACGGCGGGCGAGGGGAGTGGCGCGAACGGCGGGTCGGGTCGGCGCGGGCTCGGTCCTGTCGGGCGCCACCGGGTCGGGCGCCACCGGGTCGGGCGCGACTGGGACGGGCGTGACTGGGACGGGCGCAGTCCGGACGCGACCGGGGGAGGGCGCCGTGGCCGGGGCCGGATCGGCCGCCGACGGCGCGACGGAAGACGGGGCGCGCGGCGCGAGCGCGGGGGCGGGTCCGAGCGGTTCGCCATCGGCGTAAAGCCAGGCGACCGGCTGGCCTACAGGGATGTCTTCGCCGGTCGCCGCGCGGATGTGATGGAGACGGCCCGCGGCTGGGGCCTCGACCTCCATCGTCGCCTTGTCGGTCTCGATGTCGAACAGGGCGGCGTTCTTCTCGACCCGGCCGCCGTCGGCGACGTGCCACCTCGCGATGCGCCCTGTGGCCATGTCCATGTCGACCTTGGGCATGATGACCTCGACGGGCATCAGGCGCGCCCGGCGACGAGATCACGGACGGCGCGGAGGATGTCGTGGACCTGGGGCACGACGGCCGCCTCGAGCAGGGGGTTGTAGGGGATCGGGGTCTCCGCGCCGCCAAGGCGGAGGATGGGGGCGTCGAGATAGTCGAAGGCGTCGCTTTCCGCGACCATGGCCGAGATCTCCGCGCCGATGCCGAGGGTCTTGACGGCTTCGTGGACGCAGATCAGTCGGCCGGTCTTGCGGACGCTGGCGAGGACGGCGCCGCGGTCGATCGGCCGGATCGAGCGCAGGTCGATGACCTCCACCTCGACGCCTTCGGCCGCGAGGATATCGGCGGCCTCCAGCGATTTGTGAACCATGATCGAGGTGGCGACGATCGTCACGTCGCGCCCCGCGCGGCGGACCTCGGCCGTGCCGATCGGAATGGTGAAATGGCCTTCGGTGACGGGGCCGCGGAGCTTGTAGAGGAGCTTGTGCTCGAAGATCAGCACGGGGTCGGGGTCGGCCAGGGCGGCCAGCAGCAGGCCCTTGGCGTCGTGCGGGGTGCTGGGCTGGACAACCTTGAGCCCGGGCACGTGGCCGAACCACGCTTCGAGGCTCTGGCTGTGCTGGGCCGCGGCGCCGGTGCCCGAACCCGCCGGCATGCGGAACACGACCGGGACGCAGACGGCGCCGCCAAGCATGTAGCGCAGTTTGGCGGCCTGGTTGACGATCTGCTCCATCGCCAGCGTCGCGAAGTCCGAGAACTGAAATTCGTAGATCGGCTTCAGGCCGGTGAGGGCCGCGCCAACGGCGACGCCAGCGCCGCCAAGCTCGGCGATGGGCGTATCCATCACGCGGTCGGGGCCGTACTTGTGGATCAGATCGCCGGTGACCTGGAACGCGCCGCCGTAGACGCCGATGTCCTCGCCCATCAGGATCACGGTGTGATCGGCGGCCATCGCGAGATCGAGCGCGTCGCGGATCGCTTCGGCGTAGGACATCTCGCGCGTGGCGGCGGGCTGGGACTGCATGTTCATCCGAGCGGCGCCGCGTAGACGTCGCGGGTGACTTCGGCGAGGTCGGGGTCGGGCGCGGATTTCGCGGCCTCGATCGCGGCGGCGATCTCGGCGGCGGCCCCTGCTTCGATCGCGGCGATTTCGGTGGTCGTCAGAACGCCATGTTCGGTCAGCAGCGCGGCGAAGCGGGGGATGGGGTCCAATGCCATCCAGTGGGCCATCTCGTCCTTGGTGCGGTAGCGGTTGCGGTCGGACTTGGAGTGGCCGCGCCAGCGGTAGGTCACGCTCTCGATCAGCGTAGGGCCGTCCCCGGCGCGGGCGTGGATCGCGGCGGTCTCGACTGCCTCCGCCACCGCGGACAGGTCGTTTCCGTCCACCGACACGCTGGGCATCGAATAGGCGGGCGCCCGGTCGGCGATCGACTTGACGGCCGTCGAGCGCTCGGTCGAGACCGACATTCCGTACTTGTTGTTCTCGCAGAAGAAGATCACCGGAAGTTTCCAGATCGAGGCCATGTTGAGCGCCTCGTGGAACGCGCCTTCGTTGTTCGCGCCGTCGCCGAAAAAACAGACGGTGATGGCGCCGGTGTTCAGCCGCTTCGCCGAAAGTGCGGCGCCGACGGCGAGGGGCAGGCCGCCGCCGACGATGCCGTTGGCGCCGAGGTTGCCGCGTGTCACGTCGGCGATGTGCATCGAGCCGCCGCGGCCCTTGCAATAGCCGGTTTCCTTGCCGAAGAACTCCGCGAACATCAGCGCGACGTCCGCGCCCTTGGCGATGCAATGGCCGTGGCCGCGGTGGGTCGAGGTGATCTTGTCGGCGTCGTTGAGCGGCAGGCAGGCGCCGACCGCGCTCGCTTCCTGGCCGATGGACAGATGCATCGTGCCGTGGATCAGGCCGCGCGTGTAACAATCTTCGGCGCCTTCCTCGAACTTGCGGATCAGGTGCATCTGGCGCAGTGCGTCGCGCAGGATCGCCACCGGATAATGGCGGATCGCGAACGGGACTTTGGCGGGCGAGGTGTCAGGCATCGACGCGCTCCGGCGCGGCGTCACCGTAGAGCATGGCGTCCTGGCGGGCGCGGAGTGCGACGATCGGCGAGCCTTCGGGCAGCGCGACGTTTGCGCGGGTCAGCAGGTCGCCCTTGGCGATCGGGGCGGTCACGACGCCCCCCGTCAGCAGGCCGCACGGATGCGCGCCCAGTGCGCGCGCTGCGTCGGTCCGCATGATCCAAGCGCGGTAGCAGGTTTCGCCGATCTGGTCGAGCCGGTCGCCGGGCGCGAGATCGCGCTTGGCGAGCGCCGTGACTTCGGCTACCGGGCGATCGAGGGGCGCCATGTCGGCCTTTCCATAGAGCACGACGCGCGCACAGGTGAGGGGCACTTCGAGCGAGGTCAGGTGATAGGGGCGGATGAAGGTGAAATAGGGGCCGTGACCCATCTTGAGGTCTTGCATCCGTTCGGAGATGCGGGGGTGCCCCATCTCCGCGATGACGAAGACGCCGGGGGCGACGCCTGCGCCGACCGAGTAATCGACGCGGCCGATGCCAGAGAGCAGGCCGCCGTCGGCTTCGGGGATCAGCACCTTCGCCAGATCCCCGGAAACGGCGGCGGGCCCATGCATGCCGGGTTTGTCCGGGACGAGGCCGGTGGCGTTGGCGATCGCGGCCATCTCGACCATGGTCTTGGAGCCGTCGACGAATTCGACGAGCATCCGCGCATTCATGTTGCGCCGCAGCGCCTCCTCGGCGTAGGCGTCGGGGGTCGCGTCGATGTTGAGCGGATTGTTCTTGCCCTTGCCGGCGGCGACGATGGGGTGACCCATCGCGGAGACGAATTCGATCAGCTCCATGCAAGACGAGGGTTCGTCGCCGGCCCCGAGGCTGTAGACGACGCCGAGGCGCGCGGCCTCGGACTTGAGATAGGCGCCGATCGTCACGTCCGCCTCGACGTTCATCATCACCAGATGCTTGCCGTGCTCCATCGCGGCGAGACCGAGCTCGGCGCCGACGGCCGGAACGCCGGTCGCGTCGATGACCACGTCGATCAGGCCGCTGTCAAACATCGCGGCGGTGTCGGTTATGGCGACGCGGCCACTTTCGATGGCGGCGTTCAGCGCGCCGGTCGTCGGGGCGTCAACGGAGCGGCCGGGGCCCTGGAAGGCGATATCGACCGCTGCGTGCGCCGCCGCCGGGCGGATGTCGGCGATTGCGGCGACCTCGATTCCGCGCATGTGCGCGGCGCGGGTGACGATGTCGGTCCCCATTTCCCCCGAGCCGATCAGCCCGATGCGGATGGGCCGACCTTCGTCATGACGGCGGGCGAGATCCCGGGCGAGACCGGTCAGAGCGATGTTCGACGGCATGGCGGTTCCACGAATGCGATGGCGCGTTGCCGCATTGTTGATGAACCGTTGCAATTTAGTCAAGCTGAATGTTCAAATCGTGTGGCGACAGTGCTTCGCAATTGCAGCATTATTGCTGCAAAGATTTCTATTGACAGCCGTGAGCAGTGAACTTTATGTTTTGTATTGGCAACAATGTTCATCTTCGATCGAGGTGCCAAGTGAGATAACGGTTGAGAGGATCGAGCGCGTTCGGACCGCGCCACCGGGTGAATCGGACAACGTCAGTCGCGTAGGCGTTTCGCGGCAACGCGCCTATGCTTCGCGACGACGACAAGGCGGCATGGATCGCCGAAACATCAATGGGAGGAGAACGACATGATGATTGACGCCAGAGGTCTCACGCGGCGGTCGCTGCTCGGAA
>Ga0105046_10015203_pt1 | contig 11838 bp, 8 predicted proteins | sample MAT03_FD_78385 | JGI IMG/M metagenome (GOLD analysis project Ga0105046, IMG submission 78385) | Freshwater microbial communities from Lake Fryxell liftoff mats and glacier meltwater in Antarctica - MAT-03 (megahit assembly) | ecosystem: Environmental > Aquatic > Freshwater > Ice > Liftoff...
AGGGCAGAGTCTTGTCCCGATGCTAAAGGATCCGAAGATAACCGGACGGGGTTGGGCACTCACTCAGGTAGCGCGCGGTCCGACGGGGCCTCAAGCAGCAAAGAATCCGAACGCAAAGGACAAAAGCTTTTTCGGTTTCAGTCTTCGCACCGCGAGATGGCGGTATACGGAATGGGACGAGGGCAAGCAAGGCCGAGAGCTTTACGATCACGATAATGACCCTACGGAACAAACCAACTTGGCAAACAAGCCAGAGCACTCAAAAACGGTCGAGGAGCTCTCGATGCAATTGCAAGCCGCGGCTAAATCCACGTTGCCACCCTCAGGTAAAATCCCAGAAGTCGGTACAGCGCTTTGGGCTCCCCTCCTCGTTGATCCTTGAAGACCACTAAGGGAAGTGGGATAGGCTTCCAGCCTGTCATTTTCAATGCGGCAGGCTGGAAGCGCTGGAAGCCGATCCCACAAATTGATCGAACGATCCTAACTAACTACCTAAGCGGAAGTAGCCTACCATGTTGAAGTCAATCGCTGCGGTTTTTCGATTAGTACTCGCAGTCACGGTCGCTGCGTGTGCGTGCCCGTGTTTGAACGGCATCGCTGACGATCGACTGCCGAACATTGTGGTGATGTTAGTCGATGACATGGGTGTGATGGACACATCGGTTCCGTTTCTAACAGACCTAGAGGGACGCCCAAAACGGTATCCACTAAACGATTTCTATCGCACACCGAATATGGAACGGCTCGCGGCACGCGGAATTCGTTTCAACAATTTTTGTGCGATGAGTGTTTGCTCGCCGACTCGAATATCGATCATGACCGGTCAGAACGCCGCTCGGCATCGAACCACAAACTGGATTAACCCAGACACAAACAATGCCGGGCCGCTCGGTCCACCCGATTGGAATTGGCAAGGGCTGAAGAAAGACAGCACGACACTTGCTCGGCTACTTCAATCAAACGGCTATCGGACGATTCACATTGGCAAGGGACATTTTGGACCAAACGGCAGCGAAGGAACCAACCCTCTTAACCTGGGTTTCGACGTGAATGTAGGTGGTGCATCGATCGGGCAACCTGGCAGTTACTATGCCGAGCAAAACTTCGGCCTCAATGGCAAACGCGACAGCAAAGCGGTCCCGGACTTGGAGAAGTATCATGGTTCAAAAACGTTTCTCACAGAAGCTTTGACGATGGAAGCCAATTCGATGATTTCGGAAGCAGTACAGGACCAGAAGCCATTCTTTCTCTATTTCCCGCAGTACGCGGTTCATGCTCCATTTCATTCCGATCCACGATTCGCTGAAAATTACAAGTCGTCTGGAAAATCACCGCAAGCCCAAGCGTATGCGACGCTCATTGAGGGCATTGACAAATCGCTTGGCGACGTTTTGAGTCATCTCGATTCGCTTGGCGTTTCCGACAACACGATCGTATTCTTTTTGGGGGACAATGGGAGCGATGCACCGTTGGGCAACCAACACGAGGTCGCTTGCTCCGCTCCATTGCGAGGAAAGAAAGGTGCGCACTACGAGGGAGGAATGAGAGTTCCCTTCATCGCAGCGTGGGCCAGTCCAAAAGCAGGTCAAGCCAATCAGCAGCGTTTACCGATCACAGCGGGAGCGATTCAGTCTCAGCAAGCGTCCGTCTGCGATCTGTTTCCGACCATTCTGAAGTTAGCCGAACTTGAGCCACCAAGATTGCATCAGGTCGATGGTTTATCGTTAGAAACACTTTTGTTGGGTAAGCGAAATTTAGGGCGAGGTGAATCGTTTCTAATGCATTACCCACACGCACCGCATCGTACGGATTACTTTACGGTCTATCGAGATGGAAATTGGAAAGTGATATACCACTACTTCCCGTCGGCGGTTTCAGAGGGTTCGCACTACCAGCTATTCAATCTCGCCGAGGATCCGTTTGAGCAGAACAATCTCGCAGCCAAAGATACCGTGGAGCTTGCTCGCATGATGCAAAGTCTAATTGCTGCGTTAGTCAGCCATGAAGCCGTCTACCCCAGGAGCGCAGACGGCTCTGATTTGCGACCAACGATGCCTTGATATCTTTAGGCATTAAAGCAAGATCCCCAAACGCAGTGCTGACGAAAACCAAGATCGTAATCATCGATCCCGAAGCAGATACGGTAGCTATCTGCGGTTTGCTCCGCGTTGCAACCGCGGAGACTCAACAAACGGCATAAGCAACCATCCGTGGTGATCTGGATTGAGTTAGGTTACGATTAGGGCGAAACCAAACCTCCCCGATGGTGATTCTTAAGGACAAAAACAATGACCGGATTATGTCGCTTCTGCTTTGTTTGCTTGTTGGTCTGCTTGTGTTTGCGTATCGACGCAGGCGAACCGAGAGGACCCTTAATTGGTTTTGCCATCAAGCGTTCTTGGTCCGATAAGACGGGCAAGTTCAAGATCGAGGGTAGTTTGAAATCGGCGGACGCCAAAACGATTCAGATCTTGAAGTCCGATTCTAAAGTCATCGACGTTCCAGTCGACAAACTTAGCGAGTCGGATCACGCGTTCGTTCAAGGATTCTTGGCTGCAGAAAAGGCCCTGTCTGGAGCGCTGCCAAATCCAGACGAAGAGGATGAGAATCCATTCAAGGGTGGCGTTCCATCAAACAGCTCATCGACAGATCGCCCGCGACGGTCGCCGCCGACCGAGTCAGATCGTAGCGAGAGCGGCGAGGAACCAAGCGAGCCGGGCGTTATCCCGAAACGGAAAGCAGGCATCAACGGGTTCAAGCCATTATCGATTGTTCCTGCGCGCGAGTTTTGGTCTGTCAGTGCGCCACGTGCCTTTCCAGAAGTGACTTTCGAGGACGCGGTCATCCAAACGACGCTTAAGAAACCATTCTTCGCTGGCTTACAGGTCATGGGCGCAGGCAAACTTGGCACAATTGTTCTTAACTCTTATCAGGAAGGAAAACATCGAGAGGCTTTTGGACGATTTGTTGTTGCGTCGGCCACCACGGCGGAATCCTCGTCAGTGGTTGAGTTTCCCGATCCTTGGCGACTGCTGGCCATGAGTCCCGATGGCGCTCGTTTTGCTGCCGTGAGGGTCGAAGGCTTTGATAAAGGGAATGATGTGGCCATCTTTCGGATTAAGGACGGAAAGATAATACCTGAGTTCCAATTTACTGCGGGCGGGGGCAGTTGGGACGAATTGCATTGGGCTGCTTTTCTTCCTAACAACCGCTTTGCGACGATCAGCCAAAAACACGATCTGACCCTTTGGGATATGGAAAACAAAATCGGACCCAAGGCAATCAAGCGAGGTTCGACTGGCACCGCTACGAAAGCGTCGATCACTCCTGCCGGTGAACTCATGGCCTTTGCCGCTGGCAACGCGGTTGCAGTCATGGATACTACCGAGGGAAAGCTTGTCGGTTGCATCAAACGCGAGGAACCTGTTTACTGTGTTGCCTTCTCACCGAAAGCAGACATGATTGCAACCCTCGGACCATTTAAGATCACTCTGTTTGGAATGAATGATGGAAAAGAGATTCGTACGGTTCCGATCACAGACAGCAATCCCGGTGCCGAGCTGACGTGGCTTGGTAAGCATTTGCTGGTGGGCAATGTCCTCTATGACGTTGAACGCGGCGTGCCGCTTTGGACGTATGAAACCCAGGCACCGAAGTGTGTATTAGGAGATTTTTTGCTGGCTGGCTTTGGCGGGGACAATAGCAGCAGCGTCGGGCTCTTTCGCATTCCGCATGAGAACGCATTACGAGTTGCACAGGAAATAGATCCCGCAACCTCCTATGCGCTGAGGCCAGGAGACTCGATTTCAATTGAATACGATTTTGGCGCGACTCCGCCTGGTTTACAGGAAAAGATCCGCGAAGCTGTTACGGCCAAGATCAAGGCAGTAGGTTGGACACTAAGCGATTCGTCCAAAAACATTTTGACGATCAAATTGGCACAAGGCAAAAGCGAGGAAGCGGAGTTCTTTGAGCACCGGGGCTTTGGACCTGTCTTTCGTCCATTTGGGTTTGGAGGGCAACCTTCGGGACCGGGGGAAAAAGTCACTTATACCCCTTGGACACATACGATGAGTCTCAAGTCGCAAGGCAAACAAGTCTTTAGCAACGTCTATACGATTGGGGCGCCTCAAAACTTGCGAGATGAAAAAGGGGTAACCACTCAGTCGCAAGTAGACAGTCATTGCAAACCGAGCCCAAGTTTCTTTACCAACGCGGCCATCCCGCCTTATATGCTAAAGGCCGAATATCAAGGCGGTTTGGGTAAGTCTCGAATCGATGCTTCAGGATTTAAGTAATCTGCGATTGAGCGAAAAGGTGCGCATGCATTACAGAGCTCCACTCCTCACCGCCCGACACCCTCTCCGCTAAGGCCGCGAAGGAGGGCGTCTCACTTTTGGAGCTTTGTTTTCACTGGCCCCCGACGAGCTTGAGTCGAATGGCGTGGACTTAAGGCAATTTCCTGGCTCCACTGGCCTCGTCCCGGTGGACCAAAGACTTTCAGGCTAGTCGTTGACGCTGCGACCTTGAGCCATTCAGTCTGGCTTCCACCTAGGCGAGCTAGGTAGAGAGCCTACGTCCACGCCATTTGAGCTTGCCTCGTCTCGCATCCCCCTCACAGGCCAACGCCATTGCCGTTGGCCTGTGAGGGGGATGCGGGAAATGGTTGCCGTTGCGGTCCCCTAGCCTCGAAACCCTAGGTCCGATGGGTCGAGCCCATCGGGGCGTTCTAAAAGTGAGAAGCCCTTTGAGCGTGAGTCGCCAATTTGGAAAAGATTGACGGCTACGACAGGCGATGCGGTCGACTTCGCGACTTACAACCTGAATTCCTGTTGCAATCCTTAAGCGAACCCACACAATGTGCCGAGAACTTCAGCAAGTCGACCGCCGGTGAATTTCCATCGGTCTACCCCTAGGTCGACTTTTAATACACTTTTTGATTAGGTGGCATGATGTCACACGCGAGAGCCAGGATGGTAAAAACAGGGTTTCTTTCCTTCGTCCATCGAACCGGCTATGTCGCTGGCTTTGGTATGGTAGTTTCCTGTGGACCTTTGCAGGCCCAGGAAAATGTTTTTCGAGTCGCATCGGTACGATTGCCATCGGTTACCATCACACCCCAACAGGGAGCCCCAGTGGGCGACAAAACGGCTGAGGCTCTGAACGCTAGCAAGCCATCCGAAGATGTGATTCGTTTCAAGCCCGAACGGAGTTCTGCACCAGAGACAGATGCTCCTCAAACGGATGCTGGAAAAGATCAAGCCAGCACGAAAAATCGCGATCCGATTGCTTTGAGCCCGTTAACTGTTCCCAACACTGCCATCCCAGGTGCCGGGAAGGGTGCGACGCCAGAGGACTTCGTCAGCGGACGATTTCCAAGTGCAATTACTCTTCCCTATGGACCAGATCGCTATGGTTTTTGGGAGTTGGGTTACAAGACATGGACGGCTCCCGTCTATTGCGCGCAGCCCCTTTATTTTGAAGATACAATGCTAGAACGGCACGGTCATGAACGCGTTCCATGCTTGCAACCATTGGTCTCTGGTGCAAGATTTTTCAGCGACATTGCTTTTTTGCCTTACAACGCATACCTTCAACGCCCACTTGAGGAACGACACAGCACGGGTCATTATCGACCGGGTTCTGCCTCGCCAGGTCTTCGTCAACGAGCCCCGTATGATGCTGGTGCGTTGCGATTCCAATTGCTGACAACGGGTACGTCCATTATTGCGGTACAGCCGTAGTGTAAATCGCAGAAACATGGTTGAAACATAGCACCGAGTAAAGCCGCTAAACCAACGTCGAACATGACTATTTGCGTAAAAGGAAAACGAAAGCCCGCAACCGTCACGATCATAGCGAGGCAGCTTGCTACCCCCATAAGTATCGCTGCTAGAAGTTGGTTTTTTGGCACAGCTAAAACACTCATGGACCCGCAAATCGCTCCGATAATTCCCCAGCCGTAAAAGACGGCAACGTTAGGCAATATGCCGCCGGCGACGGCAAGGTATGCCAAGAGGGTCATCAATAGCGACCAGAAAAAATAGTCCCGCCAATTTTCGATCAGCCAGCCGACCCCCAAACCAATTGCTGTTGCAAATGCGCCAAGATCATCGCCTGTTGCAATGAGTCGTCTCCTAACCATCGTGCATAACTCAAAAGCATAGCCAATGCCGTCGTGATCCATAGCAAAGACGATAGCGAGAACTGATTCCGACTGGTGCCATCTGCGGTTTCAGTTGCGTTCGAAGGAGTGTCTTCCATCGTGTACTTGCTGACGAAAAAGAGAATTGAGTGCTCAGAAAAATCGAAACTTCTCGCTCATCGCCACCATGCTTAAATCTCGTTCCCTGGTTCTGCCAGGGAATGAACTGCTCCCGAGGCACTGCGTCAAAGGCCAGTATAACTATTTTTTAACAATTCGTTTTCTTGATTTTTCGCTCCTGCAATCCGTTGGTCTTTTGCGATTCGCCCCGAATGGGGCAGCAACATATTTGCCCAGGGCAGAGCGAAGCGCCGCCCTGGGTACGGTGTCCGCCAACGCGAGATCGCCCTGAAGAGGCAAAACTCATTTGGATCGGTCGTATATGTCGGAACCGTCTGTTCGGCCCCTTCAGGGCAATGGGCGTTGCGCGCGGTTGCGTACCCAGGGCGGCGCTTCGCTTTGCGCTGGGCTGCTATGTTTAAGCCCGTTGGGCTATTAGGCTGATCCGATGTTATGACCGCCGGTGGGACGCCCGGGATATGGACCAATAGCCCCAGAGCGACGCGGTGAAACCGCAAAGCGTCGCCCCAGGGTAGCGAATCCAATGATAAAATTTCGCCGTGAAAGGGCAAAACATCTATCTCACAAAAAAATCGGAAAGCCAAACCATGTCGCAATCGCTTGCAAAGAATTGGATTCATCTCGTCTATAGTACCAAAGATCGGCGTCCAATCATCACGACCGAAGTCCAAGCCAAGCTGTACGCCTATCACGTGGGCATCTTCCAAAAAACTATCGTCCCCCGCGAGAAGAATCGGCGGAGTTGATGACCATGTCCATGCGTTATTCTTGCTCTCCAAAAACTATGCATTGAAGGACATCGTCGAAGAGGTCAAAAAAGGGAGTTACAAATGGATCAAATCCAGCGAAGGTACGGGTAATAATTCCTTTTATTGGCAAGGTGGGTACGGTGCATTTTCAGTTAGTGAATCCAATGTGGATAGCGTCGTGAAGTACATTGAAAATCAAGCAGAACATCACAAGACGATGACGTTTCAGGAGGAGCTAAGGAAATTGTTTAAGCTTCACGAAATCGAGTTCGATGAACGATACGTTTGGGAGTAGGACAATGATGTTTTGCCCCTTCAGGGCGATTTGCGAGGGCGATCCGATACCCAGGGCGACGCTTTGCGGCTATGCCGCGTCGCTCTGCCCTGGGCTACCGATGTGTAAGCCCGTTGGGCTATCAAACCTGGGCGGCGCTTCGCTCAACTAAAAACGCAAGAACGCAACATAGCTCACAATTCAATCCCCTAACGCTATTTTCGCGTTACAAAACGCAGTACGAAAGCATCGTCAAATTCATTCGTTTGTGTTAGTGTGCGGAATTCCACTCGTCGGTCAAAGACGTAGCCGAATTCGACTGAAGAAAGATGACCATCTGAGTCACGATGTTCGAAACCGAGCAACAGTTGAAGATCGCGATAGGTCAGGACATCATTGTCATTGTTAGGGAACTCGATGTCCCAAGTGCCACCGCCCAAACGCCCGGCCAGATAAACTTTGGTTTTGTTATCAATTGAGTAATCGATACGCGGCCTTGGGAAGACCATATCGAACCGGAGATCTGGCATTGCTTTTGGTCGCCAGGACAATCCGCCGACTGGCAACAATTTGATATCGTCGCGGCTCAGGTAGTCAACGCCGAAGACGAAGTCCATTTCAGGCATCAGGTGAAGCATACCAACAGCGTGTCCTGGGAAACGAACCCCATCCTTGGCGCTGTCCTCGAAATCGCTAAAGACTCCAATACTCGTTGCCAGGTCGTAACTCATAAAGTCTATGATCCTACCTCGCTTTTGGTAGCCCAACGAAAAATCGTAAAGCCGCGGTGGCAACGGAACTACGCTGGGACCTGAAAGAAGGTGCAAGTTGAAAGCGGTCGTTATCCCTGAACGGTACCCGCGACTCAGATAAGGGGATGACTCAAAGGACAACCAACCAAATTGATCGCCGTCGCCTGGCATGTAGCTAAGCGATTCCTCGTCGGACCGGTAGTTTAGGTAAGGTTCTTGGGCGAAGTAGGAAAGTTTAGGTAGCTTCAATAACTCCGAATTGGAGTCCAAGTCGAACGGCAGTTCAGTACCAGTAAAATTCGCACCGTTGGAATCTTGATGGTCGACTCGAAGTGAACCGGGGTCCCCGATTTTACCTTCGATCGACACGAGCTTTCCTAAGCTACGTATTTTTGGGAAATCATTTGGAACACTGGGCGAAACGCCGCTAGATTCGAATGGTAGGACATCCGATGGGAATTGTGTTTCTAAATCTTGGCTTAGGGCATCTGCGCAATGCAGCCCAACTGCAAACGCGAACCCCAGGACAAGGATTGACGCTACCCGTGCCCACAGACTGGGAGAGATGGGAAAGCGTGACTTTTTCGAATACTCCGACATGCACTACCTCGCACGTAAACTATCGGGTCTGGGGTTAATTTTCTAGAGCCAAATCGATTGGTTTGAGACGTGCAGGTACCTTGAAAATAGACTTCTTTCGGAATACAACAGAGCCTTAATTCTGGTGCTGCGGAGTTTCACCTGCCCGAAAGGGGGCCGCTACACCGCGAAAGAATTTAAACTACATCAATTTCTCGAATACCGAAACAAGAGTTGCTCAATGGCTGGAACAGGTTTGGATGACGGTTTGGTCACTGCGGACAATGTGGCAAAGGTGTTGGACCAAGCGTTAGACGCCGGCGAGGGTTTGCTGCGATTGACTCCGGCCTGGGTGCCTCGAAGTTTTTTGCATCCCGGTCGCCGAATCAAACTTTATCCAGGTGACCTTTACGCCTTCGGTGCGAACCGCGGCGGAATCGACGAACGTTGGTTTTCAAGCACTACCGAAGCAGCCAATGAAGGTCGCGTGTGGCACGAGGGGCTCAGCTTTTGTTTGTTCGAAGGAAAAAAGTTTTTGCTCCGAGATGCAGTGACTGAACTTGGAAACAGATTGGTCGGCGAGTCGATCTATAAGAAATACTCTCGTTGGCCCGTGTACTCCAAATTTTTTGACAATATGGGACCTATCCCACATCACATGCACCAGTCGCAAGAGGATGCAAAGCTAGTTGGTCAAGAAGGCAAGCCGGAGAGCTATTACTTCCCGCCTCAATACAACAACGTTGACAACAACTTTTCTTATACGTTTATGGGGCTGGAACCCGGTACAGAAAAACAAGACTTGCGCCGTTGTTTAGAAAATTGGAACAAGGGCGATAATGGAATCTTGGATCTTTCCCGTGCGTATCGACTCAAGCGAGGAACCGGCTGGCTTATTCCGCCTGGAGTCTTGCATGCACCGGGTTCGCTCTGCACTTATGAGCCCCAGTGGGGCAGCGACGTTTTCGGGATGTACCAGTCGATTGTCGAGGGACGCTATGTGCCATGGTCACTATTGGTCAAAGATATGCCGCCCGAGAAACACCAGGACCTCGATTTCATTATCGGGCAACTCGATTGGGACAAGAACGTGGATACGCATTTCAAGGATAGCAACTATATTGAGCCGGTTACCGACAAGGCTACGAGTGGCGTTGGTTACACGGACAAGTGGATTGTTTACGGTACGATTGACGATGAACAACTCTTTAGCGCGAAAGAGCTAACGATAGAACCAGGTGCTCGCTGCATTTTGAAGGACAACGCGGCCAGCGGTTGGATTACTGTTCAAGGAAAAGGACGCATTGGTAAACTTGCGCTCCAAACACCTGCCATGATCCGGTTTGGACAGAATACTGAGGACGAGGTATTCATCAGCCATGAGGCTTCTGCGCGTGGCGTTGAGATCGAAAACACCGGCAGCGAGCCTTTGGTTGGCCTCCGCTACTTTGGTCCTGATGCGCATCCGAATATGCCGCTGAATGGCGCATGGAAAAATCAGTCGTAAGGGTCGGTCGATCATTAAATGTCCGATTTCGGACGTGGGATAGGCTTCCAGCCTGTCATTTTCAAAGCGACAGGCTGGAAGCCTATCCCACTAATTGATCGAGCGATCCTAACTAAATCGTACTTCAAAAAAATCTAATCCTTAAACAAAGTAATGCACCGGAGTTGTTATGCCAAAATTTTCCTCTCCAAAACTTCACAATGCAATGTGGCCTGGGCTTGTCGGAAAGGGGGACGCTGAGGGCCAAGAGCCGCCAATCAGTCTCGAGCACATGCTCGAGCTGACTGCCGCCGCGTCGGTGAACGGTCAGAAATTTGATGGCATCGACTACTTTTTATTCTTGCCTCACACGGATCCGAATGCGAGTGATACGGAACTGCACCGTATCGCTGATTTGATCGCAAGCCATTCGTTTACTGTTGGTTCGTTGGTTGCACCGGTTTGGCCGGGTACGGTAGGCGATTCCGCAATGGGGGATGCCGTAGCCAAAGAGAAGTTCCTATCCGCTGTTCGTATGGCTTGTCGAATCTCTGGCGTTTTTGAAAAGCACGGAATTCGCAAGTATGGTGTCATTCGCATCGATAGCGCCGAGTTCAGTATTGAAAAATGGCGTCAGGACAAGAAAGCAAACACGCAAGCGATTGTCGATACGTTCAAAGAAGCGGCAAAAATTGCTCAGGATCATGGCCAGCGTCTCGCCGCAGAAGGCGAAATCTGTTGGGCGGGAATGCATAGCTGGAAGGACATGCTCGATGTGCTTGAGGGGGTTGGTATGCCGGAAGCCCTCGGGTTTCAGGCCGACCTGGCTCATACCTATCTGTATTTGATGGGCTACAACGCTCCCGAATATGCTTTGCTCCAGCCTGGCTATAGCGAGGCTGAGTTTTATGCTGCATACGAAAAGATGACGGACATGCTTCGGCCCTGGACGATCGATTTTCACGTGGCGCAAAACGACGGACAGGTGCATGGTGCTGGCGCTCACGACAAGACTGGAAAGCATTGTCCGGCGGATGACCCAAATGGAAAGCTCGATATTGTTCGCTGCGCGGGTTATTGGTTAAAGGACGCAGCTTCGCGGGGTATGCAACACATTTGCTGGGACGGTTGTATGTTCCCAAATGCAACTCTCGAAAACCCAGCGACTTGGAACTCGATCCTGGACACGATGATCCGAGTGCGAGATGCGCACGGCTGGTAGAGTCCGCCCCCATTTCACAAAGTGCTCTGAGCCTTTGACCAAACCCTTCTAGAACAACTCCAACCAAAGTACGGTATCAAAGATGAAAGAACTACGCATCGGCATGATCGGTTACGGATTCATGGGCAAGGCACATTCGAATGCTTACGCCCAAGCGAATCATTTTTTCCCCTGCGAATACAAGCCGGTTATGAAAGCCTTGTGCGCTCGTAACGCAGACAAGGCGAAATCGTTCGCAACCAATTGGGGTTACGAATCGATTGAAACCGATTGGCGGAAGCTGATTGAACGCGATGATATTGACGCTGTGGATATTTGCACGCCGAACAATATCCACAAAGAGATCGCCATTGCTGCAGCAAAAGCGGGCAAGATGATCTTGTGCGAGAAGCCGTTGGCGATGAATGCCATCGAGGGCGAAGTGATGTGTGAAGCGGTTGAAAAAGCTGTAGTCGCAAACATGGTATGGTACAACTATCGACGCGTACCC
>Ga0105046_10015204_pt1 | contig 11838 bp, 8 predicted proteins | sample MAT03_FD_78385 | JGI IMG/M metagenome (GOLD analysis project Ga0105046, IMG submission 78385) | Freshwater microbial communities from Lake Fryxell liftoff mats and glacier meltwater in Antarctica - MAT-03 (megahit assembly) | ecosystem: Environmental > Aquatic > Freshwater > Ice > Liftoff...
AAGGCCCGCCATTGTCTGGGTCACGCAGGCAGCAAACTCGTTGTCTTCTATTCGATCCCAAACGTTGAACAGGAACGTCCCGCCCGGACGTAAAACCCTCCGTGCCTCTGCGAAGGCCGCTGCCTGGTCTGGGAAAAACATGGCCCCGAACTGGCACACCACAGCATCGAAGGTGCCATTGCCAAACGGAAGTTGCAGTGCATCGGCCTGCCGCCATTCCGCTTTACGACTGGTGCCGACGCTATGGCGTGATCGAGCATTGGCTGATTGAGATCGGTTGCCACGTCAAGTCTCTTGCATAGGGATCAAAGATAAGCGGCACCAAGTACTGCTCATACAGCTATGCAATGGATCCAGAAAAGACTCGATCGTTATCGGAGGGATTCATGATGTTCCACTTCTAAAGGTCCAATAGCATATCAGCTAACTATGCTTGATTTATGATACAAAAACATCAGCAATAGGAAGTTGCTTGCCGTCCAGTTCCAAATGCTTTTGAATGCTCTTGGCATCGCCTTCGAACACGTTTTTTCAGTTCCAAACGGCGTTGAGTTTACATAACAATTGGCATCGAACATTTCAGGCGTCAGACCTTCGTTCGCACCTTTGCCGCGATCGCAAAATCAGCATAGGCCTCCTATGCACATCCGACTAGAACGCCGTGGTATATGCTTTGGATTGATGCTCCGATCGGCGCTCCTGAAAAGCAGTTTTCCTATTTGCATCATAATCCTTGTGGCAGTGAGCTTGCCGGCCAGGGCGCGAGACGCGGGCTCACCGACCGATGGGCCTGCGGCGGGGATGGTCGAAGGACTAAATGACATCACCTGCGAGAACGATGCGCGCATCGAGAAGGACTCTGTAGTTCAGCTGAAGGAACTTCCGCACGGACCTGAGGGAACCTCGCGGGTTCTCTATCTTGTGGGATTGGAGCTTCCAGATCATAGAGCGCCTGTTTGGTCAGCGCTTCAGCTAGCTTCGACGGCGTCGTATTTCATTCATGGGCCCGGTTCCGTAAAGGATGCTGCCATCAGATCGTTCTCATTGAGGAAAGGTCTCACATTCGGCATTCGGATGAAGGTGTATCCAGCAATACCTCTAAAATCACAACAGTCCGACGAAGACGGAATCGCAACTCCGCTAAAGGAACATCCACGTGACTGGTGGGCGACGTTGACACTTCCCGGCACACTTTGCCCTGTGTGTAGTTTACACAACAAGTGCAGTCGGACACTTGACTATGTTCAGTGCAGAGGACGGCTCTGACGCGATCGCAACGCCAGCTTATACTTCCTATGCACGGGGCCGTTAGGATCCTCGTCGAGTTTGCTGATTCGCTTAACGACAGTAGCCAAATCGTATTGATCGGGCAAGCGCTGCGCACGTCTTAGTGGGGCCGCAGATGGTCTTTGCGAGGGTAGGTTGGTCCAGCGGGCAAACACGTTTGCAGCGTGTTGCATTCCCAGATGATTCTGCGATGCACACGAGCCCAGGCTTGCATTCACGTTCGGATTGGCAAAGCCCATTCTCCGGAATGTCACCCGCGCAGTCGCAGACGGCTTCATCAGGAAATCCTGTTCCCATCACGTAGCAACCGAAAGCCGGCAGTGGGCGGTCGGCTTGGCTGCAAGCCCCTTTGCCAAAGATCGGCGAACAGGGGTCGGGAGGATTATCACAGACCTTGACGTCAAGGTCTCGCTGGCCGCCGGTCAATGGCGTTGTGCAGTGTGCACCGTTGGCGCATTGGGCGTCCACGTTGCAGAATCGAAAGCAGTGCTTGCCGCAAACGGGTTCAAATTCATCCAGGCAAATGCTTCCCGCGCTGCAGTCGTCTACGCTGTTAGTTTGGGAGCACGAATCGCCAACGTTCTTCATTCCGTTTGAGCTGGGTAAACAGGCAACGTGGTCGCCGCCTATCCCGCAGCGTTGATCACATTCGCATCCTGATTGGCACACAGGATCGCAAGTCGCGCCGCGTGGCAATCGCGCTTGACATCCGAGCCTGGGGGCGCTGCACATGACGTTGCCAACGCTGCCACTGTCCGCCGAGACATCCAAGCCTCCGTCAAGGCTCCCTGGCTCCGGAACCAGCACGGGCGCGTCGAAATGGGCGACCTCGGGTGGCGCTCCATCGGGCATCGGAGGCTTCTCAGCAGCGGGCGGACCCATTGAGCGCCCTCTTACTGCGGCGGGTGAAGGCTGTTCGGCAGCGCCGTCTCGGTCCTCAGCGCCCGCACCGGGCGTCAGGCTGTCCCCCCTCCCACAGCCCGACACGGCCAAGAAGGCGAGAAGGAGGGTGATCAGTTGGCTGTTTGTATTTTTGGTCATCAAGGATTCCACGCGCGTTCCTGCACTGATGCTCACGCGCGGATGTTGTCACAAAAAAAGATGCCGTGAAAGCCGGGGACGGTGGGCCTCGCCGGTGGCGCTTACGCCGATGGTCCCATCAAGCGCTCAAGGCCTGGCATTGCCGTTTCGATTCTGAAGCGACCTCTCGAAAGATTTCGCCCAGTCCGACCCCGCATTGTACGAGTACCAGTGCCGGTAGATCTACGTTCCGCATTTTCTGATATTGGGCATGTACTGCTGGGTCCAAGCTTCGGCGCGACGATTGCACTTGGCCTCACTGCCACCGATGTTCGTGGCGGTTCCTGCCCGAGGAGGCTTCTAAGATGTCTAGTGGGTATTCACGGCTGTCAGTTCTTAGGGCCCTTGCTTGCTCCGTCCTGTTTGTTGGCTGTACGGGAACTGTTCCTGACCAAAACCAGACCAAGCGAGAAACTGGCAATGACGAGCCCTCACAGGTGCCCGGAGGCAAAAGCAGCGGGTCGGTAACACAAGGCAATCCAGGCACGATTGAAGGCAGCGTTGTTCGCAAAGGCAGAAAAAACACGATACCCGCGTTCGACACCGCTTTGGTGAACGACGCAACTTTGGTTGCTGAAGGTGATCGTCAAAGACCAAGCGCACGCATTGATGTTGCCGGACGCCGCTTTGTATACGACTGGCATCCTCGAGTTGGCCAGCGAGGTCGATGCTTTGTTGGCACGCGCCCCGATAGCCCCTGGCGAGCGGCCCGCGGGAGGCAACTGAGACAGCGCAGCGTGCTTTGAAAAAAAGTTTCATCATCGAGCGGGGCTGAGGCGACTCACCAACAATGAATAAGCCCATGCGAAGAGGCGGAAGCCCCGTCAGTTGCGCAAGAGGTTCGTCGACGCTGATCGCGGCGGCGCTCCTTTTGGCTTGCTCCGGCCGGGTTACGCCAACCGAGCAGACGATGTCCGCACCGAAACGGGATGAAAAGGCGACTGAAACACCTGTAACTATTCCCGCTGACGCCGATGGTCTCCTACCCACCACCGCGTGCGGCACAGCGCTTTTACCGGCCCCTCCTCAGCTGCGCAGGCTCACCAACCCGGAATGCCGGCGGCGCTCAACGCTCTGTTGCCAGGCATAGCATTGCCGAAGCTCGACTTGATTGCCGATCCGTCGATAGAAGGCTTTCGAAACAACGCGACGGCCCTCACAGTTTCGGCTCTGCACGTTCGACGTTATTCCGAACTCGCGGCTAGCATTGCTGCCACAGCCATTGGCTCAACGTCACTCGCGGAAGTCCCTTGGTCTGATTTTAACCCTACAGTTTGGCTTGGCTTTGGCACGGTATCGGTTCCATTCTCCACCCCACATCGACTCTTACATTTCCAGGCGGTGCTGTCTCACATCACATTGGCACAGGGGGTGGAGCCAAAGACAATCACCACAGCATTTCGCATCGTGATTTTCGAAGCGACAAGGAAGGCGCCTCCTTGCAGGAAAAGCACTTGCAAGACCAGGTCAAGCAAGTGGCGTTCTTGATCAACCTACTGAAGACGACACCCTCGGGGCAGGGCACTCTCTTCAATGACAGTTTGCTTTTCGTCGCCAACGAACATGGTGCCGGGTGGGACGACACCCACTCGATGGGGGACATGCCGATCCTCTTTGCGGGAGGGGCCGCGGGGCGACTCGTGCGTGGCAGACACTTCCGCTTCCCAGGAGGAAAGAAGGAGGCGGGTTATGCAAGTGCCCTAGTCACGATTCTTCACGCTTTTGGCATTGCTGATACCAAGGTTGGCACTTACGGATTGACGCCGTTGCCTGGCGTGTTGTCCTAGCTCATAGGAGCCTGGTGTAGGACGTAGGCCGAAGCCTCTCCCCTCTGATCGTGGTGGCAACGGCTCCGGATGCGGTTAGGCTTTAGTCCTAATGGCGCTGCACCTGCATAACCGAGTTCAGACCACCACGCTATCGGCGGGTCAGGGGCTCATGCCCAACCTGATAGTCAACCTCGCACAGCCTGACCAAACGTGAAACACAAGTCTTGGCAAGACTCTTGATGGGCATGGCGTTTCCCGCGATTGCAAAGGACTTGAGCATCAGCCACGAAACCGCCGCGACCTATCGCAAGCGAGGCTTCAAGCGCATGGGCATGCAGTCCGCCAGGAAATGCTTATCTGGTTCTTGGGTACTTTCCAAGCGCCCACGATCGGCCCCTTCTAGCGAGCGTGAGTCTTCACAGCGAGCACCGACCCTGGCTCGAATAGGCGAAGCTGTTCCACAGCCCACGGTGCTGATTCTTTGGGCGTGGCCGTTTGGGTGATGCGAACAAACTTGGCGTTCACCGGCGCAAAGGGAATGTTCGTACGCCGACCGCCACCCGTGCCTTCGGCCACCGCTTGACTCCAGGTGTTTCCATCCATAGAAACCTGCACTTTAAAGGCGCGCGGGTATCCTGCGAAGGTGACAGGCGGGGCAGCACCGCGGACGCCGCCCGTGCGTGTGGGGGCCCCCGCCACGGCTGGCGCCGCCTCGATCGCCACGGCGCCGGAATCGAACTGAAGTTCCGTCAGCCTCGTGGCCCGCGGCAATTCAACTTGAAGCCACATCCCCGGTGCTTGGGCTTGGCCCGTGGTCCAAGGTCGAATTGTCAAGGCGTTGGCAGCGGTTGCGGTGTTGTGGCTGGCCGTCAATTTCCACGCGGCGTCCAGGGGCAACAAACGTGGCAGCCCGTTTTCAATCTCGGGAATGGTCCATGGCTCTGTTCGATCTTCTGCGGCCGCACGCACGCGGGCCACATCCGTTGCCGTAATCATTGAGGCGCGGTTGCCAAACGAGTTGCGAATGTACGAAGCTATCGCAGCAATCCAATCGTCTGGGCCTGCGCCCATCGGCACCATGACGTCGGTATATGTTCTGCCATCAACCGGCCCAGTCAAACCATGCAGCAGAGCCTTGATTACATAGTCGTGGTGCTTCGTCACGCGGGGAGAAGACGCCAAGGGGGGCGTGCGTGTGGCGCCCGGAGGTCCGCCCAACGTGGGCTCTCCGCGCGCGTCGCTGCCGTGGCAAACTATGCACACCTCCTGGTAGATCTGCCGGCCTTTCTGCAACGAAGCCCGCTCTTCCTGCGATAGCTTCGCAACGCCCGCGGCCTCAAGCCCACCACGCTTTGATGTATCTGGATTCAGGATCGAACTTGCCACCAACTGAACGCCCTTGGCTTTGTTCAATGCCATCACAGCCTTGATGGCGGCCGGTGCGTCGGGCACGGCCAGCGTGTTCATGGTCATCACGGCCTGAATCACAACGTCTGTGTCTGCATCGTTCAAGAGTTCAGCGTAGTGCGGAGCAAAGGTACGATCCCCGCTTTTGTAAAGCGTTTCACTTACCCGAATCGCCTGGATTCGCAGCTGTGGATCCGCGTCTTTCAGCAAGGTGCGCAAAAGTCCGGCGTCGGCCACTCCCAAGCCTTCAAGCGTCCAAAGGGCGTGGATCCGAGCCAGCTGGCGTTTATCCGTTCGCGCCATTGCTTTGAGTGCAGGAACCACCGATTGATCCTGCTGCAGCACCAACAGTTGCTGCGCGGTGTCCCGCCACCAGCCATTCGGATCGCCCAAATGCTTTACCCATTGCGCAGGTGATTCATTCAACATGCGCGGAGGTTTCGTCCGGCGGCCCATGCCTTGATAGCTCAACCGCCAAATGCGACCGTGGCCCACCACTTTGTCCAATGCGTATTGCTCAATGCGCTTGCGAAGGTAGGTTCCCGGGCCCGCCCACTGAGACTCTTGGATGATGCCGCGGTACATATCGGTGATGTACATGGTTCCGTCCGGCGCCGTGGTCATGTCAACGGGGCGAAACAGAGGATCCGTTGAACGAATGAATTCCGAAAGGGGATACACATTTTGCAACTGTGTTAGCCCCTCGGTCTTTACAGGGCGCAACCGACGCACGATGCGGGCCACAACCTCGCCATAAAACAGATCCCCAACCATATCGGCTGGCAAGCGATCGCCGCGAAAGATGTCATTGCCCGCAGAGCCCGTCGCGCGGGTCAAAGATCCGTCGGGCATGCGCACAACGCCCATGCCTTCTTGCATGTCGGCGATGCGCACAGGTGCGCCCCACGTTATGTTCAGATCTTTTTCAAACTGTTCTGGATTGCTGAACATGCCGTAGGACACGGGAAACTGGAAGTAGCCGGGCATACCGCTGGCCCCGCCTTGGAACCAGGGCTTGCCGAAATTGTCTTGTGCCAGGCCCCACTGCCCAGCGTTCGGTCCGGTGGTTTCACGCAAGACGCCTCGGGGTGTCCAACGAATGCGCGCGGTGTTGATCGTGCTGTAGATCCAATTGTCGAGTGCCCAAACGAAACCGCTCTCTTGGTGCTCGACATTGAGCAAGCGCCCAAGGCCCGTGGCGAAAAGTTCCTTCTTGTCTGCCACGCCATCGTTGTTCGTATCGGTGTACTTCCAAACTTCGTCCGCGTTCGATTCCTTCGTGAGAATTGCGTTCGCACCAAACGGCGTGACGAAGCGAGGGAACACCAAGTTGTCCACGAACACCGTGTGTGATTCGTAGACGCCATCGTTGTTCTTATCCTCATGCGCGGAGATACGCCCTACAGGTGCCAGCTCACCATCAGCATCAACGGTTTGCATGTAGCCGCGCAGCTCCACCACGAACATGCGCCCGTTGCCGTCGAACGCGATCTGCCCAGGCTCCTGAATCTCGGGGTCCGCAAGCACGGGCTCGATCTTGAACCCGGAGGGCAACCAGAATGATTTAACTTGCTCGGCGGGACTGACCGGCAACACGGGTGGCCGCTTGGAAAAGTCAGCCTCGACCATCACCTGTGTGCGCCCGTTTTGCCCATTTGTGGCCGCAGGCACGGCCGGCTTCGTTTCGGCCCACACTTCGCTTGAGCGCAAGGTCAACGTACCAAACATGGCCACCCACAATGCCAATACAAGCAAGCGACTCATGAGGAACATGTTGCCTTAGTATCGTGAACCGAGGTGGAGCACGCAATACTATGCAACCGGTTTCTTGACGGGAGCGGGGGTCATCTGTGAGGTGTCCCCCACTGTACCTTGCGGTCCTTAGGGTTTGCTCAGCCTGCCAAGTGCATCGTTATGTCGAGGAGGACCTCGCCTTTCGCGCGCCGAACAGTGCAAGAGACAAAGTTCCTAACAGAGCCACAACGGAAATCGCGCCAGCCAAGTGGACCCCGGGCGGTTTGAACGTCATTTCCACTAGGTGACGACCAGCTTGGATCGGCAAACCGCGCATCACGTGGTTGACGCGAAGGATTCGAACCGGCGAGCCATCAACCATAGCCGACCATCCTTTAGCGAATTGCTCTACGAAAACCGCCATTCCTTGCGCCTCGGATTCGCAGGCCGCGCTGAGATGGTTCAAATCCTGCTTTTCGATGCGACACGACCCAGCGCGCTTCATCGTTCCTGAAATGACAGGCGCATCCTGTCCTTCGGCGACCAACGCGAGGTCCCCGGCCAAAACTTCCGGGCTAAACAACCGCGTAAAGAGCTCGTTGTCTTTCAAAATAGCGGATGCTCCCGCAACGTAGGCACGCGGGAGAATGTCCTTCACTCGATAGAGTCGCACCCCGGGCGCAGGATCCATCAACGGTTGATACACCAAACTTCGCTTGTCCTCAGCGGTCGGGTCTTTAACCGGTAGCAGCGCGAACTCGATCGAGAGCAGCCGCAGCAGCGCGGCCCGTGACTCCAGGCCTTCGCCCCACAGTTGATCAACGGCCTCGACCGTTGCCGCGTCGTAGCCTGGTACCGTGGCAATCCCAAACACGCTACCTAGGTTCGGGATCAGGCTCAGCGATCGGAGCGTCTCCCACAGGCCGATGTTGTGGGAGGCGCTGGACAGCTCGGCATAAGCCGCGGGGTCGAGGTGTTTTGCGGCGGAATCGGCCACTTCTTTGAATGTGTGCAAGCGCGGAACCAACCGGGGGTCGGCCGCATTCGCCCGGATCGTGCCGACCGCAGCCGGCTCACGATGCATCTCACGGGCTGAATTGAAGGGTTGAACCTGCCAAAGAACGGCGACAAGATCGAGTGCAACGATCGCGACAACCAATGGAGGGACAAGGTTTGAACCCCGCCGCCGCAACCAGACACAGGCAATCAGGACGACGACCACAACCGAAGCGCGCAGGGCACCGATTCGTACGTACCGAGCGAGTGAATCATCACTCAGCACGAAGGAGAGAAGAGAGACACTGAGCAGCGCAGCCATAAAGACCAGCAATCGCTTCGCACGGAATTCAGACTGTGCCAGCAACCTTTCACATCCAAGCCCCGATAGCATTGCCACCCAAGCCACTAAGAGCACACCATATTTCTCCGGATAGCGCATGTAGCGGAAGGGAAACACAACAACCCGCCACGCAGCATGCACGGGAGTATGGCGACCAAAGCAAATCAACAGAATGAACACACACAAACCCAAAAACACCCAGCTCGCGCGGCGGCCTCTACCAAATGCCAGGAGAGCCAGCCCGATCGTAGCTGCGCCCAAGTAGCCGCAGAGGGCCATTGGAAGATTGCCAATCGCTGCCTCTCCTGCGAAAGCCCTTCCGGGGTAGTCGATCAACGGATTCCCAAAGGCGTTTGGAACAACGAATTCTAAGACTCGCGAGGGGTGCAACGAATACCGTTCCGCCTCGGCGCTTTTTAATCCGTGCGCGCGCGGAGTTCCGGATAGCACCGCGCGTGCAGGTGCAATGACAATGGTGCCGACCATGAAGGCGATCACGATAGCGGCACCCAAAGTTGCCGACATTGTCGCTAGCTGTTGGCGGGGGCGTCGATTCTCTCCGACGGACGCCACCTCACGCGAGGGCCCGTGTCCGAGAAAAAACACAAACAAGGTGGCAAGACCGAACCCGACGCCCATCAGCGCAATGAAGACCTCTCCCACCAAGAGAGCCATTGCAAGGGGAACTATGGCCTTGGGCAGCGCGCGCTGCGGGCTTCCGCCGGATACGACGTCTGCTGCGCAGGACAGAAAACCTACGGCAACCCACGGTACCCAGGCGCCTGCGATGAGCAACACGCCCGCTGACCACATCGAGGTTGTGTAGCCAGAAAGTGCCCAAGCAAGACCAGCCACAAGGCAGGCGATGGGACGACAAGAAAAACGTTTTGCGAGTAAGAAGATCCCAAGGGCACCCCAAAATGTGTGCACCGCGCTCTGCCAACTGAGGGCTGACGCTACGAGCGGTTCGGGCACCAACAGGAGAAGCCAATTCGGCGGATAGAAGACCGCGTATAACGGATTTGCCCAAGCAGACACGCCGAGCCCCACAAAAGGATTCCAGTGAGGGAATTGCCCTCCAAGTATGGCTTGTCGGACAAAGGCTCGCGCTGGGTAGTTCCAGTGGGCCGGATCTCGGAACCGAACAATTTTGCCCCAAAACAAAGGAGCATAGGCAGCCGCCACCAACACCACCAGCCAAGTCACTGGCGATCGAAACAACCGAACCAACAGCAACTCAGACCCCAGAGGTTCTGCGACTGCCGGTGGGTCAGGGGTGACATTGTCTTGCATAGGGCGGCGATCCTCTACCGCGACCAGGTTGCCGTCAAATAGCAACAGCAGCGTCGAACCCCTCAGCTGGTCCGGTGTTTCGGGGGATGGCGAAGCAAGTGGGAAGGATGTTCCGCGCGTTTAAGTCCGATGAACGGATTGGCGAAGTTGATTTTCGCCCTGGTGTTTAGTGCTACCGAACCAAAGATTAGGCGGGCGATCCAGCAAAAGCGCTGTTCTTGTATAAGAGCTATTTGCGGCAATCCTCGCGCGCGAAAAACGCGACTGACGTTGAAGAGAAGATTAATCAGCTGCAAGCCCAAATTGATGAAGTCGCCAGGGCTGCCGCCTCAAAAGCGGTCACCTTGCATCGGAACGCCATCTCACCAAGAGCATTCGAAAGGGCTAGCCCGGAGATTCGGGGGCGTGGGTAGTGAAAGGAGAGCTGTCAGCCGGTCCACATGGGCACGTCGTAAAGTGAATGGCCACAGATCCCAACTTCACCGATCAGTACGCCACGTATGCTACATAGATTGACCTTACAGGCAGCAACCCATTTCGCTGCACTTGGACCAACGAACGGCGCTCCTCGTCAGCGTCATCTATGCCATTACAGCAACTCACAAGTATCCGCACCAGCACACTCATACGCCGTGCTGAGCGCGTCGTTCGTCTCATGGATCAGGGCCTGCTTGATCCAATCTTGGGGCTGCTGCTTCCGGGGTTGGGCGACGCTGTCGGCATCGTGGTCGGCCTTTATCTTGTTTACGTCGCGCGTGCGATAGGCGCGTCCAAAGCGCTGCAGGCGCGCATGCTGTTGAACTTGGCGTTGGATGGCTTGTTGGGCGCTGTGCCCTTCTTCGGCGATCTGTTCGATTTTGCCTTTAAAGCCAATACCCGCAACTTGGCTTTGCTAAAAAGAAGCCATGATGTTGATGTACAGCGCGCTGACGTCTTGGTCCTTGTCGGTGCCGTTGCTCTGGTGTTTGTGGCGTTGGCGCTGCCTGTTTTTACACTCGTTGCTTTTTTGCGCTGGGCGTTTTAGGATCGGCCATCAAGTACGCTGCGAACTGCCGCCACAAAATACGTCTCTTCAGCCCCCTCGCGCATAAGAATTCACAGGGCGCTCTAAGACGGTTTCGTAGGTTTCGGTCGATTGTCGGTACCGTTTACGAGATCTGACATTGAGATGGGTTTGGAAACCTGTGTGTCTTCGTCGTCCCAAACGCGAAGCCGTGAGTACTCGTCGTCTCGTTCTCGCTGGTTGTGTGGCAATGGGCCGTGCGGCTTCGTGTCCTCGTGTTTGATAGACTTCATTTAAAATCGCCTCTCTTCATAATCTTCTTCTTCAAGAACAGTGCCAAAGGTGGAAGAATTCCTGACCGGCCGGAATCAAGCCATTTGACGTGCGAAACGCGTGTCAACTTCATGGCAGTGTTGGTTTTGGTACTCCCATTTCCGTAACACAGGGGGCCGCAACGGAACGCGCAGCGGCTGTGCGCTCTGTAACACTCTTCTGTTGCGCTTAGGCGCGAAACACCATTGCCCTTCGCCCGCGCAGGTGGGAGCATATGTGGCTAATTGTAATGAAAAAGAGTGCCGTCTGCATATTGGGGTTGTTGGCTACGACAATCGGTCTGCCTTCGCCGACGTCGGCGGCAAATCCAATGCCTCCCCTGGATCTCGCTGAACGCACTCCCGAGCAACTGGTGGAAGCCGGGGCACCGGTTGCGGCAGAGTTGACCCTCCCGGGCGGAGGCGGATGTTCTGAGACGCTGTGCCTTTACACCTGGACGCAGACCGCCGCCGGCAAAGGCAACCCGAATGACGTGTACTTCATTCGCACCAAGCTGGATGGTGAACCGCTCGATCGTCTTGGCTGGGTACTGAACCGCGGCGATGGTGAGTATTTAGGGCATTTCGACAGCCAGGTGTTCTGGACGGGAGACG
>Ga0105046_10015205_pt1 | contig 11838 bp, 10 predicted proteins | sample MAT03_FD_78385 | JGI IMG/M metagenome (GOLD analysis project Ga0105046, IMG submission 78385) | Freshwater microbial communities from Lake Fryxell liftoff mats and glacier meltwater in Antarctica - MAT-03 (megahit assembly) | ecosystem: Environmental > Aquatic > Freshwater > Ice > Liftoff...
GATCGAAAAGCGCGTATTGCCGATGAAGGTCAGCGCCACGGGTATGATCATCCAGAGCAGCAGTAAGGCCGAGGCGTTCAGCGGGCGGGCTTGAAATTTTCCGCCGGGTCTAATCGCGACCAGTCCCGCCAAGAGTAACCCCAGCATCAGCGGCCATTGTTGGGTGAGGTAGCTGCGGGCGTACCCGATTAGCGTTTCCAGCGTTGACGGGTCAATAATCGCGTCGCTGTCGGCCTTAGCCGTCTGGTAGGGCAGGACGATTAAAAATAACCAGACCGCGAAAGCCATCACCGGCATGAACAATAAGCCGACGGCGTTGATTCGTCCGCGTCCGCGCAAAAATATCAGCGCGTATAGGCCGTGGACGACCCCCATCCATGCGCCGAGGTAATGGGTATAAATCAGCGCCGTCATACTCAGAACCCAGATGACGGCGGAACTGCGCTGATGAGTCCGCGCCCAGCGTAAAAACGCCCAAGTCGTCAAAATCGCCAGCATAACATGCACGCTGTAACTGCGAACTTCTTGCGCGATATAAAATTCCATCTCGGACAGCGCCATCAGCAGCGCGGCCAGCACCGGCACATACGCTGGGGTAGGGCGTGGGCGCAAAAACGCGACTTCCCGCGCTAATGGCACAATCAACGCCATACTCAGCATACTGGGCAGTAACGTGAACCAGCGTAGCGCCAATTCACTCACCCCGACCAGACTCGCCCAGCCTTTCAATCCGACGAAATACAGCGGCGGATGGACATCGCGCATCAGAGTCGTCAATAAGTTGGGCTGGAGGATGGCAAAACCCGAAAAACCCTCATCCGTCCAAAGCGACTGCGCTCCCAAATGGATGATTCTAAGCGCCGCGCCCAATAAAAAAATCAGCGTGAAGGCCGCCCATATCCACGATTTTCTTGACATCTCTTGACGCCTTCTTGATGTGCTACGCCCGATTATTGACCTAAAGCCCTCGGACTCAGCCGGATAATTTAGCGTGTAAACCGAGGGAGGTCACATGACCACAGGGGAACTGTTCCAGCTTATCATTTACTTTGGCGTCTTGATAGTGAGCGCCAAACTGCTCGGCGAATTCATGGCACGAGTCTATACCGGCCAAACCGTTTGGCTATCGCGCATCATTCACCCCATCGAGTCCGTGATTTACCGCCTCGCGGGGGTTGACCCGTCCCAAGAGATGACTTGGAAAACCTACGCCGCCGCGTTGTTGGCGTTTAATCTGTTGGGCTTTGCGGTGGTGTTCGCGCTGCAACTCTTACAAAGCGTGCTGCCGCTGAATCCCGCTGGCTTACCGAATGTCGAACCGGCGCTGGCCTTTAATACCGCCACCAGCTTTGTGACCAACACCAATTGGCAATCCTACGCTGGCGAGACCACCATGAGCGTCTTCACGCAAATGGTCGGGCTGGCCGTACAAAACTTTGTGAGCGCAGCGACAGGCATGGCGGTAGTGATTGCCCTGACACGCGGCTTGACCCGTAAAACGGCCAACACGCTCGGTAATTTCTGGTCAGACATGGTGCGTTCTACCTTGTATGTCCTGCTACCACTGTCGATAGGCTTGGCGTTGATTTTGGTCGGGCAAGGCGTCGTCCAGAATTTTAACCCGCCGGTTGAGGCCGTCACCCTCAGCGGACAGGTGCAGACGTTGCCGCAAGGCCCCGCCGCGTCGCAAATCGCCATCAAACAGTTGGGGACAAATGGCGGCGGCTATTTCAACACCAACAGCGCCCACCCGTATGAAAACCCGACCCCGTTCAGCAATTTTCTACAAGTCCTCAGCATCTTAATCATCCCGGCGGCGCTGACGCTGACCTATGGGCGGATGCTGGGCGATATGCGGCAAGGTTGGGCGATTTTCGCGGCCATGTTCACCTTATTGGTGTTGGGCTTGACGGTCATGTTGGTGAGCGAATACAGCGCGCCAGCCCAAATCATGCCTGCGTTGGAAGGCAAAGAACTACGCTTTGGCATCACCAACAGCATTTTATGGGGCAGCGTGACGACGGCGGCCAGCAATGGCAGCGTCAATGCGATGCTATCCAGCTTCACACCGTTGGCGGGCGGGATTGCCATGCTCAATATTATGCTGGGCGAGGTGATTTTCGGCGGCGCGGGCGCGGGCTTATACGGCATGATTATCTTCGTCATCCTGACGGTATTCATCGCCGGATTGATGGTCGGGCGCACGCCGGAATATCTGGGTAAGAAGGTGGAGGCGCGGGAGATTCAACTGTCAATTGTCGCTGTCTTATTGCCCAGCGCGTCCATCCTCATCGGGTCAGCGTTGGCCGTCAGCTTAGAGGCCGGCCTGAGCAGTCGTGCCAATGTCGGCGCGCACGGCTTGAGCGAGGTGTTATACGCTTTCGCTTCTTCGGCGGGCAACAACGGCAGCGCCTTTGCCGGTCTCAACGCCAACACTGCTTTCTACAACACCGCGCTGGGAATTTGTATGTGGGTCGGGCGTTTCGGCGTGATTTTGCCGGTGTTGGCGATTGCAGGCAGCATGGTGGTCAAGAAAACCACGCCGCCATCCCCCGGCACATTCCCCACCAACAGCATCTTGTTCGTCGTGCTGTTGATTGCGGTCATCCTTATCATCGGCGCGTTGACCTTCTTCCCGGCGCTGGCGCTGGGGCCGATTGTCGAGCAATTAAGCCTGATGGGGCGTTAGGAGAAAAACCATGACTCACACAACCAACCGTTCACTATTCGACTCAGCTATTCTGCGCCGCGCCGTGCTGGACAGTTTCACCAAGCTCGACCCACGCCAACAAATCAAAAATCCGGTGATGGCCGTCGTGGCCGCCGGAGCCGTCGTCACCAGTGTGATTGTGGTGATGGATGTCGCCAACCAAGCCCCTAGCTTAGGCTTCAATCTGCAAATCGCGCTCTGGCTCTGGTTTACCGCCCTGTTCGCCAACTTTGCCGAGGCCATGGCCGAGGGGCGCGGCAAAGCACAGGCCGACAGCCTCCGTAAAACTCGTAAAGAGATGATCGCCCGCCGCCTGACTTCCGACAAACGCGAGGAGCGCGTCCCCGCCCCGGATTTGAGGAAAGGCGACCTCGTGGTCTGTGAGGTCGGCGACCAAATCCCCGGTGACGGTGAAGTCGTTGAGGGCATCGCCAGCGTAGACGAGTCGGCCATCACGGGCGAGTCCGCGCCGGTGATTCGTGAAAGCGGCGGAGACCGCAGCGCCGTCACTGGCGGGACGCGGGTGCTGAGTGACCGTGTGGTCATTCGCATCACGTCCGAACCCGGCAGCACCTTCATTGACCGTATGATTGCGCTGGTCGAAGGCGCGAAGCGCCAGAAGACTCCCAACGAAATCGCGCTGACCATCCTGCTCATGGGTTTGACCGTGATTTTCGTGCTGGCCGTCGTCACGCTCAAAGCCTTCACCAACTACGCCGAGATGGAATCCGGCTTGACCACCTCCATAGCCTCCATCCCGGTCTTAATCGCGTTGTTGGTCTGCCTCATCCCGACCACCATCGGCGGCCTCTTGAGCGCCATCGGTATCAGCGGCATGGATCGCATGATTCAGCGCAATGTCCTCGCCACCAGTGGGCGTGCGGTGGAGGCCGCCGGGGATGTCGATGTCTTGTTATTGGATAAGACCGGCACAATTACGCTCGGCAACCGTATGGCGACCGCCTTTTACCCGGCGCGTAACGTCGAAAAACAACGCCTTGCCGACGCCGCGCAATTGTCCTCACTGGCCGATGAGACGCCGGAAGGCCGCTCGATTGTCGTGCTGGCGAAGGAACAATTTCAATTGCGCGGGCGTGAGATGAGCGAACTCAACGCCGTGTTCGTCCCGTTCACCGCGCAAACGCGCATGTCAGGCGTCGATTTTGTGGCGCATGAGGATGTACCGGCGCGCAGCATCCGTAAAGGTGCAGCCGACTCGGTACGCAAGCACGTCGAGTCGTTGCGCGGGGTCTATCCGCCCGATGTGGTCGAGTCGGTTGACCGCGTGGCAAAAGCCGGTAGCACGCCGCTCGTGGTCTGCGAAGGCAACGAAGTCTTGGGCGTGATTGAACTCAAGGACATCGTGAAGGGCGGCATCCGTGAGCGTTTTGCCGAACTGCGCGCTATGGGCATCCGCACGGTCATGATTACCGGCGATAATGCCCTGACCGCCGCCGCGATTGCCGCCGAAGCCGGGGTTGACGACTTCATGGCGCAGGCCACCCCGGAGGACAAACTGCGTCGTATCCGCGAGGAACAGGCGGGCGGACATCTGGTCGCGATGACCGGCGACGGCACGAATGACGCCCCGGCGCTGGCGCAGGCCGATGTCGGGGTGGCGATGAACACCGGCACACAGGCCGCCCGCGAAGCCGGTAATATGGTTGACCTTGACAGCGACCCGACCAAACTGGTGGATGTCGTCCAAATCGGCAAGCAGTTGTTGATGACCCGTGGCGCGCTGACCACCTTCAGCATTGCCAATGATGTCGCCAAGTATTTCGCCATTCTGCCCGCGCTGTTCGGCTCATTGTACGCCACCAGCGGCCAGACCGACGGCCCCTTAGCCGCCCTGAACGTCATGGGCTTGGCGTCACCGCAGAGCGCGATTTTGAGCGCGGTGATTTTCAACGCGGTCATCATCATCTTGCTGATTCCGCTGGCGTTGCGCGGCGTGACCTACCGCCCGATGAGCGCCGAACAATCGCTGCGCCGCAATCTGTTAATCTATGGCTTGGGCGGCCTGATTATCCCGTTTGTCGGCATTAAGCTGATTGACGTGCTGATTGTCGCGCTAGGCTGGGCTTAATCAAGGAGATTCGCATGAAAAATCTACTTCCGGCAGCGCGGATGCTGCTCATCTTGACCGTCCTGACCGGCCTGATTTACCCGCTGTTCGTCACGGTTGTCGCGCAGGTTTTATACCCGACCCAAGCCAATGGCAGCCTGATTGTGCGCGATGAGGGCGTGGTCGGTTCATCGCTCATCGGACAGGTGATAGATGACCCGCGCTACTTCAGCGGGCGTCCGTCCGCCGTCAACGCCATGCAAGCCGATCAAGCGACTCTGTTGTCATCAGGCGCGAGCAATCTGAGCATGACCAACCCCGCCTTGCTGGACGCTTATGCCGAACGCGCTGCCGCCTTTCGCGCCGCCAACAACCTGTCAGCCGACGCCCTAATTCCGTCTGAGATGGTGATGGCGTCTGGTAGCGGCCTCGACCCACACATCAGCCCAGCGGGGGCGCGACTTCAGGCGGCGCGAATCGCTGAATCCCGTGGTATACCTGTAGATGAGGTGATGGCGCTCATCATCCAATCTACCGAGTCGCCGCAATTGGGCTTCTTGGGCGAGAGCCGCGTCAACGTCCTGATGTTGAATCTGGCATTGGATGACATAACGACCCCGTGAGATTTTGTAGGGGCGCACCCGTATGTGCGCCCGCCCTATCAAAAAAAGGGATAATCCAATGAACGATGACCACCGTCCCGACCCAGACGCGCTATTAGCCGCCATTCAGCGCGACGAATCGCGCAGCAAACGCGGCAAGCTGAAGATTTTCTTTGGTATGGCCGCTGGCGTAGGCAAGACCTACGCCATGTTGCAAGCCGCCCATCGGCGCAAGGCTGAGGGCGTGGATGGGGTCATCGGTTATGTCGAAGCGCACAAACGCCCAGAGACGATGGCGCTGGTGGCCGGCTTAGAGGTCGTGGCGCGCCGCCAACAGGACTATCGCGGCACAGTGTTAGAAGAAATGGACATCGACGCGATACTGGCGCGCAAACCGAGCTTGGTGCTGGTCGATGAACTCGCCCATACCAATGCCCCCGGCGCACGCCACGTCAAACGCTATCAAGACGTGATTGAATTGCTAGAGGCGGGGATTGATGTCTATACCACCGTCAACGTCCAGCACTTTGAAAGCCGTTCGGACACGGTGCGCCAAATCACCGGCGTGACGGTGCAAGAACGGCTGCCCGATTCGGTGCTAGAACTTGCTGACGAAATCGAATTGATCGACCTGTCCCCAGAAGACCTCCGTAAGCGCCTGATGGAGGGCAAGGTCTATACGCTGGAAAAAGCCGCGTCCGCCGCACAAAACTTTTTCCGCCTCGGCAACCTGACCGCCTTGCGCGAGATGTCGCTGCGCTTGACCGCCGAACGGGTAGACCACCAACTGCAAGATTACATGCAGATCAAGCGCATCAGCGGGCCGTGGAAATCGTCAGAGCGCCTGATGGTGGCGGTAGGCCCCAGCCCCTATGCCGAAAATTTGGTGCGCTGGACGCGCCGCATGGCTTATAACCTCGAAGCGCCGTGGCTGGCCGCCTATATCAAGACCAGTACGCCGCTGTCGGCACAGGCCGAAAAGCAATTAGACGCCAACTTGACGCTTGCGCGCTCACTAGGCGCAGAGGTGATTACCACGGCTGGCGATGACGTGACCGAGGGGTTGATTCACCTCGCACATCAGCGCAATGTGACGCAAATCGTGGTCGGCAAAACGCAGCATCCGTGGCTACGCAATCTATTACGTGGCGGGTCGCCGACTGAGCGCATGATTCGAGCGGCTGGCGATATTGATGTCTCGGTGGTCAGCGCCGAAGATGAGGGCGCGCCGCCCAGTCCTGTCCGCGTCAGTTTGTCGATGCCGACGCGCCACTCTTCATGGAAACAATACGTCCTCGCCGTCGGGATTGTGGCGATTGTCACCCTTTTTGATTTGATGTCGGGGAACTGGTTGAGTTACGTGGCCGTCGGCTTAACCGAATTATTGGCCGTATTGCTGATTGCGGTCTATATCGGGCGTGGCCCGGCGTTGGTGGCTGCCTTCGTCAGCGCGCTCAGTTGGAATTTTTTGTTCATCGAGCCACGCTTCACCCTCCAAATTTACCAGACGCAGGACATTATCTTATTCCTGTTGTATTTTTTGATTGCGCTGTTCACCGGCAACTTGACCGCCCGCCTGAAACAGCAAGAACAGCAAGCGCGTTATAACAGCGAGCGCAACCTCGCCCTCTACCGATTGGCGCGGGACGTGGCCGGTGCGGTGGATATGGATGATGTTGTGCGCGTCGGCGTTCAACAAATTGGGCAGGCTTTTAACGCCGATGTCGGGGTCTGGTTAACCCAGTCTGAAAAAACGTTGAACGAGACCTCACACCCCGCCAGCACGCTCGTCGTTAACGATAAAGAGTATAATGTCGCGCTGTGGGCCTTTCACCATAGCAAACCGGCGGGCCGCGATACCGATACGCTTCCCTCGGCAGACGGGCGCTATTACCCCCTCAAAACCACCGGCCCGACCATCGGTATCTTGGGGATTCGGTTGCGCGAACCAGAGCAGCTTAGTTTTGAGCAACAACTTCTGTTAGAGACGTTCGTCACCCAATTGGCCTTGACCGTAGAACGTGAGCTACTCGATCAAGCCAGCGAACGCGCCACGATGATGGCTGAATCCGAACGCCTGTACACGACGCTCTTAAACTCGATCAGCCATGAATTACGGACGCCCATCACCGCCATTACGGGCATCGCCAACACGCTTGCCGACCCGCACGCCAACCTCAAAGATGACGCCCGCAGCGCGCTCGGCGCAGATATCCAAGAGGCGGCGGCGCGCTTGAATCGGCTGGTTGAAAATTTGTTGGATATGTCGCGCTTAGACAGCGGGCGTTTAGAGGTTAAGCGTGATTGGTGTGATGCTTGTGACCTGTTGAGCAGCGCGGTCAATCGGCTCAAGAAGCGCCTTGATGGGCGTCCGCTGACGATTGATTGCCCGCCGGGGATGCCGCTGATTTCGCTGGATTTCGTCTTGGTCGAACAGGTTTTGGTCAACCTGATCGAAAACGCCTGTGCTTATACCTCACCGCAAACCGCCATCCGTCTCAGCGCGGGCATGGACGGCAACAGCATGACCCTGATGGTCGAAGATAGCGGCAGCGGTATCCCCCCCGAAGAACTGCCGCACATCTTCCAGAAATTTTACCGCATCACAGGCACAGCCGCTGGCGGCACGGGCTTGGGATTGTCGATTGCCGAGGGGATTATCAGCGCCCATAACGGCACGATCCATGCCGTGAATGCTCCCGACGGCGGCGCACGCTTTATCATCCGACTGCCCGTGATCGGGACGCCCCCGCAAGTGAAGGAATCAGACCTATGATCGATAACCCACGCATCCTTGTGATTGACGATGAGGTGCAAATCCGCCGTTTTTTGCGCTTTAGCCTCGAAGCCAACGGCTATCGTGTCTACGAGGCCGAAAGCGGGCGCGAAGGGCTGTTGAGCGCGGCCAAGCTGCGCCCCGACCTGATTATTCTTGACCTCGGCTTGCCCGACATGACCGGTCACGCCGTCCTGAATAGTTTACGCGAGTGGACGCACACCCCCGTGATTATTTTATCGGTTCACGATTCCGACAAAGATAAGGTCATAGCGCTGGACGGTGGCGCGGACGATTATCTGACCAAGCCGTTTAGCCCGGAAGAGTTGATGGCACGCATCCGCGCCGCTATGCGCCACGCCCAACCCGAACCAGAGCAACCGGTCTTGACCTTTGGGCATGTCCAGATTGACTTGACCCGCCGAGTGGTCACAAAAAACAGCCTACCGGTTAAGCTGACGCCGACGGAATACGCCTTGCTCAAACTGATGGCGCAGCACGCCGGGCGCGTTTTGACCCATCAACAGATTTTACGCGAGGTCTGGGGCCCGGAATACATCAACGAGACGCATTATCTGCGCGTGTATTTCGCACAATTGCGCCAAAAAATTGAGCTGGACACGACGTTACCGGCGCTGCTCATCACCGAGCCGGGCGTGGGCTACCGTTTGCGGGTCGAATAGGGCAGAAACGGTTTTGGTCGGTTTCAAAAGTATAGGGCGGCGGACGCCCCGTTGGGCGTCCCTACGAATGACGATTTTGGTAGGGACGCGCAACGGCGCGTCCATCACCACGTACCTTTCTTTCCTCCTCTAAATTTTGATACGTTTGCCCTAACCCCGCCATGCACCCGTCAGCGTTTTGCTGAAAATGAGATATAGTTTGGAGTGTTGTTTTCCGCGAATCCTGATTTTCGACTAGGCTTGCCGTGTAACCTGATGACGATTCCCTCCGGTTTTGAATTACGACCCATCCAGTCGCAAGACATGGATTTTCTATGCCAATTGTACGGCTCGACCCGCGAAGAAGAATTGGCGCAGGTTGAGTGGCCGTCAGCGCAAAAAGACGCTTTCGTGCGGATGCAGTTTGAAGCCCAACACGCCCATTATCAGCAACATTATCCCAACGCCCAGTTTGATGTCGTCCTCTATGACGCCAAACCCATCGGGCGCATGTATGTGGACCGCCACCCCAAAGAAATCCGCCTGATGGAAGTGACGCTTGTCCAAGCAATACGCGGGCGCGGACTGGGGACGACCCTGATGCGCTGGTTGATGGACGAGGCCGCCCAAACCGACAAAATCCTCACTTTACACGTCGAAGAATTTAACCCCGCTTATCGCCTCTATCAACGACTGGGCTTTAAGCCGCTCGAACAACGCGGCGTGTATATGTTCATGGAATGGAAACCAGAATGATTGCCAAATTGACCTATGGTGTGTTTGAGCCGTTGTTGAACCAGTCATTTTTAATTCACTACGGCAACAGTGAGACCTTACCCGTGACTCTGACTGAGGCGACTCGGTGGGGGCTGACGCCAGAGACGCCAGAACAAGCGGAAAACCGCCCATTTTCGCTGGTATTTCAATCGACCATTCGCCAACATTTGCCGCAAGGGACATTTCAGATCAGCCATGAGATATTGGGCGACCAACAAATTTTTATCGTCCCGTTAGCGCCCAATGCGGTTGGGATTCAATATCAGGCGGTTTTCAACCCATAAAACCGGCTCGACACAAAAAACGAGGCTATATCTCTCAAGATATAGCCTCGTTTCGTTTTACCACAAAATGACCGAACTATGTGAGCGGCGGGTAAACCCCTTACAGCGCGATATTAAAATAGAAGGTCAAGTAAGGCTGCATATTATTGTGCGGTTGGTCGCCACCCGCTGGGGTGATTGCGTTATCGCTGATTGGCGTCAGGCTGGCGGCTGAGCCATATACAAAACCACTGCGCGGCGCGGCGTAGAAATTGTTCGCTGGGTTATTGCTATTGCCCAGATTGGCCGAGAACTGCATGGCGTGACTGTGCGACGGGATTTCAGACCCCAGCAGCGTGACGGTCTCAGAACCGCCGGTTTCACCCAGATCATGCAAGGACAGCCCCGGCGCTTGACCCGGGTGCATCGGGGCGCGACCTTGCAGGTCAGGCAGGGCGAAATTAGTCTTGCCATTGCCACCATAGGTCGTCCCTAACAGGGAAAATAACGCGGTATTTTGCGAGATTGGCAAGACTTGACCGTCACACCACGCCCAGCCTCTTGGGGCGAAGTTGAACGGGAAAATACGGATTTCTGCAACAAACGGATCGGCCATTGTGTTCTATCTCCGGTTCTTAGGGTTAGCTGGGCGACGGGAAAATGCCAAACAGCGAGATAATAAAATTAACGCACAAGTAGGGCTGGAAATTGTTGTGTGGCTGGCTACCCCCTATTGAGCTGACAATTTGCGGACTCATGCCTACGGTTGGGGTGCGCGAGGTATAAATCGTCGGGCTGGGGGAGGACGGAACCGTGTTGCTGCTGGGGGTGGTGTCCGTGGCGACTTGAGAATTCGCCAATACGGCGTGGCTGTGAGCCGGAATCTGGTTCACCGTCAAGGTGATTTCCTCCGCGCCGCCAGTTTCGGCCAAAACAAACCCATTGCCTTGATGAATCGGCAGGCGTCCGCGTAGGTCAGGCAAGGCAAATGTGCTTTGACCATCGCCGCCGTAGGTCGTGCCAATCAGTAGGAACAGCGTCTCGTTCTCCGAAATAGGCAGTAACTGACCCTCGCAAAACATCCAGCCTGCCGGGGCGATATGACCCGCAAAGATGCGAATTTCACCAACATAAGGTTGTGCCATCGTGGTCGTCTCCGGTTAATTGGGGCTGGGGAAGATGCCCTGAAGGGCAATACAGAAACTGATGGTCAAAAACGGCTGCATGTTCAAATGGGCTTGACTACCACCCGTGTTAGAGAGTGCGCCAGCCGCCATCGTAACCAGATTTTGCGGCGGGGCATAGGCTGGCGTGAGTGTTTTAGCGGGGACGGCATTTGTGCCATCAGCGGTGGTTGCTGCTGCGCTAGAGAAACTTGCCGTATGCACATGGGTCGGGATTTCAGAAATGCTCAAGGTATGTGCTTGCTCACCGGCGCGTTCACCGAGAGTATGACTACTGCCGACGTGGATAGGGGTGCGTCCGCGTAGGTCTGGAAGCGCAAAATTCACGAGTCCATCTCCCCCAAAAGTCGTCCCCAAAAGCGAGAATAACGCTTGATTCTGATTGATGGGCAACAGTTGCCCATTGCACAGCGCCCAGCCTCTGGGTGGAAATACAAACGACATCATGCGTATTTCTGATAAAAACGGTTCAGCCATCGTGCGGACTCCTAAGTTCGTCTTGCTAGGATAAAAATAGCTTTCCATGCGCCGATTGCCACTCACGGGCGAATCGCACACAACAAAATTGGGGAAGGGGCGGAGAGGAAAATTCTCCGCCCTAGAGACGTGTGTTAGGGAACGGCTATCGGCGCTGTGGGGAGTGTGCAGGTCGCCGATGTGATGGTGTTGTTGATGCCGACGAACACACCACCCGTAACCGTATTGGTGCTGCCGACGCGCGTTATCGCATTCGCATCACCGGTACCCGACATGCCTTGTAAACGCATCGTTGCGCTACCGTCATAGAACATGTCAA
>Ga0105046_10015206_pt1 | contig 11837 bp, 9 predicted proteins | sample MAT03_FD_78385 | JGI IMG/M metagenome (GOLD analysis project Ga0105046, IMG submission 78385) | Freshwater microbial communities from Lake Fryxell liftoff mats and glacier meltwater in Antarctica - MAT-03 (megahit assembly) | ecosystem: Environmental > Aquatic > Freshwater > Ice > Liftoff...
AGGTGGTCGCGATCGCGCCGGCGTTGACCATCGGGTTCTGGGGTATGCCGGTGCCGGGCTGCAGGGTGATCGAGTTGAAAGCTTCGCCGCTCGGCTCGACATCAACATGCGCACGCACGCCTTCTTCGCCCAGTGCCTCGAGGGCAAGCGCGTAGGTGAGCGGCTTCGAGATCGACTGGATCGTGAACGTGCGGCGGGTATCACCAACCTCGTAGACCGAGCCGTCGGCGGTGACCAGGCTGATGCCGAACCAGTTCGGATCGGCGCTAGCCAGCTCCGGGATGTAAGAGGCGACCTCACCGGTGAGGTCGGCCACATGACGGTCATGGAGCCGCTCGAGCAGGGCCTGTACGGGTGAGGTCGGCTCCGACTTGGGGATGGTGGTGGTCATGCCGGGAGTATGCCGGGTCCGATCCCGGACAACATCAGGCTCACTCAGATCCCAACCCCCCTGGGGTTCTGAAGGGCTGCCAGTGATCGCACAACAGGCTGGCAAGGGTTGATGGCAGGTCCTACGATCAGTTCATGGCAGAACCGGTACCGCTGGAGGAGCAGGACCTGAAGATCCTCGAGATCGAGGGGCCGACCGTGGTCGGGCACACCTGCAAGGTGATCCGGCTGGCAGCGCCCGGGGTCGGGTTCGAAGCGCTCTTCGAATCGGTTGGTCAGAAGGTGAGTTCGGTGCCGGAACTCAACTGGAAACTCAGCGACGATAACGGCACGATCTGCTGGGTCGTCGACGCCAACTTCCGCCTGGAACGGCACCTGGTTCCGCTCGATGCCGGATCCCGGCTCAGTGAGGCGGAACTCTCGGCCGCGGCCGGCGGCCTGTTCGGAGAGAAGCTCGACCGCAGCCATCCGCTCTGGCGGATCGACGTCGCCGAACTCGAGGACGGCGGCACCGCACTGATCTGGCGGATACATCACGCGCTGGCCGACGGCACGACCGCAATGCGCCTCGCCCGCGAGGTCCTGTGGCACGAAGAACCACTGCCAGGCGACCACGCCGAACGCAAAGCAATCCGGGCCGCAGACAACGTGAGGCGGCGGCGCCACCTGATCGGCCTGTTCGAGCGTGAGTTCGCCCGGGCCGGCGACCCGTCACCCTTCGACGGCCAGATCGGGACCGAGCGCTCGATCGCTTTCGCCACCATCTCGCTGAGCGCCATCCATGACGCCGGCAAGGCTGCGGCCGGGGCGACCCTCAACGACTCGGTGCTCTCGGTTGTCGCCGGTGCGATCCGCCACTGGATGGAACTCCACGAAGTCGAGCACCCCGGTGTGGTCCGGGTGAGGGTACCGGTCAGCCTCCACCACGGCGACGATGACGGCGGCAACCGCGACTCCTACTTCTCGATTCCCCTGCCGCTCGGCGAGCCCGACCCGGTGCGCCGCCTCGAGGCGATCCGCGAAGAAACCGAAGGACGCAAAACCGATCACGACGCGGAAGAGATCGACTCTCTTATCCGGCGAATCAGCCACACCTCACCAAGGCTCAGGAACTTCTACTCGAAGTTCGAGTCAAATCCCCGGCGGTTCGCGCTGAACATCTCCAACGTGCGGGGCCCGAGCCGACCCGTGACCGTGCTCGAAGCCCCGGTGGAAACCGTCCACTCGATCGTCGAGATCGGCGAACGCCACGCCCTGCGGGTCGCGGCGCTCTCGGTCGAGGACCGGCTCTGCTTCGGCTTCTGCGCCGACCCGCACCTGGTCCAGGACCTCGACGTGATGGCCGACGGAATCGAGTTCGCAACCGAACGGCTGATAACCGCATCCCAGCGTATTTAGGCTAGGCTCAACTTCATGAGCATGACGCCTTCATTGCCCACCGCAGCGGTCGAGGATTACGCCAAGGCGATCTACTCGCTGACCGGCTGGGGGCCTGAGACCGCGTCGACCAACGACCTCGCGGAACGCCTCGGGGTGAAGGCAGGTTCGGTCTCGGCAATGATCAAGAAACTCGATGAAGCGGGGCTGGTCGAGCGGGTGCCCTACCACGGTGTGCGGCTCACGGCCGACGGCACCCGGGTCGCGCTCGGGGTGCTGCGCCGGCACCGACTGCTGGAACTATTCCTGGCTGAAGTCCTCGACGTGCCCTGGGAGCGGGTCCATGACGAAGCCGAAGTGCTCGAGCACGCACTCTCCGAAGACCTGACCGAACTGATCTCGGTCAAGCTCGGGGACCCGGCCTTCGATCCCCACGGCGACCCGATCCCCGATCGCGACCTGAGTGTGGAAGAAACCGCGACCGAAACCCTGGCCAGCCTGGCGCCCGGTGACCGGGCCCGTTTTGTCCGTGTATCCGACTCGAACTCGGAGATGCTGGCCTACCTTTCCGAATGCGGGATCTCGGTCGGTGAAAACCTCGAGATGGTTGAACGCCAGCCTTTCGACGGTCCGATCTCGATCCTGATCGAAGGCGACACCCACGTGCTGGGGCTGACCCTGGCCCAGGCTATGCGAGTCGTCCCGCTGGGCTGATCTTCGCCGCGCGTTTCACCGGGGGATGGGGAAGGTGGGCCCACCCGGTGTCGGTGGAGTCGGTGGCGTCGGCGGGTCCGGGCGGACCGGTGGAACCACCGGCGGCTCAGGTTCCGGCTCGGGTTGAGGTTCGGGCCGCGGTTCAACCGGCGGTTCGGGTTGCGGCTTGGCCGGCGGCAGGTTGATCCCGGGTCCGCCAATCGGCTGATTGCCCGACTGGTTGCCGCCGTTCCCGTTCCCGTTGCCGTTCTGGGTTCCGGGTGAAGGAGCCGGGCCACCGGTGTCTCCCGGGACAACCTCGGTGACCTCGATCTCGGTTTCGGTCACCTCTTCGGCGCCGGGTTTGTTCTTGTTGCCCTTGCCGTCCTTCTGCTTCTCCACGGGACCGGGGTCTGGCTCGGAGTCATCCAGCGAAACCGGGGCCGAGACCGGTTCGAGGCTGCCCGGCTCAATCGTCGAGTCGGCGACCTGTCCGGCCACGACAGCCGAAACGATCGCGACCAGCAGGATCGCGCTGGCTGCGGCCCCGGTCAATGTCTTCCAGCTGCGGCCATTTTTGCCGCTGCCGGCGGCACCATCCGCCCCGACCGCGCCTTCCGCGCCACCGGAACCGGCACCCTCCCGGGCGGGACGTTCGATCCCGGACCAGTCGGATCCGGTGATCGACGCCGCTTTCGCCAGGGTGTCACGGAAGAGGTAGGCGGCCGGGATGACCGGCGCCCATGCCCGGTAGGAGATGCCCGCTTCCGCCATCGCTTCGTCGGAGAGACGGCATATCTCGCAGCCGTCCAGGTGAGTTTCGAGCCAGATCCTCTCGGCGGGGTCCTTGAGTTCAGCGTCGGCCCGGGCAGCCAGCAGGGGGAGTGCCCGCTCGCACTCCGCGGAACCGGGCGTGATCCCTGATGCCGCGCCCAGGCGCATCTCGCCGCGCAGGTTCGTCCTTGCCCTCGAGATCAGCTGGGCGACCGCGTTCGACTTCATCTCCATGGTCGTGGCGATCTCGTCGTAGCTCATGCCTTCGACCTCACGGAGGACCAGGACTTCGCGCTGCCGCTCCGGCAACCGTCCGTTCGCCTCCCGAACCAGTTCCTGCTGCGACTCGAGCATCGCCGCCCGGGATGGGTCGGCGTCCAGATCGGTGCCGTCCTTGAACATGTGTCCCTCACCAGATTCGGGGACCTCGTCCATGACTTCCGTTTTTTTGTGTTTGCCGATCATGTCGTAGCTCGTATTTCGTGCGGTAGTGAAGAGGTATGGACCGAACTCGAACTGCCGGTCCTTCATCTCCGGCAGTCGCCGGAGGACCTTCAGGAACGCTTCCTGAGTTGCGTCTTCCGCTTCGTGCCGGTCGCCCAGCAGTCGCAGGCAGTAGTTGTAGATCCGTTTCTCATAGGCGTCGTAGAGCTGGGCGAAGGCCTGGCCGTCACCACTGGCCGCAGCCAGGGCAAGCTTGTGTTCCGCCGCCCCGGAGGCAGCATCGGCTGGTATCTCGCCAATCAATGCACTTCTCCGGGACGGGGAATCACCATGACCTGATGCTACCTGCGTTTGGCTCCCGCGATAGTGATTTTCATGGCCTTGCTGACGGTGCGCACGTTTCCGGCGCCATCACGGACCCTTGCCGATACCGCCACCTTGCGGGCAGCCGGGATCGAAGTGAGCAGCCGGCGGACCGACTTGCTGAAGCGCAGCTTGACCACTTTGGTCTTGCCGGCAGCCACCGAGCAGGGCGCGCTGGACAGGGTCACCTTGCGTTGCTTGCCCTTGATCCGGACTTTCGACTTCGTCTGAACCTTGACCCTGCCCTGGCAGGGGCCGGTCTCCTCCGCTGCCGGGCAGCTGAGCCTGAGCTTCGCAACACCGATCTTCTGAACTTTCAGCGTCTTGCCGAGGATGCCGAGCGTGACCTGGCTGTCGGGTGCCGGTTCGGCGATCTTCCAGAGCTCGTGCCCGAGGGTGCCGTCGGTTGCGATGAAGTACAGGGCACCCTCATGCTCGGTGTATTCGTAGGGATCCGAGCTGTCGTTACCCTGGAGCAGGTCGTCGAACAGTCTCGCGCCGACACCGGTGGTGGCCCACAACTCGTAGCCATGAGTACCGTCGTCGGCGGTGAAGAAGATCTCGCCTCCGAGCTCGGTCATTCCGTATGGATCCGACCCTTCTTCGCCCGGGTTGATGTCGGCGATCTGGGCGAAAGTCGTACCGTCGCTCTTCCACAGCTCGCGGCCGGTGACTCCATCGTCAGCCGAGAAATAGAGCTGGCCACCGGTCACCGACAGCGAAGGACTCGATCCATCCACACCGGGTGCGACGTCCGCAACCAGGAGGGTCGAAGGCACCGGCCAGACACCGTCGGTCCTCCAGAGTTCGGATCCGTTGATCGCGTTGGTGGCCCGGAAGTACAGGTGGTCAGCCATCGGTTCGAAAGAACCGGGGTTGCTGTTGGCACCACCCGGGTTGATGTTGGTGAGCAATTCGGTGTTCACACCGTCCGTCCGCCAGGGCTCGTTGCCCTGGGCTCCGTTGTCGGCCGCAAAGTACAGCGAGCCGTTGAACTCGGTGAACGAACCCGGGTTTGACGCACTGGCTCCGGGTCGGATGTCCTCCCAGAGAGTCGCGGTTACACCATCGGATCGCCACAGCTCGGCACCGTTGACACCGTCATTGGCGCGGAAGTAGACGAACCCACCGAGCTCGGCCATCGAAGTCGGGCTCGATGCCGCGGCCCCGGGGTTGATGTCCATGACCAGATTCGTCATGGCTCCGTCGCTTGTCCACAGCTCCCTGCCGGTCACACCGTCTTCGGCGCTGAAGACGAGCCGACCATTGAAATCTTCGAGGCCGAATGGACCGGAACCCTCTGCTCCGGGCCTGATGTCTTCGACCATGCTGGTGACGTTTCCGTCGGTCCTCCAGAGTTCTGCGCCGGTCACGCCGTCGTCGGCACGGAAATAGAGGTAGTCACCCACCACGGTCAGATAGTTGGGGCTTGCATCTGGAGTACCGGAGTTGATGTCCGCGACGAGCTCCGAGCCGGCGCCGGAATCGGTGACGCGGCGAAGTTCGTCGCCGGAAGTCCCGTCGGAGGCGGTGAAGTAAAGCTCTCCCTTGAACCGGGTGAGGTCGGATGGTTCGGACGCGCTCGGTCCGGCGTTGACGTCGGCTGCGAGCTGGACCTGCTTCTCTGCGGCAGCACTGCCGGCAAAGGCGAATCCCGCAACCAGCACCAGGGCCAGAGCGAAAACGGACCGTTTCAGAAACTTCGTGATCTGGATGATTGTTGGCTTCATGGCAGAAACACTTCCTTCGAGATTGCTTAGGCCTCGGGTGGCCCTTTGTCTCTCTAACGACGAAGTGGAGCGTTTCTTACGCAGGCAACGAAATTCTTGTCGAGCTCTGAATTGAGCCCCAGGCCGAACAGGATCGCGATGTTGGAGATCCAGAACCAGACCAGCAGGGTCACCCGCAGGTGCAGCGGCCGCAGCTTCCGGAACGGCCGGGAACCGGGAAAGCAGCCCGGCCAGAAGTTCCGGAAATGAAGTTGCCCGTCAGGCGGGCAATTTCATTGCCGGAATGTCGTTCAGGCTCCCAGCTGGTCCTTCAGGGCATCCAGTTCTTCGCGCAGTTGCCTCACCTCGCGCTCCAGCGTTTCAATCCGTTCAGTTTCAGGGGTGTCCTGCGGGATCGGGTACCCAGACTTGGTGGGGACGGGGGGTGGGGGTGTCGCACTCGCAGGCGCCGTCCCGCCGGAGACTGTGACACCCCCACCCCCCGCTTCGTCGCCGCCGTTCGGTCCACGGCTGTCTGCCGCAGCAGCGATGGGTTCAGACCCGGTTGCTTCGGCATCCGTCACGTCGCCACCAAGAAGCTGCCGGTACCGCTCCTCCTTTTGACCGGGGCGTCGCTGGAGACGTTCCGCGAGGCCGCGGCCGATCAAGGCGTCAAGGGTGGTTTGGACTGCGGCCAGGTCGTGGAAGCTGAAGAGGCGGTCGGTTCGCTGCTTGAGTTCTCCCGGGGTCTGGGAGCCACGCAGCATCAGGACCGCGAGGACCGAGATCTGGTCTTCGTCCAGTTTGATTTCGGTATCCAGCAGGTGGCGGTACTTGGGTGAGCGGGAAGTGTGGCCGGAAGCACCGCGGATCCAGCGGCGACGGCCGAGTTCGCCGAGGGCGACACGAACGGTCGCTTCGTCGTAGTCGACCACCGGATCGCGGTTGGTCGACTGGTTGCAGGCGAGCCGAAGCGAGTTGAGCGTCAGTGGGTAGGCGTCCGGCGTGGTCCGCTGCTTTTCGATCAGGCAGCCCAGCACACGCATCTCCACGTCATCAGGTCCGATCATCGGGCCGCAGCCTACCGGGTGGAGTTCCAAAGCTCGATAACCCTCATGGCACGTTCGCTTTCCGCTCCAAGCACCCGGTCGAGCCAGAGGTCGAGTTCGACACGATCAAGTTCACCGACTCCGACAAGCATCTGCTCTATGTCAACCCAGTCCTTTGGCCGGTCGAACGCCGCCTTGCAGACGATCAGGTGCTCGGGGGCCAGGATGGGGATCGTCCCCTCGCCGAAAACGACCCTGCGTTTCCGATCATTCATGGCGTCGTGGAACGGGTCGTAGGCAAAGAAGATGTCGACCGGGTTGCGTCCCCACCACAATCTGACCTGACCATCCCGCGCCAGCTGCTCACTATCGACCTCGACATCAACACCGAGGGGGAACAGGGCGATAGCCAAATCTCCAAAACGTTCAACCGGAACAAAGGCGTTGATGTCCACGTCGATCGTCACCCGCGGTTCGCCGTAATAGGCGAGGGCCAACGCACCCCCGATCGCATGCGGTACGCCTGCCGCCTGAAGGGCCTCATGAATGAGCGTGACTTTCTTGGCGAGCGGGACTTCCAAAGGGATCAGCCTGAGGATATTCGGGGGAACTCTGATCTCTTGGCTGATCTGCCACGACGGTCACGGTCGGGGATTGCATCGCCGAACCCGAGCAAATCCTCAAGTGCTTGCGCACGTTCGCGCTGGGAAGCACCGGTCCACATCTTCATTCGATCCACTTCGTGGCTCAGCTGAGACTTTGAGCGAAAACTGTCCCTAATCAGGTTCGAAAGCCGCCGGTTCGGACTTCGCCCGTGTTGCATCTCCTTCAGCAGGCGGCCTGCCATGAGGTCGATCTCGCTGGTCACCGGCGCTCCGGCACGGGTCGCCTTCAGCCGAAGTCCCTCGATGTCCACATCTTTCGCACTTCGTTCGACCACCAGCTTCTCGACCGGAGGCGTCAGCTCTGAGAACGAAGCGAGGGTTCTGCTTCGAGGACCATTTTCAGTTCGATACGACTCGCGAACTTCCCATCGATTGTTCGGTTTCGCGACAACGAAGGCCATAGTGGGCATTCTACCCACTACATTCTGAAAGTTCAACCGCCGCTCCGCCTTCGCAATTGTCAGGGGTCGCTTCGACATCGGCGAGCGGACCGCTGAAAGGCTCTAGTGGTGGCTTTCGGGAGCGTCCTGCGGACCTTGCTCGAGGCCCGCGGCTTCGATCACGTTCCGGGTCGCCTGCGGCACGGTCAGTTTCTTCTCGGCCACATTCTGCTCGGCTTCCTTGATCGCTACCGGCACGCCGTCACGGGCGTGGAAGGCGGCCAGTACTCCCTCTTCGATCATCGAGGAGAGCCAGCGCTGCTGCTGGCGCTGGCGGCGCTCTTCCAGCAGTCCGGATTCTTCGAGCAGGGCACGGTGCGCTTCGATCGTTTCCCAGATTTCGGACAGCCCGGTCTTCTCGGTCGCCGAGGCGATCAGCACCGGGGTCTGCCAGCCTTCGGTCGATGGCGGCAGCATGCGCAGCGCGTGGCGGTAGTCCCCGCGGGCGCGCTTGGCCAGCGGGATGCGATCGCCATCGGCTTTGTTGACGACGATCAGGTCCGCCATTTCCATGATGCCGCGCTTGATTCCCTGGAGTTCGTCACCGGCCCCGGGAACAAGCAGCAGGCAGAGGCTGTCGACCAGTTCTGCCAGCTCGGACTCGGACTGGCCGACACCGACCGACTCGACCAGGATCACGTCGAACCCGGCCGCTTCGCAGAGCAGCATCGCTTCACGGGTCTTGCGGGCGACCCCGCCGAGCACTCCGCCGGAAGGTGAAGGCCGGATGTAAGCGTCGGGGCTGACACTCAGGGCCTGCATGCGGGTCTTGTCGCCGAGGATCGAGCCGCCGGTGCGGGCACTCGACGGGTCGATCACCAGCACCGCGACCTTGAGGCCCTGCTCGATCAGCCAGAGGCCGAGCGATTCGATCACCGTCGACTTGCCGGCACCGGGCACACCGGTGATGCCGACCCGCCGGGCCTTGCCGGTGAGCGGCAGGAGTTCGGCGATCAGTTCCTGGGTCATCTCCTGGTCATCCGGCCGGCGTGACTCGGCCAGCGTTATCGCCCGGGACAACGCGCCGCGATCTCCGCCGGTGACACCCTCCTTCAGTTCCTGGACCGAAGAGCGCTCGGACATCAGGCGGTCGTGGGCTCTGTTTCGATGTCCAGGTCGAGCTTTTCGATCAGCAGATCGAGCAGCTCGCCCGCGGCTTCACCGATAACGGTTCCGGGCGGGAAGATCAGGTCGGCGCCGGCCGCCTTGAGCGGCTCGAAGTCGACCGGCGGGATCACACCACCGGCGACGATCGCGATGTCCTTGCGGTCCTGGTCATCTAGGGCCTTGCGCAGCGCCGGCACCAGGGTCAGGTGTCCGGCAGCAAGGGTGCTGACCCCGACCACATGAACGTCGGCTTCGACCGCCTGGCGGGCGACCTCTTCCGGAGTCTGGAACAACGGGCCGATGTCGACGTCGAAGCCGAGGTCGGCGAAAGCGGTGGCGATCACCTTCTGGCCACGATCGTGTCCATCCTGGCCTATCTTCGCGACCAGCACCCGGGGCCGGCGGCCTTCGGCTGCTTCGAACTTCTGGACGAGCTCTTTGGTGTTCGAGAAAGAGTCGGAACTCACGCCGACCTCCTGAAGGTATACACCCGCAATTGACCTGATTTCAGCCGCATGGCGACCGTACTCCTTTTCCAGGGCGAGGCTGATTTCTCCAACGGTCGCATGGGCTCTGGCGGCTTTGATGCCGAGGTCGAGCAGGTTGCCTTCACCCGAACGCGCGGCGTTGGTCAGGTGCTCGAGGGCCTCTTGGACGGCACGGTCGTCGCGCTCGGCCCTGAGCCGTTCCAGCTTCGCGAGCTGGGCATTTCGAACCTCGTTGTTGTCGATCTTCAGCACGTTGACCAAGGTGTCGTTCTCCGGCCGATAAGAGTTGACACCGACCACGGTCTGCTTGCCGGAGTCGATCCGGGCCTGGGTGCGTGCCGCCGATTCTTCGATGCGCAGCTTCGGGATGCCGGCCGCGATCGCTTCGGTCATGCCACCGGCCTCGTCGATTTCCTTCATGTGGGCCAGCGCCTTCAGGGCCAGCTGTTTGGTCAGGTACTCGACGTAGTAACTGCCGGCCCAGGGGTCGATCACCCGGGTTGTGCCGCTCTCCTGCTGAAGGAAGAGCTGGGTCTGGCGGGCGATCCTGGCGCTGAAGTCGGACGGCAGGCCCAGGGCTTCGTCGAGCGCGTTGGTGTGCAGCGACTGGGTGTGGCCCTGGGTCGCGGCCATCGCTTCGACACAGGTGCGGACCACGTTGTTGTAGGCGTCCTGCGCGGCGAGGCTCCAGCCGGAGGTCTGGCAGTGGGTGCGCAGGGACATCGACTTGTCCTTCTTCGGGCCAAACTCCTTGATCAGGCTGGCCCAGAGCAGGCGGCCGGCGCGCATCTTCGCGACCTCCATGAAGAAGTTCATTCCGATCGCCCAGAAGAAGGACAGGCGCGGTGCGAAGTTGTCGATCTCGAGGCCCGAGTCGAGCGCTGCTTTCACATATTCGACCCCGTCGGAGAGCGTGTAACCGAGCTCCAGGTCGGCGCTCGCCCCGGCCTCCTGCATGTGGTAGCCGGAGATCGAGATCGAGTTGAAGCGCGGCAGTTCCTTCGAGGTGAAACCGATGATGTCGGAGACGATCCGCATCGACGGCTTCGGCGGATAGATGTACGTATTCCGCACCATGAATTCTTTGAGGATGTCGTTCTGGATCGTGCCGGTGATCTGGTCGTGCGGCACGCCCTGCTCCTCACCGGCGACGATGAAAAGTGAAAGCACCGGCAGCACGGCGCCGTTCATGGTCATCGAGACGCTCATCTCTTCCAGCGGGATGCCTTCGAAGAGCGTGCGCATGTCGTAGATCGAGTCGATCGCGACCCCGGCCATGCCGACGTCTCCGGCCACCCTTTCGTGATCCGAGTCGTAACCGCGATGGGTCGCGAGGTCGAAAGCGATCGAAAGGCCCTTCTGGCCGGCCGCGAGGTTGCGACGGTAGAAGGCATTCGATTCTTCGGCCGTGGAGTAACCGGCGTACTGGCGGATCGTCCAGGGCTTGTTCACGTACATGGTCGGATACGGACCACGCAGGTAAGGCGCGAAACCGGGCAAAGTGTCGAGGAAGTCGAGGCCTTCGGTGGCGCTCGAGGTATAGGCCGGGTCGAGCTCGATTCCCTCGGGGGTGTCCCACTTGACCGGGTCGCCGGAAGGGTCCTGGGCCGCGGCGTCATTCAGGATGCGGTCGAGTTCCTGGACCGGTGCCGGTTCGGCTTCGATGCCGCCGAGCTCGATCTGGGAAAAGTCAGGGATTCCGTTGCTGCCGGACATCAGTTGACCTCCACGCCGAACCGGTTGAGGGCGGTGGTCAGGACGCTGACCATGTTCACCCCGTTCTTCAGGACTTCGTCGGCGCCGGCGGCTTCGTTCAGCTCCGGGGTCGAATTGATCATGTAGACGTATTCGGCTCCGGAGTCACGGAGTCGGGTGACCAGATCAGCCACGTCTTCCGGCGTCTCTCGCTTGCTCGCGCAGACGGCGGCCATGGTGAAACCGCCCGCCTTGAAAGTTGATGCCTGGCCTTCATTTCCGTCGAGGGCTCCCGACGGCACCGTCTCGATGCCGGAGACCTCAAAGAAGCTCTTTGCCCAGTTGGCCAGGTTCACGTGGGACGCGATCGCACCCAAGCAGGCGAGGTAGATCCGGGGGCGGTCCCCTCCATCCTCGACGTGTTCCCTGACCGAGAACCGCATCTGCTCGAAAGCGGAACCGTCAGGCCGCGGGTTCAGCGCGGGCAGCGAGAAGCTGCCACCGAGATCCTGGTTGAGTGCGGCAGCGATCTGGTCGATCCGGGCACCCGAAGAAACGAGCGACACGGCCTTCTCGAGCTGCTCACCAACCGGCGCAGAAGCGAGGCCGGCCAGGCCGGATTCAAGGGCGCCACCCGTCGGCC
>Ga0105046_10015207_pt1 | contig 11837 bp, 10 predicted proteins | sample MAT03_FD_78385 | JGI IMG/M metagenome (GOLD analysis project Ga0105046, IMG submission 78385) | Freshwater microbial communities from Lake Fryxell liftoff mats and glacier meltwater in Antarctica - MAT-03 (megahit assembly) | ecosystem: Environmental > Aquatic > Freshwater > Ice > Liftoff...
CGATTCCGGAATGGGCCTGACGCACGGCACCCTGGGCGCGCGGCTGGTGACGAACCTGATTCGCGGCGATGCCGACCCGCTGGCCGGCGTCTACTCGCCCACCCGCTGGATGCCCGGCGCGCTACTCACCTACCTGGGCGAGAACCTGAACCTGGCCGCGCAGTTCGGCGACTGGCTGACCGGCGGGGACGTGTCAGCGGTCGAGGACATCCCGCCCGGTCACGGGGCCATTGTCCGCAGCGGGCTGAGCAAGTTGGCCGTGTACCGTTCCCCCGATGGCACGGTGACGAAGTTGAGCGCGGCCTGCCCGCACATGGGCGGCGTGGTGCGGTGGAACCCCGGCGAGAAGTCGTGGGATTGCCCGTGCCACGGGTCGCGGTTCACCTGCACCGGCGACGTGCTGCACGGCCCGGCCGTTCAGCCTCTCCGCCTCGCCGATTCGTGAGACCGACGCCTGATTCCCGTTCCCGCGCGGACGACGTATCGTGACCGGATGAGTTACGACGAAGCCATCGCGTTCTGGTACGCGCGGATCAACTACGAGGTCCGCGCGGCCGGGGCGGCCGACCTGAAGTTGGAGCGGATGCGCGCGCTCCTGCGGTTGGTCGGCGACCCGCACGACCGGCTGCGGATCGTCCACGTCACCGGCACGAAAGGGAAGGGGAGTACCTGCGCGATGGTGGCCGCCGTTCTCCGCGCGGCCGGCTACCGGGTCGGGCTGTTCACGTCCCCGCACTTGGTTCACGTCGAGGAACGGATTCGCGTCGATGACGAGCCGATCCGCCGTGAAGAGTTGACGGCGTTGATGACGCGATTGGCCCCGGTCGTCCGGCAGATGGAAGGCTCGCCGTGGCCATCACCGACGTTCTTCGAGATCAGCACGGCGATGGGGTTTCTGCACTTCGTCCAACGGCGGTGCGACGTGGCCGTCGTCGAAGTCGGCCTCGGCGGACGGTTCGACAGCACCAACGTTTGCCGCCCGTTGGTGTCAGTCATCACGAATGTGGGCATGGACCACATGGCCCAACTCGGCGACACCCTGGAAGAAATCGCGTACCAGAAGGCCGGCATCATCAAGCGCGGCGTGCCGGTGGTGTGTGGCGTGACGCAGTCGGGCGCGCGACGGGTGATCGACGTGGCGGCGGAGGAAGTGGGGGCGCGGATTCGATTTGTCCCTCCCGCCAGGGGAGGGGGGGACAAACCCGAAACCCTCGCCCTCCTCGGCGACCACCAGCGCGCCAACGCGGCCGTCGCGGTCGCCACCCTCCACGAACTCCGCGCCGCCGGGTTGCACATCCCCGAAGCCGCCGTCGCGCGCGGCCTGGCCGAGGTGAAGTGGCCCGCGCGGATCGAAGTCATCTCCCGCGACCCGGTCGTGATCTTGGACTCGGCGCACAACGTCCCGTCGGCGGAAGCATTGGTGACAACGCTAAGTCAGTGGGTGCCGGTGGCGGGGCCGAAGCGGGTCGTCTTCGCGGTGTCGTCGGACAAGCAGTACGAGGAAATCTTGGCGATCTTGGCCGGGTACTTCGACCATTTCCATCTGACCAAGTACGGCCACAACCCCCGCTGCGTGCCGCCGGAGAAGTCGGCCGAGGTGTTGGCGAACGTGTCGCCGGGGAAGGCGATGTCCCTTCACCCGACCGCGATTGAAGCGTGGACCGCCGCCCGCGCCGCCACTCCCCCGGACGGCTTGGTGTGCGTCACGGGGTCGGTCTTCCTGGCGGGTGAGCTGCAAGCGGCGGTCCGGGGGTGACGCGGTCTACCGCCGCTTCGGCTTCGCCTCGACGATCACCCCGGCCGACCGGCACGTCCAGTAAACGGTGCTACCGAACGGTTCCACGGTCACGTCGAACGGGTCCGGGTCGCCCTCGTCGATCACGGTGATCGCGCCGGTGCTCAGCTTCAGCTTCGACACCTTGTTCTTGCCGCCTTTCGCGCCACTCACGCCCGGCGTCGGCACCTCTGTGAAGTACAGGTCGCCCAGGTAGTCGGTGGCGATCCCGTAGGGCCTGTCCAGGTCGCGGGCGATCACCTCGGTGGTGCCGCCGGACAGCTTCACGATCACCCCGGCCGAGGTGCAGGTCCAGTACACGTTGCCGAACAGGTCCACGGCCACGTCGCTCGGTTGGGGGTCACCGTCGTCGAGCAGGAACTCCCGGTCGATCCCTTCGAGGAAGGCGTACACCTTGTTCCGCCCGCCGTTCGCGCCGTTCACCGCCGGGGTCGGCACCTCGGTGAAGAACAGGGCCAGACCGAACGGGTACGCGGCCATCCCGTTCGGCTTGTCCAGCCCGTCCGCCACGAGTTGGGCGTCCCCGCGACCCCGCTCCAGGCTGAGGATCACGCCGGCGCTCTTGCACGTCCAGTACACGTCCCCGAAGAAGTTGGTGGCCAGGTTCGACGGCTCCGGCTCACCGGTGGTCAGGTTGCGGATGCGGCCGTTCTTCGGGTTCAGGACGTTCACCTTGTTCTTCCCGCCGTCCGCCCCGCTCACGCCGGGGGTGGGCAGTTCGGTGAAGTACACCTGCCCGCTCAGGCTCACCGACACCCCGGTCGGCCTCTTCAGGTTCCGGGCCACCACCTTGGTGGTGTACTCCTGGGCCGACGCCGCCCCCGCCACGCCCGCCGCCAGCACCGCCAGTAACATCGCGCGCATGATTCCCCTCCGAATGAATGATGTCCGGCGGGGGCCACTATGCCCCCGCCCCCTCGACTCTTTGCGAGGCGGAGGGTTGGTCGGTGGGAGGGAACGGAACTTACACGACTCGTGAGAAATGGCACGCATCGCCTGGGCGGGCGAGTTGCGGTCAGAACCGCATCCGCAGTGACGCGCCGAGGAACGCCCCACCTCGGACATCGACGCGGTCCCGGAGGGAGCCGAACAGGTTCGCCCCCTCCCCGTACCGACGGTCGAAGGCGTACCCGGCGTGCGCGTCGGCCAGGAACCGGTCGCCCAGTTCCCGCGTCACCCCGCCCGACACCCGCTGCTCCAGCCCGATGAACCGGTCCACGCGGTTCTCCCGCCCCGCCAGGAAGTACGACTCGTTCAGCCACTCGTAGGCGGCGTACGCGCTCCAGGCGTCGGTGATCTTGCGGGCGAGACGGGCGTTCACGTTGGTGAGCGGCAGGTACGACGCGGTCAGCGTCCAGTCGTCGGTCGGCCGCCAGTTGAGGCTGAACGGGATGCCGATCCCGACGCTCAGTCGCTCGCTCGGGTTCCACTGGTAGGCGACGCCGGGGATGGGGAAGTCGAGCGCGCCGGCCGACGTGTAGAACAGGCTGAACCGCCACGAATCCCGCCCGCCGAACGCCGGCCGGGTGAGGAAGGCCATCGCCGTCAGGTTCAACTCGCGGGCACTGGCGAACGGCCGGTCGCTGCTCGACCCGAACCCGAACAGCCCGCCGGCCGACCAGCCGTCGTCCAGTTTTCGCACGTACAGCAGGCCCAGATTCACGTTCCACAACTGCGACGGGAACGGGCGGGCGGTGTCCGGCAGGACGGCGTCGGTCTGGAAGAGGGTGTGCCCGACGCGGGCGTTCAACACCAGCAGATCGGGCGGGGAGATCAGCAGCGGCACCCCGGCGTTCAGGTTCTGCCGCACCATCCCGACGGACGCCGGCAGCCCGCCGAATCCGCGGTCACCACTCGCACTCACCGGACGGCTCGGATACCAGGTGGCGGTGTACCCCGGCCCGCGGGAGCCGCCCGGCCCGCCCATGTCGGCGGTGTCTTGGCGCTCCGGGCGCGGCGCGGGGGTCCGTTCGGGCGGTGGGGCTTCGGCCAAGTTCGCGGGCGGAGTGGGCGCGTCGGGGACGATCTGGGCCGCCAAATTCGCCGCGTACAGCAGAACAACGGCCGCGGCGAACCGGTGCCGTTTCCCCGGCGGGCAATGGGATGTCATGCGGCGCGAATAGCCGCGGCCCCCGACTTCGGTCAATCCGAATCGCGTCACCCCGCCACCAGTACCACCCGGAATCCGACGGTGTTGCCGGGGCTGCCGGGGGCGTGACCGCGACGGGCGGCGCTGCGGCAGTCGTTGCCGAACATCGACCAGCAACCGCCCCGCACCACCTTCAGGGTGCCTGCGGCCGGCCCGTGCGGGTCCTTCGCCAGGCTGTCGAAGTAGGCGTACTCGTCGTACCAGTCGGCGCACCACTCCTGCACGTTGCCGTGCATGTCGTACAGGCCGAACGGGTTCTTGCCGCCGCCGACCGCGTGGGTGCGGCCCTCCCCGCCGGACTTGCCGTACACCCCGGCGGCGGCGAAGTGGGCGTCGGTCGGAGTGAGCTTGTCGCCGAACGAGAATGCCGTCGCGGTGCCGGCGCGGCAGGCGTACTCCCATTCGGCCTCGGTCGGCAGCCGGTACACGCGATTGTGCATTCGCTCCTCCGGCAGGCTCGTCAACTGTTCGCAGAAAGCCACCGCGTCGGCCCACGGCACCCGCTCGACCGGGTGGTCCGGCCCGCCGCCGTGTTCGCGGGTGAAGGCCGACGGGTTCGCGCCCGTCACCTTCTCGTACTCCTCCTGCGTCACCGGGAAGACGCCCAGGTAGAACGGCTTGGAAATGGCGACCGTGTGTCGCGGTCCCTCGTGTTCGCGGCGATCAGTTTCGCCGGTGTCGGTGCCCATTTCAAACGTGCCCGGCGGGATCAGGGCGAACGTCAGGCCGGCCGTGTTATTCACCAACAGGGGCAGTCCGCCGTGCCCGGTGCCGGCCGCCGCCGCCGACGCCGCGATCGCCATCCGCGCGCCGATCTTGCCGGAACGAGGAGCGGCGGACGCCCGCGCGGCGGCGGCCATCTTGCCGCTGAGCGGCCCCGTGCTTCTCGGCCCGCCGGACAGCGGCCCGCCGTCCCCCCAGCCGGACGCGGGACCGCTCGCCGGCCCCTTCAGTGGGATCAACTTCGACCCGTCGGTGCCGTCGCTGGCGGGGGCGACGGCGACACCTTCCAGGAACTCGCCCAGCCGCGCGGCGTCCTCCGGCCGCTTGTCCGGCCGGGTACTCAGGCACGCCGACAGCAGCCGCGCCTGCGAGTCGGTGACGCCGGCGGCGGCGAACTCCTCCGCCCACTCGGTCCCGACCGGGGCGGCGGCGTGCGGGTCGCGCCGCAGCAGTTGATACCAGATGACGCCCAGCGCGTGGACGTCGTCGCGCGGGTCGGGGGCTTCCTTCTTCGTCTGCTGCGGGGAGGCATACAGGGCCGTGTGCGCGCCGCGAAGGGCCAACCGCAGTTGTTCCCCGCGCGGGGTGGTGCCCTTCGACAGTTGCAGCGCGCGCGCGGACGCGATCTGCCCCCACCCGAAGTTGGCCACCCAGATGGTGAACTTCCCGCCCTCGGTCGGGTGCAGGCGGACGTTGGCCGGCTTCAGGTCGCGGTGGACCACGCCCTTGGCGTGCGCCTGCGCCACGATCTCGCACAGCCGCTTCATCACCTTCAGCGCCGCTTCCGGCTTGGCCGCGTCGTACCGCCACTTCCAGTCCCACATGAGCGAGGCCAGGTCGTACCCGGACAGGTACGGAGCGTCGAACGCCGGCGGGTCGGTCTCCAGGTACACCGACCGGAGCGGCAGAATGCCCGACGCGTCGGTCAGCCCGAACACGTCGTGGAACAACTGCTGCCGTTCGGCGACGGCCTTCCGCGCCTCGTCGTCCACGACGAACGTGAGCGCGGCGACCACGCCCGGTTGTTCCGGGTCGGTGGCCCGCCACGTCTCGTCCACTTCGCCGAAGGAGATCGGCTCGGTCAGTTGCCAGCCATCGAGGCCGTGCGGCGTGGCGTGCAGGTGCGGGCGGCGTGGCGGGAGGAAGGGCAACAGGTCTTCGGGCTTGGTGAAGGTGGCCGTTTCCGGAATCGACTTGCCGGTCGGGTCGGACGGACGCGCGAGGAAGCGGCGGGCGCACGACGGGAACAACGCGAGATATTCCCGCAACTCGGCGCGGTACGGCAGCGGGCGGGCGCGGGCCAGCGCGTCGATGAGTTGGTCCAGACGCGCCGTGAGGTCGGCCCGCGCGAGGGCGGCGGTGTCGGCGAGCGCCTGCCGGAGTTCTTCCGGCGGGAGCGCCTTGTTGACATGGAAGAGCGTGGCTTTCGCCACGTCCAGCAGCGCGTCGCAGAACTTAGCTCCGCCGGTCAGGGCGCGGGCGGCTTTCTCGCATACGGCGAGGCCGAGGGCTTCGAGCAGGGCGTTGACCCGAGGCATGGGAGAGGCCTCCGGAGAGTGGGGGGGATGCCAGATTGTGTGACAGCAACCCCGCGCGTGCAATCCCCTGCGTGGCAGTTCCCGGAAAATGACGGAACCCCAATCCAACGGATTGAGGTTCTCGGTTTCGTCCGTCCGACAGCCGGTCTCAGCCCAACTTGTACAGAACCAGCTTGTTGTGTCCGGCGAGCAGCAGCGAGTCGGCTTTCTCGTTCAACACCATGTCGTGGACGTGCATCGGCGCTTTCTCTTGCTTCAGCACCTTCTTGGCGGTCGGGTCGAAGAACAGCACGCACCCTTCGCCCGCGCCACCGGCCCCGACCAGCCAGGTTCCGTCGGGTGCCCAGCGGAGTTGGTTCACCAGCCCCTTGAACTTGTCGCTCTCGAACTCGGCCACCTGCTTGCCGGCCTGCCAGTCGAACACCTCGACGCGGGCTTTACCTTCCAGGTGGTCGATGTTGCCGACCTTGCCCATTCCGCCGACGGCCAACCGCTTGCCGTCCGGACTGAACGCCACCGAGCGAATGCCGCCGATGCTGTGCAGCCGTTGCTTGCTGTCCCAGGTGTACATGACGGGCGCTTCAAAGGTGCCGACCTGATTGCCGGTGGCCGTCTCCCAGATGAGAACTTTGCCGGCCTTGTCGGCGGTGGCAATGTGCTTGCCGTCGTCGCTGAACGCGCAGGCGTACAGCATGCTGACGAAGTGGTGAGGGGTCTTCGCGGCGTGGCCCTTCAACTCGCGGACGAGTTGGCCCGACTGTATGTCCCACACCTTGGCGAGCATGTCGTCGGCGACGCTGACCGCGAGTTTGCCGTCCGGCGAGACGCGGAGTTGGCGGATCCATTTGGCGTGCGCGTCGGTCGTGCGGATGGCGGTCCGCTTCTCGGTGTCCCACCACTTCAGCTTGCCGTCATACCCGCCGGAGATGAGCGTTTGGCCGGCCAACCCGACGGTGGTGACGTAGCTGTCGTGGGCGTACAGTTCCTTCGGCTCGAACTTGGCGGCGGACAGGTCGGCCTCGCGGACCTTGAAGTCGGACGAGCCGAAGAACACGCGGTCGGTGTCGGGCAACCGGGCGATGCCGAACGCGACGGCCGGCAGGCCGAAGTCCTTCACCTTGGCGAGCGAATCCGGATTGGGGGCTTTCATGGGGAACCCGTGGGGGTTGAGGGTGAGGATCGGAACCAGAAGTCCGTTGCGTTCCCGCCGTACTCGCCGAGGCGGAGGATCGGCAACCCGACGAGGCCAGCCACACCCGGCAGTTCGGTCGCAATGGCCTCGCCGACTTCCAAACTGCCGAAGCCGTTCACCAATTCCACGAGACCGATCTCCGGCATGTGCAGGCGGAACCATCCGGCATTCATCGGCCCGAAGTTGTTCTCGATCCCCTCCGCGTCGGCGAGGACGAGCGCGTCGAACCACTTCGGGGCCAGGATGAGGTCCTGCGGGCAACCCGTGTCGGCCAGGAGGCTGAGGGAATGGCGTACTCCATCGCGGGTGCGAAAGGTGAGTGACAGGATCGGTCGGAACGGCAGTCCGCGATAGGGCTGGCGGAGTTCGCTCATGACCCGATTCTCCACAAAGGCGAGAAGATGGTCGCGTGTTTCGGCCTCTCGTCCCCGATCCGCACCACCATGACCTCGCGCGGGTCACGGCCTTGTTTCTCGACAATCCCGATCAACTCGTCGAAGTCGGCCGAGTCGCCGATCACTTGACCGTGACCGAAGGCGACGAACTGCTTGAGCGGATACCTTCGCTCCAATTCGTCGCTCAGTTGGTCGTAGGCGGCCTCGTTCAGCTGGTGTTCCGCTTCGTTCCGCATGGTGGTCTCCTGATGGTTGGTGTCCCCAAACATCTTACCCCATCAGTTCATCGATGGGGTGGAAGCCGGGGTCCACCAGCGGGATCGGGCGGGAGCCGACGTAGTAGTTCTTGTCGTGCTTGATGCCGAGCGCCTCATACAGGGTGGCGAACAGCGTGCCGGCGTTCACCTCCTGGTCGATCACCTTGTTCCCCTTGTCGTCCGTCTTGCCCCACACCGCCCCGCCCTTGATGCCGCCGCCGGACATGGTCATGCTCCACGCGCTGGCGAAGTGGTCGCGGCCCAGGCTGCTGTTGATGCCCGGCGTGCGGCCGAACTCGGCCAGCGTCACCACCATCACATCCTCCGCCAACCCGCGCTCCTTCAAATCGTCCAGCAGGGTGGCCATGACGTGATCCAGTTCCGGCACCATTTCTTGGTGCGTCTCGAAGTTCTGTCCGTGGCTGTCCCACCAAGCGCGAGCCACGCGGACGAACGGCACTCCGGCTTCCACCAGCCGGCGGGCGATGAGCGCCTGCTGGCCGAACTGCGTCGGGCCGTACTTGTCTTGGACCTTCTGCGGCTCTTGGGTCACGTCGAACAGTTTCTCGGAAGCCATGATGCCGCGGACCCGCTCGTAAGCTTGGTTGTGGCTGCCCAGAACGTCCGATTGCCGGCCGCGCGTGAACTGCTTGCTGAGCAGGTCGCGGAGTTCTTGTCGCTGTTGGTGGTCGAGTTCGCTGATGCCATCCAACTTGCGGATGAACTCCGGCACGTTGTTGGTGGTCAACTCCATCGGGGCGTAACGGGCACCGAGGAAGCCGCTGTCGCCGGGGGCCGACCCGCGGCCTTCGGTCTGGGTGTAGAAGGTGACGTAGTCGGGCACCTTGCTGTCGGCGCGGCCCATCTCGCGGGCCACTACCGCGCCCAGGTCCGGGTAGCGGATCGGGCCGACGTTCATCCGCCCGCGCATCATCATCTTGGCCCCGCCGCCGTGGTCCCCGTTGCGGGTGTTCAGCCCGCGCACCACGCACGTCGTCTTCATCCGCTTGGCCATCTCCGGCATCAACTCGGAGATGTGCAGGCCGGGCACGTCGGTCTTGATGGCGCGGAACGGCCCGCCAGTAGACGCACCGGGCTTCGGGTCCCAGGTTTCGAGTTGGGACGCGCCTCCGGCCAGCCACAGCAGGATGACTCGTTTCTGCTTCTTCTTCAACTCCCCCGCGAGGGCGGGGGTTCCGAGGACATCGAGACCGGTCATGTCGGCGACGGCCGTCGCGCCGACGGCGGCGGTCGCCCCCAGGAACGCCCGGCGAGAAACGCCGTGGTCGGCTGATCGGCAGAAGAACGAACGCATCGGATTTCCTCGCTTGTTCCCCTCTCCCCTCCCCTGCCAGGGGAGGGGAGAGGGGTGAGGGGGATTCTTGGAGACAGACCCACTCACCCGCCAAGGGAGAGGGGAGCCGAATAACATCAGTGGTTGAAGCGGAATTCGGCGCTCGTCACGAGCGCCCAGAGCATGTTGCGGTAAGTATCGGATTGCCGATCCGCGCGGCGGCCGGCGAACTCGGCGAACGCCTTCGCCTCGCCGTCAGCGGCCGGGCGGCCGAAGACGGTTTCGATCATCAACTTCGCGGCGGCGGTGGCGTCCTTCTCGGTCTTCAGCCGGCCCAGCAGCGTGCCGCCGCCGTCGGACAGGAAGTCGCGTTGGACGCGGTCGCCGTTGCTGAACAGCAGGGCTTCGCTCACGCCGATTTGGAAGTTGTCCGTCGGCACGGCGATCATGGATGCGAACCCGCGCGCCTGCGCTTCGATCTGCTCCAACTTCTTCTCGGCGTCGGCCGGTTTCAGCCCGTCGAACGTCTTCGGGTCGGTGTTGGCCAACTTCAGCGCGGTGGCCAGTTGCATCGGCGTGAGCGGCTTCAACTGCATGAGGGCGAACGTCGATTCGAGCGGGAACGACTCGCTGTCATACCGGCTGCTACGGGAGTACGCCCGACTCAGCACGATGCCACGAGTGAGCCGTTTGAGGTCATATTGGTGGGCGATGGTGTCTTTCGCCAGCGCGTCGAGCAAGGCCGGGTGGCTCGGCCGGTTCTCGGCGTGCAGTTGGTCGAGCGGGTTCACGAGGCCGTAGCCGAGGAACCGGTGCCACAGGCGGTTGACGATGTTGCGGGCGAAAAAGTCCGCGTTCTTCGGTTCCAAGGCGACTTCCACCAACTTCGCCCGCGCGCTGAACGGCGGGGCGGGGAGCGGCTTCTTGTCCTTCTTCGCCTTGTCCGCGAGTTCCTTCTCCTTCTTCTGTTCGTCCTTGGTCAACTCGCGGACGGTGTCCGACTCCACCACGGCCCCGGTCAGGAACATCAGCTTGGCTTGCCGTTCCGGCCCCTTGGTCGGTTTGAACTTCACCAGCCCGGCCGACCGCTCGGCGACGGTGCCGCCGGCGTCGAAGGTGCGGGCGAGGAACGACTTCATCCCGTAGAAGCGGTCCTGCGTCCAGTCCTTGACTTGCGGGTGGTCGTGGCACTGCGCGCAACTCACGTTCACGCCAAAAAAGGCGACGGCGACTTCGGTGGTGAGGCGGTCGGCGTCGGCCAACTTCGGGCGCAGGAACTCGGACGAGCCTTTCCGCTTCGTCTCGTCGGGCAACAACAACTCGCGGAAGATCGCATCCCACGGGCGGTTCTCTTGCAGGGCCGTAGTCAGGTAGTCACGGAGGCCGTTCCCCTTCCCGTTGCCGGATTCGTTCAGTGCGGCTTCAAACAGGTACGCTTGATACCGGGCGAACGCGGGCGAGGCGAGCAAGCGGTCCACCAGCTTCGCCCGCTTGTCGGCGTCGGTGGATTGGACGAACGCCTCGACTTCCTGCGTCGTCGGGGTGCGGCCCACGAGGTCCAGCGTGGTCCGCCGAATCAGCGTGCGGTCGTCCGCCTGCGGCGCGGCGGTAACTTCCTCCGCTTTCATTTTGGCGACGATGGCGGCGTCAATTTGTTCCGGGATCGGCGTCTCGGCGGCGGATGCGACACCGGCGACAAGACAAAAGGCGAGACAGAGCAACCGCATGACGGAAGGCTCCGGAAGGGGCAGGGGGTAGAGACAGGCGCAACGGCGTGCGCGGCGGGCGGTATCAACATCCCAATAGTACCGTGTGCGTGGACGGATGCCAGCAGAAAGTCCGGCCGGGCCGAATAGAATCCCCTCACCGCCTCCGGAGACCCCGACATGCCCCGCGTACTAATCGCCGACGACAACGAGACCAACGTGGAACTGCTCGACTCGCACCTGGACGGTACCGGGTACGAAGTGCGCACCGCCGCCAACGGCGAGGAGACCCTGGCGGTCGCCCGCGAATGGAAGCCGGACGTGATCCTGCTCGACGTGATGATGCCCAAGTTGAGCGGGTTTGAAGTGTGCATGCGGCTGCGGGCCGATCCGGACTTGAAAGGCGTCGGCGTGCTGATGGTGACGGCGTTGGACCAACCGACGGACGTGGAGAAGGCCATCGACGCCGGCACCGACGACTTCCTCACCAAGCCGATCAACAAGACGGAACTGCTGCTCCGCACGCGGGCGATTCTGGAAGCCCGCAAGGAAGCCGGGCCGGTGGAACGCGGACTGGCCTACTTCCGGAGGGTGTTGGGTGGGGCGTGAATGTCGGAGCCGGACGCGTGAGCGACGGTCTTTGACCAGCACCGTCGCTCACGCGTCCGGCTCCGACGAAGACCGTCGCTCACGCGTCCGGCTCCGACGAAGACCGTCGCTCACGCGTCCGGCTCCGACGAAGACCGTCGCTCACGCGTCCGGCTCCGACGAAGACCGCCTCTCACGCG
>Ga0105046_10015208_pt1 | contig 11837 bp, 11 predicted proteins | sample MAT03_FD_78385 | JGI IMG/M metagenome (GOLD analysis project Ga0105046, IMG submission 78385) | Freshwater microbial communities from Lake Fryxell liftoff mats and glacier meltwater in Antarctica - MAT-03 (megahit assembly) | ecosystem: Environmental > Aquatic > Freshwater > Ice > Liftoff...
TCACTCTGTTTGTTCTCCATTCTATTTTATTTTATGCTTTGAAAAATCCAATAGATATATAATATTTATCTCTAAAAATAAAATGGATTCTATATTTTTTTCCTGTAATAATATATACATTTAGCGCTAAAAATAAAATGAACCCAATATTTTTAGCGCTATAACTAATATATAAGATTAGTAATACATATATTTTTAAAATGGCATTTCAGGCACAAATTTGTGAAAATGATTTTACAGTTAAATCTCCTCTGGTTTCCAATACAAATGGAAACGCTATAACATTTCCTTCTTATGGAAATGTTATAGATAAAATTATTTATGTTAACCCACAATTTCATTTACTAGATATGAAATTTAAAGAATTAGAAGACAATATGTCTTTATTTTGTAAAAACTACATTGGCAAATCTAACGTATAGAATACTTTAAAACTAACTTCATAGTATAATCTTGGTCCTGCAAGCCAGAAGATTTATAAAGCCAGAAGAGATATATTAATAGTACATTTTCCTGCTCCGATTTATGCTGAATATCTTTATGATCCTAGAGATCCAAATAATAATTCGTTCATGTTTATACATCCTATTCCGTATGCTATATGGACTTATACGAGTGAAGATTTTATGAGGAATGATTTTCATGTTTATTCTGGTGATGGATTATTATTGGCTATTGTACACAATACGAATAGTATTTGGAAAATGTGGAATAAAAATGGAGCAATCAAAGGAGGTTAATTTCTTACACTCTATCTAACGAAAATAGAACATTGGGAATACATTTTTAAAAACCATAAACAAAATGGTGATTGGGTCCAGAGAACTGATCAAGAATATCAATTTGCTCCTGCAACTAATAATAAAATTTTCAGTGGATGGGAAAATCTCCGTGTTAAATTATCTGAAATCTCAATGTTGATGAGAGATGCAATTCCTGGATATTATAGAGATACTAAAAGCAAGAATTTAGTTCCAAAGTGTTTATGGGATCAACTTTCTGTGGAAGAAATTCCGATAATTAATGAACCATCAAAAGAAATTATAGTCAAAAAACAAAATTTTTTCAAGAAAAGAAAAAGAGATAACTCTCCTCAACCAATGAAAGCTATTGATGAAGATTTATTGAATGACCCGATGATTGCAGATGTATTAGATTCGAAGTGTAAAAACAAAAATTATGAATTGATGATTTATCAATTCATGTTAATGAATAATGATATTGTGCATAAACGTGATCAATTGCAAAAATTGATAATGAACTTAAATGCGAATCAAATTCAGGTAATAATTATTTATAATTAAATTTATCAGTTGGTTATTAATTTCATTACTATGATATTCGAAATGGAAAATGAATCAGATAATCTTGTACCTAAGATAAGTAAAAAAACCAAAAAAATCATGTTGTGATAAAAATATCTTTGGGATAATAAAAATATTTCTTTATCTATATTTTTTAATTAATGGCGAATTATTTAAAACTTGTATTGCTAGATATTTTTCTAAACTAATTCCGGATCGTTATATTTACTAATACATCTTGAAACAAATAATCCTTGTCTTAATTTGTATATCAAAAAAAGAACGATTATTTTACAATATTTTGTTTTTTCCAAAATGGATAGTTGATTTCGAAATAAATTCTTTATATACAAAATTACCGTTTATCAATTTTTAGAAAAGATACTTTGCTTGATAAATTCTATTTTTCTGATAAGATATAAAAAAAATCACTCATAAAAACTAAATCTATTTATTTTTTTTTTGAAATAAAATAGCCAATACTATAAAAATGGAAATTACAGCAACAGCTATAATTACGATCAAAATAATTAATATTAAAGGAAAACTATTGGACGAATTCTTATTTTCACTACTAATTTTAATTTCATCTGCACTCCAATCTCCATTATCTATAGATAACTTTCCCCATCCTGAACCTTGTCTCCAAAAAGTTGCGCAATATGCTTCGTCTAATACCTTTTGTAACGAAGGATTTTCCATATTTCTAATGCAATATTTGGAAGGTAAATCATCTCCTGTCAAAGGAAATATCTTGCAAGAGTTTAAAAAATATTCAGGATATTTTGGTATTCCAGCCCTATATGCAAAAATAGTAAGTGCATGAGGACCGCAATTTACTAATTCTCCTTTTTTAGAACTATAATTATTCATGATAAAATCCATAAATTTAGGCCACATTTCATGTAGTGGTGCCGAAGACATGAAACCATTTGCAATAATGCGTTTTCCGTGAAATAAATGTTCTGCAGGTTCATAAACTAACCTCAAAGATTCTCTTTTAACCAAATTTGTGAAGTTTTTAAGACAACGAAAATCCAAATCTACATAGATTCCACCAAATGCATATAAAATAGCATATCGTGCAAAATCGCATTTTTCTATATGTTTTTGAATAACATTGTAATAAAAATATTTCCATCTTGACAATAATGGAGTATCAAAAAGATTTTTAACCATTTTTCTATTCCATAATTTGTAAGAAAATTCTGGATTTAAATCTTTCCATGTTTTGGGAAATCCTAATTTGTTATATTTTATTGGAACATCGTTATTATCTTCTATTTTTGTATCTAACCACATTTGGTGGATTATTAAACTTATATTTTTATCCGTTTCATTTTTTATACCCAGGAAATTATAATTTACATCTATTTCTTCCACGTCTATATTATTTTTATCTATTATATTCAATTCTTCATTTAATAATGAATCATTATTTTTAATCAAAGGATTGAATCTTAATTCTTTTTCGGTTCTACCAAGAAGATATTTCATCCCAACTAGTTATAATCAAAATTTTATTATACTTCAGTTTATAACGCTACTATTTATACATTTGCAAAAATACAACTAAATGAATCAACATGATTGCATATCGAGATTTTGTAATGATTTAAAAGGAAATGGAGGTGTAAAAATATTTCTTCATCCTTTGATACTTCATATTAGAAAAGATATTATCAAATTTGGATTAAATACTTCTTTAAAAAAAAGATTTTTAGCATTGATTGATGTATGTTTTTGTTTTCTTTTCATTTTTCTTAGGATTTGCAAATGACCGATATTTATTTATGTGCAATAATTAATCCAAATGATCAACAAGATGTAATGACAAAAAAATCATTTTTTCTATATGGAAAATTGATGAGTCTAAATGATTTAATATTAAAAATCAAATCTTCGATAAATTATCTTAGATCTTATTTTATCTCACTAATACAAGATGATTGGAAAGATTTCATTTATATGTTTTCTTTTTACTATCAAGAAAAACATTATTCCTTATCTCAAATCTTGAATATTTGTAATATATCAATAAAAAGCGTTTAATTTTAATTCTTCAGAGAAAAAAACCGTTTACGCTTATGATGATTCCCATCCATATACATTAAAGATATCTTTCAACAAGGAAAAGATGGAAAAAGATTAGATGAAATATCATATCCTTCAACTATGGAAGAGTTTACGAATTCTTTTTTGGATATAAAAGATATTACAGATTGTTGGATCGTTTATGGGGACAGTTATGAATCTGATGATTGTCTTTGGAATATATGTTCTTCTTTAGAATCTGCGATAGCTTACCTTGATAAAAAGTTGTATAAAAATCCTCATCTATCTAAAGAAGATTTTTCGATATTTTCGCCAAAAGAAAATAATATCATTGAATAAAATAATATTTCTGTCTTGTTCAAACATTATAAAGGTACAATTTTTATTGAAAAAAAAAATAATCAATACTTTTTTTATAATATTGTTTCTCTCAATTTTTTGGTCAGTATTTGTCGTAACATTACAGCAATTCTTGGATGAATATGAATATAACTAAGATCCATAAATTTTACAAAATAATTCATTATCCAAATCCAAAATGATTTACTATTTATAGTTTTTTGAGGACCTGATATTTCTGTTTGTTCTTTAAAATATTCTATCAAAGACAATGATCCAACAAATTCTTCCAATCTAGAAAGAGATATATCTCTTTCGATTATATTTTCTTCTTTTTCAAAATTGGTAGATAACATCCATTGTATTGATTTTGGTCTAGGAATATTAATAAATCTGCAATAAACATCACATATCATTATATAATACAGATTCGTATTATTTTCATCAATCCATTCTGTATAAGTAGATTCAGCCAAATTATTCAAAAAGACACAAAGAAAACTTCTATTTCCATTTTCCAAGTTACGATTACCACAAATAGATAATATTTTATCATCCCATTGTTTGATAATTCCAGCATTGATACTAAAAATTTCTACTTTTGATGTCTTTACTTTGAGATTTGAGATATAAGTAATCTTGATTGAATTTCGAAACTCTGGAAGAAGAGTTGGTTCTCTTTTTTCGATTTTTTCGTATATATCTAACCATTCCACTTTTACATATTGTTTCTTTTTTACGGTTCTGTTCTTTTTTAAATCATCATTTAAAATATCAAAATTATACAAATCTTTTATAAGTTGATTTTCTTCTTCCATAAGTCTATTGTTTAAACAAAATAAATTTAGAGCATATCCTGCAGTGATTTGATAAAATTTTTCTTCAGTAAATAAATCATCACTGGATTTCCATACTGCACAGAATTTATCATGAATTTGATAGTTGGAATATTTTGGTTCTATCAAAGGATTTTGAATTTTATCCAATAGATTGATTATTCCAATCCACTCTTCATTTTCCAATAACTTGACTTTGATTTTATGAAGAATGTTTAAAGGATATTCACCAATAACGAATTTTTTAAATTTAGAAAGAACAAGTTTTTCGATAAATATTTGCTTTAATATATAATCATAAAATTTTATTATGATTTCGTAACCAGGATTGATATTTCTAAGGAAAAGAATTTCGAAAAATACTGTTTTTTGATGAGAAAAAGGGGGTAAAAAGTTTTCTCTTGTACGAGGTGAAGGAATACGAATTTTACATAAAATAGGAAATTTGATTTTGTCCATAATTAACTTTTTTTTAGAAAATTAAAATTTTATAAAGCGCTATTTTACGTATAATTAAACAATGGTTTTTCAACAACTGTCCAATAAATTTTTCTATATTGATCTATTTCCTTATCTGGTAAAAATTCCTTATTAAATTCTTGGAAACTCTTTCCAAACAATCTTTGAACAATAAAATGAACCACATAAACTCCACATTCGTTTGAACCAAATTGTTTTCTCGTTCTCGTGAAATTAACTTCACCAGTCATATTAGGATTTGTATTCCTTATAATTTTGATAATATATGATATGCTGTGTATTAATAAAGATGAAGGTAATATGCCTTTAGAATCATAATAATCAATTGTATTTTTTACGAGATCTATGTAGAGAGCAATCCAATGACTACCATCATATTGTTGATTTTTTATAGCTTGAGAAGTATTAAAGATAAATGCATAACGATTTGCACGTTTTTTAAACAGAGTTTCATTAAATTGAAATCCTGCATAAAATGGACCGTAACAAATGAATGAAAGTTCTTCATCTTGTTCATAAACTCTGAGAGCATCAAGAATTGCATCAGCATGTAACCAATTCATTTTTTTTGGTAATAATGGTCGAAAACAGAGAAATACTTTTCTTCCAAGAGATTCGTTATTATAAGTTTCTTTGTTTGCCAATTTTCTTTCCCATTCCATCACATTTTGTCCGAGAATCATAAATGCTGTTCTTTCTAGACCCTTTATTGTATTATGATCCGAATTTCCATCTGGTCCAGAATGAGATACATTTAATTTGTATCCAAGAGTAGTAATTATTTCTCTTAAAATTGAACCCGGAATAGGAGTTATTCCATCATGATCTAATATTCTTGTCCTAACCGGCATAAATGTATTATCCATTTAAAAAATATTTTTTTTTAATAATATACGAAAAAAAACATTAATTTTCTCTCACTATCATGGTGTGAATATTATTTTCGTATTGAACAACTGTATCAATCTGTTTCACTTTAAATGCCATTTGTGATGGCTGACTCAATTTTCTTCTTTTACCATTGGAAGGTTCGGGCATTTTTTGCGTTTCTTCATAATGTAATTCGATTCTTTTTACATTATTTATACAGAATTCTATAACTTGATTCTCCATTGCCCAAGTGAAAAAATTTAATTGTCCAACAGAAGTTATAAGATATATTGTCATTTTTTCCTGAATCTTTCTCATTCCTACATTTTTCTTATTATCCCATTTTATATCTGTATCGAATTATTTTACCACTAAATTTCACCTAAACTATCTTCTTTATCTCCAACGAAAGAATTGAAAAATTCTTCATCATCTGTTATCCATTCTACTAGAATTCTAGCATTTCTAGCAAATACATCGAAAAAAGCACGAAGATGTAATTCAAGTCTTTGATTGTAAGAATCATGAATACTAAAATCAACAGGATTATTTTGATTTAATTTATATCTCACATCATAAGTTTTACTGTAATTAGTACAAAGCCAATCCAAATGACTAAGAGTGATTGGCTTTTTATGCAAGATTATTTTAGCTAAATTATCTAGATTTTCTGTATTTTTCCAATGGGAATGTACCAACCATGATAATAAACTATATGATTTTCCTCCGATTTCTTTATCTGGAATTAAAGATATTTTCCCTTTTTGATTTGTATTTTGAGGAAACATCCTTTTAAACTCTTCGAAAAGATGAGTAGGAACAGAGTAATATGTTGGAAATCTTGCATCCGGAAATTGATTATTATCATATGGAACATTATTTTTATAAATGCTCTTGGTTAGATTTTTTCTTTCTTTTTTTAATTTTTCTATTCTACCAAAAGAAATGGTGATATTTATAGAAAAATCAACTTTCGAGGATAAAGATTTCGATTCGTTTTTTGACTTCTGAACCGATCCAATAGAAACGTCTTCCATCAAATTTAAATCATTTTCCGATTCAATATCGAATGCTTTACGTTTTTTTAACGCAGCATCCTTAAAAATGTTTAAAGATGATGGATTTTCCGATTCTTTACTCATCTTGGATGGATACATATGGACAAGAATTTTTGAATAAAATTATTTTGTACACACGCCAATGTTTCAGAAAACAAAATTCCTGAAAAATTTATTGTATTTTTCTAGTTTAATAGATTAAAAAATGGAACAAGGAAATCCTATTAGAAGAATATTATCAGACGAAGAAGAAGATGTAGATATCATCGAATCAGATGAAGAAACATTGGAAGTAGATGAAGAAATTATCTCGAATAAAGATATAGATGAAGCATTGGAAGTAGATGAAGAAAATATCTCGAATGAAGAAATAGAAAGAATCTTGGGAATGGATTTCGAAAAAAATGCAAAAGAAATCGCTCAACAATTGGATGCTAGTCGATTCAGTGATATTTACATCAAAAATATAGAAAAACCAGTAAGAAAAAAAAAAGCTCAACGCGAAGAGTCCAATAAGAAAAAATTGACCAAAAGAAAAGAGAAAATTACAAAAGGAATAATAAGTGTTCCAAAAGAGAAATTCACATTATGGAGAAATCTAAATGAATATTTGGATAAACAAGGTCTTGCAGAAGAGGGAAAAAATATCAAAGATGTTTTTGATACTTGGAATACAGATTTGATATCATCGGTAGAGACTAATTGTATGCTAAAACAAACTACGCAATGTACTGATACTAAGAGACTTTCTGTTTTAATGGATGCAATTAAAAATAATGAGGACCCAGAAACAATTCAATTGCACGAAGTTCTCGAACTAATACATGATAAAACTGAAAATTATCATTCTGCTATTGGAATGAGATTTGGATTTATGGCTCATGCAGATTCCAATACTAAAAAGAGAAAGTTGGCTCAAATTAAACAATTGAGTGTAGAATATGCCAATGATATTTTTCTAATAACAAAATGGATTCTTAATGATGATTATCTCGATATTTTGTTTCCCGAAAGCGATATTCCTGAAAAATTTTTACAAAGCATGAGAAATAAAGTGGAAGAAACTAAATTTGATGTTTTTTCGAAACTCGTGAGGAAGGTAGCCATTAAAAATCGGATCTTTCAACTCATTGATTTGGATGTAGATGAAGTCGAAAAAGGTGCTGAAAATCTTTATGGTTCTGTAAAAGTATCATATTTGCAAAAACAAGGATTGAGATCTAAAAAAAGTTGGGGACAACATAGATACGAAGTAGAAGCTCATGAATTATATAAATTGATGTTTAGAATGGTTGTTATCAGAGATGATATTGATTATTTACAAAAATTGTACGAACTTTATCCTCCAACAAATCCTTCTTCGATTCAAGAATTAAGAACAGCTATTAATCAAATGCAAATAGCAGAAGAAAAAAAAGAGCTCTCAAATATATTATCCAGATTATCGAAAGAAGAAGATAATACTTGTATCGATCTTAATGTTTATGCAAAAAAAATCTATGTAAACAAAATCAAAACTATAGCAAAATTATTTGAAGATTATTATGGAATATTTCGAAATATTTTTGAAGTTTTAATCAGTTCAAAAATGATTCCTTCTCCTTTTGCACAAAGCACATATCGTATAGTTACTAAAAAAATAATACAAGATGATGTTTTTACAGTTGATGTCGATGCTTGTAATATGTTGATGTGGCCAGATAGATTTGCCAATACATTGAATCCTTCTACGAGAAGAATGATTAATAGAAGTGAAGGAGATTTCAAGATTCGTAGTCAAATAATTGACGATTACTTGGACCCTTGGTATTGGCAATTTTATCGATTAAACAACTTTAAAACAAAAGTGGAAAATCAAGATATAACAATTTCAAAAATTGCACAATATTTTCTAAAAGCTCAAAATGGTAAAACGGACGATTTTGAACCTATTTTAGATGAAGAATATGAAGATATCGAACTCTTTAATGGTTCTACAAGAATCTTAAATAAAGATCATCCAGAAGAAGAAAAAAGAACTTCTATTGATCCTCAAGCAATTTATTTTGTACAATATATGAATAGATTGCAAAGAGGAGTAAATGAATTTTTCGAAAATAATGAACCTTTTGTAAAAGGAGATTACGTATATAATGGCATAATAGCAAAAGATATAATAGATATACTTCATACAAAGAAAATTGATATTTTTGCACCCTCATCAATTATTAGAGATAATGCATCTATCAGAGAATTGAAAGCATCCCCTTCAGAATTTACAGTATATATGGAAGCATTAGAAACAACTCTTGATACAACTCTAGGATCATATATTACTTATCGTTATGATATTCATCCTAAAATTATACAATCTTTAGAAAGAGACATTGCAGGTCATGCATATTTTCTCAATTTGGTTTCGGTAAAAGAAAAACCACATATTTGGTTTAAAACTACCCTCACATTGTATAAACCCGAAAAATCAACAAAACCCGAAACGGTTCTAAAAGAATTTTCTAGTTGGATAATTAAAACTATTCAAATTGATGCTATCTGTGATAATTCCAATTCTTATCCATGGAAAAGTTTTCCAGAATGGATGATTTTAATGTTTAAGATTCTTGCGAATTTAGTTTATTCAAGAATGGATTATGAAGATTATTTGATAATGATACCATTGGATAAATTGAAAAGGATTGGTAATGTTCCTGAAAATGTAATGGTTTATATGTTGCGAAAATATCTTAATTTTGGGTTGTGTATAAACGAAAAAATCAAAAGAGATTCTTCAACTGAAGAAACTAAAAGAGGTCTTTATATTGGAAGAGATAATTACGAATACGATTACGATTACGTAATTCAAGATAACGATAAAGTAAAGATGCATAAAATTTATGGAATCGTAGATGAAAATGGAGATGTGTTTGATTCGATAGAAAAAATAGATATATCTGAACCTATTTTATTAAGACCTATTCCCACCATAGAAGAGTTATGGAAAATGTGGCAATTTTATACACAGATTAGTTATCAAATGTTAAGAGGTTCAAGATCCAAAGAAGATACTGAAGAAGCTAAAAAACAAAAGAAAGAAGATATTGAATGGGAACGAATTCCTGATTTAACGAATTTTTTGATATATGATAAAAAGCTAAAGAGTAGTAGAATGAGAGAGATTACTTTGAGAGGTTCAAATTTTGGAAAAATTTACACAAATTCATATATCAAAGAAATGGAAAAAAATGGAGACATTTTTGATCCTCTTACTTTTGATCTCGTCCCACTTAATTGGATTAAAAAATAAATATTTATTAAAAATATATTTATTTATTTTTCATATATAGTTTAATTTTTACTATGGAAGAAGAAGTTGTAATAGTATCTGCACCAACTCTTGCAAGATATTATAAACCTAAAATTGCAGAGAAAGTAGAATCTAAGCCAAAAATTGCTTCAAAAACACAGTATGCACCTCAAAGATCTAGAATCATTTCGGAAACATTATGGGAGAATATACAAAATTTAGAAAGACAAATCCTTCATAATTTGATTTTGGGTAAAAAGGAAAGTGATTTTATTATAAGGTTGAATGAAAAGTATAAAATTAACATCAATCCTTATGCCACTGTATCAAAGACTTTGGTATCCAAATTCTCATATGCTCCAATCTTAAAACATCGAGATATTGATCGATTGAAGAACACAAAAATAATATATGAATACGGAAAAGCATTTAATAGTGCATTTATCAATATGACTACAAGATATAATGTTAATTTTATTAAAAAAATGAATATGAAAGATATCGTAAATTCAAATCCAGAACAACCTACTCCGGAATTGGAAAATATTGATTTAAATTTAATTATTTCCGGAAAAAATATTTATCATAAATCTGGAGTAAAGAAAAAAATCAAATTTGGAAAAAAAGGAAATTTTAACCTAATGAAACTTGAAGGTAAAAGAGTTTCCGTAAGTAATAAGGATATTACGAAAACAGGAATAATAACTGATTTCGATCAAATTTTGGATGATAGTGATAAAACTACAAAATCTGCTACAAGATTCGCAAGACAGGTTAATAAATCTCCAGATCCGGAAGGTGACATTCGCATAATAGATACTGATCAAAATATTCGCGATGTAAGAAGAACTTATGAAATCTATATATTCGATATGTTACGTAAACGAATTATTGATATGTATGATAAATATATGGCTAGTATATATTCCGATTTTGAAGATTTAGTATCTAAACCAATAGAACCAATCGAAGAAGAAGAAGAACCTGATTTTTTACAACAACAAGAAGACATTGGTGTTTCAAATACTCAGGCAGAATTTGTTTTACCTAAAGAAGGAAAGGGTAAAAAAGCAACCAAAATTGTTTTCGATATAGACGAATGTTTATTTTGGCCTACCGTGTCGATAGATTTTACAAGCACGGAAGAAGAAAAATTAATTAACGAAATAGATATCATTGATCTTGGTCTTGCCACTTTTCCTGCATTTTTAAATAAAATCACAACACCACAAGGAAAGGATTTTCAGAATAAGGAATTTGCACTCGAGTGGAATAATACACAAAAAGAGATCGGAAAAAATCTATATAAAAAGATTCAGGCTGAAAAAGTCACCTTGACTAAAGAACAAAAACAAGCAAAAGCATTAAAAATACAACAAAAGGAAGAAGCAAAGAAAGAAAGCAAGAAAAGAGCAGCAGAGAAAAGGAAATCAAAAAAGGAACAAGATAAATTAACTAAAAAATCATCAACTGAATCAGCTATAATGTTAGCCGACAAACCGAAAAAGAATATACCAAAAGGAAAAAGAAAAGATTCTGAGAAACCCCCAGAGAGAAGTAGTTCGGAGGCTCTAAATGTTAATCTAAATATATCATCAGCTCAAAATCCAGA
>Ga0105046_10015210_pt1 | contig 11836 bp, 10 predicted proteins | sample MAT03_FD_78385 | JGI IMG/M metagenome (GOLD analysis project Ga0105046, IMG submission 78385) | Freshwater microbial communities from Lake Fryxell liftoff mats and glacier meltwater in Antarctica - MAT-03 (megahit assembly) | ecosystem: Environmental > Aquatic > Freshwater > Ice > Liftoff...
GGTACCGGAAGAAGTGTTGATTTGGCAAGATCCGACCCCCGCCGTCGATCACCCCTTGGTCGATGCACAAGATATCGCGCTGCTGAAGACCAAGCTGCTCACCTCCGGTCCGTCGATTTCGCAGCTGGTCAGCACAGCATGGGCTTCTGCAGCCAGCTTCCGCGGCAGCGACAAACGTGGTGGCGCCAACGGCGCACGCATACGCCTCGCACCGCAGAAGGACTGGGAGGTCAACCAACCGGCCGAATTAGCAACGGTTCTGGCCACACTGGAAGGCATCCAGAATGACTTCAATGCTGCGCAGACCGGTGGCAAGAAGATCTCACTGGCCGACTTGATCGTGCTGGGCGGCTGCGCGGCCATCGAAACTGCGGCTACTCTGGCCGGTTCTGACGTCAGCGTGCCCTTCAATCCGGGCCGCACGGATGCCTCACAAGAGCAAACCGACGTCGAATCCTTCGCGGCGCTTGAGCCGAATGCCGATGGCTTCCGGAACTTCGTCAAAGACGATTTTGCAGGCGTCCAGGCCGAGTTGTTGATCGACAAGGCGCAACTGCTGAACTTGACCGCGCCCGAGCTTACGGTGTTGATCGGCGGCCTGCGTGCGCTGAACGCCAACGTCGGCAAATCCCAGCATGGCGTGTTCACCAAACGTCCGGAGACTTTGAGCAACGACTACTTCGTCAATCTGCTCGACATGGACACCAGTTGGAAGCGCTCGAACGCCAACGCCGACGTACTGCAAGGTTTCGGTCGTAAAACCGGCGAACTCAAGTGGACTGGCACGGTGGTCGATCTGGTGTTCGGCTCAAACTCGCAGCTACGAGCGCTTGCTGAGGTGTATGCCGCGGCGGACTCGCAATCGAAGTTTGTCAATGACTTCGTCGCCGCGTGGAGCAAGGTGATGAACTTGGATCGCTTCGACTTGGCGTGATCTAGCTCGCTGTTTCTCTTTCAGCCTGCCGATCCACGTTGCCACAAACAGCCTCGATCTGACTCAGATCGAGGCTTTTTTTTTGACTAGCCCGCAGCAAACGGTGCTGCACTGGCACGGTCAGAAAAATCCTACAGCTAGACCAGAATTCTGCGGATGCGCAGCACATCGTGGACCGTGATGCTGCGCACCTGTTCGATTTCTGGCCTTTCACTATGCGTATTTTTCTTTTGGCTTTGCTGCTTTGCTGCGCCCCATTGCAGGCTAGCTCCTTGACCGTTCATGAATGTCGCGGCGCGATGGGCGAGCGCGAATTCAGTGATCGTAAGCCCTGTGCGAGCGCACTGCGCACACTGCAGTTGAGCGCTCCACCGCCCGCGCCGGCCGCCAGCCAAACCGCCAGCGCAGCGACGCCGATCCAAGTGCGCCGCTATCGCTCAACGACTGGGCGCCGAGTAGACATCCGGGTGTCGTACTTTTGCGAGGAGGGCAAGCGTAGTTGGTACCAACACACACCCTGCAGCAACCGAGCCGCAACATCAGAGTCGGGTGCAGGCAAACAAGCGAAGGTCAAAGTGCGCCAGTCGCGGGTAGCGCGCACCCAAGCCTGCCGCGCAATAGCCCGCCCTTCCGCGCTATTGCGCCGCGGCAACGAGCGTGACGAAAACGCCGGCCCTTATGCAAGAGCGATGAATCGCGATCCGTGTGCGTAGAACGGGTGGCTTACCGAGCAATGCCATTGAGACGAGCTCGAACCTTCGTCATTGCAAGCGCTCTTTTTCAGCCAGAAAGTGCACAGGGGCCATGAACCCACAAGGCTCGTCATTGCGAGGGAGCCCTAGGCGACAGCGGCAATCCAGCGACTTCGCCTTTGACGTCCAGAAAGTCACTGGATTGCCACGGCATGCGCTGGAGACTGTCGTCTGCCTGGAATGAACGGCGGCGCATGCCTCGCCGCTCAGTTACGCTGCCTATTTGAGCAACTGTTCGGCGCGATCAATCCACGGTTTCTGCGCTTTTTTGTAGAAGTCTGGCGCAATCCGCGCGCGGCTGACCACTCTCTCCAGCACGGCGCGGGCATCGCCGTCGCGCGCTAGTTTGAGCAACAATTGCGCTTTACGCACGCGGGCTTCTTCGCCGGGGAAGGACTCATCCAGCACCTCGTATTCGGTTAAAGCTTCGTCGTTGCGGCTCAGTGCTTCCAATGTGCGGGCATAGAGCAAATGGCCGTCGGTGGATTTGAAATCCGGATTGGTGCTGTGCAAGGTGCGCAGCGTGTCGTGGCTGTCTTGCGCTTTGTCCTGGGCAAATTGCGCCCTGGCCAGCGCCAATAGGATGTCGGGATCGGTCGCGTGCATGCCGCGCAAACAGGCACGAAACACCTGTTCGGCCTCGGCGGCTTCCCCCAGTTCCAAAAACTCGGCGCCTAAGCGCAAGCGATTTTGCACGGTGTCGGCGCGCGCTAGTTCATCGCGCAATGCGCGCAAATCCTTTTCCGGATCAATGCGTTTGGCTAAACCTTTGGCGGCGCGGCGGGCGCGTGGATCGTTTTGCAGATCAGGCAAAATCTGCGTCAGAACATACAGGGCGACACCCAGATAGGAGCCGATGACGATAACGATGATCCACCAATAGGGTCGGCCACTGCGCACCACGTGGATCAGGCAAATCAACTGCAGCAGAATCGAAAGACCGTAAGGCCAGGACATTGCAGGGCGCGATTTTAGGGATGGAGTGCAAGAATCGCCGATTGCGCGTCGCGCGGAAACCCTGCCATACGGTTAAACGCATGATCCAAGGATGCTCGCTTAACGATCAGCTACCCAATTGGCAATGCTATCGATCAGTTTGGGATCGATATGAGCGGCTTTTTCGTAATCGGCCGGGCCGGGTGGATCACCAGCGGGCATGAATAAATGACTGAGTCCGGCAAAACTCTGCGCAGTAAAATGATCACTTTTGCTCAGCGCCTTGCGCCAAACTTCAAAGTCATCGGCCATCGTCACTTGGTAATCGCCTTCGCCCTGCAGCAGCAAAATCGGCGTATCCAAGGATTCTGCCAGCTCGACTGGCTGATAACTGCGCAGATCCAACCAATACGCCGCTGGCGCGCCGAGTATCAGTTCCGCGCTGTGGTCGGCGTCGGAGTTGAGTGCACGCACTTTCGCCAAGTCTTTGTCGATGTGATCGATCGCTGCCTGTTCTTCGCTGCTGACGGTGCCATCCAGTTGGGTGATGTAAGCCATTTGCACCGGCAGAATATCCGTCAGGCTACGCGCCGGCGCGGCCAGCAAGATCATCCCGGCAACGGCGTGCTGTTTTGCGATGCGCGGCGCCAGCAGCGCGCCCAGACTGTGGCCGAGCAGATAAATCGGCTGGCCTTGCAGTTCTGTTTGCGCTGCGATGAGTTGCAGCGCTGCGACGGCGTCATCGGTGACTTCTTCTTTGACCGTGAAGGTTTTGCCCGCAAAGCTCAGCGGATGCGCTTTGCTGCGCTTTTCGTAACGCAGCACGGCAATGCCGCGTTGCGCCAAGCCGTGTGCCAAGTCGCGAAAGGGTTTGTTGGGGCCGATGGTCTCGTCGCGATCATGCGGGCCAGAGCCATGCACCAGCACCATGCCGGCGCGCAGTGTGCCGGTCGGCAGTGTCAAGGTGGCGGGCAGCGTCAGCCCGCCACTGACGATCGGCAGCTCGCGTTCCTTAAAGTAAGACGAATCCGCGGGTGGTTCTGGCGTGCTTTCTGGCGCGCTGCCAGGACGCACGAACAAACCGACGATGCGTCCTTGCGCATTGCAGCTGACCTGCAATTCCAGCCAGGCTTTTTCGTACTGCAAGGGAATGATGGCCAGATCCGCGCCATTGGCGCTTTGTTGCCGGCCGGCGGCGGCATTCAAGCGCTTGCCGACTTGCTGCGGCAGCGAATTCCACACCGCTGCTAGTTGCTCGGCGCTCATTTTGGCAGCAATGCCCTCGTCAAAATCGACCCGAGCTTGTTCAAACTCGCCGGCATCCAGTGCAGCCAACACGCTTGCGGCGCGCGTCAGGCAAAGTTGGCTGGGCGCGGCTTGCGCCCAGCTGGTGCTGCTGCATAACAAGGCCAAGCACATCAAGTGCAGCTTGAATGGGTATCGCATGAGGTTCTCCATAAGTGGACGGTTTTTGGGTGCGGATCGAAGCGCGACTGGCGGAGGGGCAGACTCAACCCGGCTAAATCTCCGGTTTTAGCACTTCTGGCGCGGCGACCGAGCTCTTGATTCGGCCGCTGCGGCGCAGTGCATCGCGCAATACGTATTCGATCTGCGCATTCAAACTGCGTAACTCGTCGTCGCCCCAGCGCTGCATCGCATCCAGGACCTCGGCATTGACACGCAGTGGATAGGCTTTGCGTTCGGCCACCGCACATCAGCCGTACAGGCTGCCCGTGTTGATCACGGGTTGGGCATTGCCATCGCTGCACAGGACCACCAGTAGATTGCTGACCATCGCCACTTTGCGTTCTTCGTCCAATTGAATAACGCCGCGCTTACTCAGTTGATCTAACGCGAGTTCGACCATGCTGACTGCGCCTTCGACAATGCGAGTGCGCGCGGCAACGACCGCGTTGGCCTGTTGGCGACGCAACATTGCACTGGCGATTTCCGGCGCGTAGGCCAGATGACTTATGCGCGCTTCAATCACTTTGACACCGGCTTGCGCCAGACGCTCTTGGATCTCGGCCTGCAGATGCTCGGAGATCTCTTTGGAATGGCTGCGCAACGCAATCTTGACGTCGTCATGCAAATCGTAGGGATAGGTGGTTGCCATTTGCCGCAGCGCCGATTCTGACTGCACGTGTACGAAGTTTTCAAAGTCGTCGACCAGGAATAGCGCTTCCGCTGAATCGACCACCTGCCAGACCACAACCGATGCGATTTCGATTGGTGAGCCATCCAATTCATTAACCTTGAGCTTGTTCGATTCGAAGTTGCGCACGCGCAGCGATACCGCGCGCTTGGAGAAAAACGGGTTGGCCCAGCGCAAGCCTTCATCGCGCACGGTGCCCACATAGCGGCCAAATAACTGCAATACCACCGCGTTATTGGGCTGCACCATGAACAAACCAAACAGTAGGAAGAACTCCACCAAGCCGGCCACGACCAGCAGCAGGGCCAGCATCACCGCGCCACTATTGACCGATTTGATAAACAACAGCACCGTGGTCACGATCAAGCCCAACAGCAAGAGCAGCATGGGAATGCCGGGCGAGGTGGATTTGCGAATCTCTTTGGTCATGACCTATCTCCTGGTTGGTGCTAAAACGATATCACAAAGATATCAATACGCAAGTGTGACTTTTGGCAAAAGGGCAGGTTCACGGACAGGTCGCGGCGATCGCCGTACCTGGATTGCCACGGCACGCGCGCAAAGTTCCAGGATCAAGGCCGCTGCTCGCGGCCTGTAGGACTTTCATCGCAAGTGCGCCGGAAGTGCTTTCGGTGATCGTTTTCTACGCGCCGCGCCTTGCAGCCATCCGCTTAAGCCTCACAACGCATCTCAGGCGCAAAGCCCGACAGGCTGCTAGGCAGCTAGACTGTCGTCAGCAGGCACCTCATCGGCGAGCGCTGCACAACGGTTTCGCGTAAAAGTGGCGTTGGATAGAACAATCGGGAGGCGAAGTGGCAAAGAAGCTGAAACACGAAGCGGAACTGTTCAAGGCGGCGCTGTTAGCGGGCGTGCAGTACGCCGAAGGCCGCAAGGTGGTCGAGTTCGAGGCGACCGATTCGGCGAGCCAGAAGTTGCTCTATGTCTACCGTTTGCTGGTGCACGACAAAGTCATCCAACCGCTGCCGGAAGACCAGGTGTCGGAAAAATCCATGCGCCATCGGCTGGCCTTGTGGCATGCGCGAAGCTTGCCGAAGGATCATCCTCTGCTGGGTTGATCGGGCGCGTCCTATTCACCCAGCGGCGCGAGTAGCCTTGCGCTTGCCAAGCACCGGCCCGCGTTGTTGCGCGGCGAGGGCCATCGCCGATTCGATGGCGTCGATGTCTTTGACCACACCGTGGGTCAGCACTTCCGGGCCTTCGCGGGTGACCAATACGTCGTCCTCGATGCGCACGCCGATGCCGCGCCAACGTGCGGGCACATCTTTGAGATCGTTGGCGATGTAAATGCCGGGTTCCACTGTCATGACCATGCCGGCCTCGATCAAACGTGGTTCGCCAGCCACTCGATAATCGCCTACATCGTGCACGTCCAGACCAATCCAATGACCGGTTTTGTGCATATAAAAATCTTTGTAGCGCTCGTTCTTGAGATTTTTCGCCAAGCTGCCTTTTAGTAAATCCAGTTTAATCAAACCGGCCGTGATGGTACGCACTGCGGTGTCATGCACATCATTCCAATGTTTGCCCGGTCGCGCTTGTTCAATCGCCGCCAATTGCGCATCCAGCACTAATTGATAGATGGCGCGCTGCTCTGGATTAAATCGTCCATTAATCGGGATGGTGCGGGTGATATCGCTGGCATAACAGGCAAATTCAGCCCCGGCGTCGACCAGCAGCAAATCGCCATCGCGTAATTGCGCTTGATTGGCACGGTAATGCAGCACACACGCGTTGGCCCCGGCGGCGACGATCGGCTCGTACGCCGATACCGCCTGATGACGCCTAAAGGTATGCAGAATCTCGGCCTCAATTTCGAACTCTGACAGACCCGGTTGACACATATTCAGCACGCGAGTGTGCGCTTCGGCGGCGATTTTGGCCGCGCGCCGCATCAATTGCAATTCGCCGCGGCTCTTGAATAGGCGCAGTTCATGCAACAAAAACCCGAGCGCAATAATCTCGTGTGGCGCACGTGCGCCACGCCGCACTTCGGCGCGCACGCGATTAATCCAGCCGAGCACGCGCAAATCAAACTCGGAATCGCGACCAAAATGGTAATAAACGCGTTCACGACCCTCAATTAAACCGGGCAGAATATCGTCGATATCGGCAATAGGAAATGCATCATCGACCAATAACTGCGCAGGCGCCTGCTCCGGCCCCAAGCGTGGGCCATCCCATTGTTCGCGCGCGCGGTCGCGATCACGGCAAAATAGAATCGATTCGGCGGCTTCGCGGCCCGGTACTAGCACTAATACGCATTCAGGTTCTTCGAAACCGGTCAGATAAACCAGGTCGCTGTCCTGCCGATAGGGATAATGTGCGTCGTTATTGCGGATGCGTTCCGGTGCGGCCGGCACAATGATGATGGCGCCGCGTCCTGCTAGTTCCATCAACTGGCGACGGCGACGGCGCTGCTCGTGGGTCGATACGCTCATGCCGAACGCGCCCGTAATGCCGCTGGGGAGCGTAAATCTTCGCGCAGCAATAATGCGGCCACCCTGGCGAACTCGGTTAATTCGACCAGCGCATTTTCATCGGCGTCTTCGTCATCGTCCAAACTGACCGGCGTGCGCGAAATTTCGATCAAATCACGCAGCACTTCGCGGCCATCTTTCGACAACACGCGTTCGTCGCGGAATCCACCGAGGCCAAGGCCGCCCACAAAGCCCTGGCACCATTGCAAGAGCGCATCGGTGCGCAGATGCAGCGGCTGATCGGCATCTGGCAGCAGCGGGTCAAAGCCAAATTCGTCGTCGTCTAGCTTGGCGTCACTGGCACGGAACAATCGACCAATCGTCGAACGCGCCGCCGCATCATCGCTGGCGTCCAGCGCCGGCTCCAACGCAATCGCATCCAGAAAACGCGCGACACCTTGGCCACCCGCGCACAAATATCCACACCAGCTGCCATGCAAATCCGCCGCATTCACGCCCGCACCGAGCGCCTCCAGCGCTGCAGCAGTTTGCTCAAAATCAGGAGCGACTTCGTTTTCCATCATCCACATCCTTGTTCGATGCGGAATTGTAAACCGGGTAAGGCCCTAGAATCCGAAATTGACGACGGCGCATATGCGTATCGGATAGCGTGCGGCGCCCGTAGAATGGGCGCCGGGAGAACACCACAATGCGTCGACGGTTACTGATTACCGATTGTTTGGGGCCGATGTTGTTCGGCCTGCCCAATCTTGCGTACGCGGCCACCGTACGGCCGGCACAGTGGCTATTTATCGCGTTGGCGGCGGTCATTCCGGCGTTGCTGTTAGGCTGGTTTCTTGGCCGTCGTGGAATGTTGCGGTCCAAAAAGGTGTTGCCCGACGCGTTAGCCGCGGATCAGCGTTTGATGTGGGCGCTGTGGGGCAGCGGCGATAGCTTTTGGATTTGGGAAGTGCCCGAGGATTTATTGTCTTGGGCTAGCGCGACACCGATGCTCGGCTTCAGCGGCCGAACCTCGGTGAAAGCGTCCGAGTGGCGTGCCCGGGTTATCCATCGTGATGATCGAGCCCGCGTGGAAGCGGCGATTGCCACCCACACCGCCGGCCTAGGTGCTGAGCAATACGAAGTCGAATATCGCCTGCGTGATAGCACTGGAGCGTGGAACTGGGTGCGCGCTAGAGGGCGTGCGGTGTCTTTTGATGGGGCGGGAAAACCGACTTTGGTGGCCGGTACTTTTCGCGTCATTGAGCGCGAACGCGCTGACGATGCGCAGCGCCGGATTAGTGCCGAAGTGATCAAACACATGCTGGAAGGCGTGTGCATCACCGATCTGAATTTTCACTTTGTATCGGCCAACCCGGCTTTTTTGCGCCTCACCGGTTACACCGCCGATGAGCTGCACGGCCAATCGGCGAGTTTGCTGGATTCTCCCAAACACCCGCGCGTCTTTTATCTGGACATGCGCGAGCAACTTTTGCAGCGGGGCAATTGGTCTGGCGAAATGTGGCAACAACGCCGATCAGGAGACGCATTTCTCGCGTGGTTGCAAATTGCTGAGGTGTTGTCACCTGAAGGGGCGCGCAGCCATTTTGTTGGAGTGCTGGCCGACGTCACCGATCGCAAGCGCGCAGAGCAGCGCTTGCGTTATTTGGCGCATTTTGACCAATTGACATCCTTACCCAATCGCGCATTTTTGCGGCAACGCCTGCGGCAAAAAATCGACACCGGTGGCAGTCGCCGCTTCGCGCTGATGTTCATGGATCTGGATCGTTTCAAGCACATCAACGATTCGCTGGGGCATTCGGCTGGCGACGAGTTGTTGCGCCAAGCCGCCAAGCGCCTGACCCATGTGGTGGGTGATGCGCAAAACGTGGCGCGCTTTGGCGGTGATGAATTCACCGTCATCGCCACCGGCGATACCAGCAATGAGGGCGTCGAACGCCTAGCGAGCGAGATTCTCGATGCCTTCGCCGGGCCATTGCTGGTTGCCGGCCACGAGATTGCGATTTCTCCGTCGATAGGCATTGCGTATTTTCCGGATCACGGTCGCAACATGGACGAGCTATTGCGCCACGCTGACGCCGCGATGTACGACGCCAAAGCGCGCGGACGTAACACCTATCGCGTTTATTCGGTGCGCATGGCAGAAGACGCCAGCGAACGCACGCGGATGGAATCGGCACTACGCAAAGCTCTAGATCGGGATGAGTTGCGCCTGGTCTATCAACCCAAGCTGAGTTTGCGCAGCGGCCGAATCAGCGGAATGGAAGCGCTGCTGCGCTGGCGTTCGGCAGAACTAGGGCACGTGCCGCCGTCGCGATTTATTCCAGTCGCCGAAGAAACCGGCCTGATCTTGCAACTGGGCGAGTGGGCCTTGCGCCAAGCTCTCTCGCAAGCGCGTGCCTGGGCTGATGCTGGCATGCCCACCACACGAATTGCGGTGAACGTATCGGCGGTGCAATTAACCCGTGGTGGATTTTCCGAGATGGTGAAAATGGTGTTGGACGGCCATGGATTGGCGCCCAATTGGCTGGAAATCGAACTGACCGAAAGTGCGCTGATGGCCGATCCCAAACGCACCAGCCAAACCATTGCTGAACTGCGTGAAACCGGCGTGCGCGTGGCGATCGACGATTTTGGTACCGGCTATTCGTCGCTCAGTTATCTGCGCGGTTTGGCCATCGATACCGTGAAGATCGACAAGAGTTTCATTGATGGCATCGAACACAACGTCGACGATGAGGTGCTGACTTCGACCATTGTGCTAATGGCGCATTCTTTGGGCTTGAGCGTAGTGGCCGAAGGTGTCGAGACGGACCACCAATTGAACTTCTTGCGCGGCGAAAATTGCGATGAAATTCAGGGCTATTGGCTGGCAAGGCCGCTAGATGCCGAAGCCTGCCACAGCTTCGTGATGGGTTACCAGATGCCGAAGGGACTGGTTTTGCCAGGGGCCTGAGGTTTCTTGCCTTCCCTTCCCCAACCCGTCCGGCCCGGCGACAAGCGCCGTGCGTTCGCAGACTCGGCCAGCATGCGCCTGCTCACCCACAATGCTCGTCTTTGCGAGGGAGCCTTAAGCGACTGCGGCAATCCAGCGACTTCGCCTTGTCCCGAAAGTCAATGGATTGCCACGCGACGCGCACAGTCCGAGCATGATTGCCGCTTCTCACTGCGCGCGCCTCGCAATTACGAATCAACGACTTGCGGCTTTAAAGCGCCTTACTGCTTACTACTTACTGCGCTGCGCCAAGCCCACTCGGCTGTAATCGGCGTAAGATTTTTCTTCTACCAAATCCGAGCCCAAGCGCAGATTCATTTCTTTTTTCAGCCGCGCGCGGTCGTCGTTGATGACATACACCGCGCGCGCCAATTCGATGAATTCAGCATCGAACAAAGCGTGTGATTCCTTGACGCGTATGCGGTCCTCAATGTCCCACAACTGGCCATTCACGGCGCGCAAAGTGTTCCACAAATCTTCGATGCTCGGCCCGCGCGAAGCCGCATCAGCTTGCCAGGTTTCCAGCAGGACCCGCAGTTCTTTTTCGACGTTGGCGAGTTTCACGGCATCGCCAATTCGTTGCGCCTTGATCTCCAGAATGCTGATTTTGTCGATCAACTCGCCGTAAGAAACAGGTACGCGCAGTTGCGTCATCGTAAGGCTCCAAATTGAGTGCGCGGATAATACGGTGGTTATGGTTTTGGCAATCACCCGTTAAAGGAATGGGAACCGGACAAGAATATCGCTCAATTGCATCGCCGTTCCCGCGCCCGCGTTCAGCCGCCGAGATCCTTTTCCAGTTTCGGATCTGCAGTTGGCACTGGCGGCAGCGGAGCCACTAGTCCGTTATCAGCCTTCGCTTTGTCCTGCGCTTTTTGTTTAGCTTTAGCATCTGCTTGGCCTTTTGCAAGTGCGTCTGAGCCATCGCGTGCGCTGCGCAACGTGGCTTGGCGATCGGCTTCATCGCGCTCTTCATCGCGACATTGCTTGCGATTGTCAGCCTGTTCCTGCACTTCAGCACTCTTCAAGGTGCCACGCTCGGCGACCAAACCACTGATTTGTTGGCGCACCGCCGCTTCGCGGGTCGCATCTGCCGCCGTATCGCTGGCTGCCGACATGCGCGCTTCCAACACAGTGATTTCAGCAGCAAGTCGATCAAAGGATTCGGCATAACGCTGGGTGACCGCCTTGGTTCTGGCCTCACAGCGGCGTCGTACCTCGTTCATTTTGGCAAACTCGCCTTGCTCGGCTACCGACCCGCCGGAGCCGGTTTTCATCGATCTAGAGACATCCACCGTCTGCACGCTGTTGGGGTCTTGCGCACACGGGCGCTGCGAAAACACCACGGTGCCGCGTTCGTCGGTGCACTTATAGACGGTCTGCGCACTCGCGCTTGCGCAGCACAACAAAACCATCAAAAACAGGGCGCTGCGCATCATTCTAGAAACCTCTGCCAGGCGATATCAGCTTCAGCCGCTACGCTACCGCAATTTGCCAGCTCCGTCTGGAATCGAAGCTACCGTCTTCAGTCAGCGGTTAACGCTGCGGGCACGCGCGCCTTCTGATGGTCAGCGAATCCGGGCGCCAGTTGACGCGCCAATTTAA
>Ga0105046_10015212_pt1 | contig 11835 bp, 6 predicted proteins | sample MAT03_FD_78385 | JGI IMG/M metagenome (GOLD analysis project Ga0105046, IMG submission 78385) | Freshwater microbial communities from Lake Fryxell liftoff mats and glacier meltwater in Antarctica - MAT-03 (megahit assembly) | ecosystem: Environmental > Aquatic > Freshwater > Ice > Liftoff...
GCAGCGGGACTCGTTGCTCGTGCCCGTGCTCGAGAGCCGTTCGACGGAAGGTGAGAACACGCTGCGCACCGATATCACGTGGCTTGCTGGTCGCAGTGTAGAGATCGAGACCGGCACGATCTTCAAGTACGCGAGTGATCTACGCTACGACGCCACGCTGGCCGGTTTCACGCGTCGCGATGCCGATGGCATTCCGCGGCCGCTGCGCGTGGATACCAGTTTCACCGCGCTCCGCAACGGCACCTATGTGCAGGCCACATGGCAGGCGCAGCCGCGGCTACGCTTGTCGGTGGGCGCGCGTAACGATTGGTACGGATTCCTCGACAACGCCGTGCGATTCTCGCCGCGGGCGAGTGCATCGTTACGTGCTGATGAGGTCACCACGTTCACGCTGGCCGGTGGACGCTACTATCAGGCACCGAGTTATATCTGGCTGGTGGGCGACGCACAGAACTCAGAGCGCCTGAAGCCGTTTCGTGCGGATCAAGCCGTGGCGGGTATCACGCGACTCGTGGGCAGCGATGTCAAGGTGCAGCTCGAGGTGTACGGAAAGCGCTATGCCGACTATCCCGCGCGCCGGTTCCGCCCGCAGGCGGTGCTGAGTCCGAACGGCTTCGATGATGCCACCACCGACATTCCGTTCGGGCTCGAGCCGCTCGAATCGACCGCCACCGGCAACGCCTTCGGCATCGAGCTGTTCGCGCAGAAGAAGTTCGGCGCGTCGCCCTTTTACGGTCAGCTCAGCACGAGCTTCAATCGCACACGCTTTACCGGCATCGACGGTACCGCCACGCGCGGCGCGTTCGATTCACCGGTCACCGCGAACGGCGTGTTGGGATGGCGTCCCAATGCGAAGTGGGAAGTGGCCACGCGCCTGCGCGGTGCCACGGGATTACCGTTCACGCCGTTCCTGAATATGGGATCACTGGCAGGTACGTTGGACTTTACACGCTACAACACCGAGCGTGTCGGAACATTCCTGGCGGCCGACCTGCGTCTCGATCGACGCTTCGTCATGCGTCGCACGCAGTTCATCGCCTTCGTCGATCTGCAGAACGTCACGAACCGGCAGAACCAGCAGGCACCGGTGTGGAATCCGAGAACCCGCATGGCCGACAGCAATCCAAACATCGGGCTCTTTCCGTCGATCGGGCTGAACTTCGAGTTCTGAGCCGGGCTGATCGCGATGGCACAGGCTATGCAATCAACTTTCGAGCGGTTCAGCCCGTCGACCAATCTTTACGAAAACAGCGCGCCGATGCTCCGCATGCGGTAGGATGACAGCAACGCAGGCCGCTGCCTCGAACAGCCGGGACGCCTGACCGCATCGTTTTCGTGCGGTGTACGGCCGTCCTGCAAGACCTTCGAGGCGCCGGATCAGAGGAGATCGATGCTAGAGACGGCGTTGCAAGATGACCCGGAAGCGTATGCCCAGGACATCGTGGATACGGTTCGTGAGCCCCTGCTGATTCTGGATGAGACGCTGCGAGTGCGATCCGCCAATCGCGCCTTCTACCGGACATTTCACGTCTCGTCGGACGAAACCGAAGGCCGGCTGATCTACGAACTGGGAAACGGTCAGTGGGACAGCCCGGCCCTGCGTCTGTTGCTCGAAGACATTGTTCCTCGCGACACAGTTTTCGAGGACTTCGAGCTCGAGCACACGTTTCCGGTGATTGGTCGTCGGGTGATGCTACTGAATGCCCGCAAGCTTCAAGAGGGCCAGCATGGCGAATTGCTGGTCCTGGCCATGGAAGATGTCACTCCGAGAAAGCGAGCGGAGGAAGCACTGCTCAAGGCGGGCGCCCTTCAGAGCGCCATCTTCAACAGCGCCAATTTCTCGAGTATCGCCACCGATGCGAACGGCATCATCCAGATCTTCAACGTTGGTGCGGAGCGGATGCTGGGCTATGCCGCTGCCGACGTGGTGAACCAGATCACGCCGGCCGATATCTCGGACCCATTGGAAGTGATCGCCCGCGCAAAGACATTGAGCGTGGAGCTGGGAACGCCGATTACGCCTGGCTTCGACGCGCTGGTATTCAAGGCCACGCGCGGGATCGAAGACATCTATGAGCTGACCTACATCCGAAAAGATGGCAGTCGGTTTCCCGCCATCGTTTCGGTCACGGCCTTACGTGACGCGCAAAGCGACATCATCGGCTATCTCCTCATCGGGACCGACAACACCGCACGGAAACAAGTCGAGGCGGAACGCATGCTGCTCGATCAAGCCGTTCGGGATCAACAGTTCTACACCCGGTCATTGATCGAATCGAACATCGACGCGCTGATGACGACCGATCCTCGGGGCATCATCACCGATGTGAACAAACAGATGGAGGCCCTCACTGGATCGACTCGCGATGAACTGATCGGAGCGCCATTCAAAGACTACTTCACCGATCCTGAGCGAGCCGAGGCGGCGATCCGGCTGGTGCTGAGCGACGGAAAGGTCACTGACTACGAGTTGACCGCACGCGCGCGCGACGGCGAGGAAACGGTGGTGTCGTACAATGCGTCGACGTTCCACGACCGCGACCGGAAGCTCCGGGGCGTATTCGCCGCCGCTCGCGATGTCACCGAACGCAAACGCTACGAACAGTCACTCCAGGAAGCGGACCGTCGCAAGAACGAGTTTCTGGCCATGCTGGCTCACGAACTGCGGAATCCCCTCGCTCCGATCCGAAACGCACTGCAGATCATGCGACTGACGGCACCTCGCGGGAGTCAGCGGCCGGAGGACAAGGCGGTGCAAGCCGCCTCCGCGATGATGGAGCGACAAGTGAGCCAAATGGTGCGCCTGGTCGACGATCTCCTCGACGTGAGTCGCATCAGTCGTGGCAATATCGAGCTGCGACGCGTGCCAATCGAACTGACGTCTGCCGTCTATCACGCCGTCGAAGTCATACAGCCGCTGTGTGTGAACCTGAACATTGTACTTACGGTGGAGATGCCGTCGGAGCCGATCTATGTCTCGGTCGACCCGACGCGATGGGCTCAGGTGTTGGGCAACCTGCTCAACAACGCCTGCAAGTTCACGGACAAGGGGGGCCGGATCTGGCTCACGGTCGAGCGAGAAGCGCAGGTTGCCGTGATCCGCGTGCGGGACAATGGTATCGGGATCGCCGCGTCAGAGTGCCCCCGTATCTTCGAGATGTTCACGCAGTTGGATACTTCGCTGGAGCGTTCAGTCAGCGGGTTGGGTATCGGTCTGACGCTCGTCAAAACGCTGGTGGAGATGCACGACGGTACCGTGGAGGTCGAGAGTGCCGGACCTGGGCATGGAACGCAATTCACGGTTCGCCTCCGGATGCTCGATGAAGTGGAGCCGCCTCCCGCTGATGCGGTCAGTGCGCCGATCTCGCTGCCGCCCCGCCGTATTCTGATCGTCGACGACAACCGCGATGCCGCCATGTCGCTGGCCGGGCTGCTGGAGATCACCGGCAACGAAACGCATACCGCGCACGACGGACAAGAGGCCGTTGAAGCAGCGGCGCGATTGCGCCCCGACGTGATACTGCTCGATATCGGCCTGCCGCGGCTGAACGGATACGAAGCCTGCCGCCAGATCCGCCGACAACCGTGGGGCAAGGCCATCGTGATCGTCGCCCTCACCGGATGGGGGCAAGACGACGACCGGCGCAAGTCCATCGAGGCCGGGTTTGACGGACACCTCGTCAAGCCTGCCGACTATGGCGAACTCACGAGACTCCTCGACGCGTTGCAATCGACTTCGTCGGGATGAGACTCGACGTGGACTGGCCGGCCGAGACTCAACTCCGAAAGAAGTACACGTACTTCGCCAGCAGTCCACCGCGCGACGGTCGCGACCGGGGGGTCAGACGATCCCGTCCCGTGGGCCCAATGCTGTTCCACACCACGAACAGATCGCTGCCCGGTTTCACGGTCCACCGCACGCGCGCGATGACGGAGGCGCGCTCGTATTGGCTGTCCCGCTGCGCGAACAGCGTGTTGTTCAGTCGCGTCGAGAAGGCGTAGTCGCTGCGTAAGCGCACGGTGTTGGCGGTGACCGACGATTGCACCCCCCTAACGCGATAATGCCCGCCCACCGGTGCGGGGATGGAGTTCTGGCTCCACGACGCATTGACGAGCACCACCAGGTTCTGTAGGCCCTGCAGGACGTTCGACGCCTGCTCGGTGTCGCCGGTGCGCATCGCCGACAATCCAACGTGGTTGCCGAGGGTGCGACCCTGCGCGCGCACGCCGAGGGGAATCGTGACAGACGTGCCGTTGCCACCGAGTCCAACGCGCCGCGAGTAAAACCTCTGCGTCTGGCGCACACGCCCGAAGTCGAAGATGCCCGCGCCTTCGGTGAAGAAGGGACGTTGTTCGGGAAAGAAGAGCGGGAAGCGCGTGAGGTTGACGATCTGCCGGTCGGAGTTCGACCTTGGGGCGGGCCGGGAGTTCGGTGAAGCCGCACGTTACTGCTTCCATTTTGGGGAAACCGGCGTTGGTGTGGAGACCGTACCTTGAAAGGCATTTTCCGGCGACTTATTGTGACAAGATCGGTGACGGCTGTAACGCATCCGTGGTTCTATCAGTAGCATTGCCCGACCCGCCGTCTTCTTCGGCGAGTACTCCCTATCGCTTTCCCCTCGGAGGACGTCATTGATGCGACGATTCAGGTTGTCTGCCAGCGCCGGTCGCGCGGCATTGCTCATGCTCAGCGCACTGGTCATCGGCTTCGGCTTCCCCGCACATGACGCGTCCGCGCAAGCGAGCGGAGGCCGTGTGCGTGGACGTGTCACGGCGTTACCGGGGGGCCAGGCGTTGCAAGGCGTCCGCGTCCAACTGGTCGGCACGACACTGGTCACCGGGACCAACGCCGACGGTCGCTACGCGTTCACCTCGGTGCCGACGGGCGCCCAGACGGTCCGTGTCAGTTTCATCGGCTTCGCACCGCTGCAACGGACCGTGACGGTCACGGCGGGCGCGGAGATGGTGCAGGACTTTGCGCTGGCTGTCGCACCGATACAGTTGCAGGCCATCACAACCACGGCCACGGGCGAGCAAGACAAGCGTACGGTGGGTGTCGCCACGACGCAGATCGACGCGGCCAAGCGCGTGGCCGAGGCGCCGATCGCCAACATGACGGATATGCTGACCGCTCAGGCGCCTGGTGTCCAGGTGCTCGGCAGCGCCATCACCGGCGGTGGTCAACGCATTCGTATCCGCGGCACGACGTCGCTTTCGTTGAACAACGAGCCCGTCGTGTTCGTCGATGGCATTCGCGTGTTCAGCGACAACAACTCGTCGTCGATCGGTATCGGCGGAACGAACCCGAGCCGCCTCTCCGACTTCAACCCCGAAGAGATCGAAAGCATCGAAATCCTCAAGGGCCCGACGGCCTCGACGCTGTACGGAACGGATGCGGCCAACGGTGTGATCGTGATCAAGACCAAGCGCGGCAAGGCGGGCGCCGCCAAGTGGAACGCGTACGCGGAGCAGGGCGCCATCCGTGATCTCAATCAGTACCCGTCGGCGTATCGGGGGTGGTCGAGAAACATTCCCGGTTCCACGCCGTCGTCGAGCTTGGGCAACGTGGCGCAGTGTTTCGCCTCGCAGGTGGGACGCGGACTGTGCGCGCAGGACAGCGTGGCGGCGTTCGATCTGTTCGCAGATCCCGAAACGACACCGAACGGGACGGGACGTCGCCAGCAGTATGGTCTGAACGTGTCCGGAGGCAGCGATGTCGTGCAGTACCTCATCTCCGGTGAATGGGAAGATGAAGTCGGGTACCTGCAGATGCCTGGTTTTGCACTCGACCGCATTCAGGCCGCGCGGTCAGCGCCGGCGTTGGGCGAGCAGAGCCGACCGAATGCGCTGCGCAAGACGTCGCTGCGCGCCAATGTCACGGCGCAGCTCAACTCCAAGACCGACGTCGCGACGTCCGTTGGCTTCGTGACCAGTGATCAGCGGTTGCCGCAGACCGACAACAATACCGTCGGTCTGCTCTCCAACGCCTTTGGCGGCTTCGGCAAGCTTGAAGGCGGACGCTTCGGCTATCGCGCGTTCACGCCGGACCAGTTCTTCTCGAACACCAACACCCAGGCGGTCAATCGCTTCATCGGGTCACAACAGGCGAACTACCGGCCCACGTCGTGGCTGCGTATGAACGGCACCGGTGGCATGGACTATACCTCGCGCAACGATTCCGAGTTGTGCCGTCGTGATCAGTGCACGGACTTCAGTCTGCGTTCGCGCACCGGCTACAAGATCAACAACCGGACGGAAAATTTCCAATACACGGCGCAGGCCAACGCCATCGCCACCTTCAGTCCCTTCGAGAGTCTGAATTCGACGACCACACTTGGCACGCAGTACACGCGTCGGAAGTTTGCGCGCAACGGTGCCGACGGCGAGAACCTGCCGCCGGGGGCCATTCAGGCCGGCGCTGGCGCACTACAACAGGTGGCTGAAGTGCAGGACGAGAACAAGACGCTCGGCGTGTACGTGCAGCAGGAGCTGGCGTGGCGCGACAAGATGTTCCTGACCGGTTCTCTCCGGAGCGATCAGTCGAGTGCGTTCGGCACGAACTTCCAGAGTCAGCTCTACCCCGGCGCGCAGCTCTCGTGGATTCTGTCCGACGAGAAGTTCATCCCCAAGGCGTCGTGGCTGAACACGCTCAAGTTCCGCACGGCGTTCGGCACCGCAGGAACACAGCCCGGCACCACGGATGCCCTGCGCTTCTTCGCGGCCGGTACGGCCACCACCGAGACCGCCGATGCCCCTGCCCTCGTTTTCAGCGCGTTGGGTAACACGCAGCTCAAGCCGGAAGTCACGCGCGAACGGGAAGTCGGTCTCGAGGTCGCGCTGTTCAACAATCGCCTGACCATCGACGGTGGCATCTACGAAAAGTCCAGCTTCGACGCGCTGATCTCCCGCATCGTGGCCCCGTCGGTGGGCGCCGCAGTCACGCGTTTCGAAAACATCGGGGAAGTGCAGAACCGCGGATGGGAGGCACTCGTCAAGGCGCGGCTGGTCGATCGTGCCAATTTTGGCTGGGATGTCATGTTCAACGGGTCGCGCAACGTGAACAAGCTCATCGATCTCGGCGGCACCCCGCCGCAGATCGGCGCGACGACGCGTCAGGTGGAAGGCTATCCGTTGGACGGCTACTGGCAGCGACGCATCACGGGATTCTCGGACGCCAACAGCGACGGCATCCTGACCAGCACCGAGATCACGGTTGGTGACTCGGTCGAGTTCATCGGCCCGTCTATTCCGATCAATGAGTTCGCGTTCACGAACGGTATCGACCTGCTGAATGGTCGGCTGCGCATCAACGCGATGTTCGACTACAAGGGCGGTCACACACTGAACAACGGTACGGACCGCATTCGCTGCGAGAGCCGCAACAACTGCCGCGGCGCGGTCGATCCGAAGGCCCCGCTGCGCGAGCAGGCGGCGGCCGTCGCGGTGCGCGAACACCCCAGCCGCACGCAGGCGGGCTTCATGGAGGACGCGGACTTCGTCCGCTTCCGCGAACTGTCCGTGGTGTATCGCATGGGCAGCACGCTGGCGGGCAAGTTGGTGCGCGCCAAGTCGCTCGACATCGTGCTTTCGGCGCGCAACCTGAAGTTGTGGAGCAACTACTCCGGCATCGATCCCGAGAGCAACTTCTTCGGCGGAGCGCGCGGTACCGTCTCTGATTTCCAGACGGCGCCCCCGCCATCCTACTTCACGCTCCGCTTCAACCTGGGATACTGAGCCATGACATTGCGTGCCTTATCCCGCCGAGCGCGGGCCGGACTGTTTCGCACTCTGAGCGTCGGTGCCGTTCTCGGCGCGGTCGGTGGATGCAGTTGGGATGAGACGATCAAGGTGGTCGATCCTGATGTGATCAACCCCGCCGATCTCACGAGCCCGTCGGCGGCCCTGACTCTGCGCAACGGCGTGGTCTTGCGCCTCGCGCAGGCGACGTCGGGCGGCGAGAACGTGCTGTTGCTGGGCGGGCTGCTCGCCGACGAATGGCGTTCTGGCGACACTTTTGAACAGCGCAACACGACCGATCAACGCAATCTGATCCCGGAAAACACGTTCCTTGCGGGCGCGCTGCGGGCTCCGATGCGGGTGTACGTCGAGGCACAAACGGCGATCGCGGTCACGCGGCAATTTCAGCCCGTGCCGCGCGCGAACGTCGGGTTGATGTTCGCCCTCGCCGGCTACTCGGCCGTGCTGATCGGCGAACATTTCTGCAACGGCATTCCGTACAGCACGATCAGCGACGGGCAGGTGGTCGATGGCCTTCCCGAACCGGCCGACAACTCGAACATTCGCGCCATTGCGTTCGCCGACTCGGCGCTGCGCGAGACGAGCGGGCCGGTGGCCGACAGCACGCGCGTGGTGTTCCTGGCCGCGGTGGTCAAGGGACGAGCGTTGCTGAACCGCGGACAGTTCGCGGCGGCTGCGGCAGCGGTGGCTGCGGTTCCGACCGGCTTCGTGTATCAGACGTTCCATTCCGTCAACAGCACGACGAACGTGAACTGGAATCTGAACAGCAACACGCGTCGCTATGTGTTGAGCGATCGCGAAGGGGGGAACGGGTTACCGTTCCGTACGGCCGCCGATCCGCGCGTGCGCACCGTTGTGGGGACGGGTACACGTCGCCTCGCCTTCGACACCGAGACGCCGTTTTTCGAGACCACGAACTTCGCGCAGTTCGGACCGGTGATCTTGATCTCGGGCATCGAGGCACGGCTCATCGAGGCGGAAGCGGCGCTGCGCGCAGCGAACCCAGCGCAGATGCTGGCCACGCTGAACTTGCTGCGGACCCAGCCGGTTGGTGGCGTGGCCGGACTCGCACCCCTCGCCGATCCGGGCAATGAAAACGCTCGCGTTGATCTCGTGATGCGCGAGCGGGCCTTCTGGATGTTCGGAACCGGCCACCGCCTTGGCGACCTGCGTCGCCTTGTGCGCCAGTACAACCGCCCAGTCGAGTCGGTGTATCCGACCGGCGTATTTCACAAAGGCGGCGGCATCTACGGCACGATGGCGGTGATCCCGGTGTCGTTCGACGAACGCAACAACCCGAACTTCAAGGGCTGCACGGACCTGCGTCCGTAGGGCGACGTGCACGACCTGACACGATGGGGTGGCAACGAGTCTCGTTGCCACCCCATTCGGCTTCAGCGGTCAGCGTCGCGTGCGTTTTGCGTACCAGCCACCAGCCGCCCCGCACGCGATGGCGATCCCGATCGCCATCGCCGCGCCCAGCAGGGCACCCCACAGCTGCATGCTGCCGAGGAGCTGGGGGGTAGGCTCGACGCCGCTTGGCAACGAGATCCGGGAGGCATCGGGCGGTGCCGCAATCAGGAACGCGATCGTATGGCTGTGATATTTACCATTACAATTTTTGTAACGTTCTTCTGGGCAGGATTCGAACAAGCAGGATCTTCATTGTCGTTATACACAGATAAATATATCGATCGCACTGTATTTGGTTGGACAATTCCAACATCCTATTTTCAATCTGTAAATCCATTGTTTATTATTTTACTTGGTGCTCCAATAGCGGCTTTGTGGCTCAGTCTTGCAAAGAAAGGCAAAGACTGGAGCATACCTGTAAAGATGGCTTTGGGTATGGTTCTTCTCGGGATAGGTTTCCTATTTATGCTTGGTGCTGTAAGCGAGCGCGGTGGAGATGCGGCCGATGACGGAACAAAAGCAATGTTGATTTGGTTGATTGGTACTTACTTCTTCCATACTGTTGGTGAACTTTGTTTATCGCCCGTTGGTCTGAGTATGATAACTAAATTAGCTCCAGTTAAATTTGCAAGTCTACTTATGGGTGTTTGGTTCTTATCGCCATTTGTGGCTCAAATTGCAGGAGGATTTATAGCCAGTTATGTTGAAAAATTAGGAGCTGGAACAGTGTTTACAGCAATTACCATTTTTGTAATGGCAGCGGGTGTATTATTATTCTTAATATCGCGCAAACTGGTCACAATGATGCACGGTAGAGGTTAAAAATTATAAAGAAAAAGAATACCGTATTTGGAGGCCCACAGTTTGGGCCTCCTTTGTTAAAAACACAGTTGTATCATGTACACGCTCGAAACCATACAAAATTTTAAAGGCAAATACCCTAAACAACTTTGGTATCTGTCGCTAGTAGAAATGTGGGAGCGTTTTACATTTTATGGAATGCGTGCATTGCTCGCTCTCTACATCTCGCATTTGGCACTGTCTAGCGATTATCATCAAGCTGCGCAAGAAGACATGGAAAAAGCGAAAGCTGCTTTTGAGACTGAAAATGGCGTCGCAATTACTAAAGACCATCCGCTCTATATCACTTTAACCAGCGAACAGAAATATAGAGACGCTGCCGAAGCCAAGTCGAATAAACAATATGGAATTATTCAGGCATTTATTTATGCGATGGCATTTGTAGGCGGACTCTTTGCTGATAGACTTTTTGGTTTTAGAAGAAGTATTTTTTGGGGCGGAGTGCTGATGGCCATAGGAACTTTTGTGATGGCCATTCCTGGCAGTTTTGCATTCTATTTCGGAGTTAGTATTCTCATTGTGGGCAATGGATTTTTTAAACCCAATATTTCAACCATGGTTGGAGCCTTGTACAAAGATGGCGATCCAAGAAGAGATGCGGGATTTTCATTGTTCTATTCAGGTATAAACATTGGCGCATTGCTCAGTGGGCTTACTATCGCATATATAGGAACGGCTATAAGTTGGTCGCTTGGGTTTGCACTCGCCGGAGTATGCATGCTAATTGGATTAGCCCTATTTGTTTATACACAAAAAACGCTCGGTCCAATTGGTCTCGCTCCAGAACCCGAAAAACTATCGAGTAAAGTTGCCGGCATTTCTAGAGGATGGCTGATGCAGATTACCACTCTCTTGTTTATCCCTGTATTTTTTGTTGTGATCTATTATCCTATGGAATTTAATATCACTGGTTTGATGGGGGAAGTGATGAATTCGGATGGAACATCATCACCCTATATGTTGCAATTGGTGGATCTTATTTTTATGGTAGCTGCTGTGATTACAATTATTTTTTTGATAATCCAAATCAAAAGTGCCGCAAAAGAAGAAGCCGGAAAATTATTGGCCGCTACAATTCTGATTTTATTCTCAGTTGTATTCTGGAGTTTTTTCGAACAAGGAGGTGGTTCGCTCAACTTCTTTGCGCTCAGCAATGTCGAAAGTCACGGCCTTAACATGACATCGGTAAACAACTCTATCAATTCATTATGGGTAGTATTATTAGCTCCCGTCGTTGGATTAATGTGGATTTTCTTAAATAAGCGCAATTTGGAACCAAATACCGTTGTAAAATTCGGACTTGGATTTGTTTTTCTTGGACTTGGATTTTTGGTGTTTTTCTCTAGCAAGTTTATGGCCAATGAAAATGCTTTTACACCATTAAGTATTTTTTTTATTGCATATTTGGTAATTACAATCGGTGAATTGTTTTTATCGCCAATAGGTCTTTCCATGATTACTAAACTTTCGCCCAAACGATTGCACGGTGTGATGATGGGCACATGGTTTCTTGCCAGTGCTTATGGGCAATATGGAGCAGGATTAATTGGTGCTGCCATGGCGCAAAACGACAGCGTCGAAAATGCAACATCATTTCAGAAACTTGATCAATACACATCCGGTTATGGCTCTATCGGTTGGATATCGCTTGGTGCCGGTGTGTTGCTTATTATGATCTCTCCATTGATTAAAAAGCTGATGGGAGAGGTGAAGTGAGTGATGGATAATGGATGATGGATAATGGATAATGGATGATGGATAATGGATAATGGATAATGGATAATGGATAATGGATAATGGATA
>Ga0105046_10015219_pt1 | contig 11832 bp, 8 predicted proteins | sample MAT03_FD_78385 | JGI IMG/M metagenome (GOLD analysis project Ga0105046, IMG submission 78385) | Freshwater microbial communities from Lake Fryxell liftoff mats and glacier meltwater in Antarctica - MAT-03 (megahit assembly) | ecosystem: Environmental > Aquatic > Freshwater > Ice > Liftoff...
AGCCAGATGGACTCGAGATACGTGCTGAAGAACGGCCGGGTGGGCCCGAGCACATTATCGCGATTGGGCCACTGGGCGTAGCGATCGACGAACTCCGCGAGTATGCGCACGGCGAGCGCCGCGTGTCTGGGTTCACCGCGCAGCGCGTAGAGCGTGGCGGCGTGTACGGCACGTTCAGCCGTGTACAGTTGGGCACCCATCGCCCACCAGTCATCGTGCTCTGCCCCGTTGTACGCCCGATCGCAGCGCTCGCAGCGGTGCGCTTGCGGTGACCACGGATCGAACTCGAGCAAGACGCCGTGCACCGGACAGCGTCCTCCAGCGCGTGTGAGACGCGCTTTTTGTCGAGGGATCGGCAGCTCGCGCCGCAAGAGCGGCTCCAGCTCAGCGGCAAGCCCCACGATGGTGGGCGCGAGCGATGAGCCTTCGGCCGTTTCGAGTCGGCGTGCATCGAGGTCGAGCGGCAACAATATAGGGCGCTTCACGGAGTGTCCCGACGAGTCCAACGCGCGACGGAGACAAGTTCCCCTCGCAGGTCCATCTGCACGCCATCGAGTTTGCGCGAGCGCCCCTGGACGCCACGGGCATGAAAGAGCCAGGCGACCGGCATGTGGTCGTCGAGTTCAGCCGCCACGCCTCTCCATGCGGTGGCCGCCGTTTCGGGGGCGGCACTGCGGGCGGCCGCGAGACGACCATCGAGCGATGATGTGTGGAAACCGGTGTAGTCGAGTGCACCGCCACGCTGCGCGGATGCGAAGAGCGCCGACAGGTGCCCGAGCGCGATGTCACCGGGAATACCGGTGAGCACAACATCGAACGGTTTGGCCGGTGCGCGCACGGTCGCGAGAAACGTGGAGAGCTCCATCACGCGCACTGTCAGTACGACACCACGCGCCGCGAGGTCGGCCTGCACGAGTTGCTCGACTGCGAGGTCGCCGCCGCCAACGGTCAATAGCGTGACTTCCAGCGGCGTGCCACGGCGCGCCCGACCTCCTCCCGCGCGAGTGCGCGTCCACCCGGCGCCGTCGAGCAACGAATCGGCTTGCCGCGTATCGTGCGGCGGGGCGTCGGCCGTGGAGTACGGCAACCCCGGCGGGATGGCTCCACTCGCGGGCGTGGCGTAACCCGCGACGGCAGCGCGAACGAGGCGTGCACGATCGATCGACAGACTCAGCGCCCGTCGTACGCGGGCGTCGTCGAACGGTGGGCGTGTCGTGTTGAATGCAAGCACCGTGGAAAAGAGCGCCGGTGGCGTCATCAGCATGAGCGACGGGTCGCGCTCCACCAGGTGCGCCATGGTGGGCGACACACCCGCCACGTCGAGTTCTCCGCTCACCAACCCGGCGAACTTGGTGGCGGCCTCGTCGACGACGGCGACGACGATCTGCTGCGCGTTGGGCGGACCGCCGAGCGCGACCGGGAAGTCGGCGTTGCGCGCGAATCGCCACTGCCGGCCCGCGGTGCGCGAGATAAAGCGAAAGGGCCCGTTGCCGACCGGCGCGGTGGAGAACGGATGCGAGCGCCAACGGTCACGCGGCACGCTGTCGAGAAGATGTTTCGGCACGAGGGGCAGCTCGGCGAGCACGGTGGGCAGCGCGGTGCGCGGCTCGCGAAAGACCATGCGCACGGTTCTGTCATCGAGCGCGACGACGCTGTCGATGACGGCCACATCACCGGCACGCGGCGAGCCCAATGTCGTATCGCGCGCCGCGGCGATAGTGAAGGCCACGTCGGCCGCCGTCGTCGGTGCCCCGTCGTGCCATTTCAAGCCCACGAACAGCGTGAACGTGACCGCCCGACGCGTCGAATCCCACTGCCACGACCGCGCGAGATAGGGCTCCGGCTGTAGCGCGCTATCGAGTTTCACGAGCGTGACGAACAGGGCGTGCCGTTGTAGCTGCCGTGAGAGCGGGTGCACCGTGACCAGCGGATTGCCCGACTCGAGGTCGGCTCCAGACGCCATCACGATCGTGCCCGCGGGTCGATCGGGCCGACCGCACGCCATGAGGCTCGCCCCCGAGATCGCCGCGCATGCAGCGGCAAACCCGGACGCAATCCACCGTCTCGCGCGGGTTGACGTAGTCGCGCCACGAGGCATCATCCTCACGTGCACCGTTTCTCGTCGCGCGTGCTCGACGCGCTCCTGCTGCTCTGGCTCGTTACCATCATCACCTTCGCGCTGATCCATCTGGCGCCGGGTGATCCGGCGACGTTGCTGATCTCCCCGACGGCGTCCGCCGAGGAGGTAGTCCGACAGCGGACCACACTAGGGCTGGACGACCCGCTGCCATGGCAATATGCGCAGTGGATCGGTGGCGTGCTGCGCGGGGATCTGGGCGAGAGTCTCGTGCGTGCCGAACCGGTGGCGCGTATCATCGCAGACGCCCTGCCGGTATCGCTGTTCCTCGGCGGCGTGTCGTTGCTGGCGAGCTTCCTGATGGGCACGATGCTGGGCATGATCCAAGCCCTCCGTGCGTCGCGCCGCGCCGACCGCGTGATCACCGCGGTCGCGACGGCGATCTACGCCGCGCCCAGTTTCTGGCTGGCGCTGGCGATGGTGACCCTGTTCACGTCGGGCGTGGCGTGGCTCGGGCTGCCGGAGTCGCTTCGACTCCCGGCGTTCGGGATGCAGGACCCTGCTGCCGACCCGGCGTCGATCGGCTGGGCTGATCGATGGCGCCACGCCGTCTTGCCGTTGCTGGTGCTGTCCGTACCCGGCGCGGCCGGCGTCTCGCGTTTCGCGCGACGATCACTGCTCGACGCGGCCGATGCGCCGCATGTGCAAGCGGCGTACGCGCGCGGTTTGTCACGCGGCGAGATCGAACGCACGCACGTGCTGCGGAACGCCCTGACGCCGCTGGTGGTGCTGTTCGGTCTCACGTTCCCCGGCGTGATCGCCGGCTCGGTGTTCGTCGAACAGGTGTTTGCGTGGCCCGGTCTCGGGCGCACGATGCTCTCGGCGATCGCGGCTCGTGACTATCCGGTGGTGCTCGGATTGACGTTGGTGTACGCGAGCGCGGTGGTTACCGCCAATCTGCTGGCGGACGTAATCCTCTTGCGGCTCGATCCGCGTCGGCGGACGACATGACGGCGCGTCTCGTATCGGCGAGGCTGTTGACGGCGGCGCGCCTGGGTGCGAGCACTGAGCGCGCCCCGCGCTGGGCCGCGAGCCTGCTGATCGCGATGACGATCGCGGCGATCGTCGTGCCGACGTTGGCCTCGGACGGTGCGCGGGACATCGGCGACGTGCTCGCGACGCGATTGGTCCCGCCCTTTGCGCGCGACGGCCGCGGCGTGTGGCATTGGCTTGGCACCGATGCTTTTGGCCGCGATCTGTTGGTGCGCCTGTGGACGGGCGCGCGAATTTCGTTGGGTGTGGGCGTTGCCGGATCAGCGCTGAGCGGCGCACTGGGCATTGTGTTGGGTGCGATCGCGGGCTGGCGAGGTGGCGTCATCGATCGCGCGATCGTGGCGCTGGGCGACGCGCTACTGGCGATTCCCCGCCTGGTCTTGCTGCTGGTGATCGCGTCGCTCTGGGGGCCTGGACTCGGCGTCGTCATCACCGTGCTCGGTCTCACGGGATGGATGTCGGTAATGCGCCTCGTGCGCGCGGACGTGCAGGGCGTGCGCGCGCTGGCCTTCGTGGAAGGGGCGGAGGCGCTGGGCGTGCCGTCGTGGCGCGTGCTGCGGCGACATGTATTACCGAATGCGTTGGGCAGCGCGCTGGTCGCGATTACGCTTGGCGTCGGCAACGCCATTCTTCTGGAAAGCGGCCTCTCGTTTCTCGGCCTCGGCATTCAGCCGCCCGCGTCGAGTTGGGGCAACATGATCGCCGGGGGTCGCGAGTGGCTGTTGGTGGCACCATGGATCGCCCTGATGCCGGGCATCGCGCTGGTGATCACGGTGGTGGCGTGCACTGTGCTCGGTGATTGGCTCGGCGACCGCCGCGCGCCTCACGACGTGCGGTGATCGCGTTGCGTCGAGACAGCGGGTAGGTCAGGATGCCGCGGCGATGTGCAGCGTCACGATCTCCCGTGGCCCGGCGGTGAAGGCAATACGAGCATCGCACGCGACGGGCGAATCAAGCGGCGTCTCGTCGAGCCGACAGCGCGTGACGAGCCATGGACCGTCGTGGGGCAGCATCCAGTGCCCGGGCACCGGCGCACACGTGAGGTTCACCGTGCGAAGAATGATCCCGTCGTCACGCTGCGCGAGCGTGACGGCCGACGCCTCGAGACCAGCGCCGTGGAGTTCCGGCCCCGCCACGAGCGTGGACGTCGTCACCACATCAAGATCACGCCAGCTGTCCCCGCACAGCGGCAGGAGCAGCGCGTCGGCCGCGCGACTGACCGTCTGCGCCCTTTGCGTTCCATCCTCGTGCAGCATCAGACCGACGCGTGCACGGAAACGACCGAGACTCTGCGCCTCAGGCGTGGGCGACGGCCAACCAGCGTGTCCCGGGCGCTCGGGAAGATCAGCGCGCGAGAGTTCACCGATCGCGCGCACCAGCGTGATCGCGAGCTCGTCGGACTTGGACTCGGCCTCGGCGAGACCGTCGGCGATCAGCGTGACACACTGCCCCTGCTGCGATTGCGTGGCCCAGCGATGCATCGGCATCGTGGGCACGACCGTCTCGCGCGAGTTCACGTTCGCGACGGTGACCACGCGTTCGACCGGACCGAATGCAGCATCGGCTTCCGTGAGCGCGTCGGCGAATCCGGTACGCCAGGCGAGTTGGAGACGATGATTTCGGCGGCGATTCACACCACGCACATCGCACCGCAACAGGTCGGCCGCCGCGTCGAGCACGAGGGTGATGTGTACGCGAACGTCGCGAGCGGCGGACTCCCAGCAGAGACGGACGGCGGCTCTGAGCGGACCGCGGTGCAATACCAGCGTTTCGACGCACGCCAGCACCTCGGGCGCACCGCGCAACGACGGCGTGTAGCTGTCGCCGAGGTCGGTCGTGCTCTCGATCCGCAAGGCGTTCTCGATGCAATACGTGTGCTGCTCGATGGCGACCTGACCCTCGCGGATCGTGACACGCACGCGGTCGTTGTCGAGCACGACGCCCGACGCGGACTCCACAACGCGCACGCCGGGCACGGCGAGGCGTTGCTCGTGATCGTGACCATCGCCGCATGCCGTGCCGAACATGCGGAGTCCGTGTGCTGGTACCTGCGGAATCCAAGCCAGCATCCGGTGCACGCGCACGAGATCGTCGTCGGGATATTGCTGCGGAGACTCGCGCCGCGAATGCATCACCCGGGCATCGAGCGGCTGCAGCAGCATGCCCGCGAGGGAATCCGGCACGCGAAGGGGTTGGGTCTGCCCGCTCACAGCCAGGGGCGGCGCACCGGCGCCACCCGGTCCAACGAACACATCACCGAGCGTCTCGATAACACGTAGCTCGGCCACGCCACCGCGCGCGATCGCCGCGCGATTGCGCACCACGATCGCGTAATCGGTACCCGCCTCAATGGTTCGCGATCGCGCCGCTACGCTGTCGTGCTGGAGCGCGAGCTGCAACGCGGCCTCGCGCAATCCACGCACCTGCGACTGCACGCTCTCCTGTCGTGCGTCCATGGCGCGGGCGACCTCGTCGATCGAGCAACCGCAGAGCGTATCGTGGGGATGCGTTTCCAGCAGCTCTTGCCATGCACTGTTCAGCAGCGCCGGCAGCTGTGCAAGCGTCAGTGTGCCGTTGGCCGCCGTCGCCCGAGAACGCGCCACTGCATCGTGTAACCACGTGAGCACGAGCCACGGTTCGACATCGCGCAGCAACGCTCGCTCCAGCAAGGCGTTGCGCCGCTTCTGGTGCGCGCGCGTCCCAAGTGTTCCCCCAAGGGTCCACGTATACCCGTAGGAGTCGCGCAGTTCGCCATTCACCACGGGTAGCGCCACGGAGCGAGTGGCGGTGACGAACGCGTTTGCGAATGCAGTCAGCGAGCTTCGCTGCACGATGGAGTGCGGCGCGGCGGCCACTCGGAGCGCCTCTACCGCGGCGATGACATCGGGTTGCAGCGCGTGGTGGTCGGCACCGTTCAGGAGCAAGACGACGCCCGTGCGATTTCGCGCCGCCAACACCGTCTGCATTCGCAACCAACGCGCGTCGGCGGCGTGGGGCGTCGCCGGCAACGCGCTGCCGTACTCGTAGCCGTCGGGTGGAAGATGGTGCACCACCACGATCGATCCATCGGCCGCCGTCCACCGAAAGGCGTCGGAGGCGGGAGACGACGCACCGCCAACTCCGCGCCAGACGATCACCACGGGAAAACCGTAGCCCGCGGCAATCGCGGGAACGGCAGCCGGATGCCCAAAGGTATCTGGGCAATAGACGACGGGCGGCGGTGCCGCCCCAAGGCGGCGCAGCACGCGATGCCCTGCTTCGAGATTCCGGAGGATGGCTTCGCCGGACGGAATGAGGTTGTCGGCGAGCACGAACCAAGGGCCGGCCTCGAGCGCACCCGATTGCAGCGAGGCACCGAGCTCGGTCTCCCGTTCGGGGCGCACCGCCAGATAGTCCAACAGCGTGATCGCCTGCCCGTCGAGCAGGAACGTCTCGCCGACATTCCGGCGCTCAAGCGCGGCATCCAGCAGCGCAACAAGCCGTTGCCGAAACCGGGCCGCCGTGTGGTACCACTCACGGTCCCAATGGGTATGGGACACGACGCACACCCGAAGCGGGATCGGGTCTGCGGCAAGGGACTCGTGTGACATGGCGGACACGAGTGGAAGCTACCTCGCCTACCGAGTTAACGGCGAGTCGGCCACGGATGCTACGCTGAGGTGCGCGCTACGGTTGACCGCGACGTCACCAACATCGACCTTTCCTCCCGCTGCATGACTCGCGCTCTTCCCAGTTCTCGACTGTCTCCGGATGTCTGCTTGGATCTACTGACCGATTTCTACCACAAGCTTCGTGACCTTCCGGCCCTTGTTCAATGGGCCGGGTACGTCGGGCTCACGCTGATCATCTTCGCCGAGACCGGGCTGCTGGTCGGCTTCTTTCTTCCTGGAGACTCACTGCTGGTTACAGCCGGGCTCCTGGCGGCGGACCCTGCATTTGGCCTCAACGTGTGGCTGTTGGGGCTGATTCTGACCGTAGCGGCCATTGTCGGTGATACGGTTGGTTATCAGGTGGGCAAGGCCGCCGGGCCGCGTATCTTTACCCGCGAGAACTCGCTCCTGTTCAACAAGAACCACCTGTTGAAAGCGCAGGCCTTCTACGAAAAACATGGTGGCAAGACGATTATCATTGCGCGCTTCATGCCGATCGTTCGGACGTTCGCCCCGGTAGTGGCTGGCGTCGGCCAAATGCGATATGCATCGTTTCTTGCGTACAACGTGGTCGGGGGCGTGTTGTGGATCTGGAGCATGCTTCTTACCGGCTACGTGCTTGCTAAGACGGTGCCCGGTGTGGCCAAGCATGTGGAGAAGGTGATTCTCTTGGTGGTATTTCTGTCGATTCTGCCGGGCATCATTGCTTGGTGGCGCAATCGCAGTGCACAAGCAAAGCCCTGAGGGCGAAAGTCGGAACTGTCGCACCGTACCGTTCGAATTCGTATCCTACTCACGTCATACTGAAGGAGTTGTCGCTATGGCCCATGTTCTTCCGCCGCTGCCGTACGCACCTGAGGCGCTCGAGCCGCACATCGATACCCAGACCATGAACATTCATCATGGCAAGCATCATCAGGCGTACGTCACGAACCTGAATGCGGCGATCGAGAAGGCGCCCGAGCTGGCGTCCTGGTCGATCGACGAGCTGTGCAGCAAGATCAATGAGGTGCCGGAGGCCGTGCGTACCGCAGTTCGCAACAACGGCGGTGGCCACTGGAATCACTCGCTCTTCTGGCAGACGATGGCGCCGAACGCGGGTGGCGAGCCCACGGGTGCGTTGGCCGAGGCCATCACCAAAGCCTTCGGTTCCTATGCCACTTTCAAGGAACAGTTTCAGGCCGCCGGGATCGGCCGTTTCGGTTCCGGCTGGGCGTGGCTGGTGTCGACAAACGGCGCCCTGTCGATCATGAGCACGCCGAATCAGGACAACCCGCTGATGGAAGGAAAGCATGCGCTCCTCGGCTGCGATGTGTGGGAGCACGCCTACTACCTGAAATACCAGAACCGTCGAGCGGATTATCTCGGCGCGTACTGGAACGTGGTGAACTGGGCCGAAGTCGCGAAGCGTTTCGCCGCCTGATTCTGCTCCAACCAGGATGTACGAAGGGGCGCCGTGAACTCACGGCGCCCCTTCGTTTCACGCAACCGCGTGGTGATCAGGCCAGTAGTGCTGGGACGACGCTCAATGCGACGCCAAGACCCCACGCGACGATCGCGCCAACGAAGCCGGCACTGCGCTCGACACGACCGATCACGCTGATGCCGACCGCCATGATCACGAACTGCCAGATGTTGAATACATCGAGGTTGGTCAACAACGTGGTCAGTGCCGGCGACGTCTTGGCCGGATCGACGAATCGTGCGGCGCCGAGCGCAGCATCAGAGAACGAGCGAATCGACTGCGGATCGGCGATCGCGCCCTGAACGGCGGTCGCGACAAAACTGAGGACACGCGGCACCGACGCGAGCGTGGCGATCAACATCGCCTGCCCGTAGGTGAAAGGCGCCGACACCACTTTGCCACCGAGCCACACCAGCAATCCGGTCAGCACGGCGCCAATCGGAATCAGCAGCACGCCAGTGGCGATGAACCCATACGTACCGAACTTCTGTGCCGCGGCCGCCGCTTCAGGGGGCATCGGCGTGCCTTTCGCTGCCATCTGCTGCATCTGCAGGTCGAAATTCGCGTCGATGTACGGCTGGATCAGTCCCTTGGTCGCGAGTACGATGACCAGCGTGATGGCCGTGAGCACGAGGATGTACATCCCCACGCCCTTCGCCCGCGAGCGATCAAATACCTTCGCGGGCGCCCACAGCACTTCCAGCACGTCTTCGAGCACGCTGCCTTTTGGCGATCCAGCCGAAACCTCACTCATCGCGCAGCCTCTCCTTCGAGGTAGGTGTATCCCTCGAGTCCAGCGACGTAATCTGCAATGAAGGCATTCGCCTCCTCGCGCGTCAGGGATGTTGTGGAATTCACCTTACGACGGAACGTGGCCAGAAGTTGCGACGCTCCGAACTGCACGTAGTTGAGCACTTCGGTGACCGTGTCACCCTCCACCAGGTCCGTGATCTCGTAGGCGCCATGATCGTTCAAGCGCACATGCACGGCGTTCGTGTCGCCGAACAGATTGTGGAGATCGCCGAGAATCTCCTGGTAGGCACCGGTGAGGAAGATCCCGAGGATGTAGTCCTCGCCATCGCGGAATTCATGCAGTTCGAGACTCGGGCGCCCCTTCTTGTCGCCTACGAAGCGATCGATCTTGCCGTCGGAATCGCAGGTGACGTCCTGCAGCGTGCCGCGACGGACGGGCTCCTCGTCGAGCCGGTGAATCGGCATAATGGGAAAGAGCTGATCGATGGCCCAGCTGTCCGGCAGCGACTGAAAGAGCGAGAAGTTGCAGAAGTAGCGATCGACCAGGGCCGACTCGAGCTCGGGAAGAATGTCGGCGTACGTATCCTCGTCTGCCTTGGCAATGCGATAGATCGCATTCATGGTTCCGAGCCAGAGCACCTCGGCCTTGGCCAGTCCGCGCAGACTCAGGACGCCGCTGTTGAAGTAATTCCGCGCGCGATCCTTGTCGAACGACGCGTCGTGGAACACTTCGAGCACCTTGCGGGGCTTCGCGCCGCGCTCGGTGAGTGTACGCCAATCCTCGTACATCTCGTGCAGCAAGGAATGTTCTTCGTCGTCGAGCACGGGGATCGGCTGCTCGGCCTGTGACTCGACATCGATCACCTTCACCAGCAGGAGCGCGTGGTGCGCCGTCAGCGCGCGCCCGGACTCGCTGATGATGTGCGGCATCGACAGCTCGGCGTCGCGGCACGCCTCAGCGATCGTGTAGATCACGTCGTTGGCGTATTCCTGCAGCGAGTAATTGACGCTCGCGTTGTTCGTGGAGTTGGTCCCGTCGTAGTCGATGCCCAGTCCGCCGCCCACGTCTACGTGCGTAATGTCGACACCGATGGCACGAAGTTCGAGATAGAACCGCGCCACTTCCTGCAAACCCGACTTGATGAAGCGAATGTCGGTGATCTGACTGCCGAGATGGAAGTGAATCAGCTTGAGCATGCCGAGCTTTCCCAGTCCCTGCAGCCGGTCGATGAGCTTGATCAGCTCGGCCGAGCTCAGACCGAACTTGCTCTTCTCGCCACCGCTCTGCGCCCAGCGCCCGGCGCCCTCACTGGCCAGCTTGATGCGTACACCGCAAGTGGGCGTCACGCCCAGCTCTTCGGCGACTTCCAGCAACACGTCGAGCTCACTGACCTGCTCGAGCACGATGAATACCTTGTGTCCCAGCTTCTGCCCCATGAGGGCCAGCCGCATGAACTCGTGGTCCTTGTAGCCGTTGCAGACGATGAGATGTTCGGTGCTTTCCGAGAGGCCAAGGACGGCCTGCAGTTCGGGCTTGGAGCCACATTCGAGACCGACGCCATGCGTCTTGCCGAACTTGACGATCTCCTCGACCACATGCCGCTGCTGATTGACCTTGATCGGATACACGGTGGTATAGCCGCCGGTGTACTCGAACTCCTTCATCGAAGCATCGAACCGCTCGCTGAGCGTTTCGATGCGTGACTTGAGAATGTCGGAGAAACGCAGCAACACCGGGAGGGCAACGCCCTGGCCTTCGAGATCGGTCGCGAGATCGCGCAGATCGGCGGTGAGATCCGGTCGGTCCGGATTGGGGCGGACGATGACTCGTCCGCGCTCGTTGATGTCGAAGTAGCCAGCGCCCCATCCCTCTACGTTGTAGAGGGCGCGCGCTGCGTCGATGGACCAGGCAGTCGGAGTCGCCGCCTCGGCACTGGGAAGATTACGTGTGGCCATAGCATGCAAACTTAGAGGGTGTGTGGCAGCGGAGGGAGCCGCTGCCACGATTTCCCTCGTCGTCGGTCGTGGCGACCGCAAGGCTGCGCAGTTTACCGGTCGCCGTCGAGGAGACCGCCGAGGCCGCCGAGAATCGACCCTTCTCCGACGCGCTTGCCGCCCGCACTGGGCGCGGCCGCGAGGATGCGGTCGGCTAGACGGGAGAACGGCAGCGTTTGCAAAATCACGCGACCGGGGCCCGTGAGCTGCACGAAGAACAATCCTTCGCCCCCGAACAGTGCCGTCTTGATGCCGGGCACGCGCTGAATGTCGTAATCCACCGTGGGCTGGAAAGCCACGAGGCAGCCGGTATCCACGCGGAGCTTTTCACCCGGTGCGAGATCGATGGCGTGCAGCGTGCCGGAGGCGTGGAGGAAGGCGAGGCCATCGCCCTGCAGCTTCTGAAGTATGAACCCCTCCCCGCCGAAAAAGCCTGCGCCGATCTTGCGGGTGAAGGCGACGGAAATGTCGATGCCACGCGCCGCGCAGAGGAAGCTGTCCTTTTGCGCCAACACGGTGCCGCCCCAGTCACGCAGGTTGAGCGGTACGATCTTGCCGGGAAACGGCGCGGCGAAAGCGACGTCGGCGCGCCGTGCGCTGTCGTTGCCGAAGAGCGTCACGAAGAACGAATCACCGGAAAGCACCCGCTTTCCGGCGCCGACCAGCTTGTCGAACAAGCCGCCACCCTTGGAGTTCGGATCGAGGGTGGTCGCCATCGTGATGCCCTCGCGCATGAACATCATGCCGCCCGCCTCGGCGAAGACCGCTTCGCCGGGGTCGAGCGTGATGATCACCGCCTGCAAGTCGTCGCCAATGATCTGATAGTCGATTTCGTCAGC
>Ga0105046_10015222_pt1 | contig 11831 bp, 7 predicted proteins | sample MAT03_FD_78385 | JGI IMG/M metagenome (GOLD analysis project Ga0105046, IMG submission 78385) | Freshwater microbial communities from Lake Fryxell liftoff mats and glacier meltwater in Antarctica - MAT-03 (megahit assembly) | ecosystem: Environmental > Aquatic > Freshwater > Ice > Liftoff...
ATACGCTCGTCGGCCAATCGAAGTTCCTGGAAACGAATCGCGTTCGTACGGTTCATGTCCAAGACGTGAAATGGACCGAAGACAAGTTGCAAGTCCAGGTGGGCAACCACGACAAATTCACTCGGGTTCATATTGTTGCCGACGCATACGAACCGCGATCCAACCATGGTGAAAGCCTGCCAGCTCCCGAGTTTCCAATCTTGTACTCTGCTCGCACGCGAATCCCAAGCTTCTATATCAACTCCCTCAAGCTGGACGAAGAATATCAGTACGTACTTAATCGGCAGTTTCTAAAGAAATTTCTTGGTAGTCTACTGCCCCAACCGAGTGCGATATTGAACCCCTGGGAATTAGCGGTTACTCAGAATACCGCTCAAACCGCAGCAAGCGGTGACCCCATGGCGGCCATGGCCCCTAACATGGCTGCTCCTGGCGCACCTGGCCCAGCAACTCAGGGTCTCTTGCGGGTGGCAGCCGATGGGTCCCCTGAATACGAGTTTCTTAAACGTGGTTGTATCATGCTCGCCAATGGCCGCTGCGACGACAAAGGCCTGCTTTCCATCGATCGCAAAATTTTTGCGGGTTTGACATGCGTGACGGTGGTGGTTGTGCACCCCAGCGGAACGACTTATCGGACCGTCCACCTCCCTCTCAACGAACCGCGAGAACTCACCGATCGTCGGCTTGCCAAAGCGTTTCCAGCCGAAGATCGGCTTACCGAAATTCAAAGCGTTCGGGTTTTGCCCAAGTCCGACAAGAGCGACCTGGGAGATGCCGCGTCAACGCGAGTCAAAATCTACAGCTCGATTCCGGACGTATTTCAACTTTATCGAACCCTTTTGAATAACCATGCAGACTGCGACAAATTCGAGTGCCTTACGCGATGGCCGTCGCTAAAGCCAGAAGAGAAGGAAAGGCACTATTCCGATTTGGCTTGCCACGAACTGAACTTGTTCTTGTTGGTCCACGATCTACCCTTCTTCGATCGAGTGGTTCGACCTTATTTGGTCAACAAGATGCAAAAGCAGTTCATGGATGACTACGTGCTTAGTTCGGATCTTTCAAAATACGTTCAGCCGTGGAAACTCGCCCAACTCAACGCGGTCGAACGGGTGCTGCTGGCCAAGCGAATCGCTAGTCAGTCCGGTAGTACCAAGCGATGGATGGGAGACTTGGTCAGTTCGATTCCTGTTAATTCTGCTGCCCAATCGGTTTTATTTGCAAGGGGGCTTATGAGCTCAGCTTTGTGGGACGACAGCGATGTCGATGGAGTTGTCAATGGCCGCCTGTCGCTTGGATTGGAACGTCGTGAACTTAAGCAATTGAGTGACCTTTCGGCTGTTGGTTTTGGCGACCAACCGACGGACCTTTTTTTCTCGGAAAAAGCGGAGTCCGAAAATCTTAGCAAAGACAAGTCGGATTCGAGGGATCGCAAAGCGGGCGCTGCCGAAGCGGGTCGAGCAATACTTTCAAGGCGAGCCAGAGGCACCGAAGGCAAGCTCGGTCGGCTTTATCAATCACTCGAGGCGACGCGAAAATGGGCGGAGAGCAATTACTTCCGCCTGCCTTTACCAAATCAAAATGGGGAACTCGTGCGGCCCAACGCGTTCTGGCTGGACTACCTGAACCATTCCGGCGACGCCCCCTTCTTGTCCAAGCACCTTGAACTTGCCGCCAGCAATGTCCACGAAGCCCTCCTGGCGATCGCCGTTCTGGGCCTGCCCCTCGAATCCAAGCCGGCCACGATCAGCGTCGAACAAGGTCGATTGGTTGCCGCCACGAGTAGTGACGCGATTGCATTCGTTCAAGGTTTGCAAAGCATTGAAAAGAGCACGGATCCTGCCACCGTTTTGGCCAGCCAGAGCATCTTCTTGGCAAGCGACACTGGCGAAGAAGCCAAACCGGTCCAAGAGCAATCACTGATCAAGGGAACCGTCTATCGCTTGCGAGTTGTGTTGACCAACCCGAGCGCTGCGATCGTCCGAGTGAGCGTTCTGCAACAAATCCCCCAAGGAGCCATCGCCCTGGAAAACGCCAAGGTCGTGGCTGGACAAAAGCTGGACCTGGCTCCGTTTGCGACCCAAGAACTCAGCACCAAGTTCTATTTCCCGCAGTCCGGCTCATTCGAACACTATGGCGCCCAAATCGCAATCGGAGGCAAGATCGCAATTGCCGCACCCTCATCGACCCTAAAGGTTCTCGATGCTCCCGAGGCCATCGACGAGACCTCTTGGTCGTATGTTTCCCTATGGGGCTCCGAGGATCAAGTGTTAGCGCATTTGAAAACCGCGAACCTGTTTAAGATCAATCTCGACGCGATCGCTTGGCGGATGGCTAACAAAAAATTCTTTGAATCTTGCCTGGCTCGACTGACTGACTACGGCATTTACAATCCAACGCTATGGGCCTATGCCTTCAAACACAATGATGCACTACGATTGCGAGAGTTCCTGGAGAACAACGCGAACATCGTTGGCCGCGTCGGCCCCGTCTTCGATACCGATGTGATGAAAACGGAACCGGTGGATCGCTTGCAATTCGAACACTTGGATTTCCGTCCATTGCTGGTGGCTCGCATGCACCAGTTGGGTCCGAAACGAGTCATACTCAACGACGGACTGGCATTGCAATACGAACGCATGATGGGAATTCTCGCCCAACAAAAAGCCATCGAATCGGAACAGCGGCTTGCGTTGGTTTATTACATGCTTCTGCAAAACCGCATCGAGGAAGCAATTGCTCATTTTGCAAAGATCGATCCCGCAACACTGGAAAGCAAATTGCAACATGACTACTTCGCTGCCTACCTCGACATGACGCAGGGCAAGTTCGACGAAGCGGACGCTCGATCGCTGAAGTACGTCAACTATCCAAATCCACGTTGGCGCGACTGGTTTGGCCAGGTGCGATCGCAAATTGCGGAACGCAAAGCGATTCAAGCTGGCAAGACCGCAGACATCGCCAAGACCGAGGACTGGAAAACCGATCCGGCCAACCGATTGCTTACAGATGCCCGTGAACAACAGAATATCAACGAATCCGCCAACTTACCCGTGTTGGACTTGATCCAAGACGGCGACAAGATCGTTCTTCGCCATCGCAATCTCGAGAACATTGATGTGAAGTTCTATTTGATGGATGTCGAGTTGCTCTTCAGTCGCAGTCCGTTTGCACAACAAGATGGTGGTCGGCTGAACATGATCGAACCGAACTTCGCCGAAGCGATGAAGATCGAGAAATCGGTCTCAGCAAAAGATGTGAATCTCGCGATTCCAGACAAGCTCAAGAACAAGAATTTGGTCATCGAAGTGTCCGGTGGTGGTCTTACCCGGAATTTGGTTTTGTACGCCAATTCGTTGGTAGTGAACCATTCGCCGAACATGGGCCGGTTGCAGGTCTTGACCAAACAGGGGCTTCAGCCGCTCGAGGGGGCTTATGTCAAAGTCTACTCGCGAGACAATTCCGGTGCGGTCAAATTTTATAAGGACGGGTACACGGATTTGCGTGGGCAGTTCGACTACACATCGTTGAGTACGAACGACTTGGATACCACGCAGCGGTTCTCATTGCTTGTTTTGCATCCACAGCACGGCACCAGCGTCCGCGAATCCGAGCCCCCGAAACGATAGAGAATGGATTCCGTCAATCGTAGCTGAGCGAGGCCCTCGCTCAGCACTCGCAGCGCCTTGGCGTTTCCAGTATTCGCACTGATATCAAGGACTCACGCGTTGACTTGGAAAAAGCATCATTGTATACTCATTGTATATCAATTCGTTTGAATGAGTGCAGTCTTAACGCCTATGGGAGATTACATGGAAGTTCAGTTTGCGAAGTGGGGGAACAGCGTTGGGCTTCGGGTACCGGCAAAGGTTGCGGAGGAGCTGGGGATTGCGCCTGGTAGCATCGCGGATTTAGAAATCCGCAAAGATCGCTTGGTAATAACGCCACGCTTGCATACTTATCGATTAGACGATTTGTTGGGAGGGATCACACCAGAAAACGTACATCACGAAGTCTCGACGGGTGGGTCCGTTGGAGCGGAGGTATGCGATTAGATGGCATTTGTTCCTGATCGAGGCGAGGTGATTTGGATCGATTTCGATCCGCAAGCAGGTCGCGAGCAAGCTCGACATCGTCCGGCCTTGGTCCTTTCACCCAAGGCTTACAACTCGAAGACTTCTCTCTGCGTTGTTTGTCCGATTACGAGCCAAATAAAAGGCTACCCCTTTGAAGTTCAGATTCCTGGGGAGGGCTTGGGAGTGGTCCTAGCTGATCAAGTCAAAAGCCTAGATTGGCGAGCCCGAAAGGCAAAACACAAGGATAAAGTAAGCGAAGAAGTGCTCGCCGAAGTGATTGGCAAATTGAGTACACTCATTTCGTAATCGCTCACCTTGGCGGAACCCACGCCAATTTTAGGCGAGCGGCAGACAGAAGACTACCGGACCAGGCCACCGTGTGGCACGCCCAAAGCGATTAGCGATGGGCGTGAGAAGTGTGGCAAATGACTCTGGCGATTCACCACGCCCTTCGTACCTCAGAGCGTGCCACCCAGCTTATATGTAGATTTCAAACTGCCCCTCGCCTTATTGGTTCATCACCGGCCCGAGGATCGGTGGGTTCGGTTGGCCAAATCCGTTAGGTGCTGCATTGAACTGGGGCTGAATCACGATGGGGCCTGGAGTGGTTCTGGTCGGCGGTGCCGAAACCGCCATCCCCTGACTCGACTGCAATCTCAACTGTTCCCCGCTTGCGATCAATGCCTCTGTTGGCACAACAGGATTGGGAGTCATTTGAACATCAATGATTCGTTCATCCCGCGTTTCGAATGGCCATAGCGTTTCACTAAAAAAATCAAGGGGCGGAATCGCGTACCAGGGCGGACTGATTCTGCGTAAGAATTTTTCGGTACGGTAGCCGTCCCGAACGATTTCGATGTTCCTGGTTCCATAGTACGTGAAGCTCGTCGAGACGGGCGTTAGACCAATCGGGTTCTTGTCAATGTAGGCCATGGCTCCCGGAGGCGACGTTCGAACCGTCATTCGTTTACGAATGCATCCAGTCAGAGAGGAAACTGCAGTGACAAGAATGATGATCACGAGCAACCGAGAATAGGGAATACTTTGTTTCAAAATTGTGTTTTCAGGCATTTGCTGTTTCATTTGCAATCAGAAAAAACACTACAGTCGGTGAGGTTGACTCAAACGGAAGGTCGAGATGTGATGGAAGTCTAGGAACTTGGGCAACGAGAACGCAAGATAGATTGGAGAATATTAGTATTTCTTGAGTAAACCCTTGTAATTTCCGTCGATTCGGCAACGATTGAGCAACTAAGTCATTTTGCCTACACACAACGAGCTTTTTCCCTTGGCAGTCATCCCTTCGCCAAATTCCAAAATCAACCAGCCAGTGAACCTTGGTTTGCCAGACCGTGAGCCGCTGACACCACTTTGCAAAGCAACGGGGCACACGCTAGCATTCTTAGCCAAGCTGGTTAGTGGATTCACCGTTCGATGGCTTGGTTCTCAACCCGAGACTTGCCAACGCGTGTACTTTGCAAACCACACCAGTCACTTAGACGCTGTGGTCTTATGGTCCTGTTTACCAAAGGACCTTCGATTGTTGACTCGTCCCGTGGCCGCTCAGGACTATTGGGGTGGCTCGCCACTGCGACGATTTTTAGCTAAGTCGTTCAATGCGATCTTGATCGACCGAAAGCAGATCAAGGTGCATCAGAGCCCAGTCGAACTGATGTTGCGTGAAATAGGGGATGTCTATTCTTTAATAGTGTTTCCCGAAGGGAGCCGTGCGATCGACGGCGAAATGGGTGAGTTCAAGAGCGGACTTTACTATCTAGCCAAGAAACGTCCAGATCTGGAGATGATCCCTGTCTATATGGACAATCTCAATCGCATTTTGCCACGTGGCGAGTTCATGCCTGTCCCGCTGTTGAGTTCCATAACCATCGGCAGCCCAATTTACTTGGAGTCGGGCGAGTCGAAAGTCGATTTCCTCAATCGGGCGAGTCGATCGGTCAAAGTCCTCAAAGAACGGTAAAGCCGACGGCATGGCAATGCCCCCGAGTTTACTCGGGGGATGCTTACCATATCTCTAAGCAGGGGCAAAAAACCCTCGGCGTAAAGCGTAAAGCGGACTGCAACGGTTCGCCTTGACGCGTCTCCTCTTTGCTTGCTATATGCTTACTCCTATGCACTTTTACGAGTTGATGCCTTTTGGCGGACCGATCCAATGCAACCAGCAAGAGCCAGGGACCAGATTTCCCTGTTCCAGCGTTGGCTCATAGCTTGCATCCTGCTTTCCATTTCCTCCCAACTGCCGGCTTGTACGAGACCGTTCAAGGATCCAGGTTCCAAGGGACTTATTGCGTCCGCAAGCGAGAGACTGTTTCCGAAGAAAGAAAAGGGACGCGATCGTTTGTGGCGGCCTGATCTTGCGATCATGCCATTCGCTGAGTTCCAAGACGAAGACATCTTCATCAAGCATGTTCGCAATTGCCGCTATCGATCGGAAACGGATTACGACGTTCGCCACTATGACATGCGATTCGCGCTCGCCGATGTCAACCATATCGACTTCATCATTGTTCCATTCCAAAACAACTCACTCCTGGCTCATACGATGTTCAGTTTCGGTCTACGTGACGGGCGACACTTCATCATTTCGGTAGAAGCGAGACTCGACTACGGAGCTTCCTATTCACCCATCCGCGGCATCACCAACAAGTTCGAGTTGATGTACCTTATTGGCGACGAACGTGATCTCATCCCGCTCAGAACCGATGCACGCAAAGTGGAAGTGTATTTGTATCCAGGCAGAGCAACGCCGGATCAAGTGCAAAATCTCTTGGTCGATATGCTTGAGCGAGCCAACCAACTGCAACGTGTCCCGGAAAATTACGACACGATCAACAACAATTGCACCACCAATTTGGTGAACCATATTAACAAATTGCGTCCGGGCAGTATACCAGCGGACTGGCGTGTCTTGTTGCCCGGCCATTCCGATAGATTGGCGTACGAGCTTGGGCTATTGGATGTTGTCGAGCCGTTCGAAATAGTGAGAGAAAAAGCACGCATCACTTCGGTTGCCAATTGGTACAAAGACAGCCCGGACTTTTCGGCAAAGATTCGCGAGCACATTTCGCGTTAGTAAGTGTAGCACGGCACTCCGTGCCGTGATTCAATTACTGTCGCCTTTCGCTCCGCGAAAGTGCGCCTCGTCAACGCACTTTTGCGGAGCAAAAGGCGACAGAGTTATGCACCTTGCGAATAGAATCACAGCCACTCCGTTCCCTGATTCTCGACACGGAGTGTCGAGCTACACTCTAATCTTTAAAGGTCAGATGGGCTTTGCTCAGTTGGAACGATTTTGACTCACCCTCCGAAAAGACAACGCGGGCCATGCGTCGAAGTCCACGCCCCTCGACCGACATGATAGTGCCAACGCCATAGCTGGGATGCATAACCATATCGCCGGCTTCAAATCGATCGACCGGAATCCCATCTGGGGTCGTTGCCGCCGTGACTTGTGCTGCTGTCTTGAGCGCTCCGGTTGGTATCTTTCGGTTCAAACTCTCCAGTTTTTTTGCAAATGTTCCTAGTTCATTCGAACTGGAAGACCCTGACTCCGGAACGCCATCGTCGCCAAGATCATCCAGCAAGATATCTATGTTATCGGACGTGACGGCGGATTCCTGTGAAACTTCCCAGTCAAGCGAGGATTCGATTTTTGGATGCTTTCGCTTGGTGGTATCCCCCTTTGCTTTCTTGCGCTGGTGAAGAAAACTCTGAGACTTCCAATCATCGTCATGCGAAGTGTCGAAATCGCCATCGCTGAAGTCGTCACCTCCGGCAAACGGTTCACTCAAGTCGACGATCTCCATTTCGGCCCGTGGCAACTCCATTAAGAACGAGCTCGGGCAGCTCATCCTCGAATTCCCAAAGCCTCTCGATTTGGCGATGCTCAATTGCAAGCGGTTTTTGGCTCGCGTGATGCCAACAAAGAACAATCGCCTTTCTTCTTCCATCTGAGCCGCATCGTACATCGATCGTTTGTGAGGCAAGATTTCTTGCTCCACCGCAATGATAAAGACGTTGTCGAACTCGAGCCCTTTGGCCGAATGCAGGGTCATTAGCGTCACCTTGTTTTCGTTGTCGGTAATACCGTCCGCATCGCTGATGAGCGTCACTTGTTCTAGGAATCGCTCAATAGCGTTGCCGTCCACGTCCTGTCGATCCACTTCGGCGGCGTCGGCAATGAGTTCGTTAATATTTCCCTGGATGCTTTCGTCAGGTGTCTCGGTCTTACGGGCGGACAGATACTTGACGTAGTCTGTTTTGGCGACCAACTGCTGGATCATGACGGAAAGTGGGCCTCGCGACAAATACATCAAATCGTCGTACAAGGCCAGGAATTGCCTTGCGCCGGATGTGGCTTTCTTGCTCATCAGTCCGTTCTCGACAACGGCCCTCAAAGCTACCAGCATCGGAACGCTTCTAGAATGGGCCAGTTCGGTCACTTTGGAAAGTGACTTGTCCCCGAGTCCGCGGGTCGGCACATTGACGATGCGTTCGAATGAGATGTCATCCGTAGGATTGTGTACCAATCGCAAGTAGGCCAACAGGTCCTTGATTTCTTCGCGATGATAAAACCGGAATCCACCGATCAATTGGTAGTTTAGTCTTCGCCGCAGCAAGGCCGCCTCGAGGAGTCGCGAATGCGCATTGGTTCGATAAAGGATGGCGAAGTCTTTGGGTTTGGCCGTCTTTGCCAGGACCGCGGCAACGATTTGATCGGCAATATTGTCCGCCTCTTCTCGTGCTGAGGCATACGAGTAGAGCTTGACGGGGACTCCTGATTCACGCGTCGGAATCAACTGCTTTGCTTTACGACGGGTGTTGCAAGAGATCAACGCGTCGGCAATGGACAGGACCTCGGGCGTACTCCGATAATTTTGCTCCAACCGGACCGTGACCACGTTGGGATAGTCTCGTTCGAAGTTGAGGATATTCGAAATATCGGCGCCACGCCAACCGTAGATGGATTGGTCTGGATCGCCGGTTACGTTGAGATTCGGATACTCGACTGACAAAGACCGTACGATCAGATACTGAGCCAAATTGGTATCTTGATACTCATCGACCAAAATGTAGCGGTGTTTGGAATCCAATTCGCTGCGCAGGTCTGGACTAGATCGCAAGATGGATGCCGTGTGCATCAACAGATCGTCGAAGTCGACTGCGTTGTTTTGAAGCAAATACCTTTGATACGCCGGATAGACTTTGGCGAGCACTTTATCTGTACTGGATTGGTGCTCACTTTGCATCATTTCTGGCGTTACGACGCGGTTCTTCAGGCCGCTCACGCCTTTCGCAATGTCGCCAATATTCAGATGCGTAAGGGAAACTTCCGCCGCGACAATCGCGTGCTGCATGGCTTTCTTTGCATCGTCCGCGTCGAATATCGAAAAATTCTCTGAAATACCAACCATGCGACCGTAGCGACGCAGGAAACGCGCGCAGTAACCGTGAAAGGTCCCGAGCCAAACCGGCTCGTCGCCACAAAGATTTCTGAGTCGGCCCTTCATTTCCTGAGCCGCTTTGTTGGTGAACGTCAAAGCCAGAATGGAATAGGGCGAAATACCTTGTCTTAGTAAATGAGCGATCCGATGGGTGACAACTCGCGTCTTTCCGCTACCTGGACCTGCCAATGTTAATAATGGTCCTTCGACGTGGGTTACGGCTTTCCGTTGGGCCAAGTTCAAATTGTCTAGAATTGCTGAGTTTTCAGTCGCCATATCGTTTGCTCCATGCTCGTCCACCAAAAGGCTAATCCATGCGTCAGGCATGCATGAAATGTAATCATCCAAGAGGTTTCGAGCGATTCTTCGGCAACGACCTCCTTCCTCACAGTATCGCGTATTAGGGCACTCCTTCCAAGTGCTAGGCCAGCGTGTATTGCCTGCTTGCTATAAATGAATACCCTTTCATTATCCGGATCGCTTAAATCTTCGAAAAAAAGTCCACATGTCAGATTCAACCCAAAATCGCCCAACGAACCTCGCCAGCTTGCGAGCAAGTGGCTGGCAAAGTCGCCCTGTCAAAACAGAAATCCGCGAGAATTTTATACGTATGCTTGCTTCCGGCGAGACTTTGTATCCCGGCATCATCGGTTTTGAAGATACGGTTATTCCGGAATTGAACATCGCGATTCTTGCCGGCCACGACCTCCTGTTTCTTGGCGAAAAGGGGCAAGCCAAAAGCCGCTTAATGCGTACTCTTGGGCGTTTCCTGGACGAGTACGTTCCATTTTTGGACATACCCGAGGTCCCTGTCCACGAAGATCCTTACCATCCTATTACCAAGGCTGGCAAAGACTTCTTAAAACACAACACTGCCGATCAAGTCCCAATCGGTTGGTGGCACCGATCCGAACGCTACGTCGAAAGACTTGCCCCAGGTACAAAGTTCGCAGACGTCATCGGCGAGATCGATCCGTCGAAGCTGACCGGTGGCGTGAGCATGGGCTCTGAAAACGCTTTGCACTTCGGGTTGATTCCACGCATGCATCGCGGCATCTTTGCCATGAACGAATTACCCGAACTGGATGAACTCGTCCAAGTTGGCTTGTTCAACATCCTTGAGGAACGCGATGTTCAGATCCGTGGCTATCCCATTCGGTTCGACCTAGACATTTTCATCTTGTTCTCGGCTAACCCGGGCACCTACAACCGCAGCGGCAAAGTCATTCCTCAGCTCAAGGACCGGATCGGCTCGTTAATTCAAACACACTATCCAATCGATCGCGATCAGGGAATCCAAATTCTTCAGCAGGAGTGCGGACTCGACTTAGGTGGCGAATACCCTGTGCAAATTCCATACTTCATGACGGAGATCATTGAGGAGATTACGGCACAAGCTAGGAGGAGCAAGTACGTCGATCAAGCGTCGGGTGTATCCGCCCGATTTTCGCTTTCCAATTTCCGAACGATGATTGCGTCGGCTAGGCAGAGGGCGGTTTTGTTGGGCGAACCATTGGCTGTTCCTCGGATAAGCGACTTAGGGCATCTCTATACATCCTCACTTGGGAAACTCGAAGTCGACTTGATGGAAAGCCATCAAATGACGGAACGTAAAATCCTCGACTCGTTGGTCTCGACCGCGGTCAAGACTGTCTTCGAGCAATACGCTACCGAGCATGGCGTCGGCCAAATCGCAGAAATCTTTAACAAAGGAGTGCGCATCGAAGTCGGTGATCTGCTACCCAGTTCCGCTTATGCTGAGAGGCTCAAACACGTACCGCCAGTCTGGGAAACGGCCTTTGAAGTGAATGCAACAGACAACCCTGCAGTACGGGCCTCATGCGTGGAATTTGTATTGGCCGGCTTGTACAGCCTAGACAAGATCAGCCGTGCAAGCAAGCATGGTAAAGTCAGTTACGACGTGTAAGAAAAGCGACAGAATGAGTCGTACCCTCCCCTCGCTTCGCTCGACCCTCCCGGAGGGAGGGTGAAGTCACTCTCCCTCAGGCAGAGTCGGCCTGAAAGGCCGGAGAGGGGAACATACCCAGCGAAGGGCCTCGCTCGTCCACTGCACACGCTAGAACCACAAGGATACGTCGAGGCGTCTCAGCAGCACGTCGAACAAGAACAAACACAAGGCACCCATCAAGAGTGCAGGCCACAACGGGATCACGTTTTGTGCCACTCGGTCGTTCCTCGCAAAGAGCTCCTTGGCCGTAGGGCAATACTTGCCTCCCGATACCTCTGCGACCTTTTTCATCAAGTTTTCATCGGCAGGCCCCAACCGCATCTC